>ERZ808240.346-NODE-346-length-62295-cov-11.633194_pt1 | contig 62295 bp, 48 predicted proteins | sample MGYA00521084_ERZ808240 | MGnify/ENA primary metagenome ERZ808240 (study PRJEB31516, sample SAMN03275571) | gut metagenome | biome: mammalia-associated habitat; material: feces | host: Papio cynocephalus | place: Kenya | collected 2012-08-06 ...
TGATGCGGCCACGGCAAGGCCGAGGGACAGGATTATGAGTAGTATTTTTTTCATTCTACTGGAACGTTATCTTCTTCACGGTAACGCCTTTACCAAGAACAACGAGAGCACTGCCCCATCCTTTTCCTGTAGTCGTCAGTTTGTCGAAAATCGGCTTGGTGGCCGTGAAATTGATGTAACCCTTTCCAAACGCCGAAGGAGTGTTCCAGGAGTCGAACAGATTGCCATCTCCACCCTTTCCCAATTCGGAAAGTTTATTCCAGTGACCGTCACAGAGCTGAATCTGCCAGTCAGTCTCAGAGTCCGCCGAGAAATAGATTCGGATCTCGCTACCTTCCTCCAGTCCTGCCTTCACCCAAGCGTCCTCCGCACCGATCTCCAAATTGCCTTCAGGGCCGGTATACAACTCACCTTCCCAGACGACATATTCTTTTTTGTAGAACGTCAGTGACGAGAAGCTTGAATGCTCCTTGCCGTCCTTGTCCACGATGGTGATCTTCCCGGATTCAGGTCCTTCTAGAGGAATCATAAGACGGATTTCGGAATATTTCCCAGATTTCACAACCTTGTAGTCAGAGACTGTGACACCTCCACTAAAGCGGACCTCCAACACATCTTGAAGATTGCTTCCAAGAATGCTAAGCGTGTCACCACGCAACGCCGGATTAGGGGAGAAGGCCACAAACCTCACACCCTCTCCATATGGATCAGTGTTCAGATCCTCTCGCCTGCAGCCGGCAAAGGCTGCAAAGGCGGAACAAAGGGCTAAAAGTACTGAATATTCAAATATTTTTTTCATTTTCATTTCCTCCATTCTTTATTATTGAAGAGCGGTCAAAGATTGTTCTCGGGATCCGAAACAAGCACCTTGAAATCATAGTCGACAACAGTGCTGTCCCTTGTGATGAGATACATCTTGTCGGTCGTTACCACTGGAAGATTCTTTGGCACAGCCAAAAGAATAGTATGGTCCGTAATAAAACTTGTGTTCAGTGTAGCCGGCTGGTCATTGAAGTAGACGTCGTGGACACTCCTAAGATTATCACCCACGATGCAGATAACCTGCTCACGTGTAGCAGAAGTGATGGCCACATCGCTATCCGCCCGTCTTACGAAATGGACAGTCGGCTTGCCGTCAGTCGGCCTGAAACGGTCGGGATAGTCTATCTTGTCACATGAGAGAAGGCCTGCCGCGCAAAGAGCGGCGGCGAAATATATGATTATTTGTTTCATTGAATCGCTATTGATTAAAAGTTATACTTGTAGGTCGCGCGCACATCGACATGAACCCCTTTCACGTCAGAACCCATATTCGGGTTAAGCACAACATCCTCGGTAGGGAACGGAATCGTGAACATTGACGCCTCCACCTTCTTTAGATCCCAATCACCTTGGTACTCAATCCCGGAATTATCCCAAGGGGAAGCTCCCGGTCCAACATAGTCACCTGTATCGGAGACCACATAATTGCGGCAGGCATAATCAATGCCGGAATAACCAGACCTTCTCTGCGACAACAGCTCTTTGATGCAGGCGTCGGCATCATAATAGGAGCGACGGACGAAATCATACCAACGGTCTCCCTCAAGGGCAAGTTCTAGACGACGCTCCTTCCAGATGTCATCGAAAGTGACGGACTTCAGCGGCTCCGCATGGGCGCGCCCACGGACTTGGTTGACATACTCAAGAGCGGTCTTCGCGTCACCCGTAAGCAGACAAGCCTCAGCATAAACCAGATAGATGTCGCTGAGTCTGAGCACGTGGGTAGGAAGCTGGCTCTCCATAGATCCTGCGTGGATTCCAAGGGCTGCAAAATGATCCGCATCGTGCCCGTAAAGGTGCTTGCAAAAATATGCACCAGAGGCACACGCGATACTTTTAACTGTAGTATTGGGAGAATAACTCGGATCATACTGGAAACGATAAAAATCAAACCCTCCGAGATCTGTCCAGAAATAGCTGTACTGGTCGCCAAACATCATCATCGTGGCCTTGCGGCGGTCATCCTTATCGTTAGCCTTTCTAACTTCGGGATCCTGAGCGGCAGACACTCCGAAAGCGTCTTGAAGATCCACTGAAGGACCCTTCCAGTCGCCCCAACAATCACCGAACTCAGTGAAGCCGCCCATAGAGACATAACTCTGACTTGGGTTGGCTGCTGTCCAGACACCGGTGCCGGCTTTCCAAAGCCACGAGAAAAGACACTCTCCAGTCTGCTGGAAGACCTGAGGTGAAAGGCGGAAAACATCTGAATACACGGGAGTCAGTGTCCTACCGGAGTATTTGATGACATCCTCCGCGTAATCCCTTGCCTTGGCGAGGTCATCTTGATCCAGAGAGCCACTAACACCGGCCTTGGTCAGATAGACCTTTGATAGAAGAGCTTCAGCAGCATAGTAGTCGATGCGGTTGTAGACACCCTTGTAGGGATCCTTGGGAAGAAGTTCCATTGCCTTCTCCAAAGTCATAATGATGTATTCATAGACATCTTCCTTCTGGACTTTCACAACTTTGTTGTAGTCACTGTCCTTTATCAGGCCTTCGTTGTCATGGATGATCGGCACGTCCCCGAATGTCCGGACGAGGATGAAATATGCCATTGCCTTCCACGAGAGAGCCTCACCGATGCACTGGTTTTTCTTCGCTTGTGATGGGCCTTCTGCGTTGAGAATATTGTTTATCACCACATTGCAGTTAGCATTTCCGGCCCATAGCGCATACGCCATCTTCTTCAGGTCGGCGTCTGTCCCGTTGAGCGTAAGGGAAGCGTACGGGCTCTGTGACTGATAGACGTTGCCGCACATTGTCTCTGAGCCGTGGATGTAGAAATTGAGGATATCGTACCAAGGGCCATTGTAGAGGTAGTTGACTCCCTGCTCGCATTCCTCATCATTCTTGTAGTACTTCGCGACTGTGTAAGAGTCCTCTGTCGGACGATCAATAAAGTCGGAGCAAGAGATTGTCCCGAGAGCCAAGACTCCGGCCAAAAATGCTTTCAATATATTTTTCATTGTTATTTATTCAATTATTAGAATGTGATGTTAAGCCCGAAAGTACAGGTCATAGGGGAAGGGTAACGGCCATTGTCCACTCCGAATGTCAGACCTGAGCCATCACGAGTATTGGCTCCAACCTCTGGATCGTAGCCTGTGTACTTTGTAAGGGTATAGAGGTTCTGGATGTTAATGTAGGTACGCAAGTTATCAATCTTCAACTTCTTAAGCAAAGACTTAGGGAAAGTATAGCCTAAAGAGATGTTCTTCAGACGGATGTAGCTACCGTCCTCGATGTAACGGTCACTCATTCTGTCATTGTCGTTTGGATCGCTAACAGAAGGGCGCGGTGTCTTCGTCTTAGGATTCGCAACTGTCAAGTTCGCGATGTCATCGTACCAGTTACCAGTTTTGTAGGTCTTCTGCGGGTCTATCATGGTAATACGGGCGCGGTCCTTGATGGACGAGAGCTGATTCTGCCAACTGCTGGTCATATGAACAAGACCATTGCCCTGACCTATCAAGTTGTAGTTAAGAATCTTGTTGCCGTAAGAACCGTTTATGAAAATGCTCAAGTCAAAGTTCTTGTAGCGGAACGTGTTGGTCCATCCAAAAGTAAACTTAGGAAGCGAAGAGCCAAGATCTGTCTTGTCTTTCTCGTTGATAACACCATCATTATTGATATCCTCGTACTTGAGGTCTCCGACCCAGACCGTGGTGTATCTGTTGAACACACCGTCGACAGGATATTTCTCCGCCTTCGGAGAGTTCTGGATGTCCTCAAGTGAGGTATAGACTCCGGCCACCTTGTAGCCGTAGAAATTGTAGAGAGACTTACCGATCTCCGTTACACTTATGACGTCTTGCCACTGTCCGTAGCCGACCAACTGGGCGTTGGCTGTACCGTCAAGAGACACAAGTTTGTTTCTGTTGAACGAGATCTGGAAGTTACTGTCCCAACTGAAACCATTATGGTTGATCGGATGTGTATCGAGAGTAATCTCAAGACCCTTGTTCTCAATTGAGCCGTAGTTTCCCCTAGGAGCTGCGATGGCCCACGAAGCCAGAGTTCCAATATATGATGGAAGATTCAGGGACATCAGCATATCAGAAGACTTCTTTTTATATATGTCCATGGTGAGGTTAACCGCTCCGTCAAAGAATCCGAGGTCAAGACCGATGTTTGTCTGCACCTGTTTCTCCCAATGGATGCCAGGGTTTGGAATGTTGGACGGTCGTTGGCTATCACCAAGAGCCGACGGAAGTTTGATCATGCCTGACTCCCATGCTCCGGAGTTCCAACCGGCATTGCCGGTCTGTCCCCAACCGATGCGGATCTTTCCATAACTCATCTTGAGCGCGTTTTTAATTCCCTGGAGGAATCTCTCGTTGGTAAATCTCCAACTGCCGGCGAAAGAGTGGAATCCTGCCCAGCGGTTGTCCGGACCGAAGTTTGAGGAACCATCGTAGCGGAAAGTGTAAGTGAAGAGATAACGGTCATTGAAATTATAGGTCTCGCGGGTGAAGAACGAGGCCATAGCCGTTGAGCCAAACGCTGAATTGATCACAGGGTCGCCTGTGGCAAGTTTGATGTTGTGGACCTCATCGGACGGAAGGTCTGTGTTTGTGACACCTAAGAAGTTCCAGTTGGACGTCCAGCATTCTTGACCTACCATCGCTGTGATGTTGTGACGACCAAAGAATTTATTTGAATAGGTTAGATAGTTTTTCAACTGCCAGTAGTTGTTGTTGTTCTTCTGCCAGTTTATCTTGTTGGTATTGCGTGACCAACCGCCGAGATCCACCCTTGGCTGATAGGTATTGGCATCAGATCCGCTCATATCGAAGCCCAGCTCGCTTCTGAACACAAAATGCTTTACCGGTGTCAGTTCTGCGTAAAGATTGCCGTTGAGTTTCCAACGGCTGAGAAGGTACTCGTCCATCATCGCCAGGGCGATAGAATTGGCGTTTGTATAACCCTCGCGAGGGGTAGAGGTGAAGTTACCGTCAACGTCATATACAGGAATTTCTGGAGCCGTAGTGAGGGAGAAGAATATCACACCGCCGGTACCGTCAGCGAGTTTGATGTCGTCATTTGTTTTGGTGTACGCTGCGGACAATCCGAGCTTGAACCATTCCTTAAGACGCGCGTCTACATTGGTACGGACCGAGTAACGGTTGAATTCCGAGCCGATGACGGTTCCTTCCTGATCCATATAGGAGCCGGAGATGTAGTACTGGACTTTCTCCGTGCCTCCTTGGGCACTAATCTGATGCTGGTGCTGGATGGCTGTGCGGAAAACCTCATCTTGCCAGTTGGTTCCCTTTCCCAAAATGGAAGGATCGTTATACCAAGCGGAGGGAGACATCTCTCCGATGGACACCATATCATTATAGTATTCGGCAAATTCACGAAGATTCAAAACATCGAGCCTGCGGGTCTGTCGGCTGACAGCTACCATACCATCATAAGTGAACTTAGCTTCGCCGGCCTTGCCTCGCTTGGTTGTGATAAGCACGACGCCGTTGGCTCCTTGCGCTCCGTAGATGGCTGTGGCCGAGGCGTCCTTGAGAATCTCCAAGCTGACGATATCCGCAGGGTTGATTGTGGCCAAAGGAGAAAGCGTGGAGGTCTTTCCCTCATCGAGATTAGTTCCGAGACCATAGTCGCGGCTAGAAGCTCCTATACTCTGAACGATCACTCCGTCAATCACATAAAGAGGTTCAGCCGAAGCGTTTATGGTCGCCTGACCGCGCACGCGGATTGAGGAAGAAGAACCCGGCGCACCGGATGTCTGGACGGCCTGCACACCGGCGGCACGTCCCTGAAGTGACTGGTCAAGATTAGTGATGACAGAACCTCGAAGGTCTGACTCATTCATTGACACGGAGGCTCCGGACAGGTCGCTCTTCTTCATCGTGCCATAGCCGACAACAACGACCTCGTCAAGGTATTCCGTGTCCTCTTCGAGGATAACATCGTGTTTGTTGGATTTGCCGACAGTGATTTTTTGTGCCTTGTAACCGATACACGACACCTCCAGTTCCTTCGTTCCTTCTAGTATAACCAAAGAATATCGCCCGTCGACATCGGTGACAGTACCTTTAGAGGTTCCCGGTACGGCTACTGACGCTCCTACGACAGGACTACCTGATTTGTCAGTGATGACACCAGAAATCTCCTCTCCCCCCCCTTATTTTGCGAAGACACTGAAGGAGAGGCTAGAGTTTCAGCCATAGCGGTGACTGGTATGGCTAATGCGTAAACAAGAAACAATAATAAGATACGCTTCATCATTAAATTGTTGGTGTAAATTAATTATAATTGGTTAATAAGTATGCGGTATGATTGTCAGATCAATTCAAGCGAATTGCACAAGCCAATTAGGTTTAAAGTTATAAAATATTTTAAACATTCCAATAAACTATCGTAAAAATATCAGTTTTTTAGAAGCGGCAGCTGTCCGAACGTTCCTATTCGCACGATGGTTGGAATGTTGCAGGTTATTTTTTGAAGGTTTCTTATATAGGCAAAGTCTTGTAACGAAGCCAGTCTGCTCTCTCATTGTCAAGATGCGGGGAGAGGGTAGCATAGACAGCGGCATTGTAGGCATTGAGCCATGCCACTTCGTCATCTGTAAGAAGGTCTCTGATAATCGGGAATGTGTCGAAGTGGCATAGGGTCAGGGTCTCGAAACTTCTCCATACCCCGAACTCATTGTCACCATCTTCCACGCAGAGGAGAAGATTCTCGTGCCTTATGCCGTGACGGGACTGCCTGTATAGCCCTGGCTCATCGGATGTCACCATGCCTGGAAGCATGGGATTTGGATTGAGATTGTGCCTTATCTCTTGAGGGCCTTCATGCACGTTGAGGAAGAAACCGACGCCGTGACCTGTACCGTGTCCGAAATCACGTTTGTATTGCCACAGCGGACAGCGGGCGGCATAATCTATTTGCGCTCCGGTTGTGCCGGCCGGAAAGACAGCCATTGCAAGCCCTATATGCCCCTTAAGCACAAGAGTATAGTCTTCCATCTCCAAGGGCGTGCACTCTCCAAGCGGTACAGTCCGGGTAATGTCAGTAGTTCCGCTCATAAACTGCCCGCCCGAGTCGCATAGATAAAGACCGTGCGGCTCAAGGATTGCGGCCGTCTCCTCATGAGTCTCATAATGAGGAAGGGCAGCATTTGGTCCATAAGCAGAGATTGTCTTGAAGCTGGAGCCCATGTAGCCAGGAATACCGGCCCTGAGTCCATCTATCTGTAGGGCAGCGTCCCACTCGGTTATCTCCACTCCCGAAGACATTTTCCTTTCAATCCAATATAGGAATTTCTCCATAGCGACTCCATCTTCCACAAGAATCTGCCGGAGTCCCGAGAGTTCGGTACTATTCTTCACCGCCTTTCGAAGCTTCACAGGAGACGCTGCCTTTACCGTCTTGCAACTGGACAGCCTCAACAGACGGAAAATATGGTAATTGAGCGTTGTTGTATCCACACAGACTGTCTGCCCAGGCATATCTTGTGACAATACCGGAGCAAGGTCATCATATTCCAGAATCTCTACCCCATCGGCCCGGACTTCTTCAAATGTCGACTCAGTCTCTGTATCCGGACGCAAATGGCCTCCCTTGCGAACGAACCACAAAGCATTATCCTTAGTCACAAGAAGATATGAGATAACAACCGGATTGTACTCCACATCAGAACCTCTTACATTGAGAAGCCACGCAATCTCGTCAAGAGACGTCAGCAGGATACTGTCACAGCCTGTATTTTCGAGCCATGACCGAAGCCAGACAAGCTTGGCAGCCCTCGTCTCCCCCACAATATCCTCACCGAGAGTTATTATCGGAGTCACTGGGATTGCAGGGCGATCTGGCCACACTGATTCCAGCACGTCAGGAGCATCTATGATACGGAAGCCTTCTTCAGAGCCCGAGGCCTCATCTTGATGCCATCCAGCTCGTCTCAAAGCCGATTTGATATCGTCTACAGTCTTGACATCTATGGAAAGTCCGTCAACAAGCAATGTCGCTGTGCCGCGTACCTCCTTAAGGCCGTACTCTGCTATCCACTCTGGGATCTCGGGGCTTCCCGGCATACGTTTCCTGTGAAGGACGATTCCCGTATCTTTAAGCTGCTCTTCTGCTTGTATGAAGTAACGGCTGTCGGTCCATAGCCCAGCATGTTCTGCCGTTATAACCATCTCAGCGGCTTCTCCGGTAAATCCAGAGACCCATCTAACCTGCTGCCACCTCGGCGCAGTATATTCGCTGTCATGAGAGTCAGAGCCTGTAAGCACAAGCACATCCACTTTCTTGTCGTGCATGATGGACCTTATTCGATCCACTCTTTCTTTATAGACATTATCCATAACCTTCACAATCATATCAATTCACCTATGATCTCGTCCGAGACGAAAAACCTGTCTTCCGGAATCCGGACTCTTCCAGAGGCTGTATATATCAGAGCCTTTTCTTCGATGAGCCTTGAGCGTGGCCCGGTTGGGAGGAGAGTGGGATCAATCCCAGTGTCGGTTCTCAATCCGAGCATTATCTTCTCTACTCTAATGTCTTCTTCGTCCAGGACTTCTCCTTCCTGTTTATACCCCACTGAGGAAGGAGTATTCCAGCTCCTGAAGCGTATCAGGCCATCCTGGCCTGCAGATGCCGAATGAGCTCCAGGCCCCAACCCAACATAAGGATTCAATGTCCAATAGGCCGAATTATGCACAGCCTCATACCCCGGTCTGGCAAAATTGGAAATCTCATAGTGCCTGTATCCTGCCGACCTCAACTCCGCACACAAGATATCATACTGAGAGCGGCACTCACTGTCTGAAGGCTCTATGTAGAGGCCTTTTGCCGCCATATCATACAAGGCACTTCCCTCCTCCACTGTCATCTGGTATGCAGATATATGCTCTGGAGACAGATCAAGGGCTCTATGAAGCGTATCCGACCAGACTTGCCCGTCAAGTCCTTGAAAACCGAATATAAGATCAATGCTTATGTCATTGAATCCAGCCCGCCTCAACATTGAGAATGCCTCTACAGCACCTTTGGCATCGTGTCTACGATTCATCATCCTAAGCAACGAATCGTCGAAAGACTGTATCCCCATGCTCAAGCGTGTCACCCCTATTTGCCTGAGAAACGACAGATAAGACATTCCTCTCTCCCTTATATCTTCAGGATTGGCTTCAAGAGTAAACTCGGTCCACATCCCACGCCTTCCTTTGTGAATAAGACCATCTAACCTGCCTACAATAGCTGCCAATTCATCTTCGGGCAGCAAAGAAGGAGTCCCACCTCCTATATAGAGAGTATCAACCCCGACAGTAGCCATTATCTCGGCGGCCCGCCTATCCGTCTCTGCCAATACGGAAGAAGCGTACTGCCCATACCGTGACTCATCAAGGCACGGGGCAATACGCTCCGAATAGAAACTGCAGTATGTACAGAAAGTCCTGCAGTACGGCACATGAATGTAGACCAACTATCTGAGCATCAGTTCTGCCGTACCAAGCTTCGATTGTTCGGTATAGGCTTCTACAGTATAGATACCCTTCTCGTAGGATGGGATCCCGTTGAGATATATACTCAGATCTACTTCCTTGCCTTCATAGTCTACTCGTCTTGCAGCAGAAGCTATCATTGTCTCACCGTTGAAGGTGAATGAAGTCCTTTTCTCGTTGGTAAGAATGACGCCAGAAGGATCCTTAACCCGTATATACACCACAACAGGGCCTTTGGGCGCAAGCTCGTTCTCCACAAGAGAGAGTGACGTAAGAAGACGCACTACACGGCTGCTTCTGTCGGTAATCTTGTCTGAGGAGTTATAAGCATCAATTCTGAGACCCCTACCCTTCAGCACAGAGCCTGCAGCCACCTGTCCGGAGAGATCTTCAACTTGACGGGAAAGCTCTTTGTTGGCTGCTTTGCTAGCTGCCGCATCGCGCCTTGCAGCTGCCGCATCTGCTGTAAGCCTCTTATTCAAGGAGTTAAGGGAGTCTATCTGCACGATGTAGTTGCGCATTATGCTTCTCAGCGTACCAAGTTCTTTCTCATATTGGCGCATCCTGGCTCTATTTGTAGCATTAGTCTTCTTGATACGCTCAAGAAGAGCCGCCACCTCTGCTCGTGAGGTATCAAGCTGTGAGTTAATAGAGGCATAGTCTGATGACAGAGAGGCATAATCTGCCTGAAGATTTTCCAACTGTGTGGTAAGATCCTGTTTTTCATTCTCCAGCTCGCCTATGAGGCCTGACTTCTGATACCAGATAACGGCTGCAGTAACAGCCAAGACAACAGCAACAAGTGCAAGTACCCAAGTCCCTGCCTTGAGTTTCTTCTCATGCGCGGACTTTGATTCTGCAGTCCTACGCTCTATAATAGGATCGTTCTCCATAACATTTCATTTAAAGGTATGATTACAAATTTAGCTTTAAATCATTAGAAGTTGTTGAAATTTATACAAAATTTCTACCTTATTCTTTTTCTGTTCACCATAATCTTGCACCCAGTTCAGTCAGACTACCCACGCAATAATCTTTACAATCGTAGAAAATTATCTCATGAAAGCCATAAATATGATAGTATTTTCGTATGTTTGTAATTATGCGAAAAAACGACCCAGTCGACTTGCACAGTGGACTTTTGTCGTAGCGGCACTTACTTCGGCTATTAACTTTTACATTCATGAATCCTGTACTACAATACATCATACGGGCGATCAAGTACTTCTTCTATTTCACGATATTGCTTACACTCATTATGACCGTTCTGATCCTCACCCATTTCGTGGACGGCAATATCGAGACCATGTTTGTCAACGGATACGACTCAATATGGCAGATCGCCCTCATGTTTGCTGTGATAGCTGCAGTATACCCCTATTTCGGCTATGTAAAGAAAAGCTTCAGTCTGCCAGGAGAATACAGCGAACTCAGGGACAAGATCATACAGTACATGGAGAGTCGAGGATACAGGCTTGAGAGCGAGAAAGGGGAGAATATGACTTTCCGCAATAGAAACTTACTCAAACGCTTAACGCGTATGTTCGAGGACAGGATCTCTCTCACCAGGATATTGGGAGGATTCGAGATCGAAGGCCTGCGCAAAGACTGCATTTTCATGAGATGGGGTTTGATGAGCCTATCCAAGCCGGAAGAGAATCCCTCCACAGAAGACACTGCCACGAAAGAAAGTAGCCCCAAATCTGAGAATTAGCGCAGGCTGAATGAAGCACCGAAGCAGACAAGCTTAATGGTCATACCAAGGTGGAGAGATCAGATATCAAGAATAACATCATAAAAGTCCAAGCCATGAAAGAAGAATTCAAGACAGTGGCAAAATTTGCCGACTCATTGAGCGCGGAGATAGCCGCAGGGATGCTGAGGGCCAATGGAATACCGGCTGAGATCTTTGGACAGGCGTCCTCATACCCGTCCATCAATGCAGTAATAGACAGTATCGAGGTAAAAGTCAATGCTTGCGACTACGAGTCAGCATTGAAACTCTTGGCTGCAAACGACAAGGCAGAGTAGAACTCATCTCCGTATATCTTGATCAAAGGTTCGCGCAGGAATTCATACACGCGAACTTTTTTTCTTTTGCCGAGGCCGAACGCATCCTTGCATATATCCCACCTGTGGAGGTTAAGTGCATGGCGTCCGTCACTGAGTTCGGTAACCCTGATAGGATACAGCCAGCACGAATCAGGCTTCCGGAATCGGCAGTTCCCTCCAAGGAAAGTCCTCTCCATAGCACAGAAGCAATTGCCCTCTCCATCGATGCAGGTATAGGCACAGGCTTCGGAACCCTTGATAAGAGGAGTTACAATATCCCCGTCAATGTCTATATCGAAATAACCTTTCTCTTTGACTGTCTCTCTTCCTTCTTCTGACATCAATGGGGAAAATGCCGGATAACTCCGTTCTATAAGTGGAATTTCCTCTTCCTTGAGCGGAGCCCCACTATCACCTATTATACAGCAGCAACCCTTGCACTTTGCATAGTCGCAGGCAAAGTACTCTGTTATAACTTCTTCACTAACAAGACAGTCTCCTATCTCGAAGATTGTACCGAAAAGGGCCTTACTATCTATCATCTTCATCCTTGTTTTGATTATCCCTCAAGTAAGGAATCTGGATAGAGACAGCATCTGGGGTTGACGATTCATTTCCCCCTCTTGAGGCTGGACGATCTGCAGAAGAAGCGGCACCGAGACTGTCCCCTCTGTAGAAAATGGCTTCATCAGAGGTAAATATGTACGGGTTGTCATGCACAATCACTCTGAGCAGAGAATCTGCAGTCATCACTGCTATCGAGTCAACTTCCGGCAACTCCACATTCTCCGGAATCTTGACCGTATCAAGGACATGCAGATCTATCGTATCTATCTTAACAACGACAGGCATGGTTCTCGGCGGAGGTAGCAGGGATACAAGTTCTGGCAATGACGCGTCTGTAAGCCAGTAATTGTCGCACGCTGTAGTATCAAGACCTATTGCCCTGTATGCCTGAGAGTTAATGCGATCAGGATCAGGCCATGGCTCAGGCTTGGGCACATAGGTATCAAATACTGGACGCGCCACTTTTGCCTCCAAGATATGCGGTCCTCTCTGGATGGGCTTAAACGCATACATTGCCATACGACTTTCGCTGATACGTGAAAGAATATCATTGACCTCTCCATCTGAAATTCCGTTGATCTTGTCCTGATATCTTGTTGCTATGTCCTTGCCAAAAGAATATCTGAGGGCAACCATCTGCATCATCATGTCCGGAGTCGGCATTGTCGATTCCATTGTCTTAAGTAGGGATGACCTGTAAATGGCAACATCTTCAGATGTAATACCGGCAGAAAGTCTCCGCAGAGTACTGCGAAGCCCAGAAACTACCGTCTCTACCGAGTCTTCAGGGAACAGGCTTGCAGGCATTCCAGAACGTGCTGCCGGAGCACACGCCATACGAAAATTGAATCTCTCCTCTGGGAACATTGTAAATTCCCAACTGCCTTCTCCATACCAGCCGAATTTGGCTAGTTCTCCCTGGAGGGCATCACTCATCGCATATGCAGCCATGTGTGTCGACATGAAAGAAGAAGCCGAGTAGATAAGCGGGATGGAAACACCCACCTCTATGCCTCTCTCATCAGCCCTTTTGACCTTGGAGACATAACCGGAAGAGGCTCTGTATTGGCTTCGGGACCTGTATGAGGAAGTCCTCTCAGTGCTGAAGCTTCCAAGATCGCGGCTCAAATCCTTGCGAAGAGCGTATTCGTCGAAATCCCCTATCAGTACCAGGACTCCGTCATTCATCTTCGCAAATTCATATGCAAAGAATTTGTCCGCCTGTTTCTGGAAATTATCCGAAAGGGAAATTGGCATGCGAGCTTGAGTCCAGTCATTGCCCGGGAACATAAGACTATCCAGACCTGAAGGACCGGAAATGCCCCTTTCATTCTTCATCGCCATACATCTGCGGTAATAGTCATAGGCTTCCTTGTTCGGAGTTCCGGCATGCGAAAGAGAATAAAGTGACTTGAGAAGCAGCCTTACCCTTGACGACGGTGCCGCTCCGCTTATCCTGAAATCCGACTCAGTGATCTCGGTATTCATGGTGATACCATTGGCGGACAGCATATTACGGAAATCATAGCAAGACATCGGGCCGACATTGTAAAGTGAAAGCATATCCGACAGATACGCACTCTCTCCCGGCCGCATCCCCTGAACAATTGAATTGCCTCCCTTCAGAAGCCACATATAGCGGAACATCCCAATCCCCGGTATACTCTTGTATATAACCCGTATACCGTTGTCAAACACCCACATCTGCCCTCCGGTCACAGGCTCTGGGAGATAAGACTTTATCTTTGTCTTCGCTGTCAGTTTCGAGAGCGTAAGAGTATCGCTTCCGCTTATCTTGTATTCATATGTGTCTGAATCTTTCCATCCTGAAAAGAATGATGTCATCAACTTCTCCTCCCTGACTGACGATGTATCAGCCGCGAAATGCAGTGTCAGATTCTTACGGGAATCGAGCAGGGCTGAAAGGAAATTGTTGAACAGCCTTGTACTCAGAGCATCATCTATATTCTTGGTGGAAAAGAAATTGAGATCGGTAGAGGGAGAGGAGAGCGAAGAGCCGTAAAGAAATGAGGCGACGCATTGGGAGACATACTGCGTATTACTTAATATGTCACCGATAAATTCGCGCTTGCGGGTCATCGACAACTCGTTCTGAACATCTTTGTATTCCTCTTCTGACACTCCGGCAATGTCAAGTCCGGATAGAACGGAAGAAAGTATTGATGAAGCCTTGTCAATATGCAGCGAGTCTGTTGTTACGGATATCCTGTAAGTCTCATCACCGGACATCATGTAACTTGCGGTATGCTTGTATCCGATATTCGCAACTGGCACTTCTGCCTCTCTAAGAGCCTTGGACAGACGTTTTCGGAGTACTATCCCAAGCTCAGCCGCAAACTTGTCTGACACAAGAACCTGGACGGTATTCATATTCTCCTGCGGCACCCTCGGAGAACGATACACAGCCTCGACCGAAGTCAAAGTTCCGGGGCCGGCAGGGGTGAAGCTATATTTTGGGCCATCTTCCGGAGTCCAGGTGTATTGTTCCTTAACAGGGAAATCCCGACTTCGCGTAACGAGAAGCGATAGCATATTCATCTTGTTGAGAACTGCCGACGGATTGATATCTCCAACCACCACTATTGCCTGGTTCTGAGGAACATACCTACTATGCACAGTAGCCGCCTGAGAGCCTATTATATCGAAGACGAGAAGCAGCGTAGAGTCCACTATATCTTTGCTTCGAGAGAGATCAAGCGCAGGGAAACGGTATATCGTAGCGTCCGGGTATACAGATACATAGCCTGAAGACTCTGGCCATATACAATTATGTGACAGATACTTGAATGGAGTCTCCGCCTTGAAATGAGGCAACTGCGTAAGCGAAGCCATGGCATTGACCTCGGACGCGCCTCCATTTCCGGGGTAATCCAGTTCTGTACCGCCCCTCTGGACAAGGGCTATCTCCGCTTTGCCCTGCTCCACGGCACTATTGGTGACTATATAGTATGAAATCCCGTTATCAAGAACTCCTGTCTGTACAGCATTAGACACTGGCAACTGAGGCAGGCCATCGGCCACTGACACAGATGGAAAGACAGCCCAAAACAGTGCAGCGGTAATCCCCGCCACACGAAACCTTTGGCAGACTGAGACCGCCTTATTCCAAATGTGAAATATCATATTCGCAAATTTAAGTTTTTTTATGTACATTTGTAAAGGTATGCCCCGAAGAGGGCACATCTACCAAAAACAGACCAAAACGAAATCAAAAACGATAATACCAACAAGATGAAAAAGTTAATTCTTGCATTTGCGGCTTTTGCCCTTTCCATGGGCATGATGTCCGCCCAGGATCTTGCTACGGCAACAGAGACCTACAACAAGGGCGCTGAAGCTTATGCAACAAGTAATTATACGAGTGCACTTGATTATTTCAAGAAGGCTCTCGAGATGGCACAGGCATTGGGAGCCGACGGTGAGGAAGTTGCAGGCAACTGCAAGAACGCCATTCCGTCAGTCATCCTGTCTATCGGTAAAGAGTTGTACAACAATAAGGACTTTGACGGTGCGGTTGCCAAGATCACCGAAGCCGGCAAAGTTGCCGAGGAATACGGTAATGCTGATGTTGCAGCCCAGGTAAAGGAGCTTCTTCCTCAAGTTACTGTCACCAAAACAATGGATCAGGCCAACGATGCTTTCAAGGCAAAGAACATAGCCGGAGCTCTTGCCCTATATAAGGAAGTGATGGCAGCTGATACCGCCAACGGTATTGCAGCCCTCCGTATCGGACAGATTCTCGGCAGCACAGGAAAGCTGAATGAGGCCGTCTCCTATCTTGAGATCGCAAAGAGGAATGGTCAGGAAGCCAATGCAACTACTATTCTGTCGACAAGTTTCCTCAAACAGGCAGCTGGAATGCTCAAGGCAGGCAAATATGCCGATGCCATAACTCTTGCAGAGAAGGCCAATAGCTACAAGGTTAATCCTCAGGCTTTCCTTATTGCTGGTCAGGCAGCTCAGAAAAGCGGCAAGGATAATATAGCAATCGAGAATTTCGACAAATATCTATCTGCCTCTCCCAACGCCAAGAATGCAGGTGCTATAGCATTTACAGTCGGAGCCCTCTATCAGAAGGCAGGCAACAAGGCAAAGGCCGTAGAATACTACAAGAAGGTGCTTACCGACCCTCAGTTCGGAGTACAGGCAAAGCAGCTCGTAGAATCACTCAGCAAATAACCGGATGAGAAGTCTCGAACTTCTTGCTCCGGCTAGAAATATAGACATCGGCATTGCGGCAATAGACTGCGGTGCCGATGCCGTCTATATAGCGGGTCCGGACTTCGGGGCAAGGCATGCAGCTGGCAACAGTATGGAAGACATTGCCCGCTTGTGCAGCTATGCTCACAGATATGGAGCAAGGATATTCCTCACTCTCAACACAATACTATACGAAAACGAACTTGAGAAAGCCTATGGCATCCTCTGTCAGGCTGAAGATGCAGGAGTAGACGCAGTCATAGCACAGGATCTTGCCGTGGCAAGACTCTGCAACGGCGGGCCGGACGGCAAAGGACGCAGGCTGAAGATGGCTCTCCATGCTTCGACACAATGCGCCATAAGGGATGTCGCAACTGCACGCTTCTACAGAAGCCTTGGATTCTCAAGGCTTGTGCTTGAGAGGGAGCTATCTTTGGAGAGGATCGCAGAGATAAGTTCCTCAACAGATGCAGAGACAGAAGTCTTCGTGCACGGTGCATTATGCGTATGCTACAGCGGACAATGCTACATGTCCGAAGCTATATCCGGCAGAAGTGCCAACAGGGGCGAATGCATCCAAGCCTGCCGCTCCCTGTATGATCTGACCGACATGAAGGGCAATGTGATAGTGCGCAACAAAGCCTTGCTCTCACTCAAGGATCTGGAACTCATCAATAACCTTCGTCCCCTTGCAGATGCAGGAGCAGTATCATTCAAGATAGAAGGTCGGCTCAAGAATATCTCATATGTAAGGAATACGGTAAGAGCCTACTCACTAGCCCTCGATAGAATAGTCGCGGAGAGCCCTGAGCTATATTCCAGAGCTTCATACGGCAGGGTAACAGGTGGATTCACCCCGGATCCGGAACGTACATTCAACAGAGGATACACAGAACTCTACCTTTCCGGGGAAAAAGGGAAGTGGGCCAGCCTTGACACGCCCAAAGGAATGGGACAGTTCATCGGCACAGTACGGGACATAAGCCAGATGCAAGGAGGAGAGATGAGAGTAAGTCTTGCCCTATCAGGGAAAGACCTGACTCTCCGCAACGGGGACGGCTTTGCATTCACAGCCAAAGACAACTCGATAGTAGGCTTCCGGGGAGACATCTGCCAGGACAACACAATAAGGGCAAAGGCTGTCCCGAAGCTTGTACCCGGCATGCGCCTCTATCGCAACATCGATTCCGCCTTTGAGAAGACACTTGAGAGCAATCCATGCCACCGCTACATAAGCGTCGTCATAGAGGCCGAGATCAGAAGAGATAATGCAGGCTACATAGCACATATCAGTGCCTCAACAGAAGACGGCAGAGTCTACTCCGGGGACTTCCGCCTCGGTGATACTATGGCTGAAAACGAGGACAGGATGAGGGAAATGTTCCGGAATCAACTTGGAAAGAGCACCGGAATATATGCTTTCAGTGTCAGAAACATCACCCAAGAGACTCAGGATACTGGACTTCCTCTCGTCAGAAGCGCTGAGCTCAACGAGATTCGCCGGACAATAGCAGGATACTTCGATACAGTAGCATGCAAGAAGAAACCCCTGCTATCTGTAGCGAGACCTGAGTGCTTCACTCGGATATCGGCTATATGTTCAGAAGTCAGCACAGGGACAGAGTCTCATGCTGACAAGACAACGGCATCACCAAGCGAGACAAGAGACTCTTATCAAGTATTACCTGGGTACAAATACAACGTATCGAATTCCTTGTCCAAGGCTGTCTACGCGGCATCCGGCATCAATGTTACTGACGCTTATGAACTTACGCATGAAAAGGGCATAGAACTTATGCGCACTAGATATTGCGTGCGATTCGAGCTTGGCCTATGCCCTTTCCACCGTCAAGGTAAAAACGAGTCTCCACATGGGAAAGACAGCTCTCCCCTTCTCCTGCACAACAACGATAAGACATTCAGACTGGAATTTGACTGCAGAAAATGCGAGATGACTGTAAAAGAGAGCCGGGAGGGTTCTACATTATAAATGTCGAGAGGGCTCTACATTATAAATGCTGTGTACCGCGAAGATCCTACATCAAAGTGCCCAGAAAGAATTAGCGGAGAGCAAATATGCTTACCGGAGAGCAACTGTGATTACTGGAAAGCGAATGTGATATCAACGTCACCGAAGCGGCTTGTCACACCGTCATATTTCTCAAGATACTTCCCAGAGAGACTTCCACGCCACACGATATCATCCCTGCTGTTGAATGGCAGAGAGACATCGAATCCATAGCTCTTGGACTTTATCTTCACGACTGCAGAGCATTTCCAGTCTGTCCTCGTACCTCCGTCATCTTCGGTAATCATCAAGGCCATATTGTCAAGCTGGTCTGTCCATTTAGAGACAAGCATGGCATTGAATGGCACTGTCTCCCCAAGATAGCGCCGCCTGACCACAAGCATGAAGTCCGTGACTGAAGGAGAATAAAGACGAAGCTCCGCCTCAGTAGAGGCAGTGAAATCTTCAACGGCACCACATTTGACAAAGAATTCAGAAGCCCCCGCAAACCAGGAATCATAATTGCGTCTCATCTTGAAATCCTTGATAACCAACGATTTCACTCTGGTTTCTGATGTCTCCATATCCGTCACCTCCAAGACTCCGGCATCCTCGGAGAAGTCATCATCCAAAGGATGAATCCTTGTGGAATTAGACTCCGACGAGACACCGGCAGAATTGGGGCGGACAATAATATCTCCGCCTCCCTGTCCCCAATCCGGATCACGGCGGCGCAGCATCTCTATAGACTCATACAGACAATCATCATTGCGATTGACAATCCATACTGGTCTTGACATAGCCATAACTTCATCTACAACAACCTCTTCCACACGTACATCCCCATCACTGCCGACAGACATGGCATAGCCGATATTGGCAGAAGCGGCACCTCCCGGATCAAAAGTGATGACAGGATAAGACTTGCCGTCCCACGACTCAGAATACGGCCAATAGATCTGCATATCAGAATTCTCAAGGGCGTTGATATACCTGTCGGCAGACATTCCTCCAGACGAGGATTTAGTTGAATAAAGCCTCTCGCGTATCAGGTCGCGCAAAGGAGTGGAATAAGATTTTGTGCTGGCATCCCCACTGCCTCCCCCGACTCCTGTCCCAGGCGAGGCAAACAAGTCTCTCATCATGTACTCTTCATCGTATCCGTTGCCGGCTGAAGAAGACACAGCATCATGTACCTCCGCAAGATTCTCGTCGGACATGTGAAGGGAAGCTAACAGACGGGCAACGGTATCAGAAGCCACGACATCAGGAATACTGGGGAGCTCACCGGTATGGTCCACATGCTCGCACGCGCAGACGGCGACCGCCGCCATAAGAAATACTCTTTTCATAAGCAGAACATTTATGTTTCTGCAAAGTGACAAAATAATAACCGTATACAGAAAATGTATGCGGTTATTTTGAAAAAACGGCATTCCAACGACTTCTATGGCATCATTAAAGGCTCGTAAAGACGATAAAACGCCACGTTTTTGAGAATATTTTTATAATTATTATAAATTAAAGATACAACAGCTCTAAGAAGCTGTTTGAATTTTTTGTTCGGCTATTTTGAGATGCGTTTTTTGAGTCAGTTTTTTCGTTTTGAAAGGAGTTTAGCTGTACTAAATAACGAGCATAAATCTGACGAGACAGACAGAAAAAGTCTGTAAAAGAATTTTCATGGCAGCCTCGACTTTGGAATACGAAGTGTACTGGAGGTATTATCTTCTTCCTATTAGACTTTGCGGTAGACAACAAACCTGTTCTTGTCGTTGAGATCCTTGACAATCTCTGTCATGCCAAATCCGGCACCCTTAAATATCGTCTCTGTCTGGCGAGCCAAAGTCTCATTGACTTCGGTCATGCCGAATCCATCGGGAGAAAGCAGGTGCTGACTCCACCTTGCTATGGCACGATAGAAAAGCAGCGGGTCATCGTCAGGAACGAAAAGAGCTGCATACGGCTCATAATCGAGGACATTTCTCCTCATCTCAGACTTCTCACTTTCCATTATATAAGGGGGATTGCTAAGAATAAGGTCAAAAGGTCCATAGGGGAAATCCTGTTCGGTATCAAGTATATCAGCTTTGACAAACACAGGCTTGACTGCTTCTTTGCTCTTTAACTGGGCTGAAAAATCCTGCGAAGCCGCAACTTCAAGAGCTCCGTCAGAGATATCTACACCCACAACCCTGCAGTTCTTCACCGACAAGGCAAGAGTCCAGGCAATACAACCGGAACCGGTACACAAGTCAAGGACAGTAACAGGCTTGGCATCCTTGCCATAAGGACTGCGCATCCTCTCGATACGGGATGCCACCTTGATAGCCTCCGTACACAGAAGCTCGGTCTCCTGACGAGGTATAAGTACATCCTTCGTCACTTTGAAGACATTGCCCATGAAGTCAGCTTTGGAGAGGACGTACTGAATAGGTTCACCCTGCATCAGACGCGACATATAGCCCCTAAGTATCGGAAGTTTCTTCTCGTCTACCTTATATTCTGGGTCTACGACATAGGTATAGTTCTGCGTACCAAGGACTTCGCTGCATAGCATAAGTACAATACTGCGCGCTTCAGAAGCAGAATACAGGGACTCCAGATCCGAAGTCCCAGACTTTACAAATTCAGACAATAGCATCAGCAGTAAAGCTTCAAGCGTTCTCAATCAAAGATGACAGGAAAGAAGTCATATCCAGTCCGGCCGCTCTAACCATCTTCGGCACCAACGAGGCATTTGTCATACCAGGTATAGTATTGACCTCGAGGAAATAAAGTCCGTCGTCTGCAGAGATATAATCCATCCTGACAACTCCGTCACAGCCAAGATACGAATATATGCGGCAAGTTACATCACGCACCATATTGCCAAGCTCATCACTGATCGGAGCCGGACAAAGTTCCTTACTGTGCCCATTGTACTTGGCATCATAGTCGAAATATTCATTCTCCGTCACTATCTCTGTCACGGGTAAGGCCTTGACAACCCCACCGCTCCTGTACGCTGCACACGTAAGTTCGCGTCCGGTTATAGCAGCCTCAACGATCACAGTAGAGCCTTCTGAGAATGCATATCTTATCGCAGAAGGCAATGCATCAGCTTCTTTTACCTTGGTAATGCCGAAACTTGAGCCTCCGATAGTGGATTTGACAAACAACGGCAGGCCAAGACGTGATACAGTCTTAGACGAAAACGCCTCTATATCATCACCTTTACGAACGAAAGCATCCAGTGCAAGCTTGACAAAATCCACGTCCCTCAAATAGCTTTTGCAAGAATATTTGTCGAAAGCCATTGCAGAAACAAAAGCGCTGCATCCACTGTGAGGGATACCAAGCATCTCAAGATAACCCTGCATCAGGCCATTCTCACCGGGAGCACCGTGTTGCATTATGTAGACGTAGTCAAACCTCACCTTCTCCCCGTACACAGTGACAGAGAAGTCATTCTTGTCAACCTCGGGTCTTGCCTCTTCGGGGAAAATGACCCTCATGGAATCCTTTTTGCGGAACGCAGCAAGATTCCATCTGCCGAACCTTGCGAAAATCTCATAGACATCGTATCTGGTCTCGTCTATCCTAGAAGCAGTATATTCTCCACTTCTACATGAAACTTCCCACTCGGAAGAATCGCTGCCGTAAATTACGGCAATCTTTGCATATTTGCCCATGGCAATCAAAGTAATATTCCTATCTGTCCAGAAACTCCGGACAAAAAATTATCAGTCAAAATAATAATCAGTCTCGGAAGAAGTCTTGCGCATCGTATCCTCGTCTCCTCCACTGCAGCTCAGATCTATATGCATCCCAGGAGGAGCTATGAATCTGTCAGACTCCGATATGCCGAGAGTCCCGTCTGCAAGAACTTTCTTCATGAAAATGCCCCAGATCGGCAAGGCCATATTGGACCCGCTTCCGAGAGCCAAAGACTGGAAATGCACTTGTCTATCCTCAGCTCCAACCCAGATACCAGCGGTAATGGAAGGCGTATAGCCGATAAACCAGCCGTCAGCATTATCATTTGTAGTACCTGTCTTGCCGGCTATCTCTCCCTTAAGGCCATATACTCCACGAAGCCTGTAGGCAGTACCATTGTTGACAACCCCTTGCATCAGATTGGCCATCAGGAAAGCAGTCTCCTCGCTTATAGCCTCTTTCTTGCGGTTGGTAAACTCGGTAAGCACATTTCCCTGATTGTCTTCAATCCTTGTAACGAACTGAGGGGTTATGTAGACGCCCTTGGAGGGGAAAGTATTGTAGGCAGCGACCATCTCATACAGAGACAAGTCACAAGGCCCGACACATAGAGAAGGGACAGCGTCTATATGGCTCTGAATACCCATCATCCTCATCATATTGGCCATGGATTCGGGTCCGAACTGCTTCATCAGATAGGCGGATATATTGTTGGAACTATGCGTAAGTCCCCACTTCAGAGTCACAGTCTTGCCTATCCAGATATCCTTGTCCGTGCTTCGCGGTGTCCACTCCTTGTCACCTACGATAAAGGTCTGCGGCACATTCACCACCTTAGTGCATGGGGTCATGCCTGACTGCATGGCAAGAGTATAAAGGAACGGCTTCACTGTCGAGCCTATCTGCCGCTTGCCTTGACGGACATTGTCATATTTGAAATACCTGTAATTCGGACCTCCGACATAGGCCTTGATATGGCCTGTTTGAGGCTCAATAGCCATGAATCCTGCACGGAGAATCGACTTGTAATAACGTATGGAGTCATCCGGAGTCATCAGAGTATCAACGTATCCGGCCTTGTTCCAGGCAAATACCCGCATCCTTACTTTCTGCGAGAAACTCTTCATTATATCAGCCTCGGAGACACCGTCTTTCTTCATGATACGATAACGGTCACTCCAGCGACGCGCCTGCTTCATCACCCTGTCTCTTGTAGCCTTGTCTACGTCATTGGAGAAAGGCTTATTGATCTTGTACCTCAGATCGCGATTGAAACTCTTCTGTAGTGTCCGGCCAAGATGCTCTGCTACAGCCTCTTCAGCGTATTTCTGCATCTTATAGTCAAGCGTCGTATATATACGAAGCCCATCCTTGTCCAAATTGTATGACGACCCGTCCGGCTTGCGGTTCTTGCTGAGCCAACCATAGAGAGGATCGGATGCCCAGAGAGTCGAGTCTGCAGAATAATCCTCTATGTATTCGTATCTGGAACGCCTTGGCTCTTCCGCATTCATGATCCTCCGCAGCATATCACGGAAATAAGGGGCAAGCCCTGAATTGTGATCCTGAACCTGATACGATAGCGAAATAGGAATCTGACATATCGAATCAGCCTCATGCCTGGTAAGGTAGCCGGCCTTGACCATCTGACCTATAACGAAATTGCGCCTTACAAGAGACTTGTCCGGATTGAGCGCGGGGTTGTAGCGAGTAGGTTTGTTGACCATGCCGACAAGAGTAGCACTCTCTTCCACAGTAAGATCGGCAGGTTCCTTGGCAAAGAATGTCTGGGAAGCTGCCCTAACACCATAAGCCCCACTACCGAAGAAGACGGCATTGAGATACATATCCAGAATCTCTTCCTTGGTATAGTCACGCTCCAGTTTGACGGCAGTAATCCATTCCTTAAGTTTTATCCATACCATTCTCAATTTAGAGACCCCTGGTATGGGGCTTGAGACATCTTCCCTCGGATACAGGGTCTTAGCCAATTGCTGGGTTATCGTACTTCCACCACCCTGACTCGAATCGCTCAGGAGCAATGTCTTGACTGCAACCCTTCCGAGACTAGGGAAATCTATACCAGAGTGACGATAGAATCGCTGGTCCTCAGTAGCCACGGCTGCCTGTATAAGATATGGCGAAAGATCCTCGTACGCCACATAAGAGCGATTCTCTATATGGAAAGTGGTAAGGACTCGCCCGTCCTCCGCAATAACCTCGGTTGCCAACTTGCTGTCTGGATTCTCAAGTTCTTCGAAAGATGGAATATCTGCGAAAGCCCATACAAGCAGCAGCATAACGAAAAGGAAAACAAATGGAAATGAGATGATTATCCAAAACCACCTCACCACTTTTCTGCGCGTTGTATCCGTCATATCTCTATATTTGACATCGTCATATATACGCTCCGAAGATACTCTCCGAGACCGTAAACCAAGTCACAAAAATACACATAAAATTTGGATAATAGCCTCATTTGTGCGTTACTTTGCACCTTGAATAAATGAACGTCATACCTAACAGCTTCTGACAATGGAGGAGAATCTTGTGATCGTCGAGTCTCCGGCAAAAGCCGGGACAATACAGAAATTCCTGGGCAAAGACTATATTGTAAAACCAAGTTTCGGGCATATCCGCGACCTAATGGCCAACAAACTCAGCGTGGACGTTGAGCATGGCTTCGCCCCGGAATACGTCATTCCTGACGATAAGAAGAAAGTTGTGGCAGAGCTGAAGAAGCTCGCATCAAAAGCCAAGACAGTATGGCTCGCATCCGATGAAGACCGTGAGGGAGAAGCCATATCATGGCATCTGTACGAGACTCTCGGACTCAATGGCGAGAACACAAAAAGAATAGTCTTCCACGAGATCACCAAGACAGCCATCACCAACGCAATCCAGAATCCACGCGGAATCGACATGGACAGGGTCAACGCCCAGCAGGCAAGACGTGTCCTTGACAGGCTTGTGGGCTTCGAACTTTCGCCCGTGCTGTGGCGCAAGATCCAGCCGAAGCTCTCCGCCGGAAGGGTACAAAGCGTGGCTCTGCGCCTCGTAGTGGACAGGGAAAGGGAGATTCTTGGATTTACCAGAGAGCCTTATTACCGGACGGAGGCGATTTTCCGACCTGAAGGAGCAAAGGCGTCAACGAAAGTCAAGGCAGTACTCGACACTAAGTTCAAGGGACTCGAAGAAGCCCGCACTTTCCTTGAAGACAGCCGTGATGCTTCATTTACTGTCAGCGATTTCGAGACGAAAGACGGTACAAGATCCGCAGCGGCTCCATTCACAACCTCCACACTCCAACAGGAAGCGGCACGCAAGCTGCGATTCCCTGTAAGCCTTACGATGAGAGTTGCCCAGTCCCTATATGAGCGCGGACTCATTACGTACATGAGAACAGACTCGACCAACCTCTCGTCCCTTGCTATGAACACTTCCAAGAAATACATAACCGAGACATTCGGTGAGGAATATTCAAGGCCGCGACAATACAAGACCAGGACAAAGGGGGCTCAGGAAGCTCACGAAGCCATCAGGCCCACATACATAGAGAATACATCCATAGAAGGCACTGCCCAGGAGCAGAAATTGTACGAGCTTATATGGAAACGCACTGTCGCCTCCCAGATGGCTGACGCCAAAGTACAGAAGACAGACATTCGGATAGCTTCCGACAAGCGCAAGGAGAAATTTGCCGTACAAGCCATGAAAATCGTATTTGATGGCTTTCTCAAGGTCTATATGGAGAGTTCAGATGACCCGAGCGAGGAGGGAGAGACAATACTGCCCTCCATTGCAAAGGGAGACAGGATGATTCCACTCCAGTTCAATTCAGAATGCAAGTTCACGACTCCTCCTGCCCGCTATTCCGAGGCTTCTCTTGTCAAGAAACTCGAAGAGCTTGGTATCGGAAGACCGTCGACATATGCCCCAACCATCAGTACACTTACAACAGGACGTGGATATATTATCAAGGGAGATAAGGAAGGCACACGCAACGAAGTTACCAACCTTGAGATGAAAGACGGGGCGATACGTGAGATACAGGCTGTGGAAGTTACAGGAGCAGACAAAGGCAAGCTACTGCCCCAGGAGATAGGCATGATAGTGACAGACTACCTTGTCAAGAATTTCCATACGATTCTCGGGTACAATTTCACGGCCAATGTAGAGAAGGATTTCGACAAGATAGCAGAAGGCGAACTCGTATGGAACAAAGTGATAGCCGGATTCTACGGACCTTTCCACAAGAAAGTCGAAGAAGTCCTAAATGATGGAGAATACAGTCACGTAAGCCGCGAACTAGGCAACGACCCGTCCGACGGAGAGCCGATCGTAGCTAAATTCGGGCATTACGGCCCCTATATCCAGAAAGGCGAAGGTGATAAAAAGCAATATGCCAATCTCGCTCCGGGGCAGCTTATAGAAAGCATCACACTTGAAGAGGCGGTTAGACTCTTCCTGCTACCGAGGATTGTCGGCCAGTATAAGGGGACGGATATCGTTGCCACCAAGGGGCGTTTCGGGCCATACCTCAAATACGGCGACAAAAACGTCTCTCTACCGAAAGGGAGCGACCCTCTGAAAGTAAGTTTAGAAGAGTGCATCTCGCTGATTGACGCATCCGAGGAGAAAGGATCTGCAATAATATCCGAGTTCAAAGACAGTGACATACAGGTGATAAATGGCAGATTCGGCCCTTATATCAAGCATGACGGCAAGAACTTCAAGATCCCCAAGGGAATAGATGTCAAGTCATTGGACGAGGACAAATGCAAGGAGATCATATCTACGACCCAGCCTACCGAGCGTGGAACAAAACGCAGATTCGTCAATTCGAAAAAGAAATAGACACTGCCTTTAGCATACCTCACGCGCCACGAGGCAGGAGGCTGAAAACATGAGGCACGATCAAAGCAAATTTTAACATAAAAGTAATTAAATTGTTATTTGTATGATTTTTTTGTACTTTTGCCAACATACAGTAACAATTTGAAAGTAATGGTTAAATATCACATCGACCAGACTGATCAGAAAATTCTGTCTTTCCTAGTCAAAAATGCAAGAATGCCCTTCCTCGAAATCGCGAGGGAATGCGGTGTCTCGGGTGCTGCCATTCACCAGAGGGTCAAGAGATTGGAGGCCAACGGAGTGATCACCGGTTCCAGACTTTTGGTAAAGCCTCAAGCGCTCGGGTTGAATATATGCGCATTCATAAGCATCTCTCTTTCTGAGGCAGACAAATATGGTGATGTTGTAGCTCACCTAAAGAGGCTTCCCGAGGTAGTCGAGTGCCATTTTGTGACCGGCAAATATGCCATGCTTGTCAAGATCTACTGTTTTGACAACGACCACTTGATGGAGGTACTGCTCAATACCATCCAGAAGATTCCATACATACAGGCGACCGAGACTATGATAGCCTTGGATGAAGCCATCGACAGGCAAGTATGGGTCAAAGACTATCACAATACTACCTTTACAGGCAATAAAAGCGGAGAAGAATAGACTATCATCCAACATCTTATCACGCGGCATCTTATCACGAAGAGAATGCCGGCATTCAGTGCTTTCTTGCAATAACCATCTCCGCAAGCGAAAGATCTTCCTTTGTAGTTATCTTGAAGTTGAGACGCTCGCCCTTGCAGAATGACAACCGTATTCCTGCCTCAAAAGCGACAGAAGCATCATCGGTAAAAGATGCGCTGTACGGAAGTTTTTCATAAGCATATTTGATAAGTCCGGACCTGAATATCTGTGGAGTCTGGATGGCAAATATCTCATTGCGGTCAACAGCAGAATCTATCGGACATGAAAGAACTTCATGTCCGTCTTCATTTGTCTTGACTAATCGCCTCAGAGTGTCAACGCTTGGCAGCACAGGAATGAGGGCCTCACAAGTCTGATCTTCTTCAATTCTCTCGAACATGCTCCGAATAAGCTCTGGTGAGACAAGCGGCCTGACTCCATCATGTATCGCAACTATGGCACCGGACGGGAGGTGCGAAAGAGCATTGCGTACCGAATGAAATCTTGTAATACCGCCTCTGACAAGGATTTGCGACATGGTAAATCCGGAGTGCAGGCAGTAGTCTTTCCAGCATTCCGTGTATCTCTCCTCAACAGGCAAAACGGTAATGACCCTTATGTCAGGGCAGGCAGCTTCGAACTTCTCTATAGTGCGATGAAGGATGGCCTTACCCCCAAGGGAGAGAAACTGCTTGGGCAAATCTGCCCCCATTCTGGAGCCGTGGCCGGCCGCCATCACTATAAGATACTTTTTTGAGAACATCGGGACATTTTTCTGTGGCAAATTTAGAAGTTGTTTTGTAACTTTACAAAAGAAACATTTTTCACGCGCGTAGATATTTTGACATGGGATTTTCATTCTTGACTCAGGAACTTGCCATGGATCTCGGGACTGCCAATACAGTCATCTTCCAGAACGACAAGATCGTTCTTGACGAGCCGAGTATCGTGGCTATTGATACCAACACAGACAAATGCATCGCCCTCGGACACAAGGCCAAACTCATGTATGAGCACGAGCATCCGGGCATCAAGACCATACGTCCTCTAAGAGACGGTGTTATAGCCGACTTCAATGCCGCCGAGATGATGATACGCGGCTTCATAAAGCAGGTCAACAGCAAGAGAAGAACTCTTTTTGCCCCCAACCTGCGGCTTGTAGTGGGTATCCCTTCCGGGAGTACGGAGGTAGAGATACGAGCTGTCAGGGATTCATCCGAACATGCCGGAGGCCGTGACGTGTACCTTATCTCAGAGCCTATGGCAGCAGCCCTCGGTATCGGACTTGAGGTTGAGGCTCCGAAAGGCAACATGGTCGTGGACATAGGAGGCGGTACCACAGAGATTGCCGTCATTTCCCTTGGTGGAATCGTCATACAAGATAGCATACGCACTGCTGGTGACGTCTTCTCAAGCGACATTCAGTCATATCTTAAGCAGCAGCACAATATCAAGGTCGGAGAGATAACTTCAGAGAAGATCAAGATTGCAGTCGGAGCTGTGATCCCAGAACTTTCCGAGAATGAGCCTGAGCCCTACATCGTGAAAGGCCCGAACCTCATGACTGCCCATCCGGTAGAAGCCAGCATTACATATCAAGAGATTGCCCACTGCCTGGACAAGTCCATAACAAGGATAGAGTCTTCAATCCTGCATGTACTGGAGCAGACTCCACCAGAGCTTTATTCGGACATAGTAGAGAACGGCATTTTTCTCTCCGGCGGAGGTGCCCTGCTTCGCGGACTCGCAACAAGGCTTACAGACAAGGTCAACATACCTTTCCATGTTGCCGAAGACCCACTCCACGCTGTGGCACGAGGGACATGCATAGCACTGAAGCATATCGGAAGCTACTCATTCCTCAAGAGATAAGATGCAGCAGAGACCGGGCATAGCCAGAAGCATCGCGAATACGGCAGTCTTCATCATATTGGAGATTGCCGCAATTGCTATGTTGAGCCACAGCAGAGAGATGCAAGGATTCTTGATTTCCCGGTTTTTTCATGGCGTTTATGGATATGTGTGGGGGATTAAGGACAATGTTCAACAGTATTTCTCACTAAAGAGCGAGAATGAGAGACTTGCGATAGAGATTACAGACCTCAGACGGGAAGTCAACAGGCTGCAGCAATACCGCGAGGCTGAGACTGAAAGGGAGACAAGCGACTCACTAGGCTTGATCCGCGAGAATCCGCAATATGATTTTCTTCCGGCCTCTGTGCTGCGCAACAGCACCAATTCCCAACACAATTACCTAATACTGGACAAAGGCTCCGAAGACGGAGTCAGGATGCAGTCGGGTGTCATCACGGCAGGAGGTGTAATAGGGATAATCGATGCTGTGAGCAAGCATTACTCCTATGCTCTCTCCCTGCTCAACAGCGATATAAGCATAAGCGCACGCCTCAACCACGAGGGTGCTACCGGACCTCTGTCCTGGGATGGCACAGACATTGGCAGTGCTGTGCTCAAGGGGATCTCGCTTCAGCACAAGTTCGAACAGGGCGATACGGTATACACAAGCGGCTATTCATCGATATTTCCCCCAGACATTCCGATCGGGGTGACCGGAGAGTCCAAGATTGTCAACGGATCCACCTACGACGTGGAAGTAAGGCTATTCCAAGATTTCTCCGCAATCAGGTATGTGACAATAGTACACGACAAGACAGCTGTCGGAATCGATAGCCTTGAATCGGCAGAAAACATATTGAGAAGGCATGAAGTCAAGTAACGCAACTATATTCGTGGCAGTTATCGCCATACAACTGTTAGTCAGCGCATATTTCAGGCTTACACCTTACCTGACAATCTCTTTGCTGCCGGCTTTGATCTTCTGCCTGCCTGCCAAGACAGGGACAATCGCCAATATGGTTATTGCATTCGCCTTCGGACTCTTGGTTGACTTCGCGGCAGATGGAGTCATAGGACTCAATGCATGCGCTCTCTTACCGGTAGCATTCATCAAGAACGGCATTTCCGACAAGATTTTCGGCAAGGAGTTGTCTGTCTCCGGAGAGATAATGTCGATAGGGAAATACGGCATAAGCCGTGTAATACTTTCACTTGCTATTGCCCAAGGCATTTTCCTCCTCATTTATATCTTAATAGACGGGGGCATCAACAGACCCCTTGCCTTCAATGCGATAAGATATGCCTCCTCGCTGATTGCAGGCACAATACTGTCCATCCCTGTAGCAATGAGCTTAGATAGCAGAAGATGAGCGTATCCAAAGTAAACAAGCTGCGTATAGGCCTAGTGTGCGTTGCTCTCGTTCTTCTCGGCAAGCTGTTCTACATACAGATAATCGATGACAGCTACAAGACAAACGCATCCAACAACTCCATGGTCTACGATGTCATCTATCCTACCCGAGGCATAATCTATGACCGTAATGGGAAGATTCTCGTCGGCAACAAGGTTGCTTACGACATAATGGTGACGCCCAAAGAGACCGGTCCTTTCGACACTCTTCTACTTGCCAACGTCCTTGGTACTGACCCCATATCTATAAGGCTCAAGATGCAAGAGTTCCAGCGCAATAGGCGTAGAATAGGATACCAGTCTGTTGTCATGTTCAAGCAAATCGAGGCTGAGACTTACATGAAATTCGCCGAGGTGCAGTACAAATTCCCCGGATTTAGAGGACAGCTGAGAAGCATCCGCGACTACCCGGTCAATGCTGGCGGCAATCTTCTCGGCTATGTGTCCGAAGTTGACAATTCATATATTACGAGAAATCCCGAAGTCTACCGACCTGGAGACTATGCCGGCAAGACAGGGATTGAGGCAGCAAGGGAAAATGAGCTACGTGGGAAGAAAGGCTATCACATCTACCTACGCAATTCACGCAACCAGATAAAGTCAAGGTACAAGGACGGGGCAATGGACAAGGAGGCTGTACCGGGCAAAGATATAATGACAACCATCGATGCGGAGCTTCAGCAGTATGGCCAGACTCTCATGCAGAACAAAGTCGGAAGCGTAGTAGCCATCGAGCCATCCTCAGGTGAGATTCTCGCTATGGTTTCCAGCCCTGGAATTGACGTCGAGATGCTCTCGGACATAGGCAAATATTACAAGCAGATAGTGAGCGATCCGCACAAGCCGATGTTCAATAGAGCAGTGCAGGCTCCCTATCCCCCAGGCTCGGTATTCAAGCTCATCAACGGGCTTGTAGGCCTACAGGAAGGCGTGCTGAAACCGGAATACCAGTATCCCTGCCATGGCGGATATTACTACGGAAGAGGTAGCAAACTTGGTTGCCACAACCACAAATCCCCCCTCGACTTAGAGGAAGCTGTGATGATGTCTTGCAACGCATATTTCTGCTTCGTGATGAAGAATGTCATCGAGAATAAGGATTTCAAAGGTCCCGGTGAGGCTCTTGACAAATGGCATGAATATGTGGAGAGTTTTGGCTTCGGCCGCAAACTCGGAAGTGACTTCCCGGCAGAACTCGGAGGCACAATACCGACATCGGCATACTACGACAGAGTGTACGGCAAGGGAGCATGGAGATTTGCCACCATACTGTCCATATCGATCGGACAAGGTGAGGTAGGGGCGACACCCCTCCAGATAGCAAATCTGAGTGCGACTGTAGCAAACCGTGGCTACTACTATATTCCTCACATTGTCAAGGACTCAGATTCACTCAAGATAGAACAGAAATATAAGGAGAAGCAATACACGATGGTCGACACGTCACATTTCCCTGTCGTTGTACAGGGCATGTGGAGAGCTGTCAACAGCGGCTTCGGGTCCGGTGGAACAGCCAGCATAGCAGCTGTTCCCGGATTGGACATATGCGGCAAGACGGGCACAGCTCAGAATCCTCGCGGTGCCGACAACTCGGTATTTCTGTGTTTCGCACCCAAGAACGATCCGAAAATCGCTGTTGCAGTATACATTGAGAACGGAGGATTCGGGGCCACCTGGGCCTGCCCAATAGGATCACTGATGATAGAGAAATATCTCAAGGGATCTATCTCAGAAGAGCGGCTTCCTCTTGAGCAGAGAATGATGGAGGGCAACCTTATGTCCCGTGTAAAGGCATACAATCATTAGACAGATGGGAAGCGGAAGAAGCATACGGGAAACATATGACTGGCAGCTGATAATTTTGTACCTGCTGCTCATATTCATCGGTTGGGTCAACATATATGCCTCGGTTCACGGCTCAGGAGTCAGCGGGATTTTCGATTTCAGTGCCAACTGCGGCAAACAGTTCATCTGGATGATGACGGCAATTGTCATCGGATCGGCTATCATCTTCGTCGTCTCGCCCAATCTGTGGGACAGCGGAGCATTTCTCTTCTACTCAATATCAATAATACTCCTTATCGCCGTCATTTTCCTGGGTATAGAGGTTAAAGGCTCCAGATCATGGTTTGAATTCGGCCCAGTAAGATTCCAACCTGCGGAGATTTCCAAGATCACTACTTCTCTGCTGCTAGCCTATGTAATGAGCCGCGCCGGCTTCTCCTTGCGCAATGGCAAGAACTTCATGACTGCTGCGGCAATCATCATAGTGCCCATGCTCATTATCATGGCTGAGCAGGAGACTGGCTCGGCACTTGTCTATGCAGGATTCATCTTCGTGCTATACAGAGAGGGGCTGTCCGGGTGGCTTATAGCCATGATAGGACTTGCAAGCCTGTTGTTCATACTTACGCTTACCACTTCGCCCTACGTCTCTGTCCTTGTGCTTGTAGGTATCATCACTTTCTGCAACGCTCTCAACTCTAAGAAAGTAATCCGTTGGTTCCTGATCTATGCTGTCGCCATCGCAGCCTTAGCCTTTATACCTGAAGGGCTTTCCGCCCTACATCCTGAGGGGATCTCCTCCCTACAACCAGAAGGGATCTCAGGCGGACTGCCAGACGGGATGCCCTCCTTGCATACTGAGGAGAACTCCGCTGCTAACGAAAGTAGCACATTCTTCACAGCTATCAAGCCTATATACATACTTCTCGGCATATGCGCTCTGGCATTGCCTTTTATTGTCAGCCACGCCTACCGCACACGCAATTCGTTCACGCTTCTCTCCGTTCTCGTCTTCATAGCAGGTATAGCTCTCATATTTTCATCGGAATTTGCTTTTGAGAATATTCTGCAGGATCACCAGCGCAAGAGGATCGAGGTGCTGCTCGGCATGACGGAAGACCCGTCCGGAGTAGGCTACAATGTCAACCAGTCCATGATAGCCATCGGCTCGGGAGGTCTGCTTGGCAAAGGCTATCTCGGTGGGACTCAGACCACTTACGGATTCGTTCCTGAACAGAGCACTGACTTCATCTTCTGCACTGTGGGCGAAGAATGGGGCTTTGTAGGCTGTCTCGTGGTCATCAGCCTGTACGTGATGCTGATACTGCGCATAATGAAAGATGCCGAAGAGAGCAGGGACAGCTTCACGCGGATCTACGGCTTCTGCCTCGTCTCCTGCCTCTTCATGCACCTTTTCATCAATATAGGCATGACTATCGGCATAATGCCTGTCATCGGGATTCCCCTGCCCTTCATGAGCTACGGAGGTTCGTCCCTTTGGGCATTTACCATAATGCTCGCCATCTTCATCGCCCTCGACCACCGAGAGAAGAAATATTTTTAAGTACTATACATCAGGAAGTGTGCTCTGAACGATCTCCACGTCCGCCGCAAAGCAATAACAAAGAATTACAATAGATTCTAAAAAAATAACGACCGACAATCCATTCATTGTCAGCCGTTATTAATAATATATAGAGCAAAAGCTACTATTTGAAGTTTAGACTATTTCTAAATGTCGTTTCGAAAACCTTCTTATAGGAAGGCTGTCGAATAGGGCTAATTGCGTCTATTTTGATTGCATTCAATGATGCCGTTGTAGGTGCTACTTCGGATATATCTGTTACTCCATCAGGTGTCAGTTCTATAAGTTGCCTGTGAAGGACACCGTATATTCCATATGTATCCCAAGCAAATCCCAAAAGTGTGCAGGACTTGTATCCATCGACATAAAAATTATTCATACTTCTCCCGGAATAACCACCTTGAAGCATGGCTTTCATGGTCGATTCATCAGGAAAAGCCACATCATCTGTGAGGTCTCCTTTGGACAATGCGACGCACCAAGAATCAGCATAATCATTGGGATTGGCCTTCGCTTGAACGAGTACTTTGCCCTTGGCATTAGCCCATTTCGTATTGTCTGAGTCGTAGAGTTGGTCTCCATCGAAATAACGATAAACGAGTGAGATATCTGCATCTGAAGCATCGGTACTCTTAGAGATAAATTGCTTTTTGAACACATCGCCAAGCGCATTACCTTGTTCATCCATAGCATAAGCGTAGGCATAATAGGCAGTGTTTGCTTCAAGGTCCCATGTCTCTTCGCTTTTTCCAGTGTAGGTGACACCATCTACAACTTTCTCTATATCCATATTCTTGTCAGCAGCATATTTTTCAAGCGTCTCTTTTACTTTTGCCGGCATGGCTGCATCTCCTGCCCAAGAAGCAACCTCTTGAATGCTTGTCCAATACCTTACAGAACCATCAGATGGGGTAACTATTACTGTCCCAGCGGATGCACCGAGATCGCTAATTTCGATATCGAACTTGCAATCCTTGGGATCGCCAGGTGCAAGTGTTGTGAATTGTGCAGAGGTGGAAGAGCCATAGCATTCACCACTATCATCTACATTGATAGCAAAAACATGAAAGATTGTCGATGCCGGAAGGCCGGATACTGTCTCTTCGCTATCACCCGTATTCAGCAGTCCATCCAAGATATCTTCTAAGGTGAGAGAGGGATATTGTTTCTTTATTTGTGCCAATTCGTCATCAAATACAGCAGAAGCGTCCCCTGATATGCTTTTCCATGTCTCGTCTGTGACAACATTCCAATAGTAGCGTAAATCCTTGTCCTCAGGTTCAACTTTTATATCTACAGAACTATTGGTTATGTTGGAAACATTGATACTGAATTTTGCAGGTTCCGGCTCATTGACAGAGACATTAAACGATGTCTTGTCACCGTTTCCTGCTGTACCGAAATAAAGCACTGTCACAGTTCCTTCGGTCGCAACATCACCGCCTAAGGCATCAGGCGCAGTTACATCAATCTTTGTCTCAGTAAGATTGGCGGTCCAACCTTTTGGGGCCTCGATTTTGGTACTGGTAATATTCTCGGCTTTCACATCGAACTCTTTCTTCTCTCCAACCTCGAAGATAACATTTTCCGGAGCATCTATTTCAAATACCATTTTATCTTGAACAGGATCACCGGAGTCATTTTTCTCACCACAACTGCTTGAAAGAGCCGTAATTGCCGCAAGCATAAAAATGCGGACCTTAGAATATATATTCATTTCCTTAATATACAATTGGAGTGTAATAGACTTTTAATTAAAATACTATCATTGAACGTACGCACATACCTGTATTCTTTCTATAATCGGTTATGAATCCAGGCGAGAATTGGCTAGAATCGAAGCAGAAATAATATGCAAAATATGAGCATCCGCTGCTATCATATTTTTCAGTGCTTGACCAATATTCGGCACCACTTCTGTATAAAGGCTGTGCTTTATCTCCTAAGGTCTCGAATGCTTTTTCAAGCCACACGCTTGCAGTACCCTGGTCGTTGAAATATACATTATCATAGATATATTTGAACTGGTAAGCAGATGGGAGGAACCAACCAGAGCTCTTCTCAGGTGCTGGGCAAGACTTTTCTTGAGCAATCAAGGCATAGTAGGCTGCCGGGAAGCTATCATCGTTTGCAGTCAGCGCTCCGGGTCTTTGTAGTGAGGCCTTTTGTATTGAGATACTATTTGTATAACCCAAAAAGTCATTCGTTTGAGAAGAGGTGCCCGCCCCTTCATAGTTACCGTCAAAGAAACTCCAGTTAGCTAATTCAGTAGTAGCATCTTTTATGGCTACCGCGTAAGCTTTTATGGTTCCTAATGGAGTAGAACCATCTTTCATTTTATAGTAATCTTCACTATCATTATAGTCTGTGGCAACACCTGTATAGAAGACTATTGCGATAGGCGTCTTTGCTGGGTCAAGTTCAGTACTCCAGGTACCATCGCTATAATAGAAGTCACCTACTTCTGGCGCTTTAACCTCCTTAGTCTTCAAAGCCAATGCCTCCGCGACAACTGGGTTACTTTCAGACAGATCATTGGCCGCTGCATAGACTTTGTATTCTGTACCAGCAGTAAGACCATCTGCATGGCATTCCTCGCCTGAAGTCGTGATGGCTGTGCCATTTTTAATGATTTCTTCTGCAGAAGGAGCTTCCTGGGTTGCCGGGAGACATATCCACGCCGCTTTCCCAGTATTTTCTATAATAACACTGAAATTTACGACATTTTCACCGACTTCTCCTGCCGATAACTTGATTACAGGTGTTGGTATCGCTGTGGTCATGGACAATTCAGCTCTTTGGCTTACTCCAGTCTCGTTGCTGGCAACTGCCACGATGGTGTATTCGGTATATGGTTTGAGACCGGAGACAGTATATTCCTTTTCCTTAGTCACATCGGCCGGAGTTCCATCTTCAAATATTATGTCTGCCTCAGGAAGTGTCTCGCCTTTATTTATAGTCATGAAATATGCCCGGCTAGCATCTCCTGGTTTCAAATTGAAAGTAAGGCTTGTCTCCGTACTGCTTTTACTTGTCAATTCAATTGTTGGAAGTGGAAGTGGCGTTTCTTTTTCATTTTCAGTACAAGAAACAACACCTGCTATCGCCGTCAAGGCTATAATAGCATGGCGTAGAGGTAACAAATGAAACTTGCTCATGGTTTATTCATTTGATTCCATGGGTGCGAGATGGAACTATTAACAAAATAAGGTAATTCTAACTAACCTAAAGACAAGCGCACCTTTCAAAATGATTAAAACATGTCTCTATGGATATTATGTAAATGTACTATTATTTATCATATTTTAAATATAGTAAAATGTTAAAATTTATTACTACCTTTTAAAAGTGGACTCACCGTCTTAACATGGCGGTCTACAAACTGGATTCAGCCTTAACTCTTAATATCTGAAAAAGAACAGGTGAGATAATGACGGAGCAAAAGTCTGATGACACAGCTTCTAATAGAATATGTGGTTACAGGTGTGTAACATCAGGTACAAAAAAGCCCCGGCTATATGCCGGAGCTAAATCAAGAGTCCTCGGGGTTCACCCACAAGCAACAGATTGCTAAACTGAGTTTAGCAGTTCATAGCACCGCAGACATGGATCACCTGTCCGCTGACGTATGAAGAGAGATCACTTGCGAGGAAGAGTGCGACATTGGCAACGTCCTCGGGTGTACCGCCCCTACGAAGAGGAATCTGTTTCAACCAAGCGTCCCTTACTGCCTCAGGAAGCGCTTTTGTCATATCGGAAACGATGAAACCAGGAGCTATACAGTTGGCCCTGATACCACGAGGTCCCATCTCCTTTGCGATAGACTTGGCAAGTCCGATAAGACCAGCCTTGGAAGCCGAATAATTGCACTGGCCCGCATTGCCTGATACACCAACTACAGAAGACATATTGATTATGCTTCCGCCTTTCTCCTTGGACATGATCGGGATCACGGCATGTATGAAGTTGAATGCAGACTTGAGGTTTACATTGATGACTGCATCCCACTGAGCCTCAGTCATTCTAAGCATAAGACCGTCCTTGGTGATACCCGCATTGTTGACAAGAATATCAATATGGCCAAAGTCCTTGAGAACTTCTGCTACTACTTGCTCGGTCTGGGCAAAATCCGCGGCATTGGACGCATAAGCCTTTACCTTGTGCCCGAAAGCCTCAATCTCCTTTACTGTCTCTTCGGCAGCCTCATTGATGACGAGATCTGTAAATGCGACATCTGCACCTTCAGAAGCATATTTCAAGGCAATTGCCTTGCCTATACCTCTCGCCGCCCCTGTGATAAGGGCAACTTTTCCATTCAAAAGTCCCATAATAAATTTTGGTTTAAAAGATTCAATATCTATATTTGCAAAATGCTTTGGTGGTGGAATTGGTAGACACGAGGGACTTAAAATCCCTTGGGCAGCAATGCCTGTACGGGTTCAAGTCCCGTCCGAAGCACAAGAGAGGTCGGTAGATAGCCGGCCTCTTTTGTCTCCATCAAAGCGATGCCATATTCTTCACATTCAAGACATTCTTGCCCTCTGGGGTGAGCGCGTAGTCAATCCTGTCTTGATAATGCTTCTCCACCTTGCCTCGCACGATCTTCATAGTACTGTTGACCATATGGTTCTGCTCGGTGAAAGGCTCGTCAGCCACAATAATTGCAGCCGGAAGCCACCTCTCCGAAAACATTCCCTCATGAGAACCTCCCTTGCGATAAGAATTAACCTCGTCCTGCAACTTCAGAAGCATCATCTTCTTGCCTTCCTCAGATGCCGGATCAGTTCCCTGAGTCTTTACATACTCTCTTAGAGCATCTTTATTAGGAACTATGATAACAGTAGTATAAGGATCCTGATTGTTGTGCAGAACAACCTGGTCAATGAACTTGGAACCGTCTGTCAGGGAGTCCTCAAACCCTTCCGGACTGTATTTCTCCCCGTCCGAAGCTATAAGCAAAGACTTGAATCGGCCTACCACGTAAAGGAACTCTGCATCCCTCATATATCCCATATCACCGGTATGAAGCCAGCCGTCAATAACCGTCTCTGCCGTAGCAACCGGATTCTTCCAATAGCCAGCCATCACGTTCTCCCCACGGACCACAATCTCACCCTTCTCTCCATAGGGAAGAGCCTTCCCCTCGGAGTCACAGATCTTGATATCCATAGGCTTCACAACCCTTCCTGAAGAACCGAATATACAGTGACCTGTAGAATTGGCCGAGATAATAGGCGTTGCTTCTGACAATCCATATCCCTGAAACATAGGGATGCCGATTGCACAATAGTATTTTTGCAATTCAATATCAAGTAGAGCACCGCCACCGACAAAGAAGAGCATCCTTCCACCAAGTCCCTGTCGTACATTCTTGAAAATAATCTTGTCAAACAGAGCCATAAGCGGTTTCTTCCAAAGCTGCAGCAATCCGCCACGGTTGTAATATTCCTTATTGTAAGAGATCGCCAACTTCAGGGCAAAATTGTATAATTTCTCCACTGTCGGGCCTTTAGCCTTGATACTGGATTCGATATTTTTCTTAAAATTGCGAGCAAGGGCTGGGACAGACAGCATCACATGCGGACGAACCTCGCGGATTGCCATCGGTATATTCTTTAGCGATGCCATCGGGGTCTTGCCTACCGGTACCGTAGCAATACTGCCGCCATAATACATCATAGTATAGAAACCAGCAACATGGGCAAAGCAATGGTCAAGTGGCAAAATAATAAGCATAACCGCTCCTGTAGGTATAGAAATTACAGAATGGCCCTGCTCTACATTTGCAGTATAGTTCCTGTGTGTCAAGAGGATACCTTTTGGATCAGCGGTAGTGCCGGAAGTATAGCTAATATTTGCATAATCATCCGGACCTATGGACTTGTACCTCGCCTCAAGCGCACCTGAATGCTCTGAAGCGAATTTACGTCCCATTGATATCACCTCTGAGACAGGGATCTCATTGGACCTGTACTCCGGCATCTCATCGAAGACAATCACCTTCTCCACAGTCTTTAGATCTGCAGCTATCCTTCTGATCTTGGGCAGCTGAGTCCCTGAGACCATAACGAAACGGGATTCTGAATGGTTGATCCTGAATACCAGATCACTGCCTTCCTCCAACTTGACAGAAAGAGGCACATTGACACCACCGGCATAGAGAATACCAAGCTCACCTATCACCCACATGTTGCGGCCTTCTGATAGAAGAGCAACCTTATCGCCCTTCTCGAGCCCGAGAGCAAGAAGCCCAGCAGCCATATCATATGCCTGCAGCCTTGTCTGCTCAAATGTAGTCTCCGTCCACTTGTCAGCCGGCTTCTCGCGCAGGAACACGTTTCTGGCATATTGTCTTGTGTATTTCTCTACGAAATCGATTATTGTAGGTCTTTTGTCCATATCTGATATATTCTCAATTGCCGGTATTGTCATCCTCCTGAGCTGGGAACAACCCAAAAAGCTCGGAATCTATCATATTAGCGATAGCTTCGAAGTCCTCCGGATTGTTGCCGAACTTGTATCTGTCCGCATCTATCACAAGCAGATGTCCTTTATACCCAGATATCCATTTCTCATACCTTTCATTAAGACCTGTCAGATAATCTATACGGATCGTCTTCTCATACTCACGCCCACGCTTCTGTATCTGCGAGACAAGATTGGGGATCGAAGATTTGAGATAAATAAGCAGATCTGGCATCTTGACAAGAGACATCATAAGGTCAAAAAGATCCGAGTACGTCTCGAAGTCCCTTGAACTCATAAGTCCCATATCGTGCAGGTTTGGAGCAAATATCCTTGCGTCCTCATAGATCGTGCGATCCTGGATGATGACTTCACTAGATTTGGATATATCGACGACATCCTTGAATCTCTTGTTGAGAAAATAAATCTGGAGATTGAAAGACCAGCGGCTCATATCCTGATAGAAATCAGATAGATACGGATTGAAATCCACCGACTCAAACTTAGGTGTCCATCCGTATCGAGCTGCCAGCATCCTGGTCAGCGTAGTCTTGCCGCTTCCAATGTTGCCCGCTATCGCTATATGCATATGTACTGTCTATTAACTAGTTATCGCCATGCGGAGGACAAAATCACACCACAAGGCGATACAAAAGTAAACATTTTCCAAATAGAGAGCAAACCCGCAAGGCTACATATCCTTGACAAAGGTAAATACAGCGACATCAGAATCAGTTTTCTTGCCGTTGACGTAGAAACGTCTCTTGATTGAGGGGGATCCGTTTGCTTTCCATTTGAAGTTATTGAATATAGTTATCACATCTATGCATCCATTCCCCCAGTCTATCATTATATCTTTATTGTCGATATCCTCCGTACCGTCTAACTCTCCAAAAGAAAGTAGCCACCTGCCGAAGGCGTCTTTCTGTATAGCAAGGCCGAAGAACCAAGGCATATAAGCGCGCGTCTCCACCAGCTCGTCCCTAGTCTTGACAGTATATGTGGAATCCTCATACACGACCGTCACCTTCATCGGATCAAATCCGCTGTCACTTCTGTATGGATCCAAAAGATCACGTCCGTCCTTGTCATTAAGATAGATCTGGGGGACAATCGGAGCTATGTCATATTCCAGATCCTCCATCGAAGAGCACGATGCAAGAAGAACAAGGCAACCTAAAAAATGCAATATTCTCATATCATTTATCCTAATCTATGCTGTACCACCGCCAGGGAGAGAACATCATCACCTCACCAACAAACGAACAACACATATTAGATGCATCTAAAGTTGAAAATGTTGCAGAGAAAACGGGATCAAGCACAATAAACGCAATAGGGACGCCCACTCTGGGACGCCCCTGCAAATCACTGAATACAGCCGACTGGCTATCGTTAGACAAATTGACCTTAGAATCTCCAACCGAGACCTATGTTCATAGTATTGCCAAGCACTTCAGATGCAAAGAGATAGCTTAAGTCGATGTGCACGCCAAACATAGAGAAGCCTATGCCGGCAGAAGCGTATGAAGGGATCACACTATCCCCGCCATAACGGTAACCGGCCCTGACGGAAAGCATCTCATTGAATGTATATCCGGCACCAAGAGCCACGGCAGGATTGCCACTGAAATAATAGTCACCCTCCAAACCGGCTTCTACAAGATGTTTCTCAGAGAATACTTTGTCATATCCGACACCCAACTTTGCAGATGAAGGCAGCGAGAAACTGTTGCCTTTATAGTCCTTTACCGATGAGCCAACAGAGGTCACGCCTGCGGTCAGATTGAAATCAGATATCCGGTACGCAAGGAAAATATCAGCACCGAAAGCGGAATATGTATCCTCATCTGAAAGTTTCTCAGAAGCATACTTAAGATTGACTCCGGCTGAGAGACCCTTGAAGAAATTGTATCCTACTCCAACACCGAACACCATATCCGAAGGCGTAAAAGGATCTTTAGCATTGCCACTTGCATCTATGACCGTATACTCATCACCACTCTGGTATGTACCGACAACAGACAAGCCTATCTTCTTCCCGATCTTATATACACCGCCAAGGTTGAAATTAGTGCTCTTCGTTCCGTCTGGAGCCCAATTCTGCCAAGAAAATGCGAAGTCAGCCGTCTTGTGCGACAATGGGATCAAAGCCGAATTAGAGAAAGCCGAGAAAGGCGACACAGACGAAGAAGCTATAGAGACACCGCCCATGGCGGAAGTGACAGGATTCCTGTCAATTGCCACAAAAGGGAGAGCCTCATCGCCTTGTGCTGAGACTTTAAGAGAAGCTGCCAAAGCCGACAATGACAGCAAAATTATCTTAGATAGATTGTTCATACCTTATTTCTTAACTATATTCTCCGTATACTCTTTGCCGTCTACAGTGACAGTAACAGAATACCTGCCAGGTGCAAATCCTGAAAAATCGATCCTTGCCGGCTCGAAAGCACTTGCATTCACATTTCCCTCATATACTGTCTGACCTGTTGCAGATACTACCTTGATATGACTGTTTTCCTTGTCCTGTCCTGTAGCGACATTGAGAGTTGTTTTCACAGGATTAGGGTAAAGCTGGTACTTCGTACTTGAGGGACGTGCAAGCAGCATGAAAGAGGTAGATACAGTAGCACCTTTGGCGTCAGTAGCAGTCACAGTCACAGCAGTACTACCATACTTCAGGATAGTACCTATCAGCTGATTGCCATTCTGTGCGAGATGAGCCACGGTAGGGTCCGCGATTGAGGCGGAGTATGTAAGTTGCTCACCATCAGGGTCGCTGAAATAGGTGTCCATATCCAGAGTGAACTCCATGCCCCTCGTAGTAAAGAACTGGTTGTCTATATCCTTTACCTTAATCGGTGGATTGTTTTCCAAAATAGTAAAGTTAATAGTCCTAGTTGCTGAAGCCCCATACTGATCTGACGCTGTGATCTTTGACGTGTACGTGCCGGCATTGATAGCAGGCCCGTCTATAGACAGGCTATATGCATTTCCACTGCCAGTGAAAGAGTCAGCAGAAGTAGCGCTTGTGTATTTGACACTTACAGTATGTCCGTCAGGATCTGAAACCTCAAATGGAATAGAAGGCGTTTCAAAAGCCTTGAAAATCCAATTACCATCATACGAAGTAGTGATGACAGGGGCTGAGTTGGAAAGCGTCGTAACAGCGATCACTGAAGAAGCTTCAGAGAAATTTCTGCCTGCTGAGAACGCATATATCTTGACGAAATATTCTTTCCCGAAATCAAGATCGGAAATCGACATAGCCTGCTTCTGAGCAGAAGCATCTGCGACAGTAACGGACTTTTGAGAGACTCCGGCAACAAGATTGCTGGGTTCTGATTTCTTAAGAGCATCTGAATCCTTGCCATACAGAGCACAATAACCATATGCATAATTACCGTCTTTATCAGTAGTGGACGACCACTCGAGATCTATGAAGTTAGACCTGGCTGCTCCCTGAAGATCTTTAACAGCAGCAGGAGGGTTATCCTGGCCATAGACGATAGAACCGAGAGCATCAGCAAGAGGTCCTATCTGTGCACTGGAAGATACTGCACTTGAATTGGCGCCTTCAAGTAGCTTGGCTTCAAGCTGCTTATTGGTAAATTCAGGGCCACCCGCATAAGAAAGGACAAGAGCCGCAACACCGGAGACATGCGGACAGGCCATGGAAGTTCCGGACATAAGGCCGTAGCTATTGTCCGGATAAGTACTGTATATCTCTGTACCGGGAGCGCATATATCAACCCAACTTCCATAATTGGAGTATGTAGCCCGTCCGCCATTTCTGCTAACACTTCCTACTGCTATGACTGGCTCATAATTGGCCGGAGCACCATTCCTTATGCCATCGTTTCCGGCAGCAAATATCACGACTCCGCCCTTCATGGGTGAGTCCGCCTTCTGGTTACCAGAGGCATCCACACCTGCATATTTTATGAAATAGTCTATGGCAGCCTTATCATCAGGCTGAATAGTCGCAGCCAAGGCAGCCTGAAGCTCACCACCTGTCAGTTGGCCATCATTGTTTGAATCATAGCTATATCCCCAACTGTTCTGGCTGATTACAGCACCATGGTCAGCAGCATACTTTATGGCAGACGCACCGCCGGCAGATGAGTTACCTTCAAAAATCTGACAAGACAATAGAGTCACACCCTGCTTGCCTGCCGCATAGTCACCACCTGCAATTCCGCATCCTCCTTTGCCGTTGTTGTTGACAGCGCCAATAGTACCTGCTACATGGGTGCCATGGTCTTCTGCAGTAATATAGGAATTGCCACGCACGAAATTATGATGACCGGACGTTGCTACATTGTATCTCAAGTCTTCATGTGTAAGATCAATACCACCGTCAACTACAGCTACGACTACTGCTGGATTACCTGTTGTATAATTGTCCCATACGGGCTTTACATTGACATTTATCTTGGAGTTAGGGCTATAGTAATGCCATTGACGATCCACACTAAAATCATTAAAGTCAGTAGACTTGATACGACGCCTTCCGTTTACGCTCTCGATACCAGGAACAGAAGAAAGGTCTGTCTGTGCCTTTGTAAGAGCATTCCCTTCGGCATATCTTATCTCATACCACCTATGAAGGCCTTCGGCTCTCGTACGTGGCTCATATTCTCCTGCATAAGGGAAGACCCTTGTCATTGACTCAATCCCGAGATCAGCGATCATATCATTGAGGGCCGAAGACTTTGTCTTAAGCGATCCTGCAGCGAGATCTTCTTCAATCTCATCGGCAAGATCTTCACTGAGATAGACAACAGCAACTCCAGGCACATAATAGCCTGTATCTTTCACCGCTACAGCATCACCACCATCTACGGCCTCCGGTACTGCAGCCTCCCGGGAACATGAAAAGACAATCCCGAGAGAAAAAAATGTAAAAATAAACTTTCTTAACATATTTAAACTATCACTTATCTACCAAATCTTCCAAAGATAAGTATTTATCGCTAATCTTAGACGTTGTTTTGATATGATTTTCGTATTTTATCATGAAGATTTTTCGAGGCAGCCACGACCTTGGAAGAAGAAGTGTACTGGAGGTACCGAGCAGAGGACAAGAATTATTTCTGAGAAGCTATGAAATCTACCACTTTCAGAAGATCGGCAGAATCATTCCATTTAATCTTGTTTTGCTTGAAGAAAGCCTTTGCCTTTTCTGCATCTACAGAAGAAAGATTTTGGACTTCACGTCTGGTAGCAGGAAGAACGTCAGCTCCGACCTTTAGATAATATACCTCCTTGACAGGTAGTGGGTTACCTTGCTCCTTTTGAGGAAGGATATTCGATATATTCATATTGACTACATCGAGAGACAATTCGTCAACAATCGCACGAAGCCTCTGAGAAGAGGCAGTCGCTGATGAGATTCCATAGCCGATATCGGATTTCTGAAGCGCATCTTCATCTACCTTTACATCAAGAAGAGCGGTCCCATTCTCATTATAAGCCAGAACTTTCATCAAGCGTCCATATACATTCTGATAGAGTGAAGAATCAATCTTCACAGTAGACACAGTAGACATATCCGCCTGCATGATCACATCATTCTGAAGATAGTGAAGCTTCCCATCGGCAATGCATATATTCATCTTGGCAGCCATAAGAAGATTACCTGAGGCTGTCCTGACCTCTCCATTCACGAAATCCCTATTAAGATAAGGCCATTTGTCACGGGGCTGGTATTCCTGTGATGAAGCTGAAAATGCGGTAAAAAGAGAGACTACCGCAATAACTAAAAGGTTTAATCTATTCCTCATATATAATTAAATAGAGAAAGCACATGATCATTCACAGGTCATGCGCTTTCGTTTTGATTAGAATGAAATATCAACTATTTCTTGGTCCAGGTTGTCGTATACCCATTCTGCTTGCCAAGAAGGAAAGCCCAACCATAGAGGCTCGAGTCGTCAACAAGACATATACCGGATTCTGTAGTAAATACAACATTGTCTCCAGATACACTCTTTGAGAAAGTCAGAGAAGCCTCGCTAGTCGTATAATACTTCCCATTCTCAATTAAACATCCATAAAGAGTTGCATCTCCATCATCTAACTGAAAAGGCGTAGTACCACCTATCTCTGTCATTGCTTTCTGCCCAGTAGGGAAAGAAAGTGTTGCTCCATCCTGACTTATCGCAGCTTTAACATACGCACTTCCTGCCACAAGAGGTACGATACCGTCACACCACAGCACAGTAACATCGTCAGGATCCGCGACAAGATTCATAGTATATGTTGATGCTCCCATAACATCCTGACACTTTACAGTATACTCTCCGAGTAAATTAGCATAGGGATGATCCTTGTCGGCAATCCTCACACTGGCTGAAGACAGAATTCCTACCGGAATATCTTCTGTAGCACTTGCTATAGATACAGAGAAATTAACGGCCCCTTTGTACCCCTCAATATCTTTGACCTTAATGACAATATTCTGAGTAGTCGCATCCTCGGTAAAAGTAAGAACCTTTGACACAGGTGAGACAAGCTCATAATTGACACCACTTTTTGCTGTTCCATCGACCACATTGAAGGTGGCAGCCATATCTTCACCTTTAGGATTATATACAGTCACAGGGATCACGAGCTCTCCAGCGTCCTCCCTTATATTGTAAGAGGCAGAATGCATAGAGAAGAATGAGTTGTGTTCATAGCTCGCATCTCGTGAGCATGAGGCCAAGGCAACAAGGCCAAGAGCGATTGGGAATATTAGTATCTTTTTCATATGACTTCAGTTTAATCGGAATAACCCGGATTCGGCACAAGATTCGGATTGACCCTCACCTCATACTGAGGAATAGGCCAGTTGAAATGATAATCATCTGCAGATAGCACTCGCTTATCAAAAGAAGCACCTGTAATGATTATCCCTTTTTCTGCTGCTGTTGTCTGAGGAGTACGAGGCTCTGTGCCGTCACCCCATCTCTTTAGGCAAGACATACGAAGGCCTTCACCAACAGTCTCCTTGAACCACTCTGTCTTAATATTCTCAAGTGTTGCGGATGTCAAAGTAGCTCCACGCTTTGTCTGAAGGGCATTAAGTTCTGCCTTAGCTTGTGCTGTCTCTCCATTCTGGAAATATGCCTCTGCGGCGATAAGATACTGCTCACCGATTAGAAGAGGCTTAACTGACTGGGCGCCAGTCTCAAGTTCTCCAGAGTAGAGGTTAGGATTACCGAGATATTTTACAAAAACTATAATTCCTTTCTGAAATGTGCTTCCGCTATATCTGAAGGGATACTTCGTTGTGAACCAAGCGTTATACCGTACGTCTTTAATCTCATATTTGTCAAGAAGGTTCTTGGTAGGGATATAATATGAAGCGAAATATTTGCCAACTTTCGAGTCATTTCCTACTCCACCTTCACCAAGATACATCAAATTGGCAGCAGCGCCTTCAGTCTTTGACGCATACATCTGCATGATAGGCTCATTGCCTCCGTCCTGTACGTATTCAAGCTCCATTTCATCAGAATTTGAAGCAAGAGCATATTTTGCAGATGAATTGATAACCAACTCAGCAGACTCTGCAGCCTTAGGATAATTCTTAACATCAAGATAATACCTGGCATACACAGCATTGACAGCATCAATTGTCGGAACATCGGAACGAGGCGAACCTGCCTGATTGGCAAGGATTACACTTGCAGAGTCAAGATCAGCCTTGATCGCATCATATACTGCCTGGACACTGGAACGAGCCGGCTTCTCAAGCTGGTTGTACTCAAGCACAAGCGGCACACCAAGGTCTGATGATGCTGTTGACTCGTTATATGCCTTGGCAAAATGACGTATCAACGTAAGATAAGAGCAAGCTCTGTAGAAATAGGCATGTCCTTTCATAATACGGGCAGAAGCACGGAGGTCGTCCGATACATTGTCTGCGCTGTTGATTACGATGTTGTAATTCTTTATAGCAATGTAATTGGCACCCCAAATGGACTCAACATCACTATCACTTGTAGTAAAGCTGTCATCCGCTCTGTGAATGAAGTCGTAATGACCGTTGTAGTTCTGGGTTGCATTGAAGCCATCGCACATCAACTCTTGTGTCTGGGAATCGACACCATAATACAGAGACCTAAATGTTGCATGAAGGCCATTGTCAAACGAGTTGATATCAGCCTGCGTAAGGAACAATGGTTTTCCTTCTTGATAAACGATTCCGTCTGTAGGGGTGAGATCCAAGTCACAAGCCCCGAAGGCAATGACAGCAACCGCTAATGATATATATTTATCAAATCTGATGTTCATAACTTAATAATACAAATATTAATTACCTAAGCATATCAGAAAGTAAACTCAAGACCGAAAAGGTACTGCTTTGAGTTACCTACAACTCCATACGTAAGGTTAGAATCAACCTCAGGATCTATACCTTCATATTCTGTCAAAGTCCAGAGGTTACGACCTGTAAATGTAACTTTTAGCCCGTTGAGTATCTGTTGGTTGCCCAGCCATTTACGAGGAAGGTCATAAGCAACCTGAAGATTCTTGAGCCTTAGGAAGCTTGCGTTGTCAAGTAGATGAGTATCAAACTGCATCACCGCGCCCTGAGACCAGTCAGGATATTCCGCATCTGTATTTTCAGGCGTCCAAAAATCATTAACAGTCTTGATAGCTGTATAATCTGAGTTCTTGTTAGGATTAGCATAGAAGTAAGCATCGTTGTTGACGAGCCACTTGCCAAGGACATAAGTGAAGTCAGCGACAAACGAGAGCCCTTTCCAACCGCCAGAGAGACCAAAACCTCCATTGATCGGGGCGTGAAGCCTCTTCCCTGTATTCTGAGTCAGACTTGCCTCATCGAACTTCTCTGTTACGTTGGCAGGATCCTTAGTAACAACGTCTTTGTCTGCACCAACTTTATACCACTGATTCCTTCCGTTTTCAGGATTTACTCCGGCGTAGATAGGCATATAGAATGAAATCGGCTTACCAACAACGTATGCAATCGATGTGTTCGATATCTCCCACCTGTCAAGGCCGTTGAAGAGCTCAGTAATCTTCTCACTGTTGTAATTGAATGTTGTGCTGAATCTAAGGAAATAGTCTCTTGACTTCAATATATCAACTCCGAGAGTGATGTCTATACCAGTATTTTTCAGACCACCGATATTGTCCATCAAAGAAGCGAATCCACTCGTATACGGATAAGGCACTGACAAAAGCATGTCTGTGGTCTTTCTGTTATAGAACTCAAATCCAAAGTCTAAAGTATCGAATACCCGTCCATTCAAAGCAATTGTAAGCAACCCCTGCTTCTCCCAACTCAACTTATTGTTTTCCGGCTGGGAAATCACCTGAGATACTGATCCTGCATAAGAAGTCGTAGCTCCAACAAGTCCATAATGCTGATAATCTCCGATAGCAGCATTACCCTGAGTACCATAACTAACTTTAAAATTCAGGTCATCAAGCCACTTAACATTTCTAAGGAAGTTTTCTTTCTTTACTTTCCACAAAGCTCCGACTGACCAGAATTGAGCATTTCTTACATCTGGTCCGAAACGGGAAGAAGCATCGTTTCTGACTGTAACGTCTAAGATATACTTGTCAAGGAAAGAATACTCTCCATGACCAAAGAAGGAGAGGAACTTACTCTCACTATGGCTTTCAGCTTCATCATAAGTAGATTGATCACCGTGATCAAGCTCCATGAGCCTGTCATCTGTAAGACCTTCTGTGGAAGCAGCAAAATAGTCATAATAATTGGCTATACCCTCATGACCGGCAAGAAGGGAGATCTGATGCTCATTTGCGATATTGAATGAATACTCTATAGTATTTGTAATAGTAGAGATATACTGCAAAGCATTTCCTCTTACTTTACTACCATTACCGGCATTATATACAGCTGAAGGCTTTGAGTATTTATTCACGTCACTTATAGACCCGTCAATACCCATGTTTGAACGGATGAAGAGATTTTTGTACGGCTGGATCTCTACCGACAGACCGCCTACAAGACCATAACGATCAGTAAGAGACTGCCTTTTTGAGATGTAATACTGAGGATTGTAGAATCCGCTAGGGTACTCAATCTCGTATTCCTTTCCAGTCTTAGGATCAATTGCAGGATAAAGAGGGTTCATAAGGTATGAAAGACCTCCGTAGATATAAGCTCCTCCATCTGAGGAATCACCCCAGTTGGCGTTTGTCTGCTGACTATCTTTGGACAAAGCCGCATTGATACCGATCTTGAGCCAGTCCTTAGGACGTGCCTGGACATTGGAACGGACAGTATATCTGTCATAGTAGTTGCCCACAGCCGTACCCCTCTGGTGAAACTGCGATGCACCTAATGCGTATGCAACTTTCTGTCCACCACCTTCAACAGTTACATCGTTCTGGAACTGAGGGTTGTTGAACTGCTGTATGTAATTGTACCATTTGGTATCTGCATCATACCCTTTGTCTGTAAAGTTCTGCTTGATGTATTCGGGAGTCTTGATACCTGACCTGATCCAGAACTCCTTAAGCTCAGGACCAGACATCATATTCTCATACAAAGTCTTGTCTGCCAAGGTAGAAATACCTGCTTGACTACGTACTGTAACTGTAGCCTTTGTATTGTATGAACCGCTCTTGGTTATCACATAGACTACACCATTTGCGGCACGTGAACCGTAGATAGATGTTGCGGAGGCATCCTTGAGGATCGAGATACTCTTGATATCATTAGGGTTCAGAGCCATGATCGAACGCGCACTGGACTGCATACCGTCAAGGATGTACAGAGGCTGTGAGCTTGAGCTGAGGGAGCCGGTACCGTGTATCTTGATGGTCACGTTGTTATCACCGGCTACACCACCAGTTGTCATGACGGCCATACCAGCAACCTGACCCTGAAGTTGATCCAAAGGGGATGAAGAAGGAGCGTTCTTGATGGCTTCCGACTTCACAGTGGTGACTGAGCCAACGAGAGAGCCGACTTTCTTCGCTGTACCATAGCCTACGACTACAACATCATCAAGGGTGGTTGCATCTACTTCAAGACGACAATTGACTACAGTCCTGCCGTTCACTTCAACTTCTTGTGTCTCATATCCAACGAAGCTGAATACAAGCACAGCTTTGGAATTTGCATTAACAGATATTGAATATTTGCCGTCCGCATTGGCCGATACCCCATTCATGGTATCCTTTACTCGCACAGAAGCAAACGGGACCACTTCGCCGCTCTGCGCGTCTGTGATCGTTCCCGTCACTTCCACTGTCTGGGCAGAAGCGAAAGTCCCCCAAAAGAGAGAGGCAACTGCCAAGATAAAAAGACTAATTCTCTTCATAAAGAACATCTTTAATTTAACATATACTATAACATAACACTGTGCTTAACACCATTGTTTCAGCGACACGTTTCTTGCAAATATCTACATTGTTTTCAATAAATGCAACATACATGATATAGCATATGAGCCCTCCTTAATGTCAAATATGTAAGAAAATTACCACGCTAACTTATAAACATTCATTTATAAAAAAAATAGAGAGAAATTCATAATATCATAAAACGTTAGTCGAGATAATTGTTTATATTTGCATAAAGAACTAAAAATTTTAAGAAATTTTTGTAGTTCGCCCTAAAAGACGCGAGAATTGTCCCCTATGACACTTCTTGAGATACGAAATGCAATCAATTTCCTCTGCAGCATAGGATATCGGACAGAATAAAGACGCAACATACAACATAAGCTAGTTTAATATATTGAAGTAACAGCAGCAAGTCGTGAGATTCGCTGCTGTTTTATTACGTCTCAGAGATTCACAAGTCTTCCTGAGGCTCCGGAACAGTAACTGGTGCCAACGGCAAAGCCTCAGTCTGAAGCGGCTCACTATCACTTATCGGCTTACTACGATCTTTTTTTTGATCTTCCCGCTCCTTCTTGCGCAAATACTTCTCCTTGTATCGTTCAAGACGGAGGCTGTCCTTACGATCCTGCTCATTCTGCTGAAGCAGAGCCTCAAGCTTTTTCTTGCGCGCCTTTGCCAACTTTTTCTCCTCGGCAACTTTCTGCTTAGCTGCATCAAGACTATCTAAACGAGCCCACCTGGCTTCCTTTGCTGCAATTCGTGCCGCTCTCTTAGCAGCCTTGGTACTCAATTGAGATACTGCTGTCAAAGAATCTGTCCTTGAGGAAAGAGAATCGGCTCCAACCAAAGAGCCACCAGCAGATAGAGAATCACTCTTGGCCTTAAGTGAGTCTCCCTGCTCTTTAAGCGTGTTGCCTGAGGCAAGCCCAAGCGAATCCGAGACCATCTGCAAGCTATCCTGCCTGGCAGCATCTACATTCCGTTGCTCTTCTCTAGCACGGGAAGCCTTTGCTTTGGCTATCTTCCCTGCTTCGATCTTGGCATATACTTCTCCCATATACGAGGGGAAAAATTTATCTGTATATATAAAAGCCGTCTTGGGTCGTGCGGCATACATCTTTCGTTCAGACAGTCTTGACCGATAAGGAGAAATGTCATACCTTCCAACAGGACGTCTGCCTGGCTGCCAGTTGAAGCCTTTGAGGACTCTCTCATCGGAAGTCATCTGCGCCACGGGATAGGCATCATTCTTTGTGGACTCGAAATAATATACCTTGTCAAGCTCGCCCTCCTTGAACTCTGCACACAGCATCTTGGCTTCGCTCTTGTTGACTGTTGCGTAAACGCTATCTTCCTGAAGGTAGAAGACCGCGCTCGCATCTCCAAGTGCGTCAAATCTCTTGAGTGCTCCGGTACTGTCAAAATATGCAAGCATCTCCGTAGCCCGAATCTGGTCATAGCAGAGGGTGTCTTCCCTTACTATTATAAATGCGTTTGACATGAGACTGGCCTTCTGCAATGATCGGTTCTTGATGACAGCATACAGACTGTCGGCCGAATACTGGCGGGTGACTTCATGCCATACAACAGGAGACTTATATAGCCGGACTAAAGAGTCCAGGTCATTGTATTCAAGTGAGTCACACGCGATCTGCATATCGTGTCGGTACAGACGCACACGTGACTTCCCCGTAACGAAATTAACCTTAACTGAATCTTCTACCGTCAATACTGAATCCGCCTGCAACGATAAAGAGTCAGCCTTGACCGACAACGAATCCGCCTGCAACGATAAAGAGTCAGCCCTGACCGACAACGAATCCGCCTGTAACGATAGGGAGTCTTTGCCGATATGTAGAGAATCCTTTTGTAGAGATAGGCGATCTGTTCTATCAGGAAGAGTACCAGCTACTTCGGATGTATCTGCCTTTGCTGCCTTTGTCGTCTTTGCACTTGCTGAAGCAGTCGCAGCCGGACTCTTCTTCCCGACGGGAGGACGATTAGGATCTTCCTCTATAGCTTTCTTTGCTGCTTCTTCAGCTTCTTGAGCAGCTTTGCGCCTGTACGTCTGCACAGGATCGGCAGAGAGATTGTCAAGCCTTGTCTTCGACTCCTGCTTAAGCCCCTCACCTATCTCGAACATCATCCTTGTCCTTGCAATCAAGGTATCTGCTCCGACAAATACAGAATCAGCCTCAGCCTGCCCGTCCACCCTCGTCAGGCCGATCACCATGGGCTTACGGGTAAGAACTATTTCAGAAAGAGAGTCAGCATAATATATCCTACCGGCCAATGCGGCAGCATCCCTTGTCGTATCTATGATCTGGGCATTGCCAAGAAGCTCAATATCCCCAGTATTCCTATAATAATATAAAGAGTCAGCCCATCCTTCCTGGGTATCGTTCATGCCGTGAACATTCTTGTCGAAAAGAAACACTTCATGAGCCCTGTCGTACCAGCCGGCATTGGAGGAGAGCATATTATCCTCCTGCCATGCATCAGTTCCGTATCCGAAGTGGGCAACATTTGTCCCAGCATCATATATTAGCGATGTTGTCTTCACGAAAATAGAATCCGTGAACATGTTGACATTGTCGTTGAAGGTGAAGACCTTTGTCTTGGAATCGTATGTACCTCTTACACTCTCTATGACCTGTCCACCGGCATCCTTCATCGAGCCACCTTCAAAGAATATGGCCACACTATCCCTCGTATTATAGTCAAGATGCTCCGTCCGCAGTACATTATGATCCTTGTCTTCGAGTTGAACAACCGTTCCTCTGAACTCTGCTAGATCTCTGTCCACATAGTAGGTAAGCTTGTCACTGTCAAGGGCGGTATTTTCCTGCAGGATTCTTACATTTCCAGTAGCGAAGATCCGTTGTGCGCTGACGTCCCACAGGGCCGTGTCACATAGGAGATAGGTAGCGTTGTGAAGGAAACGTGCCGGCCCAGTTACTTTGCGGTAATCGACTCCGTCCTTCTCTATCAACTCCATAGACTTGGCGCTCAACAACCTGACAAGAGAGTCTACCGGCTGCTCTTCCTGCGCAAAGGCATCAAGGTTAAGCAACGATAACACAAAGAGCAGAAAAACTACTCGCCAACATAGAAGGGGACGCATCAGGAGAGAGAGACTATTTGTTATCCTCTGACTTGGCAGCCTCTGCCGCAGCAGCATCCTGACGCACTATCTTGTTCCACCCTTCTCGGGAGAAATCACAGTCTTTGAAGATAGGATCTATGATGATATATGTAGACTTTATCTTACTATCTATAAACTCGTCTATAGCTTCATTCTGCTTCTTTGCCTTAGCCTCCTCGAGAAGAGAGCTGTAGTCCTTGTCAAATGAAGCGGTATGAGCCGGAATAATCTTGTCTACGCGTATTATCTTGTATACTGTGTTACCGTCCCTTCCCTCATTGTCTTTAGATTCTACCGGTGCTGAGATCTCTCCTTCTTTTAGGTCCTTGATTGCGGCATAATCCTGAGGCTTGAGCTGATCAATCTCAAAATAAGAAGAACCCGTATTGGGATCGGCCATCTGTCCTCCATTGGTCTTGGACTGTGCATCTTGAGAGAAAAATTTCGCCGCAAGCGAGAAAGAGAGAGACTTATTCTGTATCTCAGTCTTGAGAGAGTCAAGGGTCTTGAAAGCTTTCTGCCTGTCAGCATCTGAGTAGGAGGGCTTGATGAGAATATGGCGGGCATTGAACATATCTCCTTTCTTGTCAAGCACTTCTATAATATGGAAACCGTCAGGCGTCTCTACAATCTGTGAGATCACGCCTGGCTTGAGAGACATTGCAGCATCAGAGAATGCAGGCCAAAAGATAGACTTAGATGCCATACCGAGCTCCCCACCTTTGCGAGCACTCCCCGGATCTTCGGAATAAATCCTCGCAAGGGTAGAAAATTTCTCTCCATTGATAATTCGCTCTCTTATACTCAAGAGTTTCTCCTTGACAGCCATCTCAGCGGCTTCCCTGTCTGGGTAGATACAGATCTGGCTTAACTGATATTTGATAGGGACGACCGGCAAATCTTCGGGAGCCGTGTCCTTGATATATTCCTTTACGTCCTGAGGGGTAAGTTCAGGTATCGAAGAGGCTATCTGAGACTGCATCTGCTGCGTAAGGGTCATGTCCTCCAACTGCTGCTGCCACTCCTGGCGGAGTTTGTAGATGGGTTTGCCATAGAATTTCTCAACTTCAGCATCTCCTCCGAAATTGGTACGTATCTGAGCCATACGCTGGTCAAGGGAGCTTGCTACCATCTCTTGATTGACTTCAAGAGAATCAACTCTGGCCTGCATGAGAAAAAGCTTAGACTCAAGCATTCTCTCCAGTTGCTCGCACCTCATGTTCTTGTCGGAATACATACCGCTCATCCTCATGTACATAAGTTCCTGCTCAAGCTGGGATATGGAGATCATCTCGTTGCCGACAACTGCTATTGTCTTGTCAATCAACCCTGCAGGATATGTCTGGGCAATGGCTGCTGAAGCCACAGATGCGGCAATAAGTGCCGTTAGCGTCTTGATAAAGTATCTCATCGAAAATAAATGTCAATATATAGTAAAACGCTCCTGAGCGCGGGCTTTATCTAACAAGTCCCGTTCCAAACCCGAAAGCAAAGCCTGCTTCCTTGTACTCAGTATTATATCGCGTATTTGTCCAGTATAATATTCCTCCGGGCCTGTATCTCCAGCCTGAAGGTAACGGTGTATAAAGGCAATGTTGAGATTGCCTCCTGCGTCCGGCATCTCGATGACTCCGCCCCGCATCTGCGAAAGAAGGGTACCGTAATCCGTACCGAACTCTCGTGACAGGCGTATCACATCAATCCAATGGCCGCCAAAATCGGTATATCTGTAAGCCGAATAGTATGCCAGACTATCGGCCTGCCTCCTGGCGTCATTATCTTCAGACATCATTTTCTTTCGCAAGAGAGACAGATTAGGAGACTCGGGCGAAATGTTGACGAAAGAGGCTTTGACAATCGGGACTTTCAGAGTGAAGTTGGATATATGCTTCTCATAATAGTCTTCTATCTGTGCGGCTGTTACGGAGGTGTCAAGACGCCGGTTGATATATTTCTGCTCATATCTGTATTTAAGCAGGGAACGGCGATAGTCTTCCAACTCTTCACTGACATCTTTCTCTTCTTTGGAAAGTTCCTTCTCGGCAATGTCCGTAAATACCTGCTCCGAGACCCACGAATCAATATACTGCAAGGCAATGTGGGTACTGTCATCGGGCGATGCCGTGTCTGGGATAAGCGGTGTCACCTGCGACAGATACAGTTTGTGGCTTCCTACTTTGGCCACCACTTTGCCGTCCTGTACAAACGACATAATCGTCTCGCATGACGTGACTCCAAGCAAGACGATCAAAGAAGCTGTAAAAATCCGCCCTGAACTCATGGCCTGCTACCGGGAGTAGTTCGGGGATTCCTTGGTGATGGTGACATCATGCGGGTGGCTCTCAAGGTATCCAGCATTGGTGATACGGACAAACTTGGCACTACGAAGCTGCTCGATATTGGCTGCTCCTACATATCCCATTCCTGCACGAACTCCACCTACGAGTTGGTATACGACTTCGCTTACTGTTCCTTTAAAAGGAACCTGGGCGACGATACCCTCCGGGACAAGTTTCTTAACATCTTCTTCCATATCCTGGAAATATCTGTCCTTGGAACCGTGTTCCATTGCCTCAAGAGAACCCATGCCCCTGTAGGCTTTAAACTTACGTCCGTTCAAGATAATTGTCTCTCCTGGAGATTCCTCTGTACCGGCGAAGAGAGACCCTGCCATAATGGTACTTGCACCTGCTGCAAGAGCTTTGGTAATGTCTCCGGAATATCTGATACCCCCATCTGCTATGACTGGGACACCTGTACCTTTAAGAGCCTCAGAAGCAAGCATTACCGCAGTAAGCTGTGGCATTCCTACTCCGGCTATGATCCTCGTCGTACATATAGATCCGGGGCCTATACCGACCTTTACTGCACTAACTCCTGCGTCTGCAAGAGCCTTGGCACCTTCACCTGTGGCAACATTACCGGCTACTATCTGTATATCTCTGTTCTTGAATGCAGCACACGCACTGGCGATAACCCCGAGAACTCCTTTAGAATGTCCGTGAGCCGTATCGATGACTACAGCATCCGCTCCTGCGCTCATGAGCATCTCGATCCTATCGAGAGTGTCTGACTTCACACCTACGGCAGCAGCCACAAGAAGACGTCCCTTGCTATCCTTCGAGGCAATCGGGTTGTCCTTGATCTTCATAAGATCCTTGTATGTAATAAGGCCTACAAGCTTACCGTCTCCGTCTATAACAGGCAGTTTCTCCACCTTGGAGGTGCGCAGAATCCCAGTTGCTTCCTGAAGGCTAATTCCTTTCTTGGCGGTGATAAGATTCTCGGACGTCATTACCTTGGATATGGGAAGCCTCCTGTTGTCCTGGAAGCGAAGATCCCTATTGGTGACTATACCTATGAGCCTGCTGTCTGTATCCACGACTGGAATACCACCGATATGATGCCTCGCCATGAGGTTGAGGGCATCGCCCACTGTTGCTTCAGGGCTGATGGTTACAGGATCATATATCATTCCGTTCTCGGCCCTCTTGACGCGTCTTACCTGCTCACACTGCTGCTCAATCGTCATATTCTTGTGTATCACTCCGATACCACCGGCTCTCGCCATTGCTATTGCCAAGTCTGCCTCTGTGACAGTATCCATGGCTGATGAGAGGATTGGGGTCTTGATTGTAATGTCTCTTGTAAATCTTGTAGAGACATCCACATCTCTCGGAAGGACCTCAGAATGTGCCGGGACCAACAAAACATCATCGAATGTGAGTCCCTCGGGAATCTCTGTATTAACGAAACGCTGCATTGTGATAACTTTATTTTGGCAAATATACAAAAAAGCCGAGTGCAATCAGCAAGCTCGCATGCATTTTTGCCGAGGGCAAGCGTATATTCGGCATCACCTAATATAACTTCCTATTCCTGGACGACAACCTAATAGCCGAGCTCATTCTTATTCTCTGACTACAACCTGGTAGCCGAACTCATTCTTATTCTCTGACTACAACTTGGTAGCCGAACTCATTCTTATTCTCTGACTACAACCTGGTAGCCGAGCTTTTCGATGGCTTTTTTCAGCGTAGGAACGTCTGTCTTCGCAGGGTCATAAGTCACAGTCACTGTCTTCTTATCCAAAGAGATCTCCAAACCCTTGACTCCTTTCTCGAAAGAGATATTTGCAGTGATTTTCTTGACACAGTTCTCGCAGTGCATTGTAACCTCGAAGACTACTGTCTTGGTGACTTTCTTTATGGCTTTCCCCGTATTGTCCTGAGGCTCTGCATATTGAGAAGCAGAAGCAGCGGACGTATGCTCGGAATAAGCCGACATGGCGCAGCCTAAAACTGGCGCAGCCGATGTGACAGATATGTCAGATGCTGAAGATGCAACAGCATCTCCGCACATCAATGCGGCCGCAGCAATAATGTAAAATAGACTCTTTTTCATATTCACTTCATTTAGAAACTATTCTGGAAACCTTCAAGAAAATAACCTTCAACTTATTTTTCATATTTCTTAGTTAAGACGCTGTCTAGAAGTTGTTTCAAAATTCTTTTATAGACTTTTCCGGCTGTCTCGTCTGACTTTTGCTCAGTCAGATAGCTCATCTTGCTCATTACATTTTCCAAAGGGTATACCTTACTCCGAGATAGACCTTTGTGCCCATGATCGGTCCCCATATACCGCTCGCATCAAAGGACGGTGATGATGGATCTACCATTCCGGGATGACTCCCCGCATCAGCACCGAGTATTACCTTGTCCTGACGGAAATTACCAAGATTCTCAGCACCGAGATAGACCTCGAAGCCCTTGAACTTGCGCGTTACTTGAAGATATAGCAACGGATATGCCGGAGAATATCCTTCCTTGTATAGGACATTGCCGTCATTGTCCCTAACTCCCTTCATAAAATCATAGACACGCGCCTTGCCGTTGAGCGAAGCCGTAAAATCAAAGACCCATTTGCTCAAATTGGTAGCATACTGGAGATTAAGCACCCCTTTGTAGCGACTCACAAGCGGTTTCTCAGACATTCCCCTATAGACAAGATCTTCCATGGCATCCGTGTAGCGGAAAGTAGCCGTAAGGGTAAATCGCCTGAATGGTTCAATATTGAAATCTGCCTGATAACTATTTGTGTAAGAATGCCCTCCATTGACAGTATAAAAATCTATGGCGTTGGGCACATGCTCATAATCCACTATCATCTGCTTTGCGAACCGGGTACCGAAATAATCAAGACTCAGATAAGTATTGTCTTTGGAGACACCGAACGGAAGATAAAAGGTAAGGTTGCCGCCAAATGTCCACGCGTCTTCAAGAACGTGACTATCATACGTACCAATGAAAGATTTCCCCGTGGAGAAGACACCAATATTGTCCGTTAGGGGCAAAGACCTGCGAAGTCCACGTCCTCCATTGGCTCGCATTACAAGGAAATCTACAGGCGCATATTTGAGAGTCAGACGAGGGACTATCATAATGCCGTCACCATTGTACCATTCGCCACGAAGGGCTGCTATGGAAGAGAATTTGTCTCCGGCGTGGAAAGTGTATTCTCCGGAAAGACCCATATTGTAGAATCCATTCGACGTATCTCCGGGCCTTCGGCTCTGCTCTCTGACAGTGCGAACGAGGGTCTCGTCATACCTATCGGCTGTGCCTCCAAGAGCGAGGGTGAGCTTGTGGGCATCACTGAAATCATTCTGATACAAGAGATTTACGAATGTAGAATTTTGTGTCGCTTTGTATGAAGAAGCCCCGAACCAGGAGTCGATGTCAGCTAAAGTATAGTCCGCCACGATAGCAAAATTACGGCTATTGTCCTCGGCAAGAGGAACCCCAACCTTTACATAAGCATTGAAAAGACTGTTGGATATGTCGGAACCCCATGGTGATGAAGTATCAAGTCTGTAGGTTTCGTGGTCGTATCCAGTCTGGCCTCCCTGTCTGTTGTCATGCAGAGCACGAATACCGAAACGGACCTGCGCCTTGTCCCCGTAATAGAACCATCTATTGGCAAAGTTGAACTGAAGCATCTGCGGGTCATCCATGAAGCCGTCGTGATTGTGATCAAAAGTCTTGAAGTTGCCGGATACGTGCCCGAGCAGGACGGTGCTCCATTTCTCTCCCATCTGCAACGAGGAGGCTATGTTGAAGTCGGTCTTGGTATCATTCATCACCGAGGTATTGACATACAGCGGCTTCTCGTCAGTTGGCTTCAGATATTCCGTATTGATCTGGCCTGTAATAGATTCTACTCCGTTGGTCACAGAAGACAGACCTTTCGCAACCTGTATGCTCTCAAGCCACTGACCAGGTACATAAGACAAGCCAAACGGGGAAGCTATGCCTCGCATCGTAGGACGGTTCTCGTCAAGCATCTGGGTATATATACCGCTCAAGCCGAGAAGGCGTATCTGCCTTGCTCCTGTTATAGCATCGGAATACCCGACTGTGACACTTGCCGAGTTCTCGAAACTTTCGGCAAGGCTGCAGCACGCAAGTTTGCGAAGCCCTGCCGTGGATATGACTTCCGTGCGAAGTTCCTTGCCCTTGGATAGATAATTTGCCGCCTGTTTCCCGACAAATACTGTGGCACTTAGGCTGTCCTGTCTGTCTCCATATATGCCTGAAGTATCGGCTTTGACTTGATTCCAGACGGTATCTGACAAGACTCTGTCATGAGCCTCTACTCCTGTATTTGTAGATACGGTCATTAGGGCCGCAACAAGTATATTTATTCTCATTTCTTTAATGCTTATTTAATATTAGACGCTGTTTGAGATCCGCATCGGTCTGTATGTCAATTTGATCTAGCCTTCCGTCTAAGATGGTCGGACTATTTAGGCGACCAATTATAGAGACAAGACCTCTATAACTTTTAGACACGATCTCTACAGTTTCTAATTGTCAGCGTCTTTCTTATGCAAATATCCAGCCCTATTTGATTACTTGTCAGGCATCCGGCTACTATATCCGAAAATCTCTGCAAGACACCTTGTCTAAGACGCAGACGAAGGCGAGGACTCAAGGACAAGGAAGTCGAGGAAGGCGGAAAGTCAACGAGCTGCGGACCGTGTGAGGGTATATATAGGGAAGATTCAAGTTAGAAGTGCAACACTGGCGGGCTAGCCCGCCGGTGTTGGCA
>ERZ808240.347-NODE-347-length-62175-cov-6.441871_pt1 | contig 62175 bp, 49 predicted proteins | sample MGYA00521084_ERZ808240 | MGnify/ENA primary metagenome ERZ808240 (study PRJEB31516, sample SAMN03275571) | gut metagenome | biome: mammalia-associated habitat; material: feces | host: Papio cynocephalus | place: Kenya | collected 2012-08-06 ...
TGTTTGAGAGCAGTGTTGTCTTATATAGCTCGAAAACTTACGTCTTCAAGCTGATGGACAGCCCGTTGTTTGAGAGCAGTGTTGTCTTATATAGCTCGAAAACAAGGAACGCCATGAATCTTTGGTGCGCCGTGTTTGAGAGCAGTGTTGTCTTATATAGCTCGAAAACGTGCAGGGGTGGCTGGCATTGCCATTGCATGTTTGAGAGCAGTGTTGTCTTATATAGCTCGAAAACTACGATGAAATTTTCGAAGAATGGAAAGAAGTTTCACTTATAAGTTTGGCAAAAAATGAAATGTAGCTAAATTTTGGCGAATAGACGTGTACCAGCTCAACAGAATTTTATTGGTTCTCCAAAATCTAATGGGTATGGTTTTCTTGTCATCCCCATCGATTTTTGGAGTTTTCCTCGGTTTTGGATGTAGAAAAAGGCCTCCTCCATTAATCTATATTTGGTCAAAGAATGAATGAAAGGAGACCATACGGATTCTAACTCATTTTTACTGTCTTTTGGCTTGCGGCCAGAGGACTTCGGGCGCACCGATGGGCCCATAGAGTCGGACGAGGGCTTCATCTATGAGGCATGGAAGGCCAAGAAAAGCGCGGTTTGCCCCAAATGTGAGGGAATCATGCGTGATAAAGGCGCGATGCACATCAGAAATGGGGAGAGCGAGATAGCAAGGGCGATGCCAAAACGGCATGAGGGCGACGTTCATCAACGCGAAGATGGGGCGGGGGCGACATTGCCCATCCCCGTTGAATTTGGAGCTCTATGGGGTTTGTTTTTCGCTATCCCCATTCATCCCCATTGATTTGGAGAACCATTTTATCTTCTAATCAAAAGTAAAGCTAGAGCCGTTGAGCCCTAGCCTTTCTAGTTTTGTTATTCGTTATTTCTTCTTTACGAGGTAATCGTATTCACCCGCACCAACATGATACGTTCCGTTAGGCAAAGTAATTTTTGCTTTGGTGTTAGAAGGGATGCTGAAATGGTATTTGACTGTGTTCCCAACGACTTCCCACTCGCTCCTAACAAGGCCATAAATGCTTTGATAGGAACACTCCGCATAAGTGAAATGCCCGCCAATCTCAGGGGAGATTTCAAATTCGTTCTCTCCGCTAATTTGAATCCCGCACATTCTTGAAAACACCCACTCGATAAGAGCGCCTTTAGAGTAGTGGTCAAGCGATGCAATGCCACCTTGCGCTTCGGTTCCTTCCCAGCTTTCCCAAATGGTGTTTGCACCCATTTTTGGCATAAAAAGCCAGCCTGGCATTTTTTCGTTCTCCAATAAGCGATAGGCATATTCGATATCCATCTTTTCCAAAACATAGAGAATAAAAGGGGTGGATAAGAATCCCGTTCCTAATTTCCAACCGAAGAAATCCAGGGCTTCAAGAAGTCTTTTTTCCGCATATTTTTCTTTTTCCTCATTGAGGAGATGCATATATAGCGGTCTGACGAGCTTGGCTTGCCTATTTGTATCTAATGAAAATTTAGGACATTCAATAAGGTGCTGATAGCCGAATTTGGCTTTATTGGCATACGTTTCAAATCTTTTTGCGTCTTCTTCTTTGTTCAAGACCCTAGCGATTTCTGTCATTTCGGTAAGCATGAAATAAACATATGCGGTGCTTTCTTCAGGATGTGGGCAGGCGAAGTCTTTGAAAGAGGTGATATACACTTCGGTTGGTTCTGCCCATTCGCCATAGGACTGGCCATAATTATGGATGCATTTCTTATATTTATGTTTTAAGCCGGTGCTGCGAGCGGTAGGATACCATTTCCCTAAAGTATGGATTTTATATTCGGCGTATTTCTTCATCGAATCATAGTGTTCAAGAAGAATCTTCTTATCCCCGTATTGCTTATAGATATCATAAGGAATGAAAACTCCCGCATCCGACCAACCAGCCGATCCATCCATTGGGGACATATAGAAATCTATGCCTCCTTTTGGGGTAATTTGCCTAAAACATCCGTTTTTATGTTGGCCATCGATCATGTCATTAAGATATTTCCTAGCGAAAGGAACATAGTTAAACAAATAAGAGGCGCTCTTGCAGAATATCTGAGCATCCCCCGTCCAGCCATGACGTTCCCTTGTTGGGCAGTCCGTCGGAACATCCAAGTGGTTGTTTTTTGCCGACCAACGGGTGGAGTCCACGAATTTGTTAAGAAGAGGGTTGCTTGATTTAAAACAAAGGGTTTCCTCCATAGAAGAATAAACGGCGATTGAGGTGAAATCTTCCTTCTTCCAATCGACATCTCCTTCAACAAGGACATATTGAAAACCAAAGACGGCGAACTTGGTTTTATATTCATTAAGGCCGTCTTTGCATGTATAAAGAATTTGTTGAAGAGGACTTATCTTCGTTCTTTTTTTGTTTCGGCATTGGAAATTTACTTGGGTAAATTCCCCGTCTTTGTCAAACATTTCGCCAAAACGAAGTCTGATTTGTTCCCCTTTTTTGGCGTTTATTCTAAAAGAAATGTATCCGGCGATATTCTGATTAAAATCCAAAACCTTCTTCCCGCTAGGAGTGGTGATGATTCTTTTAACGGAAAAAGTCTCATGTTCCTCGACAGGAACGTTGTTTGATGCGCTAGGTATCACCTTGCAGGTTGTTTCTTTTGCTTTTGAAGAATAGGTAGGGGTAAGGTTGCTATCAATAATCTCTCCGTCTTTATTATCGGCGAAGCGAATGTCCCCGTCATTGGACCACGACCAGCTCTTGTCCGTGCCGAAGATAATTTTCTTGCCTGTCTCATCAAGAATCTCCAATTGAGCGAAAAGCTTGGTTTCTCTCCCATATTGGTTTCTTCTTCCCCAAGCACCGCAAGAGCCTCTATACCAGCCATCCGCTAGTTCAGCGGTGATGACGTTCTTTCCTTCTTTTAAAAGAGAAGAGACATCGTAAGTTTGTAGCTGAATCCTTTTTGTATAATCCGTATGTCCTGGAGCAAGAACGAAACTCCCCACTCTTTCTCCGTTGATTTTAATCTCATACAACCCGCACGCAGTCGCATAAAGCCTTGCTTGTTTCACCTTTGGAACAACTATTTCCTTGCAGAAACAATCCACGGGGTATCTTCTTTTTTTGTTTACGTGATAATTTCCGGAAATCCATTTTGCCTTGAAATCATCAGGAGAAAGCAAAGACATCTCAAAAAAAGCATCTTCTGATTTCTCGCCTTTTACATCATTCTCGTTCCATAAAACAACATTCCACGTGATACGCTCCCCGGAATGAAGTTCTTTAGGAAAGGGGGCGCGCATAGAAGAGGAATTCACTTTTGAGGAATCCCAAATCACCTTTCCCTTCTCATATGCGACCACTTGATAGGCTGTTTGTTCTTTATCTCCTGACGCATTCCAAGAAAGAATTGGATTTTTTACTCCGATCCCTAATGGATTTATTAAATATTCGATTCTTAAATCAATCGCTTTCATCTTATTTCTCCCAAAGTTTTATTGCTTTTTCTACCCATCCTTCAATAGCTGTTCCTTTTCCCAAACCCAAACCATGAGCGTCTCCATCAATTTGTATATATTCATACATGCATTCGTTCTTTTTTAATGAATTTGCCAAAGCCAAGGAATTTTTAATAGATACGACCTTGTCGTTTTTGCATTGCCAAAGGAAAGTTTTAGGAAAGGCCTTGTCAATGTGTTTTTCGACCGAAAATTTTTCCCTTAAAAAACGATCCTTCCACTTCCTTCCTAAGAAATTCCTGACGGTTCTACTCTTTTTCTCGTAGAGGAAACTGGTGTGCCCGTAGGCTATCATTAGAGTATTTGCTCTTTCTAACGAATATCGGTTATATCCAATATCTTTAACACAAAAGGAGGCTGCTAAATGCCCGCCGGCAGAAAAGCCGCATAATGCATAATTATCTATAGATACATGCAGCCTCTCATGATTCTTGAAAATGTATTCCAACATTTTCGCGACATCCTCAAGAGGAGAAGGGTATAGAGCATTTTTCTTCACACTATATAAGCCAATAAAAGCGTTATACCCTAGGCGATTGAACTCTCTTGCCGTCGAATATCCCTCTATAAGAGCGCAAACATCCTCATATCCACCTCCTGGAAGAATTAGCACGAAAGGTTTACCTTCTCCAATAAGAAATTGATAGATGCCCGTGTCTTTTTTCTCAAAAGGAACGAAAAGCGTTTCTTTTTCCCTTATTCTTTCCCTCATTTCGTTGAAGGTAATGGCGGCATCTTCGGAATCAAATGGATAAAAGCAGGCGATGTCTTTCAAACGATAAACTTGCATGGCGATTTGAAAATCTCTTGGGCAAAGAATATATTTCCGAAAGCTCTTGAACTCCTTCGCGTGCCGAATAGCCCACAACCTTGTATTGGGAGAAAATAGTTTTTCTTTCACGATTACGCCACCTTTTCTAACTCCGCTTTGATTTTGCTGCGATAAGAAACACCATATGCGCTTTCTTTCTTCCAAGCTTCGTCTTCTTTTTCTTTACGGGTTTTTTCTTTAAGAAGGAACTTATTTCTCTTTTCTTCGCTCATCTTGGCGAGTTTGTCCGCTTCTTTTTGGTTGGCTTTCACGAGTTTTGCTTTTTCTTTTTGCTCTATTTTAAGTTTCTTTTCTTCTTGCTCGGCTTTCTTAGCTTCAACCCTTTCTTTATGTGTAGAGAGTTCTTGTTCGTAATTTAAGCCTTTCTTTTCGCATTTTGCTTTTAAGGATAAGGCAAAGGCTTCTTCATTCTCCAACATGAAACGTTCTTCATCTTGAGCAGCTTTGATTTCTGGAGCAATCCACGTTTCTCCGCTTGCTTCGCATTCCTCTTTCTGGAATTGACGAATCTCTAATTGCTTCTTGCCAATGGTCTTTTCAACGCCAAGGAAGGCAAGCAAGAGAGCGAGGATGCAGCCTGAAATGGTTTCGAAGCCAACGAAAGAGAAGGTAATCAAATTCTTGCAAAGGTCGCTTTGTTCATACACCCTGAGTACGCCATCAATGGTTTCTGGTGCTTGATAGCCGGAAGAAGATAGGAAGGCATTAAAGACAGCCGTACCGATACCGACAGTGGTGACAGAAAGAATGTTAAATATGGACATAGCCGTACCATCGCAACGGATTCCAGATTTCCATTCAATATGATCAAGACCATCTGCAAAAAGAGCCATAAAGACGTAAGCAGAAGGAAGAGAGCCCATGTTTTTAATGAATTGTCCGACAAGAACGATAGGCAAATTCGTTGGGAACATCCAGCAAATCGCTGAACCTAAAGCCATAATAAGGAAGCCGATAAGGGTTACATTACGTTTGCCAAATCTCTTAGCCAATGGCCAAACAGCAAAGATACCAATACCCATTGGAATGCCGCCTAAAACAGAAACCATGGTTTGGGTCACACCATCGTTATATGTTCCTAAAACAAAATTACAATAATAAACCAATCCTAAATTCTTTAGGGAAGATCCAAAAGTTGAAATAAAGAAATAAATAAACATGATAAGCATGTATTTATCGCTTAAGACAATTTTTAATTGGACAAGGAAAGGGATTTTCTTCTCTTCCTTGGACATGTTTTCTTCCGTAACTCTTTCTTTGGTGAAGTAATATTCCAACAAAGTTAAAGGCAAAGCGAGGATAGAAAGGATGGACATGCAAAGAATCCATTTGCTTCTATCAACTTCTAAGATAGGCATTATTACCATCGGAAAGACAAGGGCAACGAGAATGCCACTCATCATAATGGTGGAAATTTGGTTAAAAACGGATAAGCCTCCACGTTGAATGGTATTTCTTGTGGATAATGGGCACATGAGGTTATGGCTCATGTTGAACATCGTATAGGCAAAGGAATAGAAAAGGTTATAAGACAAAATAATCCAGATTACTTCAATGGTTTCATTACCGGTTGGAACAATAAACAAAAGAACGCCAGTGATGACAAGAAGTGGAGCAGAAAGAAGAATCCAAGGGCGCGCTTTACCTTGCTTAGTTCTTGTTCTATCGATGATATAGCCCATCAAAATATTTGTAATGGCGTCGATAATTTTCGATACAAGCGGGAAGATAATTAAAAACAAGCCGCCCCATATCGTCGTTAACTTCAAAACGTCGGTATAGAAAACATTCAAGTAGGTTCCTAAAACCGCATTCAAAAGAAGGGCGCCAGCTGGTCCAAGAAGATATCCGATCCATTTTTCTTTCCCTGTGACATTTCTGCCACGAACCCTACTATTGAATATCTTACGATCGATTATTTTCGTCTTTGCCATAAATGTTATCTCCTTGTGTCTTAATTTTTGCTTCTCGCTCATCTTTTGGAAGAGGTGGCACTTTAATTGGTGAACAGATATCCTTCACTCCTCGAATGATGTGTCCGTTTGCTAGATCCATCATGCCTTTTGCGAAGTTATAAGGACAAGAGGTTCCTGCAGACATGGTCATGGTTATTAAGGAGTTGCTTTCTAGGATTCGTTTAAGGAAGAACGCTCCTTTTAATTGATTGTCTCTTTCTGGACCATCTGGTAATTTCTTAGCTTTCTTTTCTTGTTTTTTTGCAACCGACAAGACGGCATTGAACAAGATTTTCCCGATGAATGTTCCTTTTAGATCTGTGAATCTACTTTCTAAGGTTATTGGTTTTCTTTTTCTTGGTTTCGGAATAAGAAGGCCGCTCATTTCCTCGAAGATTTTATCGGAGATTAATTCCGGTGAATTCCTATACATGTCTTCAACGTTTTTACTATTAGGGAAGGGAATGTTCTCTCCTTGAATGTTGAGCGAGGAAGATAATTCCACCTTCATAGAATTAGAACAAGCTTGAATTTCATATTCGCCATCTTCTAAAACGTAACGTTTTTCAGCGATATTCCAGTAACGTAAATCATCTTTGCGGATTTGAATTTCCACTTTCTTCTTTTCGTTTGGCTTTAGATATACTTTAGCAAAGCCTTTTAATTCCTTTTGAGCTCTAAAGACTTTGTTAGGCGCTTTAACATAAATTTGAACGATTTCTGCGCCATATACAAAACCTGTATTTTTTACATTTACTGATACACGTATCGCGTCTTTTTCTTCTTTGATAACTAAATCATCATATTCAAAGCAGCTATAAGATAAGCCAAAACCAAATGGGAAAAGAATTTTTTCAGGATGATTCAAATAGTAACGGTATCCAACGAATATGCTCTCTTTATAGATTTCATCTGCTTTCTTAGAGAAATAGTTACCATATGGAACTTCTTTATAACTTTTCACCCATGTTTCAGCTAATTTTCCAGATGGATTCTTTTCACCAAACAAAAGGGAATAGGTCGCTTCACCACCAACTTCACCAGGTAAATACATATTGAGAATCGCTTTAACGCCATTCACAAATGGAAGTTCGACGGGGGAGCCTAAATATAAGACGACAATGACTTCTTTGCCTTTTTTAAGAAGGGCGTTGATTAAATTGAGTTGATTTTCCGGAAGAGACATATCATTTCTATCACACCCCTCGGATTCAACGTAGTCCGTTAAGCCAGCAAAGACTAAAGCTTTATCGAAACGATCCGCTGCTTGAAGCGCTTCGAAAAGCAATTTATTATCGCTTTTCACGGCATTTTCTTTATAGCCTTTTGCGTAAACGTATTTCACTTGATGATTATCGAAAGCCGTTTTTGGAGTAATGTATTCAGCCGGATTAATCATTGAGCTTCCAGCCCCTTGATAACGCATCTTCTCAAAAAGTTCGCCAGTAATGAAAACCTCTCCCTCTTTCTTCAGGGGTAATATACCATCGTCGTTTTTGAGAAGAACCGCGCAATCAGAAGCGATCTCGTAGGAAAGATGAGCGTGTTTATGAAAATCAATCGTTTTCTTTTCTTGGGCCGGATGCTTTTCCACGAGGTTTAAAACGTTGCGCACAGCTTTGTCTAAAACATCCATGCTAAGTCTCTTCTCACGGATACCGTCAATAATCCATTTTCGGCAAATGTTTGTATCACCTGGCATTTCTAAATCGAGGCCTGCTTCAAGCATCTTTATACGATTATGGGTCGCACCCCAATCCGTCATCACTAAGCCATTAAATCCCCATTCCTTACGTAACACATCCGTAAGAAGGAAATGGTTTTCCGAACAATATGTGCCGTTAATTTGGTTATAGGCGCACATAACGGTTTGTGGCTTCGCTTCTTTGACTACGATTTCGAAAGGCTTCAAATAGATTTCTCTCATCGCTCTCTCATCGCAAATAGAATTGCCTAAAAAACGATAATTCTCTGCATTATTTAAAGCAAAATGCTTACAAGAAACGCCAATATTTTCTTCTTGGATTCCTTTGACTTCTGCTGCACCAAGTTTGCCAGTAAGAAAAGGGTCTTCGGAGAAATATTCAAAATTTCTTCCTCCAAGAGGGTTTCTTTTAATATTTACTCCAGGTCCAAGAATAACATCAATTCCATAATATTTTGCTTCATGGGCCATCGCTTGACCCATCTTATATAAATTCTCTTCGTTCCAGCCACAGGCTGTTAATGCGGCCGTTGGAAAAGCGGTGGATGGTTCACTTTGGCTAACGCCATTATCTCCGCCCTCTTTTTGAACACGAAGCCCATGAGGGCCATCCGACATCCTAATGGATCGAATTCCGAGCCTTGGAACGGGGTTGGTGTACATAAAATTCGTGCCAGCGACAAGGGCCGCTTTTTCTTCTAAGTTTAAAATGTTTAAAAGGGTGCTGATATTCTTTTCCATAATCAATTTTTCTTACGGCTAATTTATAACATACAAAGAAAGCGCTTTCTTGCATTTTTGTATTATTTTTATTAAATTTGTATTGTATTTATGAACATTGCTGATTTGGAATACGTTTGTGCTCTAACAGGTGATCTTGCAGGGATGCCAATCCGCATCTACCGTGGTAAAGAAAAAACCTTTTATCACTCCCTTGTTTCTTTGCCAAAGGATCCGATTCTTCCTTATGAAGAGAAGATATTGGAAATATCTAATCATTTAAGTTATTTCATCACACCTTATTTTCATTATTATGGAGTTGTTAATTCAAACGAATACAGAATTGTCTTAGGTCCTTCTGGACAAAAAGAACTTTCGGAAAGCGAATTGAAGGAACTCGCTTTCGAATGTGACGTAAACAAAAATGAAACGGATGCCTTTGTAAGCGGAATGGGGCGAATCGTTAAGATGCCTTTGACAAGCATTCTTCAAATACTTTGCTCATTTAATTTCATTTTAAATAATGAACGATTAACTCTTTATGATTTAGCTATTTACGATGAGGAGCAAGCCGCTCTTTCGAAGCAGCTCGAAAAGGAAGAAATCAACAATGATTACGATGATATTTTTCCTAAAAATGAAGATAAGCATAACACACTCGACATCGAGCAAACCTTGATGGGTTATATTCGAAGAGGAGATGTTTCCGCTTTAAAGGAATGGGCGAAAAGAGCGCCAATCATCAAGTCAGGTACGCTTTCACCAGATTCTATCCGTCAAAGCAAAAACACCTTTATCGTCAGCGCAACCTTAGCCTCAAGAGAGGCAATACGTGGCGGCTTAGATGCGGAAGAGGCGTTGTCTCTTTCTGATGCCTACATTCAAAAATGTGAGCTCTTAAATTCCTTGGAAACGATTGCTAGTTTGCAATTCCACATGGTCGTGGAATATGCGGAGAAAGTGAAAAGGCTCCGTTTAGGAAAGAATCCGTCAAAACTTCTTATCGACGTTTCTAATTATGTGCAAAACCACATTTCGGAGCCGATCGGTATAAAAAAACTATCTCAAGCAATGTATCTAAGCAGAACTTACCTTGCGATGAAATTCAAAAAAGAGACCAATCAAACATTAACGGAATACATCATGCAAGAAAAAATGGATGAGGCGAAGCGTTTGTTACGTTATTCGAATAAACCATTATCGACAATCTCTGCTTACTTGGGATTTTCTTCTCAATCACATTTCTCAAACGTTTTTAAAAAATACGTCAAACAGACTCCCAACGAATATAAAGCGAAGCATAATGGCTAATCATTTATGCGTAATCCTGATTGTTTTTGTTTATAATCGTTTTGAAGAGAGGTTTTTCTTATGAATGAAAATATGTTTACAAGAGAACGGTATAAACTCATTGAGGACTATTTGAAAAAAGAATCCCGCGCGACGGTTGATGAATTGGCAAAGATGCTATACGTATCGCCTGCAACCATTAGGAGGGACCTCACTGAAATGGAAAAGATGGGGCAAATCAAAAGGACCCACGGTGGGGCAATCTACAACGACAACGGAGATGAGTTGAACATCTTTGTTCGCATCGAAAATAACGCGAAAGAAAAAGACGAAACCGCTCAGATCGCCTTGAAACACCTTCCTTCTTTTAATACCGTTTTCGTTGATAATTCTTCTACTTGCTTAGCTTTGTTAAGCAAAATGGATTTAAACCATAAGACCGTTGTTACTAACGGTTTTCAGTTAGCGGTTATGCTTGAAAAGAAAAAAGGCGTGAAGGTTCTTTTCCTTGGTGGGCAGATTTTGTATTCTTCTTTCTCCACGGCAGGGTCTTTTGCCACAAGCATGATGAACGACTTCCATTTTGATTTATTTCTCTCCTCTTGCGCCGGTTTAGAAAAAGATGGCAGCTATGAGCAAACGTTAGAAACAATGGAATTGAAGAAACTCGCTTCCTCCCGAAGTGATAAGAAATTCCTTCTCATCGATAAAACGAAATTTGGTCACGCCTATCTATATCGCACTAATTCTTTAAGCGATTATGATTTTATTATCACCAATGCAGAAGAAGACGTTATAAAAGAATATGCTTCCCAAGAAAACGTTCATTTTGTAAATCGATGATTCAACTTGTTTCAAACATCAACGCCTAACGAATAACCCATGTGAAATAAGAAAAGGTTTTTACTGACTTGGCCTCATGAGATTTTCATTTCGTATCAAAAGCAACCATCTATCTAAGCCTTAGGTTTACGTTATTAAAATGTGCCATTTTTAGGATTTCGCCAAAAAAAAGGGCGGGACATGTATCAATATAACAAAAAAGCCCAGGGGAACTGGGCTAGGAAGGACAAATAGATCGTTTATCTTTTTACGTCAAGGAAATCCCAACGTACAACCTTTTCTAATTTGAAGATATGGATAAGTTGAACCATGTCTTCATCGGAAATGTTATTTAAGATAGGTCTTGTGCCAATGATGTTATAGATGGTCGCCGCTTTTTCAACAGTTTCGATAAGACCAAAAGCCTCATCAAGGGTCTTGCCAACGCCATAAATGCCATGATTGGTCCATAGGACGATGCGGAAATTATGCATCTTCTTAGCGGTGGCGATGCCGATCTCGTCTGTGCCGCAAAGCATCCACGGAAGAACGCCAACCCCTTCAGGGAAGACAACGATGCATTCCGTAGACATTTGCCAAAGGGTGTGAGAGAAGCTCTTTTCATCGAGAGGGTGAATGTAGGTCATAGCAAGGGTGTTTGTCGGGTGACAATGCATCACGACACGATTTTCCGGATCAACGGCTAATCTTGCCATGTGGGACATTAAATGAGCAGGCAGTTCTGAAGTAAATCTTCCCCCGTCTTTATACCCCCAAAGAAGTTCAACGGATTTCCCGTCTTTTGCAACACGGAAAATGCCGACATTGTTTTCTGGATCGCCCTCTACGTTCTTTAAATATTTGCCTGTGCCGGTAACTAAGAAATATTTTCCGGCGAGAGGAGAAGCATCAAAAGAAGATTGATGAACACCGGCGAGAGGAATATCGCGAATCACATGATGAATATCGAGATATTCGGCAACTTCCTCTTCTTTTAATAAATACGAAATGTTTCCGCCGTTTCTTTCATCCCACCCCAAACGGTACATATTTGAAGCGGTTTTCTCAAATTCCTTTAAAAAAGGTGCGGTTAATATGTCTTTCATTTTTATTTCCTCTTAGATAAAACGTCTTTCTCATATTTCATAACGTCATCATAATAATCATCATTCATGCCTTGGCGTCTAAGGTATTCATTCCAAATATCGCCAAATGGCAGCATTTTTACTTTTTCCTGCATATACATAAGCTTGGTGAAATTGGCTTCGTTTTGCAAAGATGCCATCTCATCATTCGGAAGGAGAGCAGCGTAAAGCAAAGCCTTCTGCATGCTTCTTTCGCCTGTAACCCAGGCTGCGATACGATTGATGGAAGCGTCGAAATAATCCAAACCAATCATGACTTTATTCTCTGCGTGGTTACGAATGATTTCTTTTGCGACTTCCTTTAATTCATCATCAAAGATAACAACATGGTCAGAATCCCAACGAACAGGACGAGAGACATGGAGAGCCACTTTGTCATAAAAACAAAGAAGGGATGGAATTTTATCCGAGACAACTTCAGTCGGATGATAATGTCCCATATCCATCAAGCAGGTGATTCCTCTTGTCGCGGCATAGTTTTGATAGAATTCGCTAGAGCCAACGGTAAAGGATTCTAAGCCAATGCCGAAAACCTTGCTTTCGACGGTTGGAATAACATACTCCTTGCTCCAGCCTTTATCCGCAAGAATTTGGTCAAGGGAATCTTTTAGGCGCATACGCGGAGACAATCTGTCTGCAGGAACGTCTTTGTATCCGTCCGGAATCCAAATATTCATCATGCATGGCTTACCGAAGGCTTTTCCAAACTCATTGGAGATTTCAAGACACCTTTTGCCGTGCTCAATCCAGAAATGACGCGTTTCCTCATCTGGAGAAGAAAGAGTGAGGTTATCTTTCACTTCAGGAGAGGAGAAATAAGTAGGATTGAAATCAATTCCATCCAAACCGATTTCTTTCCCGAGTTCGGTCCACTCTTTAAAATACTTATACGTGTATCGATCGCGATCAACCTTGCCAGCATCATCACCTAAAATGGCATAAGAAGCGTGCAAGTTTAATCTTTTCTTTCCCGGCATCAAAGAGAAAGCTTTCTTGATGTCCGCAAAGAGTTCTTCTTTGTTGCGAGCCTTTCCGATGTAATTTCCCGTCGTTTGGATTCCGCCATCAAGGGCAGTGCATCCTTCAAGACCTAACACATCATCGCCTTGCCAGCAATGAACGGAAATCGGGATGTTTTTCACTCTTTCTAAAGCAGCTTCGACATCAACGCCAAGTTCTTCATATTCTTTCTTGGCTTTTTCAAAATTTTCTTCGATAGACATATATAATTCCTCCTAAGAATTAACAATTTGGATAATACGTTTTAGAGAGAATCGACGAGGCGATATCCCTTCTTCCTTCAACAACATTCGGAATTTCCCCTAAAGCAATCAACTGAGCCATGGCATTTCCAAGAATGGTTGCCTCTGAAGCACCCGTCACAACCTTAATTCGGCATTCGTTTGCTAAATATTGATTTAAAATCTCCGCTTGATTGCCCCCGCCAACAATCAATATAGAATCAATTTTATGATTGGTGAGTTTCTCTAGTTGAGAGATCGTCTTTTTATAGTCTTTAGCCATGGAACGATAGATGAGTTTCATATATTCACCAGGAGTGACGGGTTTTTCTTGTTTTGTCATCGCAAGATATTCATCCATCTTGGCGATCATCTTCCCAGGCCTTTCAAAGATAGGGTCATTCACATCAACGGTTGCGTCAATATCTTTGGCCATATTCACCAAAGGGGCGATGTCTTCATTGCTTATCTCAATCCCTTTGCTCTTAAAGTCATTTCTTATTTCATTGATTAGGAACATACCCATCGTATTTTTAAGGAAACGAATGGTATGATTGTAGCCAATCTCGTTAGTGAAATTATAAAGGCGAGATTGCTCACTCATCAAAGGCTCTTGAAGCTCTGTGCCAATAAGCGACCAAGTTCCGCTGGAGATATAAGCAAAATCTCCTTCGCCATTTGCTCCCAAAACCGCAGAGGCCGTATCATGGCTTCCGCAAGCGATGACTTTGATGTCCTTATTGAAACCTTCGGGCAAAAATTCTTTCTTTAAAAGGCCATATGTCTCCCCTGGTTTAATAATAGGAGGAAATAAAGATTCATTGATTCCAATGATATGAAGAAGCTCGTTAGATATTTTTCCTTCGTTTCGAAGATAAAGGGAGGTGGTGGAGGCATTGGTCTCTTCCAATCTTTTGGCTCCGCTTAAAAAATAGGCGATTAGGTCAGGAATCATTAAGAAAGTGTCTCCTTCAAGGAATTCAGTCGGATCGCCCGCCAACTGATAAATCGTATTGAAATGTATGTTTTGGATGCCCGTCAAAGCATATATTTTGGAAAAAGGAATCTTTTCTAAGGTTTTTTCTTGGCTCTCAAAAGAATGGGAATCACGATAACAGCATGGATCGTGCAATAATTTCCCGTTGCGAAGGATACCGTAATCGACACCCCATGTGTCGATGGAAATGGATTCCGCGTCTGGATTTTCCTTCAAAGCAGCAAGAATTCCTTTTTTGATGTTCTCGAGCAAATAAGAGAAATCCCATAGGAGATACCCGTTTTTATCGGTGTAAGTGCGGTTCAAAAACCGAGAGTTCTCTTGATAGGAGAAATGACGATTTTCGTGAGTGATAGTCATCACTCTGCCGCTGGTTGCGCCTAAATCAATGGCAATTACTTTCATAACGATAATATTTTATCATATTATTATTTCTTTATCGTTTTTGTTCATTTTGTTGATAAACGATAACCTCAAGCGCTTCCTTCGTTCATTTTCGCTCAAAAATGAACAATTAAAAACGTCTTCTTCCTTGAAGACGTTTCTTCCTTGTGATGGCGCCTATTTTTGACGAATTTCGTTTGGCTTAACGATTTCGTTATCTTTCACGGTAACCGAATCCAAAACGGCGTTTGGCCCAATTACGCATTCTTCCCCAATGAGAGTATCTCCCATGATGTAGGAACCAGGTTTAATGATGCTGTCTGCGCCAATCCGGACGTTTGGAGCGATATAAGTGTTGTCAGGATCTTCGATGGTGACGCCGTTAATCATGTGTTGATGGTTAATTCTCTTTTGCAAAAGCTTGGCTGCTGTTGCCAATTGGGCGCGATCATTCACGCCAAGAGTTTCGGTGATATCATCCACGCGGAATGTGTCAACCTTTAACCCTTCTTTCACAAAGATTTCAATGGCGTCTGTTATGTAATATTCTCCGGCCGCATTGTCCGTTTTCAAATTCTTGAGCGCTTCAAAAAGAGCTTTGTTATTAAAGATATAGACACCCGCGTTGACCTCTTTCACACAAGCGGTTTCAGGGGTGGTGTCTCTTTGCTCCACGATTCTTATGAAACGACCGTTTTCCTTAATGATTCTCCCATAGCCGAAAGGATTGTCTATAACGAAGGTCATGACGGTTAAATCATTATGATTTTCTTCGTGGTATTGGAACATTTTTTCTAAAGTCTTGCTAGAAAGAAGCGGAGTGTCACCGCAACAAACGATGGTTTCTCCTTCTTTCCCCTCTAACAAAGGAGCCGTCATCATGACAGCGTGTCCAGCGCCTTTTTGTTCGTGTTGCCAAACGACTTCACAATCGTTTTTTACGACTTTTTCGGATGTTTTTCCGCCAAAGCCAACGACGGCGATAAGCTTGTCAAGATGTAGAGGTTTTAATGCCTCAATGACATATTTAACTAATGGTTGGCCTAAAATCGGAAAGGAAACCTTAGAGATATCCTCTCTTTTCGATTTCATTCTGCTGCCTTTTCCTGCAGCCAAAATAATTGCATAACGACTCATAATTTCTCCTTAACGAATCACGTCACAAAGATGAATGGTATAGCCAGAATTCTCTAAACGCTTATACGCTTCCTTGGCTTTTTTCAAATCTTTCGTCAAGCCAAAGCAGCACGATCCAGAGCCGGACATCCCCACTAAAGTAAATCCTAAGTCAGTTAGTCTCTTCAATACAATAGCAATTTCTGGGACAAAGGATATCGCAGGGGCTTGCAAATCGTTGCCCATGTTTTTTTGAATTAACGAATCGTCTCCTTCTTCTAGGCCTTTTAGAATTTCGCTCGTGTTGATGGGGAGACGTTCAAATCGATCGCAAACTTCATAGCATGCCGCAGTGGAAACGCCTTGTGTCGGTTTTACTAACAAGCAATGGTATTTTTCTTGGACGCGAATCTCTTTCATCTTTTCCCCGATTCCGGTAAGCAGAGCGGGTTTATTCAAGAAAAAGAAAGGGACGTCCGCACCAATCTTAAGCGCGATTTCCATAAGCTGCTCATGGCTGGCTTTAAGATTGAGGAGCTCATTGACGGATTCGATTACGACAGCGGCATTAGATGACCCTCCACCCAAACCTGCGGCAAAGGGAATTTCTTTATGGATCTGCACAAGAAAGTTTTCTTTGAAATGAAAAACGTTTCTCATTTCTTCAATGGCCTGATGGCAAAGGTTGCTTTTCATGCCATTCAAGGTTGGGTCGTCCGCTGTGACGTATGTGTCGGTAGCGCCCTCGAGAATATTGATTTCAATCACATCATGCAACGTGAGTGGAAGATTCACCATTTCTAAAAGATGGTAACCATCTTCCCGGTTTCCAACGATTTTCAGGGATAAATTTATTTTGGCGAAGGATTTTTTCGCAAGAGATTGCTTTCTAAATAACATAATTGTTCAAGCATGTAAGATTTTAACATGTACGCAATCTAAAACAATTAAAACCTTATTCACTCCTCTTCCTACTAAAAATAGGAGTTTTCTTATAAAAACAAGTGCGTTATTGATAAAATCGACGCGCATTTTAGAAAGAAAAGAAAACATCAATCAATCTTTCGTCGAGCTCAAAAGGCGAAGATATTCTTCCAAGGAGATTTCCTCCGGTCTTTTCGTTGAGGGAATAGATGACTTCATGAGGAGTTCTTTTGCCTTATTCGCATCTTTTAAATATCCGCAGAGATTATTCAAAATAGTTTTTCTACGATGCAAGAAGACGCCGTTAAGCAAAGAATAAAGGGCGTTCGCTTCCTGGATGTCATTGCCGTTAAAATCCAACGAAAACACCAGAGAATCAACATGGGGAGCAGGAGAGAAAGAAGAGCGGGGAACATTTAATAATCTCGTCATTTTCGCTCTATATTGAATAAGCAAAGGGAGGGGGCCGTAATCTTTATCTCCTATTTTCGCGTTAAGGCGAAGAAAGGCTTCTTTTTGAACCATAAATACACCACGGGTCGCCTCTTTTGCGTTAAGCAAGATTTTTTCCAAAATTCCGGAAGTAATGTAATACGGTAAATTCCCGATGATCTTACTATAGCCACCCAAAGGAAAACGCATCACATTCCCCATTTGGGGGTGGACATTGCTTTTTCCTTCGAAGTCGTGTTGCAGTTTCGTAACCAACGCTTCATCAATGTCGATCATATCTATGGATTCATCATATTGAGCCAGAAAATAGGACAAAGAACCGGCTCCCGATCCAATTTCTAACACATGGTCGCCTTCTTTTATTTCAAGAAAAGACACAATTTTCTTTGCCACCTCTTGATTGATTAAGAAATTTTGGCCGACTTCATGCTTCGCCAAAAGCTTATAGGAGGCCACATTCTCAAAATACTCTTCTTGGTTTATCATAGGAAGTACTCCTTCAATTCTTTCTTGTTGATGCCTAGCGCTTTTAATCTTGCTAATAAGGTCTTCGCATTTGTATGTCCTAGATGCATTTTTTCTTCTAGGATCCTTCTTCTTTCGCTGGCGTTATTTTCTCCAACCAAGCCAAATTCATACAGGTCCGCCATATTTAAATCGCTGGAAGGGGATGGAGAAGAAGGAATGAGATTCCCTAGCGCTTCCAAAATGACGTCTTTAGAAGATTCGGCAACGCCAACTTTATGTCCTTTGATGGCTTTGTTTTTAGGTATGAAAGCATTCAAGCATCCAGGCACATTTTGATTGATGATATCACGGATTCTTTTCCCTGGAGTGTCGGGGTCTGTAAGAATAATAATTTTTCTTTTTTTGGATATTTCTTGAATGTAATCAAGAGTTCCACGTGAAACCTCTGAACCATTCGTTGTTATGATGTCCACATCCATAAAAGATTCGATTAAATCTTTATCCATCTTGCCTTCTACGACAAGAACGGCACTGCATTTTATCTTATTCATTGTTCCACGTGAAACAGGTTATGGAAATTCTCTTTTATCTGTTTCTCCAAATCCTTTCCATCCATTTGTTTTAACAAAGCCATTTGCTGAACTATCTCTTTGATGTGAGCCGGTTCGTTTCTTTGCCCTCTAAAAGGGACGGGAGGCAAATAAGGGGAATCCGTCTCGGATAATAGCCTATCTAATGGACAGTGGATAACACATTCTTTCGGGGCGAGGGAGTTCTTATAGGTAATGGGCCCATCAAATCCGAAATACAAACCAAGTTTCAGGAAACGTTCCATCATTTCTTTTGAGCCGCTATAGCAATGAAGAACGGCGCCATATAGCGGGGCATGCTCTTTTAAGATTTCATACGTATCTTCTGAAGCGTCTCTTGCATGAATGGATAAAGGAAGGTGAAGGAAGTTGGCCAACTCTATTTGTTTGATAAACCAGATTTTTTGGAAATCATGCTCTTTCTTCTCTTTGTACCAGTGATAATCCAAGCCGACTTCCCCGATGGCTTTTACCTTGGGGTCTTTGCTTAGTTTTTCCAATTCCCTCAAAGAAGAATCGGATATACCCTCAAGGTTTTCCGGATGAATTCCTATTGCCGCATAAACGCAAGGGAATTCGTGAGCGATCTGTATGGCTAATTTAGAGGAAGGGATGTCCCAGCCAACAACAAGGAATTCGTTTACGCCCAAAGAGATGGCGTGTTCAATAAACTCCTTGCGATTGGGGAAAAGAGCTTGATCGTTTAAATGGCAATGTGAGTCCAGCATATTATTTACCAACGCAGAAACGAGAGAAAATCTCATCTGTGAGATCGGTCGTTACGCCTTCTCCTAATAATTCTCTTGCGAGGTTGTAAGCTCCTTCCAAAGAAGAGGAAACAAAATCAATCGGAGCGTCGTTTTGCGCATCTTTTTTAGCTAAAGAAAGCAACTCATCAATGCGTTTAAGAAGGCCTAATTGACGCGCGCTATTAAGGGACGGCTTAGAAAAAGCTTCCTCATTGGTAATTCCCAAGCTCTCGAACATTTTATCTAACAAAGGTTGAATTTGTTTGTTTTGGGCCGAAATATACAATATGTCCCCCCTCTTTTCTGAAAGAAGGTCCATTTTGTTATAAACGACAATGAGATTTTGTTTTTTGATAGAGGACACGATCTTCTTGTCGGCGTCGGAGAATCCTTTTTGAGCATCGACAACCAAAATAACCATATCCGCTTCAGAAATTGATTTTTCGCTTTTTTCAATCCCTTTGGATTCAATGTAATCGGACGATTCATGAATTCCTGCTGTATCAAGCAAATGGAAAATAACCCCTTTAAGGTTGATTTCCCCCTCAACGATGTCTCTTGTTGTTCCGGGAATCGGGGAAACGATCGCTTTATCTTCATCAAGCAAGGCATTTAACAAGGAGGATTTGCCCACGTTTGGCTCTCCAACGATAGCCACCTTAACGCCATCTTTAATGATTTTTCCCTCTTCCCCGGAATGGATTAAATCTTTTAGAAACGCATGGATGTCGTCGATTGATTTGACAATTGTCTCTTTATTCGCTTCCTCGATATCCGTATATTCTGGATAATCTATATTCACTTCAATAAGAGCCAGTAAGTCCGCTATTCTCTTCTTCAAAGGGGCAACAAGCTTAGATGTTTTCCCCTCCAAAGACATAAGGGAAACGTTTTTAGCCTCTTTGCTTCGAGCATTAATCATATCATTCACGGATTCGGCTTCGACGAGGTCCATCTTGCCGTTAAAGAAAGCGCGAGAAGTGAATTCTCCTCTTTCCGCATAACGCGCTCCGCGTTTTAGATAAGCCTCGACGATTTGATTGACAATGACCATGGAACCATGGCAAGTGATCTCAATGACATCCTCACCCGTCATGGTGTGAGGGCCTTTATAGGCATAGACACATACCTGATCAATTTCCTCGCCCTCATCTTTAAGAGTGCCAAAATAAATCGTTCTGTCTTTTGTGCCCGCTGTTTTTCTACTAAAAATTTGATCGGTTATCTCAAAAACGCCCTCTCCGGATAAACGGATCAGAGCAAGTGCGCTTTTTAATGGCGGGGTTGCCAATGCAATAATAACGTTATTGTTCATATTTAAAGTAAATCGATATATTTCTTACGTTTCTCTTCGTATTCTTCTTTGGAAATGATTCCGCCTTCATAGAGCTTATTTAATTTCAAAAGAATCTCCGAAACGTCCATTTCATTCGTGACGTTTTCTGGATTTTTAGGAGAAAGGGCGGTTGTTTTTTCATCTTTCGTTTCAGTTTCTCCTTCCCAACAAAGATAAAGAATTCCGCCTATAAGGCTAACAAAGATAAGGTTGCATACGCCAACCCAGATGAGTTTTTTGTTTTTGTTGATGTAATAGATTGCAAAACTTCCAAAAACACTCGTTAACGCACAGCCAATGAAGCAAAGCATAAAGAAGATCGGATCTCCGACGACTAAAGAATAAATCGCAAAAACAAATCGAAAGGTGATATTCAAAGCCATGCTGATAATCGTAAGAACAAACGCTGCGATTTTCATTTTCTATCTCCTCCAATCCGTTTATTTATTATAAATAAAAACGAGCTTAACTAGTTAGTTAAACCCGTTTTATGATTTCTGAGTTATTCTACGTATTTGATCACAACAGCCCTGTCATTCCCTTCGCCAGTGGATTCGGTTTTGATGTGTTCCCAACCGTTTAAGGTATTATGGACAACTCTTCTTTCATCCGGAGTCATCGGGGAAAGCTGAACATCGACTTTGCTATGGAGAACTTCTTTGGCGTTCTTTTTGGCGATATAGGCAATATGAGAATACTTATCTTCTTTATATCCGCCTACATCAAGAAGGATTCTGTACCTTCTGCGGAACTTATTGGAGACAGCCAAACGATCGAGTTCATTAAGAGCTTGAAGGGTTCTGCCACCCTTGCCAATCAAAACCGGATTTCTCTCGGAATTGATTGTGATGTGGATGATTTCATCTTCCACCTTTGCGGAAGTGGTGATTTCGATCCCCATTCCGCCAATCGCATCCTTCAAATATTGCTGAGCGAATTCAGATGCGTCATCAATCGTGGAAACTTCGATTGTCGCTTGTTTGTGAAAAAGGCCTTTCTTCTCTTCCACAACGTTGTAGGAGAGTTTCTCTGCTTCGATCCCTAAATCTAAGCTTGCGGCTTTCACTGCCTCTTCGATTGTTTTAGCGGTGTATTGTTTCATTTCGTATTACCTCTTTCCCTGTTTCTTTGCGAAACGTTTTTTCATAATGAGCTGAGTGATGAGAGTTTGAACCATGCTCATCAAAGCGCCAATGCCCCAATAAACGCCCATAGCGGCAGGAAGAGCAAAACCCATGACAATGGTAAAGATGAGCATTCCGTATGTCATCCATTTCATCCTCTTGGAATTGGCATCCTGGGTCGGATTTGCCGTTAATTTAGCTTGGTTTTTCGTCTGAGCTTTCGTAATCCATTGCGGCAGTTTCACGGAAAGGAACTGCAAAACAGACATCAAGACAAAGAGAACGCCAGCCGTCCACCAGCCATTTACGTTCGTATACCACGCACCCGAGAAATTGGTCAAGACAGACGAAATGGAGTCAGAGAGTCGCAAATTCAAGATCTCACCGCTAGAAAGAACGGCACTTCCTTGAAGGGCTCCCCAAACGGAAATGAACACAGGGAATTGAACAATCAAGACGATGAATGTGGAAGCCATGCTTACTTTATTACGTTTATATAAGGCCATGGTCTCTTGTTGCATTCTTTGAGCCTGAGCCTGATTTTCTTTGGAATTCGGATATTTGGCTTGAATCTTAGCAAGCTGAGGCTGCAAGGCCTGCATCTTTTGCTGATCCATCGTGCCTTTGAAGGTAAGGGCCATAACGACCAAACGGACAACGATGGTCGTGACGATTAAGGCGAGAATTTGTCCGACGCCAGTCAAAGCTGGATCCATTGCAAAAGTTAAGCTGTCGACCAAGCAAGCGACAGGATAAACAATCAAGCCTTCGAACAAACCTTTGCTCCAAGCGCGTCCCCAGCTGGTTTTTTCAATAGAGACGCTCCAGTTATTGGATGGGCCATAATGCCCATATCCTTCCGCTCTATCACGAGTGGCGATGCATGTGCGCACGGCAGAGAATTTGCTGGAAATGGCATTCTTATAAACGGTAACGAAATCGTTATTCGGAACCAATGCCGCTCCATCATATCCGGCATCGTCAAACTCTTTTTTGATTTCTTCGTTTGCTTTAATCCAATTGCCGAATAGCTGATGGTTTCCGTTCTCATCGAAGCCGTCGAACTTCCAGTAACCATAATTTCTAAGAATGGAATCGTTGTTGATGGTGACTCCCTCTTCGTTTCCGATGCAATCGGGAACGCTGAAAGGATTCACATCCGTCGGCGTAAGTTTTTTTTGAATCTCAACGGCTTTCGCTGAGATATCGCTTTCGCTAGGCAAGGCGTTCTCATTCTCTTTTTTCAGGGTTTCTTCTGCAAAAAGAGAAATAGCTCCATCCAACACTTTTTGGTCTAATTTCTTCCAATAAGCGTAAGTAGGCGTCTTAATCAAATTCTTTTGGGCTGCGCTGATAATGGAATCGGAAAGAAAAACGGCTTTTTTGGCCGTAAACAAGCCAGAGGTATTCACTGGAATGTACGCCCAAAGTTTGTCGTTTCCTTCATACACTTGCCAGCTAAGCGGATAGTCCGCGTCACCGTTATCGGCTTTATATTCTTCGGGAATCTCTTCCTTAGAGCAATAAACGGTGACTCCTTGTTCGTACGGATAAGCTATGTGAGCTTGATCCACCTCAGAACAGAAATTACCGACACAGCCAGAAAGAAGGGCTGCGCCAAAAATAGCAACTAGGCCCCCAAAGATTTTTGCTTTTGTTAGTTTTTTCAAGGTTGTTCTCCAATTTTAGCCAAGTTTTCAATAAGCTCGGATTGATTCAGAGAAAAGTCTTCGGCAACGTAATTAGCGCGAACAATGATGATAAGGTCCAAAGATTTGTTCAAGTCGTAACCCTTTGCGATTATCGCTCGGATTTGACGGCGAATTTTATTTCTAACCACGGCATGTCCATTCTTTTTCGAGACGCTTATTCCAATTCGGGCGTGACCGTAATCGTTTTCTCGGAAATGGATGACGTAGTGTTTAGATTTGATGACTGGCGTCGTGGAGATGATTTCAGAGAATTCCGGACGTTTTAGAACACGATTGATTCTTTTCATCAGTCACCTTATAAACACAAAAAATCCCTTATTTCAGGGATTAGTCAGCAATTTTAGCTCTGCCTTTCGCTCTACGACGTGCAAGAACGTTGCGGCCATTTGGCGTAGCCATTCTGGCGCGGAATCCTGCTTTGTGAGCATGCTTGATTTTAGATGGTTGATATGTCTTTACATCCATAATATTTTCCTCCGAGGTTCACTTGCGTGCGTAGTGATTATAATGATTTCTGCATCTCTTCTCAACAAAAACTACACTCCTTCCCCTTAAAGGGAAAATCAACCGTCAGATTGTCCGTTGTCAATCATCTAGCAAGGTTTTCTCTTAACATTTGAGCGAGCAGACGGTTTTTTTCCACATTTCCATGGTTTTCTTGATGTCAAAAAAGAATCCACAGGAAAGAGAAATCGATAAATAGTTCTTAACATCCATGTGAATTTCGAGCTGTGGATTCGGTGAATAACTCCATTTATAGACGATGACATCTATTGTTTTTAAAAAGACTGACAAGTTGATTCCCTTGAAAACAAAAAGTTTTCCACAAAGATAAATTCGGGATTAGTTTTCCACATTTTGTCCACATTTTAAAAATTGTGGAAAAGTCAAAAAGTCGTCAAAATCAACCCTTTAAGACCCTTTGATTGTGGAAAAAATAATTTTCAGCGTTTTCTCATCGATATTTATCCACAAAAGGCATAGAATTGAAAACGGTAATTTTTATGAACAACAGCATCTCTGAAATAGCGCAACTGTGGGACAGAATCCTTCCAAGAATAAAAGAAGAAATGAAGGATAATATGGTGTTTGACACCTTTTTGAACGATTCTTACATCGATTGCATTAAAGATAATCAGATATTAGTAATCGTCAACTCCACCGTCGCTGTGCAGGTTTTAAGCTCCAAATACAAGCAGATGATCAACGACGTCGTCGCTGGCGCGACTGAGTCCAATTTTGTCATTCGTTTCATCACTTCCGATCAAAAAGAGACAAGAGATGCCCTCGTCCCCATTGATAACTCTCGGGCTTATTTCGCCGACTCTCTTTTGAATCCTAACTACACATTCAAGAATTTCGTTGTCGGTCCTTCCAATAGGGAGGCGTATCAAGCCGCTTTGATGGCTTCGCAAAATCCGGGAAAATTCTATAATCCATTACTTATATATGGGGATTCCGGATTGGGAAAGACACACTTGTTGCACGCCGTAGGGAACGCCGCGAAAGAAAAATTTCCCAAATTAAGAGTCCTTTACGTTCACGCCCAAGAGTTCCTGGACGAATATATTAAATACGTCAAGGGTGATAGGGAGGGCGTTTCCATTGTCGATTGGTTTAAAACGTCGGTGGATATGTTGTTAGTCGACGATGTCCAATTTCTCTCGAACAAGAAAAATACGGAGGAAACATTCTTCTCGATTTACAACAATTTCTACGCGATGGGCAAGCAAATCGTTTTGACATCGGATTTGCACCCTTCAAAATTGAACGGACTGGATGCACGCTTAAAAACGCGTTTCACGCAAGGTTTGCCTCTTTCCATCAATCAGCCAGAAAAAGAAACCTGCGAAAGCATTCTGCGAATGAGAATCGAAGCAAACGGCTTGAACACGGAGGATTTCGACGAAGAAGCGCTCTCTTTTTTGGCGTCGCGTTTCGGTAAAAACGTTCGTGAGTTGGAGGGCGCTTTCGATCGTTTGCTCTTTTACACGATTAACATTCAGCCGACAAAACACATCGACTTAAAAACGGCAATGAGATCGGTTTCCGGCCTCGTGAATATAAAAGAAGACGAAGAGAAGCTTTCCGAACAAAAAATAATCAATGTCGTTGCCGATTACTACAATTTGGCCCCTTATCAAATCACCGGAAATATCCGAACCAGCCAAATCGCAATGGCGAGGCACATCTCCATGTATCTCATCCGCGCATTGCTAGATACCCCGTTCACCAAAATAGGAAAGGTGTTTGGTGGCAAAGATCACGCGACCGTGATGAATGGTGTAAACAAAGTGGAAAAAACGTTGAAAACCGATGAAGCTTTGCAAAAGGTGATAAACAACCTGAAAGAGAGACTAAAAAGTTAAATCCAATCGAATAAAACGTGTTAGAGAAAGAGATGGATGATACAATAAAGACGCCCGGAAAAAGAGAGTTATCCACATTATCCACAGGACATATATTATTAATATTAATAATTCTTAATAAAAGAAGGAGAATATAACGCATGCGTTTCACAATAAATAAGAACGAATTTCTCAAAGGTTTGCTAATCGCTTCCAGAGCGATCGGCTCGAAGAGCGTGAATCCAACGTTGCTCGGTTTCAAGCTTGAGATGAATAACGACGGTTTGGAAATTACGGCGAGCAATGACGACATCGCCATTTGGACGTTGGTTCCTCAAGCAAAAGGAGAAAAAGAAATCATCCGTAATTTCTCCTTTGGGACGTCTCTTATCAACGCCCATCTTTTAACGGAAGTCGTTCGTAAGATGGAGGGGGATGAAATCTCTTTGGAAGTCATTGATGACAGAGTCGCTAAAATTGATGATGGCAACACGAACTTCCAGCTCAATTGCCAAACGGCCGACGAGTATCCGGACATCGATTTAGAAAAAGGCGAAAACACCTTTAGCATTCCTTGCCAGGATTTAACAAAACTCGTTGAGACCACTGCCTTTGCGGCATTAGATAAAAACACGAGGCCAATCCTTACCGCCATCAACCTAAAAGGTGAAGGAGGGGAACTGACCGCTACCGCAACCGATTCTGCAAGACTTTCAAAGAAATCCGTTGAAATCGACGAATCGATTCGCTTTTCTGCCAACGTTCCTGCGAAAACCCTTTTGGAAGTGACGCGTCTTTTCGAAGGAACCCCGACGGTTGAGATAGCCGCCGGCGGGAACAAAATCATCTTCAGCTTCGGCAACACCATCGTCAAAAGCCGTCTGATCGCTGGTGACTATCCTGTTTCCAATTCCATCATCCCCTCCAACTTCAACTACCGTTTGAGTGTAAGGGCGAATGAACTATTAAACGCCATTGACCGCGTTTCCATTTTGGTCACCGACCGCGCGGCCGTTGTCAAACTCGCTATGTCTAACGACGGCGTGGAAGTCACTTCTTCCAGCGATCAGTTTGGTTCCGGAGCGGAAACCATCAGCAATGTTCAATATCAGGGGGAACGTTTGGAAGTCGCCTTTAATGCCTTGTTTGTCACGCAAGCGGTTAAGGCGCTTTGCTCTGACGACGTGGAATTTAAGTTTATCGGCGAAATGAAGCCGTTCGTCGTTGTAAATCCTAACGATAACACCACAGTGGAACTCATCACCCCGATGAGAACTCGCTAATTTACAAAACAACAGATAAGCGCCAAAAAAACTTGGCGCTTTTTTCTGCGTTGGCCTTTTTGGGGCCAAAACTCCCTCTAAAAACGATTTTTATAAGTTTTCCGGTAAAATTTACAAGGCCTGCTGTTTTCATTTAAAATTGAGCACTTTTTTGCTTTCTTTTTATTACTACTACGTAGTAAAATATACATAGGGTAAAAACATGTCGAAAGAAGTCAAAAACATCATCATTCACACGGATTACATCACCTTGGGGCAACTCTTGAAGTTTGCGGATGTTGTTATGGAGGGCGGAGAGGCGAAAGCTTACCTCGCTTCAAGCAAGATTTTGGTAAATGGAATCGAGGAAAATCGCCGAGGAAAAAAGATCCGCTCTGGAGATACCGTTGAACTTCCTGAGATGGTGATTCAAATCAGTCATCAATGATTATTACCCGTTTAGAGCTTAGGAATTTTCGTTCCTATCCCTGCCTTAACTTGGATTTTTCGGAAAAGAACAACATTCTTGTCGGAAAAAACGGCGCGGGAAAAACGAATCTTGTCGAAGGAATCTATCTTCTTTCTTTGTGCAAAAGCTGGAGAAGTGGTGATATCAGAACGCTTATTCGTCAAGGAGAGGAATCCGCTTTCATACGCGCGTATGTGCGTGAAGGCGAAATGTCGCGAAAACTCGAAATCCTGATTACCCCAAAAGGAAAGAAGATTTCTTTGAATGACAAACCCGTTAAAAGGCTTAGTGAATTATCCAAGCTCGTCAACGTCACTTTATTCTCTCCGGAAGACGTCAATCTGTTCAAAGGTTCTCCTTCCTCGAGAAGAAATTTCTTGGATGTTTCGATTTCGAAAGAACTAACCCCTTATCTCTCTCTTATTGGAAGATATGGAAAAATTCTGCAAGAAAGGAATATGGCCTTGAAATCCCCTAGCCCCGATAAGACTTACCTAGAGGTTCTCACGAATCAATTAATTGATGTTTCTGAGCCTATAACCCATTATAGGCACGAATATCTAACGAGATTGAATAAAATCCTTGATGGGGTGGCGAACGCTCTCTATGAGAACGATAGAAGCCTTCGCTTAATCTACAAACCGTTTATTAAAGAAAACGATTTCAAAGAAATGGCTAGCAAGCTTTATCGCAAGAACTTAGACAACGACCTTCTTCACAAGATGACGATGATTGGCGTTCACCGTGAAGATTTCTCGCTCTTACTGGATGGGAATGACGTCGCTCTATACGGCTCTCAAGGAGAAAACCGCTTAGCGGCCATCGCCTTGAAAATCGCTCCCTATTTCTTAATTGAAGAGAAGGAAAAGAAACCAATCACAATCCTGGATGATGTTTATAGTGAATTAGACGATAAACATTCTCTGCGATTGACTAAATTGTTAAAGAATCTCGGCCAGGTATTCGTGACTACCGCCGATTATTCGATAAAAGGAGATGCCATCATCGACGTCTCCAAAGAAAGTGCCACAAGGAGGAAATGATATGGCAGAAGAGAAAAAAGCTGATTCAGTTCGCTTAGATGGATCTCAGGAAAACGAAGAAGCTCGTCAGGATGAACTCTTGAAAGTCGCAAAAGAAAGCGGCGTCAGCGCGGAATCGTTGAAAGAAGAAGACAAATTCCAATATAAGATAGAAGATGTCACCGACGAAAAGAAAATTGAGAAAGCGGATGCGAAATATACCGCTGAAAACATTCAAGTTCTGGAAGGCCTTGAGGCCGTTAGGAAACGTCCGGGCATGTATATTGCGACTACCGCTAGCGCCGGCCTTCATCACCTTGTTTGGGAAATCGTGGACAATTCCATCGATGAAGCTCTCGCGGGGTATTGCGATCATATCGAAGTGACCATCGAGAAAGACAATTCCATCACCGTTTCGGATAACGGCCGTGGCATTCCTGTCGACATCGTTTCCAAATCTGGCCTATCCGGCGTTGAAACGGCTTATACGATTTTGCATGCCGGCGGCAAATTCGGCGAAGGCGGTGGATATAAGGTATCAGGCGGTTTGCACGGCGTCGGCGCTTCCGTTGTGAACGCCCTTTCCACGCTTTGCGAAGTCACCGTTCATAAAGATGGCGGCATTTATTATGTCAAATTCGTCAATGGCGGCCACATCGTCGAACATTTAAAGAAAATCGGAACTTGCTCTCCAGAAGAACACGGCACGACCGTTCATTTTTCGCCTGATCCGGAGATTTTCACCGAGACGACGATCTATAATTACGACACCATCAAAAACCATTTGAGACAAATGGCTTTCTTAAATGGCGGCGTGAAGATAACTTTGACCGATTTGCGCCCAGAAACCCCGGTGAGCGAAGTTTTCCTTTATAATGGCGGCATTCGTGAATACGTTTCCTTCATTAACGCCGGCAAACTTCCGATCAACAACGAAGTTCTTTATTGCCAAGGCGTCGAAGAAGTCACTTTGCTTGACGGGACAAAAGAAAGGATTTACGCCGAGGTCGCGATGCAATGGACGGATTATTACAACAATGACGGCGTTTATTCTTTCTGTAACAATATCTCCACAAAAGAAGGCGGAACCCACGTTGAGGGCTTTAATCTCGCTTTGAATAGAACCATTAACGATTATGCTCGTAAGAATAAATTCCTGGATGACAAATCATCCAATTTCACCACGGATGATTGCCGTGAAGGTCTAACTTGCGTCATTTCCGTCAAACATCCAAACCCGCAATACGAGGGACAAACGAAAACCAAACTCGGCAATTCCGAGGTGCGCAAGATCGTTTCCACGATCGTTGGCTCTTATTTGCAAGAATACCTTTTGGAGCATCCTGACCAAGCCAAGCTCATCATCGAAAAGGTTAAACTTGCCGCATCCGGGCGTATGGCCGCTCAAAAGGCGCGTGAATCCACGCGTAAGAGTTCTTTGGGGATCACGACCCTTCCGGGAAAATTAGCGGATTGCTCCTCCAAGGATCCGGCTGAATGCGAACTTTATATCGTTGAGGGTAATTCCGCAGGCGGTTCCGCCAAGACGGGGCGCGATAGACGTATCCAAGCCATCCTTCCTTTGAGAGGCAAAATTCTTAACGTCGAGAAAGCAAACGAGGAACGCATTTTCCGCAACGCTGAAATCGGCAATATGATTACCGCCATTGGCGCTGGCATCCGCGAAAATTTTGATGTCAGCAAGATTCGTTATCATAAAATTGTCATCATGACCGATGCTGATGTCGATGGCGATCACATCCGCATTCTATTGCTCACCTTCTTCTATCGCTTCATGAAGCCTCTTATTGATGGCGGTTATGTCTATATCGCTCAACCTCCGCTTTATAAGATCGACTATAAAGGGCAAGCTTACTACGCTTATAACGACGATCAATTGGAGCAACTTAAGAAAGCTCTTCAATTGAAACCGGGATACCCATTCCAACGTTATAAGGGACTTGGCGAAATGGATGCTCAACAACTTTGGGAAACAACCATGGATCCTAGCGTCAGAAAAATGATCCGCATCACAATCGATGACGCTACATTGGCTGACAAAGCCTTCACTGACCTCATGGGAGATGATGTTATGCCACGCAAAGAGTTCATCTCCAAGAACGCTAAATTCGTTCAAAACCTTGATATTTAATAGAAGGAGAAAAATATGGCAGAAGAAAAGAAAAACGAAGAAGCCGTTCAAAACGACGCTTCTAATAATGAAGAAGGCGCGGTTGCCGGCATCGTTCCGGGCTTGATTGATAGAGAAATCACCGATGAGGTTCAAAACGCTTTCTTAAACTACTCGATGTCCGTTATTGAAAGCCGTGCCATTCCGGATGTCCGCGACGGTCTTAAACCAGTTCAAAGACGTATTATCTTCGGCATGAACGAATCCGGCATGCAACCGGGAAAACCATACAAGAAATGCGCTCGTATCGTTGGCGATGTCATGGGCAAGTACCACCCACATGGCGATAGCGCTATTTATGGAACGCTCGTCCGTTTGGCTCAGCCATTCGCCATGAGATATTGCTTGGCTGATGGACATGGTAACTTTGGCGATGTCGATGGCGATGAAGCCGCGGCTATGCGTTATACGGAAGCCCGTATGACCAAACTTGCGGTGGAGATGGTCCGCGATTTGGATAAAGACACCGTTGATTTCATGGATAACTACGACGGCACCGAAAGAGAGCCGTCCGTTTTGCCGAGTCGCTTCCCTAATTTGATCGTGAATGGTTCTGAGGGTATTGCCGTTGGTATGGCTACGAATATGCCAACCCACAATCTCACCGAAGCGATTAATGCGACCGTTGCTGTTGCTAGGAACCCGGAGATCACTCCTTTGGAATTGATGCAGAATTACATCTATGGACCTGATTTCCCTACTGGCGGCGTTATTTTGGGCCGTCAGGGAATTCTCGATTACTTCACCAACGGCACCGGAACGATTAATATTCGTTCGAGATATCACATCGAAGAAAGCGAATCTGGCAAAGCTTCGATTATCGTTACCGAAATTCCTTACCAAGTAAACAAGGCTGCCATGATTGAAAACATGGCTTCTCTGGTCCGCGATAAAGTGATTGACGGCATCACCGATATTCGTGATGAATCTTCAAAAGAAGGCATACGTGTGGTGATTGAAATCCGCCGTGACACCATTCCGGAAGTTGTCGCGAATAATCTTTTGAAACACACGCAACTTCAAATCACTTACGGCGTCATCAATCTTTGCTTGTTAAATGGCGAGCCAAAGGTTTTGGGCATCGTCCCGATGATCCAAGCCTATATCGATCATCAAATGGACGTTTTGACGCGCCGTACGAAATTCTTATTAAAAAGGGATAGCGACCGCGATCACATCGTGACTGGCTTGATACTCGCTCATGATAACATCGACGAAGTCATCCACATCATCCGTGGCAGTAAAACCGATGAGGAATCTGCCGCTAAATTAAACGAAAGATTTGGTCTCTCTAAACCTCAAACCGATGCCATTTTGGCTATGACTCTCCGCCGTTTGGAAGGCCTAGAACAAGAAAAACTCCAAAATGAGCACACAGAACTCACGAAAAACATCGCTCATTATAATTGGCTTCTCTCCGATTCTAAGAACATCCTTGAGATGATGATTCAAGAATTAGAGGAAATCAAAAATAAATTTGGCGATGCCCGTCTTACCGAAATCTCCAATCAAGCCGCGGATATCGATAACGAAGACCTCTTGCCACAAGAGAATATCCTTGTCGTCTTAACGAAGAAAGGCTACGTCAAGAGAATGTCCGACGACACCTTCCGCACGCAAAATAGGGGAGGACGCGGGGTAAAAGGAATCACGACCACCTCTGGTGATATCGTTCAACTTATGCTTCACACGAAGACGCATACCGATATCATGTTCTTCTCTAGTTTGGGATTCGTTTACCGTTTACGCGGATACATGATTCCTGACGGAGAAAGAAACTCCAAAGGCATTCCTGCCGTTAACTTGCTGAATTTGGCGCAGGATGAAAAAGTCGTCGCTATCGTTCCTTGCGATGATTACCCAGAAAGCGATTATCTCTTCTTCGCAACCGTTAATGGCGTTGTTAAGAGAACGAAACTCACTGAATTCGCTTCCATTCACTCCAACGGCAAAAGAGCCATTACCCTTAGAGAAGGCGATGAGCTCCTCAATGTGAAAAAGACCCATGGCAATGATTTGATTTCCCTTGCTTCTAGTAACGGAAAAGTGTGCACCTTCTATGAAGATGATGTGCGTGCGATGGGTAGAAGCGCAGCTGGTGTCACGGGCATGGATTTGAAAGACGGATCCCATCTTGTTGACATCACGGGTTCTATGGATGGAACATTGGCTCTCGCCCTTACTTCTAATGGATTTGGGAAACTCTCCTATTTCAAAGATACCGACATCACCAACGAGGACGGCACAACTACTCACTATGATGGATACCGTTTGACCTCTAGAGGAGCAAAAGGCGTCTTCTCCATCAAAGATAACGGAAAGAATGGTTCCTTAACCGCCTTACGTGCCGTAAACGGCGATGAAGACTTAATTGTCATTACCAACAAAGGCATTGTTATCCGCACTCCTCTTTCTCAAGTTCATATCGCTGGAAGAAACACCGTAGGCGTTAAAGTCATCGCCCTTGAACCAGGGAATAAGGTCGCTTCCTTAGCCATCGTTCCGCATGAGGATGAAACGCTTGAAGATAATGCCCCTATCGAGGAAGACGAAATCAATCCGTCTTTGGTCGCTCAAAACGATGAGAGCGCGAATAATCCAACTCCCGATGACGTTTCCGAAGGAGATAACTCCAACAACCCAACGCCAAATGACGTTGAATAACACGAATGAGAATTCTGATTCATTTCGATCCAGAGCCTTCTAAAGGTGCTTTCTTGGGGACGCGCCTAAGAAAAAACATCAAAGGGGCTCTGGAGCTCCAAAATATCGTGTGGGTTGATTCCATTTATGCGAAAGCGGATATTTGCCATCTACTTTCCCCTCTTGATGAAGCGCTAGCGAAAGAGGCGAAAGAGGAAGGAATTCCGATTGTGACAAACGCTTTCTATACGGAAGAAGACCCATCCGCCTCCTTCCTTTCTAGAAATGTTTTAGGGGATTACGTCCTCACCCAAAAAGGGAAAAAACTTCTGGAGATGTCGGATTGCGTCCTTATTCCCAACCTCCAAGCAAAAGAATTTTTGCAAAAAACCTTTCCCAAAAAGCGTCTTGAGGTTGTGACTCCGGGCGTGAATCCCATTCGTTTTGAAATATTGGATGACGTCGTTAAAAAATCTTTCCTTTATTACGAACGATTCGGCGAAAACGAAAAATATTTCTTAAGCGTAGGCGCTTATCAGGAAAAAAAGACCTTAGCAAAACTAAAAAGGCTGGCGGAAGCCGTTCCGGAATGTCGTTTCTTCTTCATTGGAGGGGATTTTGGAAGCAGGGCGTCTCCTTTAAACTCCTTGAATAAGAAAAACCCAAAAAACCTTCATTTCCTCCCTCTTCTTGCCGATGATTTATATCGTTCGGCTTTGAAAGAGAGCGCTGGCATGCTCTTTTTCGATTCTCTTTTCGGAAAAGAGATGCTCGTTTTGGAGAGTTTTGCCTGCAAAATTCCGGTGTTTTTATTAAATGCAGCGGAAGAAAAGAAACCCATCAAAGGAATAACACTCCTACCCACGATGGAAAAAAGTGCGAATATTCTTCCTTCCTTCTCACAAAAGGATTTGGAAGAGACTATAATGACGGGGTATCAGGTCGCGGAAGAAAACGATCTTATGAGACTTGGTTCATCCCTGAAAACGATATACGAATCGTTGTTATTGAATAAGGAGGGTTCCACAAAATGATTGACCCAAAATTAATTGAAGCAAAGCCAGAATACGTCAAAGAAGCCTTGGCGAAAAAACTATGGGATTTCGATCCTGCTCCATTGCTCGCTCTTTTTCAAAAGAGAAGAGAGCTCACGAAAGAGGTTGAAGAGAACAAAGCTCAGCAAAATCGTCTTTCCAAATCCGTCCCTCAAGTAAAAAAAGAAGGGGGAGACGTCCAAGCGATTTTTAAAGAAGTCAAAGAATTGGCCGCAAAGAATAAAGGCCATGAAGAAGAGCTCAAAACGGTAGAGAATGAAATTCAATCCCAAATCGAAGTTCTTCCGAATCTCCCAGATCCCGATTTGGTTGGCGGGGGTAAAGAGAACAACCATCCCATTTATTCTTGGGGCAAGAAACCCACTTTCGATGGTTTCACCCCAAAAGACCATGTCGAGTTGGCTGAATCTCTAGGCTTAATCGATTATAAGCGTGCCGCAAAGATTTCTGGAACCGGCTCTTGGATTTATACCGGTTTAGGAGCGCAACTTGAATGGGCGTTGCTGAATTATTTTATCGCCACTCATCTTGCGGATGGATATACGATGATTCTCCCGCCTCATTTACTCAATGAAGCGTCTGGCTTCACCGCTGGGCAATTCCCTAAATTTAAGAACGATGTTTTCTGGCTGGAAGGAACAGACCCTAAGAAATTCCTCCTTCCTACAGCGGAAACCGCATTGGTGAATCTTCACCGCGATGAAGTTCTTTCTGAAGACGACCTTCCTAAGAAATATTTCGCTTACACTCCTTGCTACCGTCGGGAGGCGGGCTCCTATCGTACTGAGGAAAGAGGCATGATTCGTGGCTACCAATTTGATAAAGTGGAAATGGTTCAATACACTACGGACACCGGTTCTGATAAAGCCTTCGACGAACTTGTCAAGAAAGCTCAGCATCTTCTTGAAGGTTTGGGACTTTGCTATCAGCTTGATAAGCTTGCCGCTGGCGATTGCTCTCATTCTATGGCGAGAACCTATGATATCGAAGTCTGGATTCCATCCATGGGCATCTTCAAAGAGGTCTCTTCCGTTTCTAATGCCAGGGATTATCAGGCAAGACGCGGCATGATCCGCTATAAAGACAAAGACGGCAAGATGCATTTCTGCCACACCTTAAACGGTTCTGGCTTAGCAACTTCCCGTGTCTTCCCAGCTATTTTGGAACAAAACCAACAAGCCGATGGCTCTGTCATCATCCCTGAGGTTCTTCGTCCATTTATGGGCGGTTTGTCTGTTTTGAAACCGATCAAGAAATAACGCAAAACGTTTCTTTGAGCCGATTCCTGATATAAGGGGTCGGCTTTTTAATTAGCGTGGAAAAACCCTCATATCTATCGACAACATGTTTATTGAATTTACATACACGGGTCCCTTATTTTAAAAAAACCTCAAGATAACTTGAGGCGGCAAACTTCTTTTTTCTATAGAAACGATCGGAAGAATCGTAATCGGATGGATCTATGTAATCGTCTTGCTTTTCGTTGAAACGAACTTCTTGAGAATGGTTTTTAGGCTCATCCTTCATCGCTCCGTAGATGATGGAAATGATACCTGGAATAGAGGAACCGAAAATGAGAGTTGAAACACCCAAGGCGATCCAGGTGGTTTTACTATAATCCATTGTCGAGGAGGATTTGCTTAAAAGGACAATATCAAGGATTAATCCAGGAATTAAGTAAACAAACATCACGATAAAAAAGATGCCATATAGATTGAAGATGAAAGATGCTTGATCGGGAGCGATATCCATATTCAAGAAAATGTCCGGATTGTTTGCACACGATAGAAACAAAATGCCCATTACTAAGTAAAGCAGCATCGAAATGGCCAGGAGGGGGATATAGATGATGCTGAGTATCTTGATGGCGTTTTTCATATGTTTCTCCTCGCGGTTATTTTATTTCACGATATGTGATGTGTATATTCTTTTTTTCGTAGGACACTTTCGCGAAAGCCCCGTTCATCATAGGAAGAGAAGGAGCGTAATGCCCTAAATCCACATCAAACAAAATAGGAGCGTTCAAAGAGGAAAGAACCCCTTTTACGGCATCGAACCGATTTAACGAAAAAGACGTATTGTCCCAGCATAAAGGCCTGCCGATAAGAAAAGCTTTGGCTGAATCAAACCACCCCGCTTCCTTTAGCTGAAAAAGCGCTCTTCTAATGCCTAACGGTGACAAATCGCATGCTTCGAGATACCAAATGATTCCTTCAGGATGAGCTATGATGAAATCTCTCGTCTTATCAAAACGGGTGCCGCAGAGAGTGGCCAAGCAATCCAAACATCCGCCTAAAAGAATGCCTTCAATTGGTTCATTCCAATTATACGGGGTGATGATTTTCTTGCTCATATAGCGGTATCTTCTCAAAGGAGATATCTCTTTCTTTTTCGTTGGATCAAGTTTCTTCTTGAAATTAGGCTTATTCCATTTTGGATAACCATAAAAATCCATCTCTCCCTTCAGCATCCTCAAAGCGTCTAACTGATTTAGCCTAATCGGTCTTTCAAAGAAGGATGGAGCGTTAGGACCGTATATCGTCATGACATCGCATAACGTCGTTAATGTGTAGGTGAGATGCGTGTTGTCTGAAAATCCCATAAACCATTTTGGCTTGGAGTTCTTGATTTTAACGAAATCGATATCCGGAAGGATCTCATCCATGAGTTCTCCTCCACCAACAGAAAGAATAAGAGAAGAATCGGAAAGATATGCGTTCATGAATTCCTGGGCTCTTTCTTTCGCGGGAGCAGAGGAGACAACCCCATCCTCTCGATGGACGTTTCTTCCTTCCAGAATTTGGAAACCCTCCTTCTTTAAATTCTTTACCGCGGCATAGTATCTTGTTAGGTAAGGTTCCGTTGTAACCCCAAAAGAAGGGGCGATCATCGCGATTTTGTCGTTTCTCTTTAAAAAATCAGGTCTTTTCATATCCCCTATATTTTATTAAAAATAAAAGGATTTTATACGGATTTTCAGGAAAAAGCGGCTCCTTTAAAAGTCTTCAAGCAAATTAACGTCTAACTTGTTATAATAATTCCGCCATCGCGAGGAACGCCTTACGAACCTGGTCAGGACCGGAAGGTAGCAGCCATAAGTAAGGATTCCTGTGCGGTGGTTTTTCTTTATAATGGTATTATGAGCGACGAAGAATATATGGAAATAGCCTATGAGGAAGCCTTAAAAGGGCTCTCTTTCGATGAGGTTCCCGTTGGTGCCATCATCGTAAAAGACGGGAAAATCATCGGCAAAGGCCATAATAGCAGAGAAAGAAATTGCGATATTTCAGGACATGCGGAAATCATGGCGATAAAAGAAGCGGAGGAAACGTTAGGAAACTGGCGTCTTGATGGGGCGAGCCTTTATGTGACGTTAGAACCATGTCTCATGTGTGCCGGAGCGATTCTTCAAGCGAGGATCCATAAAGTGGTGATTTCCTCTTTGGATTCTAAAGACGGAGCGATTTTGTCTCATTATTACGTCTATGATTCCCCTTCATCTCACGAGAGGCCTTTGGTTTATCAAGGGGTGCTTAAGGAGAAATGCGATCTTCTTTTGAAGAATTTCTTTCTGGGATTAAGAAAATAATCCGATGTTTTCTATACTTTTTGTACCATGTATAAAAAGTTCTATAAAGTTGCGAATGAATGTGGTCTTTTATGCTAAAATTTTTATGTTTAAAAACGATCATGCTGGACCTTATTCATATTAAAAAAGATTACTACGTTGACAAGAAGCCTTTCGCTGCGTTGAAAGACTTAAGCGTTTCTTTTGGCGAAGTGGGATTTGTTGCGATTTTGGGCCCTTCTGGCTGTGGGAAAACAACGACTCTCAACATCATAGGTGGCTTAGATCATTACACCAGCGGAGATTTGCTTATAAATGGCAAAACCACGAAAGATTTCAAAGATTCCGACTGGGACGCCTATCGAAATGAGCAAGTCGGCTTCGTTTTCCAATCCTACAACCTCATCCCTCACCAAAACGTTCTTTCCAATGTCGAAACGACTTTGCTCTTAAATGGCGTTTCCAGGAAAGAAAGAAAAGAAAGAGCCATGAAAGCCCTTGAGAAAGTGGGGCTTTCTGGAAGCGAGAAAAAGAAGCCGAACCAATTATCCGGCGGGCAAATGCAGCGCGTCGCTATCGCAAGAGCCATCGTCAATAACCCAAAAATCATCTTGGCGGATGAACCTACCGGCGCCTTAGATTCCGTCACCTCCATTCAGATCATGGAGATACTAAAAGAAATGAGCAAAACATGTCTTGTGATCATGGTTACTCATAACGCTGAGCTGGCAAGACAATATGCGGAACGCATTATTGAAATGAAAGATGGAGAAATCATAAAAGACAGCAACCCATTGCCAATCAAAGCGAAATCGGATGGCCAATATTTAGAGAAAAAGAAAACCTCCATGAGTCTTTTGACTACTTTCAAAAGCTCATTCATGAACATTTGCACAAAGAAAACGAGAACGATATTGACATCCATCGCCTCTTCTATCGGGATTATCGGCGTCGCTTTGGTTTTGTCTATCACCAACGGCTTTTCCCAATACGTTGACAACCTGGAAACGTCGGTAGCTTCCAGTGTTCCTATCAGCATAAATAAAGTTACCTATTCTTACACCCCCAACGATCAAAACGATGATTATGCGGAATATCCAAGCGATCAAAAAGTTTTCGTTTACGACGATTCTTCCACCGCAAGCATCGCTCACACCAACTATTACACAAAAGAATACGTCAAAGAGGTTTTAGACCCTTTGGTAGAGGAAGGGTTGGCCCAATCCGTTCTTTTGAATAGGCAAGGATTGAGTTTCAATTTGCTTAAAAAGGTGCAATCTTCCGACGGTGAGGTTTCCTACGCCAAAATCAATCAATTCAAATCCGCCTCGGCATCCGGCTCCCTGCTGGATGTCGCTATCTCTTTGCCAACGACCATTTTCCATGAGCTCTACGGCCAAGAAGAAGGCCTTGGGAAAATGTATGACACCGTTTGCGGAAGATTCCCACAATCCTCCGATGAGCTCGTTTTGATCACGGATCGTTATAATCGCGTCAAAAAGGACACGTTGGTGAATTTAGGCTTGCTTGCAGAGGGCGATGAAAAAACGGCCAGCATTTCTTTCACGGATATTTTAGATAGCGAATACAAAGCCTATTTTCCATCCAAACTTTATCAAAACACTCAAGATTCGGCTTATACCTTAAACGTGTCGGCTTACGAAAATATCACTCCCTCATATGATTTCGGAAGCGGAAAAGTAACCTACTCCGGAACAAAAACGACGAAAACCATTCATCGATACAAAGGCGTCGACGATACGCAAAAAGGCTACAAAGAAGTCTATGAGAATGATGCGAAATACCAACCTAAAATATTAAAAATCGTTGGCGTTTTGCGTCCATCCGAATCCTCATATATCAATTTAATGCCCTCTTCCATCGGTTATTTGACTTCTTTAAAAGACGAATTCGTTAAGGATGTCGAAAATAATTGCCAAGACTTACAAGACGTTTGCAAAAACGCCTGGTATTTCACTACGAAAAAAGATTCCCAAAAAAATGATTTAGACGGTCTTGGACAACTCGGAGAGGCTATGACTGACGCAGTAAAGACCTTGCTAAATGCAGACGGGGTGATTGATTCCTCTTTAGCATCGGAAATCGCTTCCTCGATCAATTATGAATATTTCAGCACCCAACAAAGCTTAATCGATGATGGAAAACGCATGGTTCCTTATTATTCCGGGTATTTCTCTTCTGCCAAATTAATCGGGGCGGATTATCGCGAAGACCTTGTTGGCAAATTCATCGACGCTCTCTCCGCTTCCTCTGGGGTTGAGAGAGACGACTTGATTGGCAAATTGCTTTTACGCATTCAAGAACCGTCCTTTTACTCAAACGAATACGAGAATTCCACCTATGATATCAAAGACGATTCTATCAATATGGATTTCAACATTTTGGATTTGGTGGCGTATTTCCAATCGTATTCTTTGATCACCTCCATTTTGATTTTCCCGTCTTCCTTGGCTAATAAAGATATTGTGAAAGCACGGTTAGATGCATGGAATTCTTCTGTTCCTGAATCCCAAAATGTTTATTATACGGACATTATGTCTTCTTTTACTTCGTCGTTAGGGACGTTAATTTCCCTTGTTTCCTTGGTTTTCGTTATCTTTGCGTCTATTTCTTTGATTGTTTCTTCTATCATGACCTCGATTATCACTTACATATCCGTTGTTGAAAGAACGAAAGAAATAGGCGTTATTCGCGCTTGCGGTGCTAGAAAAAGAGATGTTGGCCATTTATTTGAAGCCGAATGTGTGATGATTGGCACGGTTGCCGGCTTGATTGGCATCGCTGCGACCGTATTGTTGAATATTCCTCTATCTATCGTCATTGACCATATCTATCCAGGAAACGGCTTGGAGCATATCGCCTCTTTAAATCCGTTACATGCATTGATTCTGTTGCTGTTATCGATACTTCTTGCTTTCCTCTCCGGGCTTATTCCAGCAAGGATGGGCGCAAGAAAAGACCCTGTTGAAGCTTTAAGGAGCGAATAATGACTCACCGTGATGAATTTATAGCCGCCGTTCAAAGCGAAACCGTTATCGATGTGAACCCCTCTTTCGGATTAACCTCGGAACAAGTGGAAGAAAAAAGAAAAAGCGGATTCGAAAACAAAACGAAAAGAAGCGTCACTAAAACCTATTGGCAGATTGTCTGCGACAATGTTTTTACCTTCTTCAATATCGTTTATTTCGTTATTGTCGCTTTGATGATCGCCGCTCAGATGGATATCACCAATTATTTCTTTTGCGTGCCTGTGCTTTGCAATATGATTATCGGCCTTTTCACGGACATTCATACCCGACATTTGGTTGATAAGCTTCGTTTGGTTTCCGATCCGAAAGTAACCGTTGTTAGAGAAGGAAAGGAATTTTCCATACCGGCAAACCAAATTGTTTTAAACGACGTGATTTCGGTCTCTGCGGGAGAACAAATCACAAGCGACGCCATTCTTTTGACAGGCTCTTTGGAAATGGATGAATCCATCCTTACTGGGGAATCTATCAAAGTCCCCAAGAAACCTGGGGATACCATATTAAGCGCATCCTATGTGAAATCCGGCAAGGCCTATTGCCGAGTCACGGCTGTTGGAATAGCGAATTATGTGGAAGGAATTCAAGCAAGCGCTAAGCAATTCAAACGCCCAAACAGCGAACTGAAATCTTCTTGCTTGCGAATCTTCTGGACAACAGGAACGCTTGCTATCTTTTTAGGGGCCGTCATGAGTATTACCTGGGTTTTCCATTCCCTTGCGAAAGGCAATTTGAACTACGATTCCTATCAAAATTTCATTCCTTCTTTGTCTGGTTCCATCATTGCGATGATTCCGGCGGGGCTTTATCTTTTGGTTTCTCTCGCATTGGCCGTTTCCGTTGGCAGATTGGCGAAAAAGAAAATGAATGTCCAAGAGCTTTATTGCGTGGAGATGTTAGCGAGGGTCGATACCATTTGCTTTGACAAAACGGGTACGATTACGGATGGCTTGCTAAGCGTTTATCGTTTGGATGTTTTTGAAGGCTTCAAAAGCGATGAATTAGAAAAAACAATAGGCGCGATCGTAAGAGAAACAGGGGATGAGAACCTTACTGCCCGTTGTCTTCTTTCTTCTTTTGAAATCGGGCATATCGAACCGGATTTTGCTCTGCCTTTTGACTCAGATAAAAAATACGCTTTAGGTTCCTTCAAGAAGACTGGAACATTTGTTTACGGAGCACCTGAATTCATCCCTGGAGAAATTTCTCCAGAAGGGAAAAACAAGATCGATTCCCTAACGAAAAAAGGATTTCGCGTGCTTGGGGTTTTCTTTTCTAAAAAGAAGACGGATTCTGAAGAGCTGCCAGATGATTTGAAATTGGTGGGAATTATTTCTCTTACGGATCACGTGAAAAACGACGCTAGGAAGAATATCGAATGGTTCTTGAATAACGGCGTGAATGTGAAAATCATCTCCGGAGATAATGCGGCGACGGTTGCGCACATTGCTTTAGAAGCGGGCGTTAAAGATGCGGATAAATATGTTTCCATGGAAGGGATCAATGACTCTTTAATCCCTGAAATCGTAGAAAAATACAATGTCTTCGGTAGAGTGAAGCCAGAACAAAAAGCAACCATCATCGCAGCCTTGCAAGATAAAGGGCACAAAGTGGCAATGACGGGAGACGGCGTGAATGATATTCTAGCTTTGAAGAAAGCGGATTGCTCTATTGCCATGGGTTCGGGGTCTTCTGCCGCCAGGAATGTCGCGCATATCGTATCCGTGGATAATAATTTCTCTAAGCTTCCGGATGTCGTCGCGGAAGGAAGAAGGGCGATCAACAACCTTCAGCGGAGCGCCTCTCTTTTCCTGGCAAAAACGATTTTTGCGATTGTTTTGAGTTTCGTCTTCCTCCTCTCTCAGATGTTTGGTGGCGTTTCCTATCCATTCTCCCCTAAAAACCTTTATATATGGGAAATCATTACGATTGGCGGAGGAGGCTTCTTCTTGGCTTTGCAATGGACAAACGATCGCGTTCAAAACGGTTTTATGGAAAATATCCTTCGAAAAGCGATACCCGGTGGCATTGTGCAAATCATTGCCGTTTTTATCACTTATTTCCTAGCTTTGGTTGCGCCTGATTTTATGAGTTATGAACAAGCCAGAGTGGTTTCCACGATCAGCTTTACCATTCTTAGTTATTGTCTTCTTGCGCGTGTTTCCTGGAAATTTGACGCTTACCGGGGAACGATATTCGGCGTTTTGGTTATTGCTGGCGTAAGTCTTTTTACCCTTGATTATATTTATGGGGAAAGGATCGTCGCTTCTCTTACCCACGATAAATTGCCTCCTGACGATCTTACTAGCATTTTTGGTCTCGATTATAGTTCGGTAGATGGCTATCATTGGCTGTTTTGCATTATCATGACGCTTTGCCTTATTGGCATTTACGCATTGGTGAATTATCTTGAGACACGTTCTTTTCAGAAAAGTGATAAAAAGGAGCAAAATATATGAGAATCAATCCTGAAGTTAAAAAAGCTTTAGATGACGGAAGAGCCGTTGTTGCTCTTGAAAGCACCATTATCTCTCATGGCATGCCTTATCCAAGAAACGTTGAGACAGCTTTAAAAGTGGAGAAGGTAATCCGTGACAACGGGGCCGTTCCTGCGACTATGGGAATTATTGATGGTGAGCCAATTATTGGCATGACTCCGGAAATGATTGAGGAATTCGGCAAGAAAAAAGGTATTGCGAAAGTATCTAAGCGCGATTTCCCAGTCGTTGTGGCAAATAAAAGATGGGGCGCCACAACCGTTAGCGGGACCATCCTTATGGCGAAGGATGCAGGCATTGAGGTGTTCGTGACCGGTGGAATCGGCGGAGTGCATCGCGGGGCCGAGCATACGATGGACGTTTCTCGCGATTTATATGAGATTGGCGAGAATCCGGTCACTGTGGTTTGTGCGGGTTGCAAAGCGATTCTGGACATCGACAAGACACTTGAAGTACTAGAGACGCAAGGCGTTACCGTTCTATCTTACAAAGAGAAAGGCTTTGCCAATTTCTATTGCCGCAATTCCGGAAAACCGGTGGATGCCGTTTTCAATACCCCGCTTGAAGCAGCTAAGATCATCCATGCGAAACGCGAACTTGGCTTATCCGGCGGTTTATTGATTGCAAACCCCGTTCCAGAAGAATACGCCTTATCGCATGAATATATCGACAAAATCATCGACGAGGCAATTAAAGAATGCGAGGAAAAACATATCAAAGGAAAAGACATCACCCCATTCTTATTAGCGAAAATTGCGGAGGTTACGGGTGGGAAGAGCTTAGATACAAATATCGCTCTTGTTTTGAATAACGCTGAACTTGGCGCTAAAATCGCCGTTGAATACGCGAATTTGAAGAAAGCTGGAACAAAATAATGACTACTGAGCAGAAATTTAAAACAGCTCTCAAAGAAATGTTGCAAACAAAGCCGCTGAGTGACATTAACGTCACCACGCTTTGCGATAAGCTTCATCTGCATCGCCAAACCTTCTATTATCATTATCAGGATATCTATGATTTGCTGGCTTCCATTTTCTTAAATGAAGATGTGCCAGGCTTAAGCGATTGCAATACGATTCGCGAGATTTTGGAATGCCTTTTGGCCTATTCCGTTAGAAATTTCGACTTCTTGCATTCCACTTATATGTCTGCCGGTTCGGATTTGGTAAGTGATTTTTTCTACAACAAAATCATCACCAGGATGATCTCTTTGTATTCCGCTCACCAAAATATCGGCATTCCGAAAGCAAGTTTCCGCAACGTTGCAAGGAGGTTTGCAATCAACGTCTCGCAAGAGTTCGAATTCGCTTTCAAAAACCAGGATACGAACTCTTTAAAAGCGGAAAGAGCTTTAAAAAAATACATCAGCTCAGCCACGGCGATTCTCTATCCCGCGCTTGTTTCATTATCTAAAGAAGAAAGAAAACGTAGCCTATAATGAAGATTGCTATGCATTCTCCGGAAAGAAAGAATATAATTACATCGTTCTTTTTCCGAGAAGAATAGCCTTCTATTGTTTCTTTGCAATGACACACATGTGATGGTCATTACCAGCACAAATCCATAGGAGGATTATTTATATGAAGAAAAACGAAGCCATGGGATGGTTGGTATACATCCTGATGCTTGCAATCGCTGGGGTTGTCGGATTTGCTATTTTGCGTCCGGAATTAAGCTCCGCGACTTTGCCCATGAACTCGATTTTATTTGTCGTGATTGCGGTTGCCGCAGGCATCTTATTATCATCCAATTTATTGGAGCTTGGCCATATTATAGGGGCGAAGATCGGGGGATATAAAATCAACAAAGTGAATATCCTCGGCATGCAATTCCAAAGGAAAGAAGATGGCAAATTCCATTTCTCTTTTTCTTTCTCTTTTGATGGCTTGACAGGCGAGACGGTCATATGCCCGAAGAATCCCGAAAAATCCAATCCAAGGCATTATATTTATGCCCCTCTTTTTTTCTTGTTGCTTGAAGTTGCCGCTTCGGCTGCTTTCATGTCTTTAGGTCTAGCGCTCAAAGGAAACGAACCGATGTGGGGCTCATCCTATATTTTCGCTCTTGTTGTTTTAGTCATTGTCATTCTCGTCAACTTGTACAATATTTTCCCTGCCGCACTAGATAGTAAGAATGACGGATATTTAATGATAATTTTAAACAACAAAACCAACGTTTTAGCTTATAACAATCTCTTGCTCGCTCAAGAAAAAATGATGCTTGGACAAGAACTTCCTGAGACCCCTATTTATAAGGACGTCACCGATTTCACGAACTCTTTAAATCAAATCGCCATTTATAAAGCATTAGACAAAAAAGACTTTGCCAAAGCGTTAGAAATCAATGAATATGCGATTTCCTGCAAGGAAAACGTTTCTTCTCGCGTCTATGAAAGCGCTGTTGCGCAAAAGCTTTCAATCCACTTGCTTAACGGAAACTTCGAAGAAGCCAAAGAGGAATACATCAATCTTCCTTTAGAGGATAAGAAATTTATCGCAAATCTTTCTTGCGCTCCTGCTGTGAGGGCTTATTTGTTAGTATCCGGCTTAATCGATGAAAGCGAAACGGAAGCGAGAGACGCTCTCGCTCACGCTGATAAGGCCATCAAAGACTCTGGCGAAGAAAAGAAACACATTGAGCTGGAACTAATAGGAGAATCTCTTGCCAAAGTGAAAAATGCCCACCCGGAATGGGATTTTAGCGATTATTCTTTTGATGAGAAAACTGAAGAAAAACCTTCTGATAATGAGGATAAGAAAGACGATAAATAAGATAAATAATAAGAAAAATGTTTTCTAGCCCTCCTAGGAGGGCTTTTCAAATGCCCAAAACATGGCCTAAGGACATCTCGTTAAAAACAACAGAAATCTCAGGCGGAACATAGAATGGCTCTTAATGATTAAAGCTGAAATTCTTTAAATGGCTTATAACCCCCTTTTAAGACCGGTCATTACCCATACGAGAAGAACAAACAGGGGGTTTCGAAGGTCTAAAACACGAAAAAAACGATCCTTAAGTCGTTTGTATAGGGAATAGGTGAAATTAAAAAAACAGTCAATTTAATAAAGATTTAATATGTCATTTATTGTTTGTTTTGAGATTAAAGATAAAGTTGATGAACATAGATAAAATGACTATTAAAAAACGAGATAAGCAATGTTCAATAGAAAGAATCAAAATCTTAATAAAAGTAAGGGTTATTAGTGTTTCCAAAGAGAACGGTAAAGATCGCTAGATAGCAATTTTGAAGCTGTTTTGGTTGGGAAATATTGGGCCATATTCATAACGTCCGCTGCCGATAAGTGCTCTTTTCTGCAGTAATTTGCCAAAAGAGGGTAGTTCTTTTTTATTTCAGCCAAAGGCGTCATTGCTATATAAGATAGGAAAGCATTTGTCGTCATGTTGTATTTATCGATCTTATAATAAGGCTTCCTGAGCGTAAAACGTTTCTCAAACATATAAACGTTCTTTTTTCCTGAAGTGGCTCGATTCGTCATGATTTCAATGTGGTCTTCTAAAGATATTTTTTTGCCTTTGAGAACATTCAAGAAATTCTCTCCGGTGTAAAATCCGTATATATCAGAATCTTTAGAGATGTAACGAAGCTCAATGGCTTTTAAAGCGCTTGGCTCACTTAATCCAGGAATGTAATAGACCCCATAGGAATAACGATTAATTTCTTTTGTTTTCGTCAAGCGTAGAAGCTCTTCTTTGACTGCGGCGTCAGACATGTTCTTATCGTGAATATCAGAGAGGAAGAAGAGCTCGGATGGTTTGAATTTCTTTTGAATGTTTATTAATAATTTACTTTGCACAATCGAATTATATCACGAACATAAAAAAAGGTAAAAAGATAACTTAAAAAGAATTTAAAATAAGTATGCATCGGAGGATTTTTAACGATTTAAAGGTGATTTTTATTTGAAAAAACAAGATTTTCAATTGGCCTAAAAAAGAATTTTCTTTGTGAAAAAGCCATGAAAAAAGTCTTGTCTTTATGAAAAAAAGACCCATTTTTATGGGTCTAAAGATCGTTTTCCGAAGGGTTAATTTTCCCCACCCACAGACATGGATTTTATCAATGCATCCGAGCAGGAGAACCAGTGCCAGTCTTTCACGTTATTGTCTATTTTCACGATGTCAGACATTACTTTCATTAGATTGCCAGAGAGTGTTATTAGATCTAATGGTTCGGTGATTTTTCCATCGCGAATCATAAAACCTTCTGCTTGGCAGGAAAAATCTCCACTTGACTCATCTAGTCCGGTTTCCAATCCATCAATATCGGTTATGTATATCCCTTCTTTGACGTTTTTGAGAATTTCTTCTTTTGTTTGTCTTCCTGCTTTAACCGAAATGTTCGTATAAGAAATTCCGATTTTTCCAAGTGACGTTGAAGCGTTACCGGTTGTTTGACGATTCGCCTTTTTTGCAGTCTCTCTATTGTAGAAATGAGTCAATAAAACACCATGGTTGACGATTGTACGATTCTCTCTTGCAACGCCTTCTCCATCGAAGAATGAATAGGAGATCCCTTTCTTTAACGGAACTTCGTCAATGGTAAGGCGTTTTGAGGCAACCTTCTTCCCTTCGCATCCTTGTAGGAAGGAAGACCCTTTTTGGACGGCTATAGCGTTATTCGCATTTAAAAAGCAGCTCACAAGGGTTGAAAAAACCTCTCTATCAAGCAAAACGGGATATTTCCCTGACTTACAGGATTTTCCACCGAATTTCTTTTTGCAATCTTCGATGATCCCCTTAACGAATCTCATTTCATTGAATTTGCTTAGGTCCATTTCCGAAAAGGAATCCCCCGAAGTTTTGATTTCTTCGCCACGTTTCATGACTATGGAAGCCCCAATTCCAAAAGAATTTGCCTTTTTGCTAAGTTTAAGACCATAGGAGTTATAGAAACGGAAGAGACTTTCCGTTTCCGAATAAACTACCTCGCTTACCTCTGAGACCTCTCTATCAGCCTCAAAAAGCCTATTTTCGATATCTTTGATTAAAGCAATCTTCTTCTCGAGAGGCGTTTCTTTCAGCTCTTTGGAGAAAAAAGTCCTTTTTTTGTATTTTGGTGATCCAGGGAAAATATCGATGCAGTCTTTTCTTTCGGATATTGTCGCAGAATCAATAATGCCCTTAATTAAGAAATCGATAGAGGAATTGTCCATCTTCTCTGTGGCTGTGGAACCGTATTTCCCTTCATAGATGCCACTCGCAGAAACAAGCTGGGTATTTTCAATGGTGTAAGAATCGATTTCATGATGAAAAACGGAGATTGTAGTGGATGTGCTTACGCCTATTTGCAATTGACTGGAGCTGATACCTGCTTCATGGGCTTTTTGAAAAAATAAATTGACGTTCATTTTAATTTTCCTCCACGTCCACCGACAGTGATGTTTCTGATTCGGATTGTCGGCTGACCGACATTGACTGGAATGTTTCCTGAAGAGGCTCCGCAAACGCCTTGGCCAAGTTTCAAATCGTTTCCGACTCGGTCGATATTCATAAGGACCTCTTTTCCAGACCCTATTAAGGTGCAGCCTTTAACCATTTCGCGCACTTTGCCGTTTCGGATGATGTATGCTTCAGAAGCGGAGAAGTTAAAATTGCCAGTCGTCGGTTCCACCGAGCCTCCTCCAAAATCAACAACGTAAATACCAAGCTTCGTATCTTTGATGATATCTTCTGGATTGTCTTTTCCAGGGGCGATATAAGTATTTGACATTCTTGATGTGGGTTCATACCGGTAATTTTGTCTTCTGGAAGTTCCGTTTGCTTGCATGCCCAAACGCCTGCCATTCAATTTATCGACGAGAAAGGAGGTGCAAATTCCATTTTTGATTAATTGAATCTTTTGGGTTTTGTTGCCTTCGGAATCTAAATCGTTAGAACCCCATTCATTCGGCATGGTGCCATCGTCATAGGCAGAAACAAGGGGGCTTGCGATTTGTTGGCCAATCGATTCGGAAAAGACGGAAAGCTTTTTGGCGGTCGCAGCCGCTTCAAGAGAATGCCCGCACGCTTCATGGAAAACAACCCCGCCCCAGCCATTTGCCACGACAACGTCAAATTTTCCTTGAGGGCATTCTTTAGCGTTTAAAAGAGCGATTGCTTTCTCGCCGGCTTTTTTTGCAAGCTCTTTCCAAGGAAGGTCGTTTTTGAAATAATCCCAAGAAGCACATTGACCTGGCGCATAGGAAAAACTTTGGATGTTATTCCCGTCTTTTGCCACGGCAACCATAGACAGGCGGCCTCTTTCTTCGTGAGTGGTGAAGTGCTTGCCTTTTTCTCCTTCGGCATTCCAAATCTGGATGTTTTTTAAGCTATCGCTAAAAGAAACGATAGTTCGAACGATCCTTTGATCGACGTTTTGGATGATTTTAGAGGCTTCGCGGCAATAAGATACTTTTTCCGTGATGGGCACGTCTTTTAAGTGCTCTGCGATTTTGTTTATTTTTTTGACCCGGATCCTTTCTAGTTCTTTAACTTCGATTTTTCTCTTTTCATCAAAACGTTTGGATAATTTGCCCGCTAAGTCTAAAAGTGATTTGCGGTTGATATTGCATGTATAACCATAAACCGAAGAAAGTCCATTCAGGATACGGATTCCACATCCAAAGCCATCCAGGCTAGAGGAAGTCTCTACGGAGCCGTTTTCTAACGTGACGGTTTCCAGGATGTTTTCCTCAAGATAAATTTCAGCGTAGTCTCCTCCTGTGGATAAAGCTAGGTTTAGGACTTCTATGGCGAGATTTTTTGAGATCATTTGTTTCTCCTAAATACAGGAATGTTAGCACAACAGAAAAAAGGTATCTCGATTATTTTTCGGTTTTACTGAAACTCAGTCTATATATAATTTTCCTATGGACTATTATTCTTTGCTGGAAAACGAAAGGAAATCCTTTTTGGAGAAACAACCCTTATTCACGAAAGAAGATTTGAAATTCATTTCTGGGAAAGATACCTTCAAAGGAAAATTGACTGGCTTCTTAAATAAAAATTATTATCAAAGGGAAAAGCTTATTCGAAACGGAGAGCTTTTTTATGGTTATGTTTTTTCCTTTTGGAGACAATCGACTAACTGGGATTCGCCAGCGATATTTTATATTTTGTTTTCTCCGGAAAGGAAAATAATGGAAAACCCTTTTATTTTTAAGAAAATACATGAGAATTTGCAGGTATTTTTGGAAAATAAACCACAAAATAAAAAAGAAAGATATCTTTGGAATCTTCTTAAAAATCCTTTGGCAGACGCCCCTTTTGAAGAGATTCCCTTTTCCTTGACCGATGGACATGTGGCCTATTTTTCTAAACTGATAAAGAAGCAAAATTTTGCCATTTCCTTTCATTTGGGTTTAAATTTAATTATCGCCAATCCCACAATATCCAAACAGATATTGTTTCTTCCTGAAAAATATGTGACGGAAAATTTCAGGAAATTATACGAAGAGCGGAAGCTCATGCTCTAAGGAGGATTTTATGGCTTCGTTAACTTATTTAGGCCATGCGACGTTCCGTATCAAAACCAATGAGGGCAAGGTTATTTATATCGATCCTTTTGGTGGGCAGCCTTATTTCTATAACCAGCCTGCTGATTTGGTTTTGATTACCCATGAACATTACGATCATAACGAACTGAAACTCGTTCCTTTAAAAACGGGGGCGAAAGTCATTCGTAGCATTAACGCTTTAAATAACGGCGTTTACAAGGAATTCGATATTGGTGGAATTCTTGTTAAAGCAACCCCAGCCTACAACTCTCACCACGTTAAGGATGAGTGCGTCGGATATCTTATCTCTTTTGATGGTTTGAAGCTTTATCACGCCGGAGACACGGATTTCATCCCGGAAATGAGAGACCTCAATAAAGAAAATATTGATTACGCATTATTGCCATGCGATGGTACCTATACGATGAATACGGAAGATTTCGATAAAGCCATCGAAGCAATTTCCCCACGTTTCGCCATTCCTATGCATACTCACGTCGGGATGGATTTCGACGATGAAGTGGTTTCCCATATCTATACGCCTAAGAAACTTGTTCTTCATCCTGGGGAAAAGATCGCTCTTTGATTATGGAAGCAGCCAAAATCATTCGGAAAATAGCCGCTTATCTTTTATTTGTCGCGGCCGCTACATGGTTCTTTTATGAGATGGTCCTTCTTATGACAGCCATCTATATCGATCCTGGCAAAGATATCAAGGCATATCTTCTAACCGCCGTCTTTAAACCAATCATGTATGTAATTGTTTGCCTAGCAGTAATTTTTGTCACTCAATTTACTTTAAAAGGGAAAGAAAATCGTTATATCACTTCTTTGATGCTAATCGTTCTCTTTGGAGTCGGTTTAGCTGTCTCTCTTTTCATCTTGGCAAAGGGCATAACCTCCATACCGAAGAATAAGTATTGTCAGGATCCTTCCTTTTTCTATTACATCATTATCCCTTTGATCGCATTTTGTGTTGGAGAGGCCTCCTATGGCGTTTTTCTTTTCTTCGTAGATAAAAAGGAAAAAGAAAAACGAGAAGAGGAAGAAAAAGAAAAAAAGCTATCTTCGGATGGCATAAACCTTACGAAAGAAGAAAAATAAAGGGGACGTGTATCAATATCAGTTGTTTTTTGCCGATTCTGATTGCACACTTCGATAGTCGATGACAACCTCCAGCTCAGCGATTTGCGCTTTGCCGCCATCCTGAGGCTTACAAAAAATTCTCACGAGTGCATAGGCCTTGTTCGTCACTTTCTTTACCAAGAACATCCCTTTGCTTGACGCCCCCTCGTTATCGGGAGGGAAATCAATATAGGCCTTGCTGTTTTCGTCGACAAAGTATGTGAAACTCCTATTCGTCGCGTTTTCCGGCAAAATCTCCGTTTTAAAAATGTATGGCATATAGTTTTCTTTGCCGTTCCCATAATCCGGCTCTTGCATCTCATCGTAGACGAGAAGCATCGAGGGTTTGCCATCCTCCTCTTTGTATTCGCTGTTATCACTAGGGAGAATTTTAATGCTGTCGATGTAAATAATTGGAGTAATGCCTTGTGGCTTTGTGCCAAAAATGGCAACCAAAACGATAGCCAATAAGGAAATAGCCGAGACAAGGATGGATACCAATTTTTTCATAAATTCTCTCCTTTTGCGTATACGTAACGTACTTTTTTGTTGTAAGAAACCACATTCATCAGGAAGTAAAACAAACCAATCAAAAGGACTTTGAAGCTTGATGTGGTTTGAACGTTGCCAACCCAAATGATTGGATCTTGAGTGAAATAGTAGAAAAGAATGGTCAGAAGGAAGCTTAGAGCAAACGCAAGAATAACGGAGCGATTCTCGTTGCTAGAAAGGAAAGAAACCTCGCCAAAAGGATTTCTAGGATTCGTGAAATCGAGAGAAGCGCTATAAAGGAGATGACCTAAATAGATAAGAAGAATGCCAGCCCCCAATACAAGATTTTCGGCGATGAGATCCGTTTTTAAAGAGGCGATAATAGCAAATGAAACGATAATGGAAACGCTTCCTAAAGCACCAGGCATGATTAATTTGCTTGCAAGCAGGAAGGAATCCTTTACCGGATAGGTTCTTGCTAGCTTAAAAGCCCCGCCTTCCTGACTATACATTCTCGCTATTGAACCATTTGCGCTTAAAACGATAAGCATCGTAATTAATAAAGTGGCAACTTGCACCAAAGAAAGGCCTCTTTTGTTTAAATCCATTGCCATGAAGATTTTGGAAACAAGAGCTAGAAGAAGCGGCAACGCCACGAATATCATCGTATAGGATGGGGCGATTTCTGAATCTTTGATATAGAGAAGAAGCTCTTTCTTTAATTGGGAAAGGAAGGGTTTGTGGATATGACTTTCGTTTTCGCGTTTGCTTTGTTTAGGAAGAAGCTCATCGTTCCCGCTTGCTAAACGTAAATAAAGCGGTGAAGCAAGAGACAACGCAACAACGTAAAAAACAGGGATGCAGCCTAAGAAAGCAAGCAAAGTCCATAGCCCATTCAAGCCAATTCCGGAAAAATAATGGAAAGTATACCCCGTATATCCTCCCAAATAGACCATGGAAGTTTGATAAAAGAAGGAAAGATGATCGATATACCACCTCATCCCATCTTGAATCTTATTGAAGTAAGGCCCCCAGTTGGTGAAGATGTCTATTTTCTCTGGGATGATGGAAATCAAAATGGATACCAAAGTGATCACCGAAACTAAAATGAGGACGGTTAGAATGCTTCTTGCCAATGGGCGGGAAATAAGAAAACGCTTTGCAAAATAAGCGGGAATGGAAAGGATCGCCCCCAAAAGAACAAAAACAATTTCCAAAACAATAAAAAGCAGGAAAATAACGAAATACATATATATGGGGTAGCCAGAAACCAAGAAATAACCAATCAAGAATGGGATTTCGATCGTCAAAGCCTTGATATAAGAATTTAAGAAACAAACGAATAACCTAGCTAGGAACAACGTGTTTCCATTAGTCGGCAAGGTTAGGAGCACTTTGTTGTCGTTTGCAAAATAAAGGTCATTGGTGACTCTCGATAAAGTGCCGAAAAACGAAAAGAAAAGCATGATATTAATCAATATGGAAGGAACCGCTTCGGGGACGAAAGACATCAAAGAAAAGATGTTCATCCGAACACACATATAAAAGAAGACGTAAGACAAAGCGCATGTTCCGATAAAGGAGGCTACTTTCGCAACGACATTAACAACGGACTTCTTTTTGTTTTTCTTCCAATCCATCGACAGGGAATTGGCCAATAACATGGATACAAGCACACGAAAAGATTTCCAATTGACTTGGAAGAATTCTTTGAGGGAATCTCTTTTCGCCTGGGCATTCCTCATATAAGCTCCCCTTTGGCTTTCTCTTCGAGCAAAGCCCTTTCTTCTTTCTCATTGTCGCTTGTTAGGATCAAGAAATTCTTTTCGAGCTTCTCTCTTTCTTCCGGATGCTCATCCAAATCAATGACTTTAATAAGCTCCCCATGTTTGATGATAATAACCTCATCGCAAAGATTCTTGACTACATCGATGATGTGACTGGAAAAGAAAACGATATTGCCTTTTTTGGCGTGCTCTTTCATGCATTCTTTGATTTGATAGATGCTATTTGGATCCAACCCTGTCATAGGCTCATCCAAAATCCACACTTTCGGATCATGTATCAATGCGGCAATAATGGTGATTTTTTGTTTCATGCCATGGCTGTATGTCTTCATTGGCTTATCGTAACGTTCGCTTAACTCGATACGTTTGACTAAATCATCTTCTCTTTTGATCCTATCTTCCTTAGAAATGCCATAAAGGTCAGCAATATAGTTGATGTATTGTCTTCCCGTTAAGTTCTCGTAAAGAGCATAGTTATCAGGAACAAAGCCGATGAGCCTCTTCGTTTCTAGAGGGTTTTCCACAACGTCATAGCCACAGACATTGATATATCCTTCTTCGAAACCGTGAATGCCTACGATGGATTTGATGATGGTGGATTTTCCTGCGCCATTTTTTCCTAAGAAGCCATATATTCTCCCACCTTCAAGATTCATGGAGAAGTCTTTTACCGCATAATTATCCGCGCCATGATATTTCTTTGAGAGATGGTCGACTTTCAAAAAGACTTTGTTTTCTGACATAGGTATGCCTCCTTTTTCTTTGTATAAAAGATATGCTTCATGTCTGCTGATGGCTTTTTGCTTGGCAAGAACTAAGACGTTTCTTTCGTCGATGACTCTGAAAAGCAATTCATAAACGAACCACATTCCCAAAGCCAAGAAGATGTAGACCACATAATAAGCCACGTCATAAATCAAGTGAATGACATAGGTGTGTCCGTTCATTTCAAAGGAGATGGTCATATTGAAAAGATTTTCCGCCCATTGCCCAAGCTTGTCTGCAACGAAATCGCTGTTGATGAAAAAGAAATCCGATTCCGTCCCGTGGGCGGTTAGATAGACGTTGACGAACATCACGAAGGCAAAATAAATCAAGAAACCGATTTGCGAATAGGCAAAATATCTCATCTTTGGCCGCTTGTAGGTTCCTAGCAAAACAATCAATACAGGCATAAAGAAAGCGTGCAAGTGGTTAATATAGAATTCCATTACGTGCGGTGAGAAAAGAGCGAGGCTACTTGAGAAATTAGGCATCAATAAAGCCAAGAATGCACCTAAAACATTAATAAAGAAAGTGAAGTAGTAAAGCCAATAGTTCTTCCATAGAAGAGTTATAGGCATCGTATACATTGCAGTGCAGCATAAGTGCATTGGCCAATGAGCGAGATTAGACCAAATATCAAAACGATTGATGGAAATGTATCCAAAGAAAGAGCCCAAAGATATTTGAATCAAAGCACTTCGTTTTTCTTTCTCGCTTAATGGCGATAAGGTCAAATAATAGCAAACGGGCAATAAGAAGGATAAATATAAGAAACAACGGTGGGCAAAGTCGGTGGGCTCATGAGGGTTTCCCAATCCAAAGATCGTTTGTCCAAGGATGTTAGCGGGCGTATACGCACTCATGGAAGAGATAAAGAAAGGAAAAGAAAGGGCCAGCAAGGAGAGTATCTGTTTTCTATTGCAGGAAAATTTCTCTTTTTCAAAGAAAGAAGAAAAATAATAAAAATCCAAAAATCCTAGCTCAATCCCCATTAAATAGACGCGATAGTCCAAAGAATCTCCAACAATTCCTTTAACGCACAAAGAGAAGAAAATCGTGATAAAGATAGCAAATGGAGTGCCAATGTATCTTCTTGCTCTAACTGAAGACTCCCCTAAATAGAAAGCGCACACAAGAGCAAAGACAATCAAGGCTCTCCACCAATCGTTTAGCAAAGTCGAAACGCTTCTCTCTAAATGGGAAAAGGTGACCAACGAATATAAGCCGTCAGCAATCAGCTCTCCTTGCAGATGGAGGTAATCGTAATATTTATAAACGTAATTGTTGCCGCTAACGACATAGCTTACGTCGCCTTTGAAAAAATAGAACCTTGCAAAGAAAACGATAAAGAGGACGATGGTTGTAAATGATAGGTAAACCTTCAATCTGTTTCTCTTTTCAGCAAGTTTAGCACTCCATTTCGTGAAGAATGAAAGCTTATGGCTTTTTGCCATTCGATCTTTGGAGAAAACTATCAATAGAAGGAAGATGGCGGCCAACAGCAATAAACTTAATCCGAAGGGCAAAAAAGCCATTGAATATTTAGAATAGTCGCCGATGAGCAGCCCTAAAAGAAGCGCAAGAAAGAAGACGCATAAGATGCTTAGCGTTAAGAAAATCTCTTTCTTTTTGATCTTTAGGAATGCCATAAATGAAACGTTTGGTTATAAGGTGTGATAATTGCCTAAAACGAGGCCGTAGTTACACACGCCAAGATATTTGTCCGGTTCCGAAGGGCCGCCGGCTCCTGCGGCATCGTTAATGGCGGCAGCTAAAACACCGGATTTCTTAAATGCATCGGAAGGATTTTGGGAAATCCCCATGGCCTGAAGTTGTTCGTTTTCGTATCCTAAAGCCGTTAACATGGAATATTTTGTGTTTACTAGTGTAGCGGAAGCAAGATCGACAGACGTTGGAATGATATAGGAAGCCTTTCCGTCTTCTTCTAAAGCCCTGAAAGCAAGCCCTTGGCCATTAGATTTTTCGCTAAAGGCTTCGTTGCAGAAAAGGTTGTTCCCAAAATCTGTGGTTGTGACGGCATCAACATACGCTAATGCGGTCTGTTGATCGCTTGGATTCGCTTTGTATTGAACAGCTTTCTCCCACACTTCTGAAGCGCCATTTAAAGTGGAATAAATGAGTTTTCCACCTTTGGTTATATTAACATTAACTCCGCCGTTATTTACCGGGAGTTTTAATGCTTCTCCTTCCCCGTTTGGAAGGGAGAACATCCAGAAGTCAAATTTTGAAACGGATGTCCCCGTAGACTTATCTTCTTTAAGGAAAGAAGTGCCCAATTGTTTGTTAAAGACGGTATCAAGAGCTTTTAATTGAGAGGCTTTTTCTTTGGCGCCACTATAGGCTTCAAACCAGCCTCCAGCGCCTTCGGTATAATTCGAGAAGAAAGAATCCTCGTCGATTTCTACGTTGATACCTGGGACTCCCTTTATTTTGTTTTGATAATCTGTTGCATTAGTATAAGCAGGAAGTTTGCTGGTCATCGGATTTAAAAAGAAAAGCGGCCCGCCAGACTTAATCATTTCGGAATGTTTGACCTTTAGATCGGCGTTGTTCCATAGGTAAACCCCAGCATTGAAGCAGTTGTAGAAACGGCAATTTTCAACTTCACCCACAGCATTTTCTTTTGCCTCATTAGTGGTGATCCAATCGCCTCCGCTAATCATAAATGACATATAGACGCTGGAACAGTTCACGTTCTTTAACTTGGAGGATGTTTCTGATTTCACAAACATAGGCCCGCCTTTTTTGATCGTGGATTCTGCACTGACCCCCATATTGCCGCTAACGATAAGATCGTTTACGTCGAAATGGCAGTTAGCAGGATTGACCGATCTATCGAAATTGATGTAGAAAATTGTCGCATGTGAAGAAATAGGTTTATTCTCTTCCTGCAACTCACCTTCCCGGCTGTCGGTGAGAATGTATGGGAAAGCGTCATCTCCCTGGTCGTTAAGCATTAAACGATGGGAATTTCCGTAAACGTTCACCCTTCCTTCCTCCAAGAAGGTGTAATTGAATAAGCCGATCCAATCGATTAAGGAATCGTTTACCCCAGCGTTCCTGGGCTTTTTGTTTCCCTCTTTCTCTCCCCACATATAGAATGCGGGAACATCGGAAAGGCCAATCGTGATATCGTTTTGGAAAACCAAACCCTTCGCATCTGGAAGGCCGTTTTCTGTTTTGTAAGCCTTTAATTTTTCGGTGAAGCTGCCGTCGCTTCCATAGCCTCCACACCCGACTCCGTTATCGATGGCGAAGATGTCTTTTGGGGTGGAAACGTTATAAGCATCCACGACCTGCATCTCATATTTGATGAGCGCATCTTGATTGGAAGACGAAAAGGTTAATGTGAAATCTCCGGTGATGTTGTTTTTGAATTTCACGATACCTTTGGATTTTAGTTCGTTGATGTTTTCAAGATAGTCTTCTAGTTTAAGGCTGTTCGTGCCTTGCAGGAGCTGAACTTGCACGCCATCAGGGATGGTGTCAAGGTCGATGTTATCCAAAGGGTTGTCTGGATTAATCGCTTTGATGATAGGCAGCAAATCAACGGCGTTGTTATTGCCAACGTAATACTTGCCATCTTCCATCAAACCGGTTTCTAATTTATCAGCAGTCGAAAGCTTGTTGTTGCCTATTGTGCTGGTAGTGTAGGTGTAGTTTTGATTCGGCATCCACGAGATGACTTCATATTGGATGTTCGTGACATTGTAATTCATGGATGTGTTAAAGGTTTTATCGCCTTCTTTGTAAGTAACGGTAAAAACTTTTCCATCGGTTATTTCGCTTGTATCGATGCTCGTGTAGGTGATTTTGTCTTTATTGTCTTTTGCGGCGAGCGTGGAGATGATCTCATCTGCTGCATTTAACGTATGTATTTTAAGCGTGGAATAATCTACTTCACTATTCAAGGTGTAGCTAGCCTTGATGCTATTATCAACGATGCGGATGTTGGCGACCGTTGTGTCTTTATTGTTTTGACAAGAGGCAAGAGACGCTAAAGCTAAACTGGAAAGACCTAGTAGAATTTTGGTTTTGCTTTTCATTTTGTTTTACTCCTTTATATTAGAGATGAATACTTCTTACTTACGAAAAAGTAGTTGTGCAAATTATACCACATAGAATTTTTATTCAAACTAGTTAAAATTCCGATAAATACGGGATTTCTATTTAAAGAATAGAAAAAAATTAAAATCTATGGTTTGTCTTTTGTCATGAATGGGCAGCCACTTTTTTCAAGGAAGTGCACTTTATCTTGCGATTCCGCTTTTATTTGAGTAAGATAATGCGCGTATCTCTCTTAGCTATCATTTTGAGTAGCTAGGCGAAAGGAGTATTGATTATGAAACAAGGAATCCATCCAACTTACCATCATTGCAAGGTTACTTGCATCAGCTGCGGCGCTACTTTTGAAAGTGGCTCCACGATGGGAGACGAAATCAAGGTTGAAACCTGCTCTAACTGCCATCCTTTCTACACTGGTAAGCAAAGAAGCGTTTCTTCTGATGGCCGTATCGACAAATTCAACAAAAAACTTGAAAAAGCCAGCAAGAAATAAGCACGACAGTCTATTTGAGACGGAGCTCTCCAATGTGAGAGCTTTTTCTTTACCAAAGCAAAAAGAGTTGAGACGTGTATGCGTTTTGGATGTTTGCAAACACCATTTCATCCAAAGAGAATTGCAGGGTAATATCTATTTATAATAGATAAAACCCTTGATTTCCTTTTACTTTCACCTTTAAAAGACGTATGATAAAAAAAGGGTAAAACGATGAAAACAGCTAAAGAAACAAAAGAAATTAAAACAACAAAGACGGCCAAAAAGAAAACAGCCGCTAAAGCCAAAAAAGAAGACGACGAACTTTTTGATCCATCCGAGGAAAAAGATCCTGAAGAAGTCGCTGGCATGGAAGCCATCAAGAAAGAATTCTTGAAACGCGCCAAAGAGAATGGCTCCATCAACCAACAGGAAATCTATGATTATATCGATAAGAATCGCCTTGAATTAGAGGACAACGACGTTCAAGAATTAATGGACTATTTCGCCAAAGAAAATATCAAAATCATCAATGGTGATGAAACCCCTGAAGCAAGCGAACCCACCGATGAAGAGCTTATGAGTGAGTCATCCGATGACGATATGGATGAAGATGTTGAGGATGCTGACATCGACGATGATTTCCTTAATGTTCAATCTGGCGACGTAAAGGTTAATGACTCCGTTAAGATGTACTTAAAAGACATCGGACAATATCAATTGTTAACGGTGGAGGAAGAGCAAAAATTCGCAAAGGCCGTCGTTGATGGCGAAGAGGCGAAAAAGAAACTTCCAGAAGTCCAAGCCAAAGGCGATCAGAAAGAAATCGATCATTTGAACGAATTAATTGAAGCGGGAAAAGAAGGAAGAGATGCCCTTGTAAATCGCAACCTCCGTCTTGTTATCGCTATCGCTAAGAAATATCTTGGACGCGGCATGCCTTTCCTTGATTTGATTCAAGAAGGCAACCAAGGCTTATTGAAGGCCGTTGAGAAATTCGACTACACCAAAGGCTTTAAATTCTCCACCTATGCAACGTGGTGGATTCGTCAAGCCATCACAAGAGCTATCGCTGATCAAGCCAGAACCATCCGTATCCCCGTTCATATGGTGGAAACCATTAACAAGATGACTCGTGTCCAAAGAGCCCTTGTCCAGGAATTGGGAAGAGATCCGACTCCAGAAGAAATCTCCGAGAAAATGAATGGCGAATTGACTCCGGCTCAAATTCGCGACGTTCAACGCATTGCTTTGGAACCGGTATCTTTGGATACACCAATCGGTGAAGAAGATGACTCCAAACTCGGTGATTTCGTTCGTGATGATTCTGAACTTTCTCCAGGCGAATACGCTTCGAAGTCTCTTTTGAAAGAAAGGCTCTATCAAGCTATGAGCGAATGTCTTACCGCTCGTGAAGAAAAAGTCTTGCGTTTACGCTATGGTCTTGACGACGGGCGTCTTAGAACCCTTGAAGAGGTTGGCAAGGAATTCGACGTTACCCGCGAACGCATTCGTCAAATCGAAGCGAAAGCAATCCGCAAACTTCGCCATCCAACCAGAAGCAAGATGCTAGGGGATTATCGCGATACCGCAATCACCACAGGGCCTAGCAACACTCACCATCACGAGGATTAATTCTTTAAAACGATAGGGCTCATCTCTATCGTTTTTTATCGATGTGATTTTATTTGCAAGGAGGTTTCATTTGCCATGAGCAGAAAATTCTACATTACAACGCCTATTTATTACCCATCTGCCTCTCCCCATCTTGGACACGCTTATTGCACGACCATGGCCGATATTATCGCCAGAGGAAAGAGATTAAGAGGCTTCGACACTTATTTCTTGACGGGTCTTGATGAACATGGTGAGAAGATTCAAGAAAACGCAGCCGCCGCACACGTCACCCCACAAGAATTTGTGGATAATGTTGCTAAGAAGTTCGTATCCCTTTGGGAAACGATGCACATCTCTAATGATGATTTCATTCGTACTACGCAACCTCGTCACTATAAGACCGTAGAAAAAATCTTTAGCAAATTCTTAGAGGATGATGACGTTTATCTTTCTTCCTACAAAGGATGGTACTGCGTCCATGAAGAAACATTTTGGACGGATACGCAAGTGGAAGGAGAGAACCATCTTTGCCCTGATTGCCATCGTCCATGCGAGCAAAAAGAAGAGCCTGCTTATTTCTTCCGTTGCTCAAAATACGTCGATGATGTGATGCACATCTTCGATACAGAATCGAAGTTCATTACCCCAGTCGGAAGAAAAACCGAAATGATCAACAATTTCATCAAACCGGGTTTGAATGATTTGTGTGTCACCCGCACTTCCTTTGACTGGGGCATTCCTGTCAAGGAAGCGCCAGGCCATGTGATCTATGTCTGGTTGGACGCTTTAACAAACTACATCACGGCTTTGGGATATTTACAAGACGATGATTCTAAATTCCAAAACTATTGGATGGATCCAAATACGGAAATCGTTCATTTAATTGGTGCCGACATCACTCGTTTCCACACGATTTATTGGCCAATGTTCTTAAAGGCTTTGAATTTACGTCAGCCTTCTAGGATTTTCGTCCATGGCTTAATGATGATGAAAGACGGGAAAATGTCTAAATCCAAAGGGAATGCCATTCCGGTTCCTCCACTCGTGGAACGTTTTGGCGTGGATGCCGTTCGTTATTACCTTGCAAGGGAAATCGTCTTTGGGCAAGATGGGCAATTCACCCCAGAACAATTCGTCGAGCGTCTTAATATCGATTTGGCCAATAACTTCGA
>ERZ808240.348-NODE-348-length-62072-cov-14.570231_pt1 | contig 62072 bp, 54 predicted proteins | sample MGYA00521084_ERZ808240 | MGnify/ENA primary metagenome ERZ808240 (study PRJEB31516, sample SAMN03275571) | gut metagenome | biome: mammalia-associated habitat; material: feces | host: Papio cynocephalus | place: Kenya | collected 2012-08-06 ...
CGTCTTGCTTTCAGACAGATGTTTGGAGCAGAAGGATATGAAGTAGTAGCAATCAATGACTTGACAAGCCCTAAAATGCTTGCTCACTTATTGAAATATGACTCATCTCAGGGTAAATATGCTCTGGCTGACAAAGTTTCTGCTACAGATGATTCTATCATTGTTGATGGACAGGAAATCAAAATCTACAAAGAGGCAGATGCAACAAATTGTCCTTGGGGAGAACTTAAAGTAGACGTAGTTCTTGAGTGTACAGGATTCTATACATCCAAAGAAAAAGCTTCTGCTCATATCAAAGCAGGTGCTCGTAAAGTAGTTATCTCCGCACCAGCAGGAAACGACCTTCCTACTATCGTATACAACGTAAACCATGACACATTGAAACCAGAAGATACAGTAATTTCTGCAGCTTCTTGTACAACAAACTGCTTGGCTCCTATGGCTAAAGCATTGAACGACCTTCGTCCAATCAAATCCGGTATCATGAGCACAATTCACTCATATACAGGAGATCAGATGACATTGGATGGTCCTCAGAGAAAAGGCGATCTTAGAAGATCTCGTGCAGCTGCAGTAAATATCGTACCAAACAGCACAGGTGCTGCTAAGGCTATCGGTCTTGTAATTCCTGAGTTGAATGGTAAATTGATCGGATCTGCTCAGCGTGTACCATGTCCTACAGGTTCTACTACTATCCTTGTAGCAGTTGTTGAAGGAAAAGTAACTGTTGATGAGATCAACGCAGCTATGAAAGCAGCTCAGACAGAGTCTTATGCTTACAATGAAGATGAAATCGTATCTTCCGATATCATCGGTGCTACCGCTGGTTCTATCTTCGATGCAACTCAGACAATGGTATCTCCTATGGATGATGGAAATACACAGGTACAGGTTGTATCTTGGTATGACAACGAAAACTCTTACACAAGCCAGATGGTAAGAACAATCAAATACTTCAGCGAGTTGGCTTAAGTTTAAGACAAACACAATTCATATTTGAAACCCAAATGGGTCCGGTCTGTATGGACCGGACCCATTTTTAAATGAGGCGGGGATTCCGCTCAAAATGTTATGCGTGCTACGCGGAAATGAGGTAAATTATGTTAAACAAAAAATCAGTAGATGATATCAATGTAAAGGGCAAAAAAGTTCTTGTACGCTGCGATTTCAATGTTCCTTTGAAAGATGGTAAGATCACAGACGAAAATCGTCTTGTAGCTGCTCTTCCTACAATTCAGAAATTGATCAAAGATGGTGGAAAAGTCATTCTTTGTTCTCACCTTGGCAAGCCAAAAGGAGAGCCAAAACCAGAACTTTCTCTTGCGCCGGTTGCAGTTCGTCTTTCCGAACTTCTTGGACAGGAAGTAAAATTTGCAGCAGATGCTAACGTAGTAGGTGACAATGCAAAAGCAGCAGTAGCCGCTATGAACGATGGAGATGTTGTTCTTCTTGAGAATACACGTTATCGTGCAGAAGAGACAAAGAACGGAGAGGCTTTCTCCAAAGAACTTGCTTCTCTTGCTGACGTATTTGTAAATGATGCATTTGGTACAGCACACCGTGCACACTGCTCTAATGTTGGTGTAACAGAATATGTTGACACTGCTGTAGTTGGTTACCTGATGCAGAAAGAGATTGATTTCCTTGGAAATGCAGTAAACAGCCCAGAGAGACCATTTGTAGCTATCCTTGGTGGAGCAAAAGTGGCAGACAAATTGAATGTTATCTCTAACCTTCTTGAGAAATGTGATACATTGATCATCGGCGGTGGAATGGCATATACATTCTTGAAAGCAAAAGGATATGAGATCGGTAAATCACTTGTTGACGACAGCAAGATTGATTATTGTAAAGAAATGATGGAAAAGGCAGAAAAACTTGGTAAAAAACTGCTTCTTCCTGTAGATACTGTAATGATCGAAGATTTCCCTAACCCAATCGATGCTCCTGTAGATACCACAGTATGTGCAGCAGATCAGATGGATGCTTCCAAAGAGGGATGCGATATCGGACCTAAGACCGTTGAATTGTACTCCGATGCTGTAAAGACAGCAAAGACAGTAGTTTGGAACGGACCTATGGGTGTATTCGAAAACCCTACATTGGCAGCTGGTACAAAAGCCGTTGCCGCAGCTCTTGCTGAGACAGATGCTATCACGATCATCGGTGGTGGTGACAGTGCTGCAGCTGTAAACCAGCTTGGATATGGCGACAAGATGTCCCACATCTCAACAGGTGGCGGAGCTTCTCTTGAATTCTTGGAAGGTAAAGAACTTCCTGGTGTTGCAGCAGCAGACGACAAATAAGAAAAACAGTAGGTATTTTAGTGAGAAAGGAAGCGGGAACATGGCAAGAAAGAAAATTATCGCCGGCAACTGGAAGATGAATAAGACACCTTCCGAAGCCGTTGCTTTGGTAAATGAGTTAAAACCACTCGTAGCAAATGATGAAGTAGACGTAGTATTCTGCGTACCGGCCATTGACATTATTCCATGTATGGAAGCAGCCCAAGGGAGTAATATCCAGATTGGCGCTGAGAATATGTATTTTGAGGAAAGCGGAGCATATACCGGTGAGATCGCACCAAATATGCTGACCGATGCCGGAGTAAAATACGTAGTTCTTGGACATTCTGAGAGACGTGAGTATTTTGCCGAGACAGACGAGACAGTAAATAAGAAAGTGCTCAAAGCATTTGAACATGGTATCACACCGATTATTTGCTGTGGCGAAAGTTTGACACAGAGAAAACAGGGGATTTACATTGACTGGATCCGTATGCAGATCAAGATCGCATTCCAGAATGTGACAGCAGATCAGGCAAAGACAGCAGTTATCGCTTATGAGCCAATCTGGGCAATCGGAACCGGTGAAACAGCGACATCCGATCAGGCAGAAGAAGTCTGCAAGGCAATCCGTGACTGTATCGCAGAAGTTTATGACGATGCGACAGCCGCAGAGATCCGTATTCAGTACGGCGGTTCTGTTAATGCCGGAAATGCAGCAGAATTGTTTGCAAAACCGGATATCGACGGAGGACTTGTAGGTGGTGCTTCTTTGAAACCGGATTTTGGTAAGATCGTCAATTACAAATAATGTAAAAAATGTTTGCAATGGCGGCGGCACCGGAATGAAATTCTTCATTCCGTGCTGCCGTTTTATCGTTGGAGGTTTTATGGAAGAGTTGAAGTATTATATGTTTCACAAACCACGTGGCTGCATTACAGCAGTAACCGATCAGACACATAAAACGGTGATGGAATATTTTGCCAATGAAAAAGTGAAAGGACTTCATCCGGTTGGAAGATTGGATAAAGATACCGAAGGGCTTTTGCTTATTACCAATGACGGAAAATGGAATCAGGAGATCATGCATCCGGAAAATCATGTGCCAAAAACCTATTTCTTTTGGGCATTGGGAGAACTGGACGAGGAAAAGATCCATCGGATCGAGACCGGAGTCGAACTGCGTGGGATGACAGCCAAGCCGGCCAAGATCAAGCGGTGTGAAACAAAAACATTGGGAGACATTGTGGATCTGGCAAGCGGAATCCGAATCGGAAATCGGAAAGATCAGGCAGTTTTTTCCGGAACAATTGTAATTACAGAAGGAAAAAAGCATCAGGTCCGCCGGATGCTGAAAGCGGTGGGATGTTATGTGGTTTATCTGAAACGAATCGCTATTGGAAATTTGTACTTGGATGACACATTGTGTCAAGGTAAATATCGGGAATTGACAGAAAGTGAAAAAAGTGAAATTTTTATTAAGAAATAGAGAAGATAGTCCGATATAGTCTTTGAAAATCAGGTAATAGCAATATAATGGAGGAAAAAGAGTATGAAACGAAAAACATTAGTGTTACTGCTTGTAGTAGCGATGGTAATGAGCCTTTTTGCCGGACAGCAGTATCAAAGTACACAAGTGCAGGCGGCAACCGGGGATGAGATTGTATTGGGAAGTCTGGTTAAGGCTTCGGAAGGTACTTATTATACTTATCCAAATGCAGAGGTGAAATTGGCCGATTCCACAAAGTCATTTCACAATCTTACCATTACGGTTGACAGTGGTCACATTATGACAACGGCGACGCAGATTGCCGGTGTAACAGGACAGGGCGTTGTATCCGGAGCAGACATGAATGTTGGTTTTACGGATCTTACGACGACAGACCGTTATGAATCCATCTCTTTTGATTTTTCTGCGGGAGCAGCGAAATCAGATATTGAAACATTTGTCCGTCAGCTTCGTTTTACCACATCCAATAAGGTACAGAAAGTATCGGTATGTGCGACAACGGAAGGAACAAGTGCAACAACGGAGATTACAGTAAATGGAAAAACAATAGAACTGAAATATTTTAATGGTCATTATTATGGATATGTACCTGAAGTAATTACGTGGAATGCAGCCTATAAAATTTCCAAAACATTGAATTTTAATGGAGTGCAGGGATATCTGATGACATTGACATCCCGTGCAGAAGACCGCTTTATTTATGCCTCGTTCCCAACTGGAAATTCGTGGGAAAAATTAAAAGCAAAAGAAGGATGGATGGGATGCACCCGCGCAATCCTTGCTCCCGAAAGTTCCTATACGGACGCAGAGACACAGTGGGAACCATTGAAAAAATTTAAAGATGCGACAAAGGATGAATATGCATGGAAATGGGTATCCGGACCGGAGACGGGAACGATTTTCGGATACCAGACGACAGCTTATGGTTATGGTTCAGGTGATGGCGGATTTGAGACACTGGATGGTCAGTTCTCAAACTGGAGTACATCTGGAAATGTCGAGCCAAATGGTGGTGCTACCACAGACGAAGCCTATGGATTCTATGGTAAATACGATTATGGGCGTTGGAATGATAATCCGGACAAATCAAAAGAAGTAGATGGTTACTATATCGAATTTGGAGGATATCCGGGAGATGCCACTAAGATTGAGGACAGTCTGGGACAGATCATTGTTTCTGATGAAGAGACAACCCCAGAAGTAATCACAGATGGAACCTACAGTGAGGTGTCCCCAAGTGCGACACCAACGGCGACACCGGTGCCATTGATACCGATTCGTGACGTGGTTAAGATCGAAAATACAACTAAGGATACGGCTGGAAATGCAGTTGTAAAAGAAGGAACCGTATTGACAGCAGATATAACAGGTGTAAAACCACCGGACTCTCATGATACATTGACATACCAGTGGTTTACGAAAGATGCGGACGGAAATCTTACTGAGATTCCGGGAGCAACGGATTCAAACTACACATTAAGATCCGAAGATGTGGATAAGACATTTGTTGTACGCGTAACAGGAAATGGACAGTACACCGGAAGTCTTGATTCCGATCCGTTTGATGCCAAACGTACCGATGCGGATATCACAATCCCACAGCCAACACCGGCGGCATCAGGAAGTCCGACAGTAAACGACAAATTGACAATTGTTGTAAATCCAACGATTGAGGACTATGTTTATACATTGCAGAAACCGGACGGAACCAGTGTAGATCCGAATACAGAAATGACAGTAACAGACAAAGACGGAAATGTGCTTACTCCGGATGCCGACGGCTATTATGAGCAGCCGGCCGGCGGAGAAATCAAATTTACAGAACTTGACAAAGATCAGACCTATGTCATTGTCAAGAAAAAGAAAGATGGCACAGATCAGGGAACCGGCGGTGTCGTTGGTCCAACGGTAGAAGATGTTACGACAAAATACGATGACAAAAATACAGAAGATAAGAAAGATGATACGATTGATATCGTCGTAGATCCGGCTCTTCCAGATTCGATATATGCAATCCGCAAATGGGAAGACGGAAAATGGAATGATATTTCGGTTATCAAAAACAGCGATGGAAAATGGGTTCCTTCTGCCAGCGGAAATATTTGGACCGATGGTGGAGAGACCAATGTCACATTTGGAGATCTTCCGGCGGATGGAACGTATAAAGTAGTTGCCAAATCCAAAGACGGAAGTGTGATAAAAGACATTACACCGGGTGATGTAATCGGCGGTTCCAGTGATATTAAGGCTGAGCAGCCAACGGTGACACCAAGCGCAGCACCATCTGCAACACCGGCAGGAACGACGGGAACCACATCAGGTAATGGAATTACACCGGAAGCACCACAGGCTTCTGCAGCTTCTTCCTTTACCAAAGAGGTGGAGAAAACAGCAGGTGATTTTGTCAAAGATCATTTCACGGATGAAAACGGTGATATCATTACCAAAGTAACCGATCTGACGAGAGATAAGATCACATCCGGTGAAGCTGCTTGGAAAAAACTGACAGATACAGAAAAACAGGCAGTTAATCAAATGATTTTGCAAAAAGGTGGAAAATATACCTATGAACAGCTTTTGAAAAAAGCAAAAGCATATAAGATTCCTGGATTTAAGGTAATCAAGTTCATGCAGAAGAAATCAAAAGCAAAATTGAAACTGATCAAATGTAAAGGAGCAAAGATCGTTTGTACTTCGACGAACAAAAAGATTGCTACCGTTGACAAAAAAGGTGTGATCTCAGCGAAAAAGCCGGGACGTGCAATCGTAACCTTTACGGCGATGAAAGGAAAATACACCAATCGTCTCGTAATTGATGTTCGTGTAAAGAAGAAATTTAAAAATGCGAAGGAATTGACAAAGTTCAAATCCAACGTGATCAAAACGCCGACCGTATTGGTTGCTAAAAAACGTCTTTTGAAGAAGAGCAGCCGGATCGATGTATATGATCTGGAGAAAAAATCAAAAGTACAGTATAAGCCGATCAAAAAGAAGATTCTTACGATCAACAAAAAAGGAAAATATACCGGTAAAAAGCGTGGAAGTACGCTGGTTCAGGTAAAGATCAATCAGAATAAGAAAGTATATCTGTTATATGTCTATGTAACGATTTACTAAATGATAAAAGAGGAGAAATCAGGAAATTTAGTTCTGGTTTCTTCTTTTTTGATATCGATTCTGAACGCCCCGTATGCATTCTTTGTTAATATTCATAGAATTGCCCGAAAAAAAAGAGAAAATTGCAAAAAAACACTTTATCTTTCAGGGTAAAGTGTGTTATAATATTCACAGCGACATTTCAAAGAGTTTTTGAAAGTCAAACTAATACTATATTTAGGAGGAATTAATAAACATGGCAAAATGGGTTTATTTGTTCAGTGAAGGAAACGCTAACATGCGCGAACTCCTTGGTGGTAAAGGTGCGAACCTTGCCGAGATGACAAGTCTTGGTCTTCCAGTACCTCAGGGATTTACTATTACAACAGAAGCTTGTACTCAGTATTATGAGGACGGCAGAGAGATTAATGATGAAATCCAGGGACAGATCAATGAGTACATCGTGAAGATGGAAGAGATCACAGGAAAGAAATTCGGTGATCAGGAGAATCCTCTTCTTGTATCCGTTCGTTCCGGAGCACGTGCATCTATGCCAGGTATGATGGATACAATCCTTAACCTTGGTTTGAATGAGACAGTAGTAAACGTAATCGCAGAGAAATCCGGAAATGCTCGTTGGGCATGGGACTGCTACCGTCGTTTCATTCAGATGTATTCTGACGTTGTTATGGAAGTTGGTAAGAAATACTTCGAAGAACTTATCGATAAGATGAAAGCTGACAGAGGGGTTCAGCAGGACGTTGATCTGACAGCAGATGATTTGAAAGAACTTGCTTCTCAGTTCAAAGCTGAATACAAAGCTAAAATCGGCGAAGATTTCCCAGACGATCCAAAAGAGCAGTTGATGGGCGCTATCAAAGCTGTATTCCGTTCATGGGACAACCCACGTGCAAACGTATACCGTCGTGACAACGACATCCCTTATTCTTGGGGAACTGCTGTAAACGTACAGTCTATGGCATTTGGTAACATGGGTGATGACTGTGGTACAGGTGTTGCATTTACTCGTGACCCTGCTACAGGAGAAAAGAAATTGATGGGAGAATTCCTTAAGAATGCACAGGGTGAAGACGTTGTTGCCGGCGTTCGTACACCAATGCCTATCGCACAGATGGAGCAGGAATTCCCAGAAGCATTCGCTCAGTTTAAAGAGGTTTGCGCTACACTTGAAAATCACTACAGAGACATGCAGGACATGGAGTTTACTGTAGAAAACAGAAAATTGTATATGCTTCAGACACGTAACGGTAAGAGAACAGCTCAGGCTGCTTTGAAGATCGCTTGTGATCTGGTAGACGAAGGAATGAGAACAGAGGAAGAAGCAGTTGCTATGATCGATCCTCGTAACCTTGATACCCTTCTTCATCCACAGTTTGATGCAGCTGCATTGAAAGCCGCTACTCCAATGGCAAAAGCACTTGGTGCTTCTCCGGGAGCTGCTTGTGGTAAAATCGTATTTACTGCAGAAGATGCAGAAGAGTGGAATGCCCGCGGCGAGAAAGTCGTACTTGTTCGTCTTGAGACATCCCCAGAAGATATCACTGGTATGAAAGCTTCCCAGGGTATCTTGACAGTTCGTGGTGGTATGACAAGCCATGCAGCCGTAGTTGCACGTGGTATGGGAACATGCTGTGTATCCGGTTGTGGTGACATCAACATGGACGAAGCAAATAAGAAATTTACATTAAATGGTAAAGAGTTCCACGAAGGAGATCCAATCTCTATCGATGGTTCTACAGGTAACATCTACGACGGAATCATTCCTACTGTAGACGCTACGATCGCTGGTGAGTTCGGACGCATCATGGGATGGGCTGACAAGTTCCGTACTATGAAAGTTCGTACAAATGCAGATACACCTGCAGACGCTAAAAAAGCTCGTGAGCTTGGTGCTGAAGGTATCGGACTCTGCCGTACAGAGCATATGTTCTTCGAGGAAGACAGAATCGCTGCTTTCCGTGAGATGATCTGTGCAGATACAGTAGAGGAAAGAGAAGCTGCATTGGAAAAAATCCTTCCATATCAGCAGGGAGACTTCAAAGCACTTTACGAAGCTTTGGAAGGAAACCCAGTTACAATCCGTTTCTTGGATCCACCTTTGCATGAATTTGTTCCTACAGAGGAAGCAGATATCAAGAAATTGGCTGATGCTCAGGGCAAATCCGTAGAAGATATCAAAGCAATCATTGCTTCTCTTCACGAGTTCAACCCTATGATGGGACATCGTGGATGCCGTCTTGCTGTAACTTATCCGGAAATCGCTAAGATGCAGACAAAAGCAGTTATCCGCGCAGCTATTGAAGTTCAGAAAGCTCACGCTGACTGGAACATCAAACCTGAGATCATGATCCCATTGATCGGTGATGTAAAAGAATTGAAATATGTTAAGAAGTTTGTAGTAGAGACTGCTGACGCTGAAATTGCAGCAGCTGGTGTAAACCTTGAGTACGAAGTTGGTACTATGATCGAGATCCCACGTGCTGCATTGACAGCAGATGAGATTGCAAAAGAAGCTGACTTCTTCTGCTTCGGTACAAACGACTTGACACAGTTGACATTTGGTTTCTCACGTGACGACGCTGGTAAGTTCCTTGATGCTTACTATGATGCTAAGATCTTCGAGAACGATCCATTTGCTAAACTTGACCAGGATGGTGTTGGTAAGTTGATGGAAACAGCTCTGAAACTTGGAAAACCTGCAAACAGCAAACTTCACTGCGGTATCTGTGGTGAGCATGGTGGAGATCCATCTTCTGTAGAATTCTGCAACAAGATTGGTCTTGACTATGTATCTTGTTCTCCATTCCGTGTACCTATTGCACGTTTGGCAGCAGCACAGGCAGCGATTGCGCAGAAATAATTGTAATAAAAGCAAGTCAGGCACGTAGTGCCTAATAAATAAAATGAAATTCTCGTCGGCAAGTTTAGTTTACTTGCCAGCGAGGATTTTGTTTTATTATAAAAGATACGATGTATCTGACGAGTGTACGCGTGCAGACCGGCGAGTCCGGGATGGAAAGAATTTTGTGTAAGGAGGACTAGGCGTATGATGTATCCATATATGATATTGTCAGATGAGACGGAAATTGTACATTCACAAATTATAGAAAAAGACGGTGTGAAAAAAGTTATAGTTAATTTTGAACGTCCAATAGAAAATGGATTTGATTCGGCAAGATGTGAGCTGCCTGATTATAAGTGGACAGACAGGCAGGGATATTCGGATGAAGAAATAAAAATGTTTGAAGTACTTTTGCATAACAATGCGCATTTGCTATATAAATATGCGGAGAATGGAGGGATTCAGATTGCCTAAATTATTCATGGTAAGTGGATATACGGTGCATTTTGGCAAGTAATGGCAGTAAAATATCTGATAAAGAATTAAATGAATTAATGGAATTTATATCAGCACAGTTTTTTCTTATTTGTGCAAAATGGAAACAGGCATTTGTCATTGATGAGATAAAATTTTATTGCTAGGAAAGGCAAACAGATGATGCAGGGGAAAGAATTTTATGGAAGAAATTTAATATTTCTCTTTTCAATTGGCAGGTATTTGATGTAAAATAGATTATATGGAAGATTTTGTCTGAGGGACAAGATAAGAATAAAAGTGAAAATATTATAATGAAAGAAAGACGGATTATAACAATGAAAAAAGATTTGCTGAATGTAAAGGTTGTTGGAAGAGGCTGCGATAAATATTTCGAATTACTTGGTATTGTTCAAAAGGCATTTCATAACAAAAAACAGAGGGTTATCATCGAAGAAGTAAATAATGAAAAAGAAATTTCGCGATTGGGAATTCGACAAATGCCGGCATTACTTGTAGATGGCAGAATGGTAGTACAAGGGACAACGTTTGAAACAGGTATGGTAATGAATGCCTTAAAGGAGATGTAAACAGATAATATGGAGAAGGTGTTTAAAACCATCAAAAAGATAATTGTTGTGATAGCGGGAACGTTTATTGTTTCGTTGACTACTTTTGTTATTATAATGTGCTTTGCTCGTTTTTCAAGCGCAGATGATATGATTTTACGATATGGTGAGTTTGTAAATGTGCTGGCGGAAAGTGATGAGTACATTTCATATGAAGAGGGAAATCTGGTGATAATTAAGGACAGGGATGATAGGAAAATCGTATCATTTAACCCACAGGAAAAAGAAATCTTGCCCGATCAGATGGCATTTGGAAAAGAGGGATTTTATTTGCTCGAATGGGATGATGCATCGACAGAAACATTTCGGGATGCGATCATTGTTCAGTTTGATTATGAGGCAAATGAGAAACAGAGAATGAAAGTACAAAATGCAGAATGTCTTACTTGTCAGGATGGCTATTTGTTTTTAGGAAAATTTGAAGAAAGTAGAGAAAAAGAACCCCAATATTTGAAAGGAATTTGGGCGCAGTATTATAGCAAGGAAACGGAATTTGGTAATGATTGGAAGAAAATGGAAGGAAAAAAGGGCAAAAAACTTGAAGTGGGAAATATATCTTTCTATTATCACGGAGATGGATATTATTGCACCGAACCAGATCTCGATGGATATTGTGGAGTATCTTCAAATGACTTACGGGTAAAAGATGGGGAAGAATATTTGGCGGATATGAAAAACAAAAGAGAACAGGAAAATTTGAAACTATTAATAAAAGAAATAGCCGGCAGTAAATCTGACCGATGTCAATGTCAAGATTATCAAGATGGCGAATATATTTATGGAATCTGCAATTTATATAATGCAAAGGTAGAAGAGGAAGGAATACCTGTTAATAAAGTAAAACAGGCTGTCTTTTATCGTATTGACTGCCCACAAAATACAATTAAAATTTTGAAACAATGCGAAAACGTCGGTGCAGTTTTTTGTACGGAAGACTATGTTTTGTACGAGAAAGAGGATGCAGTTTACAAGGATGACATTGTGTCCGGACAAAGTGAAAAAATACTGTTGATAGATAAATCAGCAGAGCAGAGAGTGAATGTTAATTGCAGTATTTTAGAAGTATGCAATCCGCAGGATTATAAATACTATAAGTTTGCAGAAAAAGCACCGTTGACGGAAAGCAACGATAGCACGCCAGTTACAGATACGAAACCAGAGCATAATTATTATGTGGAAGCGATGAAAGAGGAAAAAAATGACATGAATTATGTTCAAGAAGATGGCAGGTTTGCGTATAAATACTGCTTTTATGATATCGACCAAAATGGGATAGACGAATTGATCGTTCACGGCTCTTATTATAATTATTCCATTTATACTTTAAAAGGGAGTAAGGTAGAGGGGCTAGCCTGGAATAAATATGGTGGCGGTCTGAAAATATATCCGTCAGAAGGAATTGTTTCCTGGAGTGGAGGGCATAACGATAATTACTACATAGAGTTTTTCCAGGTTAAAGGAAATAAGGTAAAAGAAACGGCATCAAAATCATGGCGGAATAAACTTACCGAAGAGGATGTATATCCATATCATTATGTGTATAAGGTAAATGGGAAAAAAGTGACAAAAGAGCGGTATAAAAAGTATGTTGCAGCGCTTGAGAAAAAGAAGGTTATAAAAGGAAAAGATTTAAAATGGCGTCGTTAGATGGGGGAATAGTTTTTCTTTCATATCATCAATAATACTTGCATGAAAAATATTTTTAGTATATAATATATTCAAAAAGTATATAAAATAGTTCTTGATATTTCTTGTTGAATTGCATATACTGTAGTTATAGAAAGCATTTTGCTTTAACAGTGGGTGATGCACAGCCCTAAAATGAGCGATTTATGAGTAGGTGATGCACAGCCTTATAAATGAGCGATTTATGAGTGGGTGATGCACAGCCCTAAAATGAGCGATTTAACAGCAGGGACATCTTGTGTGTCCCTGTTTATTTTTTAGGAGGGAAAAATTGAAAGGTCTTAAACTATATGAGATTAATCCATTATATATAAAATATTTAGCTCAATATCAAAAACATATATTTTGGTCAGATGGAAATAAAGCGACCAGAAAGTACATAGGGATTGTTCTTCAAATTGATGAAATGAGTTATTTTGCACCATTATCTTCTTTTAAACCGAAGCATAAGAAACTGAAGGAGTCGGTTGATCTTATTAAAATTCGTAATATTGTAGTAATTAATATAAATAATATGGTTCCGGTTCCGAATGGGGAATACCATTTGGTAGATATTCGTGGTATTAAAGATCAACAATATCGTTATTTATTGCAAGCAGAGAATAGAGAGATTAATCGTCTGAGAGATCGTATTATAAAAAATGCAAGAATTGTTTATAACCATAAAATACGAAATGGAATTTCTACGGCACTTGCGAGGAGAACAAATGATTTTAAGCAACTGGAAAAGAAGTGCAAAGAATATTAATGTCCCTGTATCCGTCAAAACGGATAACAGAGACATTTTTTATTTAACGCATATTATTTAATTTTACCTTCTTTATGCCGTTGGAAGAAATCTTTTGTTTCTTTTACTACGACGCCACTCAAGGCAAATATGGCAATCATATTTGGAATTGCCATCAATCCGTTAAAGATATCTGCAATCGTCCATACTGCGCTTACGGTCATATAAGGCCCGATAAATACAGCGAGGATGTAGATCCAACGGAAAATTTTCACGTGTTTAATGTTGCCACCGCTTAAATATTCCAGGCAGCGTTCGCTGTAATAATCCCAGCCAAGAATTGTCGTGAAGGCAAAAAATACCAGGCAAAGCATTAAGATAAAAGCGGAGATCTGAGGTGGGAACGGAAGTCCCTGCTGGAAAGCATAGGTAGTAACGTCTACACCTTCTAATCCGGGTACCTGCCATGCACCGGTCAATACGATGGATAAACCGGTCAGCGTACAAATGACGATGGTGTCGATAAACGTTCCTGTCATACTTACAAGACCCTGACGAACAGGTTCTTTTGTCTGAGCGGCTGCGGCTGCGATTGGGGCACTACCAAGTCCTGCTTCATTGGAAAAGATACCTCGTGCGATACCTTTTTGCATTGCCACAAATATGCTTCCGACGACACCGCCGGTAACTGCTTTTGGAGAAAATGCAGCCTTTACAATGACCGCAATTGCACTTGGAACCGCGGTAATATTGCCAATAATTAAGATGGCAGCAAATGCAAAATAGATGATTGCCATAAATGGTACAATGATCTGGCTCACATTAGCAATTCGTTTGATTCCACCGATTAATACAGTAGCTACACAAATCGATAATACTAAGGATGAAATGATGACAGACCATGAATATTCGCCTAAAAACGGAAGCAATTTGACACAATGAAGATCATTTGGGTCAAAAAAGTTATGTACGGCACTGGAAATACCGTTTACCTGGCTGAATGTTCCGATTCCAAAAAGACCAACACATACACCAAAGAAGGCAAAAAGTTTAGCAAGCCATTTCCATTTTTTACCCATTCCCAGTTCAATGTAATAAAAGGGACCGCCGAGACTGTGGCCGTCTTTTCCGACAACACGGTATTTTACGGCGAGAAGTCCTTCGGCAAATTTGGTGGACATACCGAAAAAGGCAGTTATGACCATCCAAAAAAGAGCACCCGGTCCACCGGTTCCGACGGCAGTAGCGACGCCGACAATATTACCGGTTCCGATTGTCGCGCTTAAAGCGGTACAAAGAGCAGAGAAACTGGAAATTTCTCCCTCGCCGCCTTCTTCATTTTTTACCATCCACCTGAGGGCAAGTGGCAGCTTCCGGATCTGCATAACACCGAGACGGATCGTTAATAAAATACCGCCGGCAAGAATCAGTATCATGAGGGGGACACCCCAGACAAAATTATCGATGCTAACGAGAATATCGTTGATTGTTTTCCACATTGGTTTTCTCCTTCTTATGGTTGTTTAGTGATATTAGGACAAACGATCATTTGCCGCTAAAAAGATGTATACTTATACTATATCGTTAAATGGGAAAAAATTCAAGGAAATATTATTGATACGCAAGATGAAAAATGATAAAATGGAATAGAAGGACAGGAAAGGAAGACCTATACGATGGGGCGAAGGATAAGAAGCAGGTTGTGAAAATGGTTGAGAGGCATGTAGAGGAGTTTGCGAAGAGGATTGAGTAGAGAGGAGCAGCAGGAATGAATGATTTTGCAGTTCTCACAAATGAGGGTGAGTATACGGTATTTGAGTTTAATAGAGAAAAGATTCGTTTTTCTACTTCTAAACGTTTAGAAAGATATACGAAAATTTTGGAATGGGACCACGGATATTTGGTGGTTAAAGCTAAGTATAAAGACTTAGATGAGGTGGAGGAATATATTGATTTAATCCCAATATTGGAAGATTTGTATTATGATGTAGATGAATTTTTAAAACCTATTAAGGGGGTAAAAATAATATGAACATAATAAGTATAGCAGATAAAGCGGACATGATTATAAATGGTTATGCATTTACTAAAGATCGAAAAGATTTTGTTCGTGTTCTTAATTTGAATTATACCAATCATGCAGCGGTTATTTATAATGATAAAATTGTAGAAACCAATATGGATGATATAGAAAATCAAATTGTTTTAGATTATTATGAACATAATAAGCAGTTTATGGAGGAAGAATAGAATGCCAAAGTATTATGAGTTTAAAGTATGTGGGTATTATCTTTATTATACTGCGAGTTGTGTGATAGAAGCGATGCATGTACACATGCGAGTGATAGAAAATTAACAGAGTCAGCTTCAGCAAAATTTTTTGTGAAAAATAATGGAGATACTACAATTGAAAAACAAGGAAAATTAAACGAACGAGAAATAAAAAAGATTAGAGCGTTTATAAAAAGCAACTATAAGGAAATGTATCTAAAGTGGCGTGAAATAGCAGACACCGGATTTTATGGAGAGAAGAAATGTTGACAATGAAATTATACGAACAATTACCTGAGGATGCAGTCCGTATTCGAAAAGAAGTATTTATGGATGAACAGGGATTTTGTAATGAATTTGATGAAATTGATAAAACGGCACTGCATGCTGTGTTGTATGAGGATGACAAAGCGGCAGCGACAGGAAGAATGTATTATGAGGAAGAGATACATAACTGTTACGTGATTGGGCGGCTGGCGGTAGATAAGGCATGCCGTGGAAAACAATATGGTGCCAGACTGCTTCGTTTTATGGAAGAAGAGGCAAAGAAAAGAGGCGGCAGTAGAATCGGATTGTCGGCGCAGAAACAGGCAATGGGCTTTTATCAAAAACAGGGGTATCATCCAGTAGGTGATTATTATATGGATGAGCAGTGTCCACATATTTGGATGCAAAAGGAGGTAAATTATGTTAAATAAAATGTTTCAAAGTGTGATTGATCAAGACAGAGCCGGGGTAGTGATCTGTAATCTTGAACATGAGATTGTTTATATGAATCCGGCGGCAGTGGAAAATTATTCCAAATGGGGCGGCGCGGCTCTTGTGGGAAAAAGTCTGCTAAACTGTCATAATCCGGCTTCGCGGGAGATGATAGACAAAGTGATCCATTGGTTTATGGAAAGCCAAGAGAATAATATGATTTATACATTTTACAATGAAAAGCAGAATAAAGATGTATATATGGTAGCATTGCGGGATTCGGAGAAGAAGTTGATCGGATATTATGAAAAGCACGAGTACCGCAATCGTGAGACAGCCAAACGATATGATTTTACGAAATCGCTGGTTTAAGAAATAAGGAGAATGTAAAAACCCCGGTATTCATATATTGTAAGGAATATATGAGTATCGGGTGTTTTTATGAAATGGAAATATTATGCAGTTTCCATCCTGCTTGTGCTTGCAGTGGGAACGATCGCCGGAATTTTGACAAGTGGTGGCACAATGCAGTATGCAGAACTGGCAAAACCGGCGTTTTCACCGCCTGCGATCGTGTTCCCGATTGTGTGGACAATTTTGTATACGTTAATGGGAATCGGACTGGCCCGGATTTTCCTGAATGAGCCGACACGTGTGAGAAATCAGGGTCTGAATCTTTTCTGGCTGCAGCTCTTTTTTAATTTTATGTGGAGTATTTTGTTTTTCAATTTTAAGGCATATGGAATTGCATTTTTGTGGCTTCTTGTTATGCTGGCATTGATTCTTGCCATGATTAAAAAATGGTATAAAACCGATCCACTTGCTGCAAAATTACAGATACCCTATGTTGTGTGGACTGCTTTTGCCGGGGTTCTGAATTTTGCAGTGTGGCAGTTAAATAAGTGAACCTGTGCCTCAGAGAAAACGCTGCAATGCGGTCAGCAGTTTTTCTTCGGTGCTTATGATCTCTTTTGCCAGATGCTTGATGCCTTTGTCAGCAGCCGGGTATTGATTCAGATAGCGGTGCAGCGATTTGATTCCCATGTTGCAGCCATCCGTGATAAGACTTGCGATGGCACAGTCCGGATTTTCGCTCATGGCTTTAAAATTGCTTTTCATCTTTGCCATTGCCTTTGCAAAGGGAGCCGGTTCTTTGCCTTCATCGTGATAGCGTTCTAAATATTGATCGGTTTCGGCTTCCAAGCGGCAGTGAATGTCCCGGCTGTCTTTTAAGATGCCTTTGAGGCTGCCGTTTTCCACATTATCCAGAACATCGTCAATGGAAGAAATTCCCATTTTGAGACCGGCACTGCATTCGCGGAGAAGTTTGATCGTATCGTCTTCCATAATGAAAAACCTCCTTTTGGAATTAGCGTGTCCAAAAGGAGGTAAATCATACATTTTATTTTAGAAAAAAAGCAAACCGATGTGATAAACAATACAGGAGACAAGCAGTGCGGACAAGGTGTAAAATACACCGATCTTAGCCGTCCATTTTACAGAATGCGTCTCTCTTGCTGTGGCGGCAAGAGCACTTACACACGGCATGTTAAAACTGATCGCAAAGATAAAAGCAAGTCCTTCTGCTTTCGTAAAATTAGCAGATAAAATTTGTGAGATGTCTGTTGCACTTCCGGCTGCTTTGGCTCCAAAGGTGGAGTGGATAAGATTTCCACCGGCACCATATAAGGTGTTCAATACGCCGAGCAGCGATTCTTTTGAGATGGCAGACGCGCAGAATGCCAAAAATGCCTGCCATTTTAAACCTAAAAACATGGTTACCGGTTCAATGAAAACACCGATACGGTACAAAATACTGCTTTGCGGATCTCCTCCAAAGCCATACGTCAAAACGAAAAAGACAATGGATACAAGAGAAATTACCCGCAGCGCACGAAAGAGGATATCCAAAGTCCGCTGAAAGGTTACGAACATAATATTTCTAAAATTTGGTTTATGATATGGCGGCAGCTCCATGATCAATCCTACGCGTTCTTCTTTTGGCGCGAGAGAATTGCCGAATATTTTGTAAACGGCCCACATCATTAAAAACATGAAAAGAAAGATGGACAGAATGACGAAAAAGCCGCCATTGCTGCCAAAAAGAGCGATGGCAATCGTAGGAACTACGGACAATGTCGCGGCACACGGAACCGCCCATGACATTGCAATTGCCAGTACACGCTGTCCCCAGTTATCGACGACACGGGTTCCGGTCGTTCCGGCAATGGTACAGCCGAGTCCCATAAAAAATGGCATAATCGTTTTTCCCTGCAATCCGACTTTTGACATCGTGTGGTCAAAGAGAAAGGAAATACGTGCCAGATAGCCGGTTTCTTCCATGAGATTAAATCCCAGTGTGATGCCAAGCACAAAGGAAGCCATCATAAGGGCAAAATAAAGTACATTGACGAGCACATCACAGATCAAGGATACAATCAGCGGATGAATCTGAAGGTGTTCCATCAGCGTACGCAGTCCGGCAGATGCAGGAGTGAGAATGGCAGAGGCGGCTCCTGAGATGATTCCGGCAAAGATCATTGCGAGAAGAAAAATGCCAAGAATGATACCAAATGCCATAAATTTTCCTTTTACCGGGGATAATGCTGCTTTGTCAAAATTTGTAAAAGCTTTTTCCGCTGTTTTTGATGTGGTCAGAACATCTGCAAGCAAACGGTCTATAAAGTCCATTTTTTCTTTTGCAGAGGTCAGAAAAGTTCCGTTTGCAATCTCTTTCTTTACCAGACTGGTTTCAATGGTCTGATAAAGGACAGAGTAATCTTTTTTCTGAATGGCAGACATTGGTACGACCGGGATTCCAAGTTTTTCAGAAAGAAGTTTGGTATCAATATGGATTCCCTGCGCTTTTGCAACATCCATCATATTCAGGATTAAAATAGCAGGAAATTGTGTCCCAATAAAATCTGCGAGCATATACAAACTTCGTTTTAGCTGTGAGGCATCTGCCATAACAAGTACAAGATCTGCATTTCCGTCAGCAATATAATCTTTGGTAATGATTTCTTCATCCGATCCGGCAGAAAGGGAGTAACTTCCCGGCAGGTCAGCTAAAACCATTCGCTGTCCCTTCCATTTGAATTCACCTTCTTTTTGTTCTACCGTTTTTCCCGGCCAGTTTCCCACATGCTGATGGGAACCGGTGATCATGTTAAAAATGGTTGATTTCCCGGAATTTGGCTGCCCAAGTAAGGCAATAACGGGAGATTTGTTTTCGCTTTTATGATTCATTTTCGGAACCTCCTACCATGATTTTTTTACTTTCTTCCCGCCCGATGGCAACCAGGGTATCCCGTGTGAAAATAAGTACCGGCTGTTTGCGGTTGTTTTGACAGACATCAATGGTACTTCCGCACAGCAGACCCATCGATGAAAGGCGGTTTACCAGACGTGCTTCGTCTTTGATTTCCTTGACAATATATCGTTTTCCCGGTTTTGTCTCAGAAAGTGTATACTTTTCCAATTTTATTCCTCCAATCCAAATGACAATCGGTTAGTAATATCTAACCTTTTGAATAGTAACAGAATATACGAAGTGTGTAAAATCCATTTGGTTATTTTGAATCCATTTAGCAATAAATTGTGTCGAATATTGTTATTTGCAGGAGGCTGTGATAAAATGATATTATGAAAAAGACAGAAGAGACTTATTTTATCTATGAAAAGGAAAACGAAGGGCGTGTGGAGTGCTATATGCTTGCCCCGGGAATCTTTCTCATGTTTGATCAGATTTATACAAACAGCTGGACGAAGGGAGACAGCTCAATATTTTCTGATGAAATGCTGATTTTGAATTTCTGCCGGAATGGACGCTGCGATGTTTCGCTTACCGGCAGCCGTTATGCCATCGTGAAAGAAAAGCAGGTGTGTGTCAGCACGATACTGCCCACCAAAGATTTTTATTATCCCGGAAGATACTATGAAGGTGTGCAGATTTATATCGACCGCGGTTATGTGAGAAGGGCAGAAGGAAATGATTTTCTCTCACAGATGGGACTTGATATCGAGCAGATGATCGGTATGTTTTGCAGCAATAATGGGCTTTATCTTCACCGCATGAATGAATCCATACAGGAACTCATTCATAACATATGGGAAAATAAAGAAAATCCCAAACTCGGAATGCTGCGTTATAATACCGTCCGATTACTGCACGAACTCATGGCGATGCCGGCAAAAAGTGAATCCGGTACTTATTTTACCAGATCGCAGATCGCCATCGTGAAAGAAGCGGAATCTATGATCCTTGGCGACCTGTCAAAAAGGATTACGGCGAAAGAAATGGCGGATCATTTTGGAATCAGTGAAAGCAGTTTTAAACTGTACGTGAAGGGCATTTTAGGGGAAAGTTATCTGGCTTATTTCCGTAGAAAACGGATGGAAAAAGCAGCAGAACTTCTCGCAGCAACAACTCTCAAAGTAATTGAAATCGCAAATGCCGTCGGGTATGAAAACCAAGGTAAGTTTGCAAAGGTGTTCTCAGAAGTGTATGGAATGACACCGCTGGAGTATCGGAGATGGGTGAGATAGGGGATGGGAAAAAACATTGATGAGGGGTGGAAAATGTGGTAGAATGGGAGAGAGGGAAGAGAGGTGTGAAATAATGTTTAAATGGATGTTTAAATTTATGTTTATGATTATGGCGATACCGTTTTATATAGTTCTTTGGATAGTATTTTTGCCTTTCCAGATTTTGCTGGCACCATTTGCCCGTCGAAAAAAGGAACATATGGGATTTGTTAGCAAATTGGGATGGTATTGGCTGCTTCGAGATTTGTTTCATTAGGGGAAGGAAACTGTTTACGCGGATTGGAAATTATATAATGTGTTAATGTATGCGAATATATTTTTGATCCTACATCTAATTTTGGAAAGAATAAGAGATATTAAATTAATGAATTGGAGCTAAATATAATGATAAATCAAACAGAAATTTTGAATAATTTAAATATTGTCAAAACCGTTATTGAAATAATCGGAATAATTGCGTTGGGACTGAGTACATTGATTAGATTTGCAATGAAACCATACATTGAGAAGATATTTATGACACCAGCAAAGAAAGCATTATCGGAGATTGCTGTACAAATATGTATGATTACTTTTTTGGCAATAATATATGTATTTATAGTTAATGATGAAATTATCTTAGGTGTAATTTCTGAAGTAAAATTAACAATTGTAATAGGTTGTATTTTGTTAGGGTGTATAGGATGGTGCTTACATAAAAAGAAAATAACGACGATGTGTGTTACGATTTTGATTTTTATAGGAGCACTATATATTAATAGTATTATTTGTCAAGGAAAAGACTTTGGGGATTCATTTATTGTAAGCGGTTGTATCGGTATGTTAGTAGGAACTCTACTTTGGTTTGTTATGGAAACAAAAATACTGAAAAAGCAAAAAGACAACGAAGTTTGGATTGAGCATGAAAAACATGGGCCCCTTTTTATTATGTATGGGATTGGAAAGGACTCTATACTTTGCAGAAAGAATTTAGAAGATGAACAGTATGTAATTTTAAGTAAAGATGAAGTGAAAGGCAGGACTATTTATTCTGGGAAATTTAGTGTGGGCAAAAAAGAAAGCGATGAAATAGAACAGATTAGACAGGATTTTTAGAAAACGAAGAAAAGTGTAGTAGTTTATCGGGAAAAATGATACAATATAGTTAGAAATTTGTAATTTGAAAGGAATATATAGATGAAAGCAGATTAGGCATACCTCAGCAACAAAGAGGGTTTTACCATATATCGATATCAGGAAAATATTATACGATTTAAAGAACTGTATTCATTGGAAAAATATACGAAGATTAAAGAATGGGATAATGGTTATCTTGTTGTTATGGCGAAATATAAGCATAATAAACAAGAGGAAGAGGGAAAGGAGAAGATACCATGGATTTAAAAACTTTACATTCTATATTTGAAATAGGAGAAACGGTGGCGGTTGAATTCAAGCGCTGTGGAAATGGTATTGAGGCAGATACGTATGAGACAGTATGCTCATTTTTGAATCGTTTTGGTGGAGATATATTTTTAGGAGTGCTGGATGATGGAACTGTCGTGGGAGTACCGCGCAAAGCGGCCCCGGATATGGTGAAAAATTTTATTACAGTTATGGCAAATCCAAAATTGTTTTCTCCGACAGTATATCTTGTGCCTCAAATTATTGAATATGATGAAAAGCGTACAATTATTCATGTGCATATTCCGCCAAGTGCGGAGGTACACAGCTATAAGAAAGTGATATATGATCGTGTAAATGATGCGGATATTAAAGTGACAGCTACGGGGGCAATTGCACAGATGTATATTCGCAAACAAGGAATTTTTACAGAAAGAAAAATATATCCATATGCTACGTTGGAAGATTTGCGATTGGATTTACTACCGAAAATCCGGATTATGGCAAAAAATCATGCGAGCGGTAATCATCCGTGGACGGCAATGGATGACATGCAATTACTGAAGAGTGCAGGTCTGTATGGAAGAGATGTGGTTACCGGTGAAGAGGGATTTAATTTGGCAGCTATCATGCTTTTGGGAAAAGATGAAGTTATTTTGGATGTAGTGCCAGCATATGTTACGGATGCTTTGTTACGAAAGGTAAATATTGATCGTTATGATGATAGAGAAATAATAAAAACTAATTTGATTGAGAGTTATGATAGGTTGCTGGAGTTTGGGAAAAAACATTTACCAGATAAATTTTTCTTGGAAGATACTGTAAATAAGAGCCTTCGTAATATATTATTGCGAGAAATGGTTAGTAATGTGTTGATGCATCGCGAGTATTCCAGTACTTATCAAGCAAAATTTATTATTGAGCGAGAACGAATGTATGTGGAAAATGCAAATCGCGCAGTTAATGAAGGTCCTATTACGGTAAATAATCTTGAACCAAATTCAAAAAACCCGATAATTGCAGGTTTTTTTAGAAATATTGGGTATGCGGATCAGTTAGGTTCAGGGGTTCGAAATTTGTTTAAATACAGTAAATACTATTCTGGAAAAGAGCCGGAATTTATGGAAGGTGATGTGTTTCGGATTATGGTGCCATTGGATGATGAATATTCGTATGACTATAATTTGTTGGATTCAAATGTGCATAATATTACTTTTGTTAGTGAAAGAAAACAAATATATAGAGCATCGGAGAAAAGCATCGGAGAAAAGCATCGGAGTAAAACATTGGAGAAAAACATCGGAGTAAAATTGAATCATACGCAAAGAGAAATTCTTAATCTGTTGTTGGAGAATTGCAAACTTACAGCTGATGAGATGGCGAGTAGTATTGGAATTTCACGTCGTAATATAGAAGCGAATATTAGAAAATTAAAAGATTATGGTATTTTATATCGACATGGATCACCCAAAAAAGGGTATTGGGAAGTAGTAGATAAGTCAAAGACGAAGGAGACTCTATGAATATTTACGTAGATGCGGATGCCTGCCCTGTGGTGAGCATCGTGGAAAAAATTGGTATAAAATACAATGTTTCCGTTACCCTGCTTTGTGATACCAATCATGTGCTGCATTCAGAGTACAGTGAGGTGGTCGTGGTTGGTGCGGGTGCCGATGCGGTTGACTATAAGCTGATCAGTTTGTGCCGCAGAGGGGATATTGTTGTGTCGCAGGATTATGGTGTGGCAGCGATGGCCCTAGGAAAAGGGGCGTTTGCCATTCATCAGTCGGGGCGGTGGTATACGGATGAAAATATAGATCAAATGCTGATGGAACGGCATTTGAATAAAAAAGCCAGGCGGGCATCGCACAAAAATCATAGGAAAGGTCCGAAAAAACGGACAGAAGAGGATGATGAGAGATTTCGGCAGTCGTTTGAAAAAATGGTGCAGAAGGCGGTGTCGGCTGATCCGTAATTTATGGGCCTTTGAGAAAAATTGAGGGTGTTGCGGAACCACGCTTTTTATGGTATGATAGTAACGTACCGGCAAGGGAGTGGTTTCTTGGATACAAAATTACATTTTATTTATAAAAACGAATTGAATATGGAAAGTTTTATTCACATGCTTGACGATGCGACAGAGTGCTATAAGTTTTACTGGCTCGACGCATTGTTGAGCTTGTTTTCGTACGGAAAAACAGAACTTTCTTTTGATGAATTGATTGACCGGATGATCGTGGATGCGTGGTATTCGGTGGTCGAATATCATCTGCATCTGGGACCGAAAAATACACAGGGTGAAGTGATGAACAGTTTAGAGCGGGCGGTACTTCTTTTGGAAAAAAGTTCGGGGCTTTCCAGTAAGGCATCCGAAGAAGAGATTCTTACTGCGATTCGTGAGCAGGAAGACCAGTTGAAAAAAGTCAAAGATCAGTTGATAAAAAATGTGCCATACCGGGCGCTTGCTCCCTTTATGCCGGAGATCACAGGAAATGACAAAATATGGAATTCGGCAGCGCGCGTGATCGAATATATTCATGGATTAAATGTCATCAAATGTCTTCCTTATGAAATTCAAAACGGAAAAGGACGGCAGAAAATGGTTCGCATCAATGAAAAATGGCAGCCGTTTTTCCGCGATAATTACGCGACGATCCACGGCTGGATCGAACTGAAAAAAGTGCGCTATTTACAGGGGAGAAACCCAGGAGTTCCAGGTATTATTTATAAATTGGAACCGGAAAATACAAAGCTTCGAAAACTTCGTTATGTGCGGGAATTATGGACATCAATCATGGATCTCCGTCCGGTATATGACATTTATTCGGAAGAGAAAATGACAGAGAAAAATTTTGATATCGATCATTTTGTACCGTGGTCTTTTGTTGCCAATGATGAACTATGGAATCTCATGCCGATGGAGAAACGGTTGAATTGCAGCAAGAATAATAAACTTCCCATCTGGGATAAGTATTTTCGAGGATTTGCGGACAATCAATTTATGATGTTTGAATGTGTGCAGGAAAAAGAAAAGATAAAGGAAATATTTGGAAAATGCTACCGCGATAATCTGGTGACACCGTGGTCCTTGGAACAATTATATATAAGCGGATGCGAAAAAGAAAAATTCTGTCGTGTATTGGAAAAGAATCTGCGGCCGATTTATGATTCGGCGAAGATGCAGGGGTACAGCATGTGGACGATCAGCAAGGAGACGATGAGATGAAAATATCGGATGGATTTTGGATGGATAAAAAAGGATACGATGTGCGTTATGTGGCACAGGCTTATCAGGTGGAAACGACAGAGCATGAAATACGCGTCCTGGCAACCCCATATGTGGTGCAAAACCGCGGTATGACACTTGCCGGGTCCAATTTGGAAATCACCTATTCTTCGCGAATGGAAAATGTGATAAAAGTACATATTGATCATTATCGCGGAGGAGTGGACAATAAGCCGAAGTTCGAACTGACCGAAGACGAAGGCTATCAGCCGGAGATTCGGAAAGAAAAAGACAAAGTTGTAATGACCAGCGGGAAGACGCGGGTTGAAATCGCATTAGGGGATTATTGGGAAACGGCATTTTATTATGGAGATAACTATCTGACCGGTGGAGCAGACCGGGCGACTTCCATCATAAAAGAAAGCAATTATATCCGGGACGCGAGGCTGCAGAGCCAGCGGGAAGATGATTTCTTTCATCCGGCAAAAGATCCGCGGACAACGTATCTTCGTGAGCAGTTGAAGACCGGCATCGGAGAGTGTATCTATGGATTTGGAGAAAAATTTACTCCTTTTGTAAAAAATGGACAGACCGTAGAAATGTGGAACAACGACGGAGGAACGTGTACTGAGCAGAGTTACAAAAATATTCCGTTTTACCTGTCCTCAAAAAGTTATGGTGTCTTTGTCAACAGTTCCGACAAGGTTTCGTTTGAGGTTAATTCCGACACGGTGTCGAAAGTTTCCTTTACGGTGCCGGGAGAGACATTGGAATATTTTGTGTTTGGCGGTGAAAATCTGGAAGCTGTTTTGGAACGGTATACGGCACTTACCGGAAGACCGGCATTGCCGCCTGCGTATACATTTGGACTGTGGCTGTCGACTTCGTTTACGACCAATTACGATGAAGAAACGATCCATCATTTTATCGATGGAATGGCAGAACGGAAGATTCCGCTGCAGGTATTTCATTTTGACTGCTTTTGGATGAAAGAATATGAGTGGTGTAATTTTGAATGGAATAAAGAAATGTTCCCGGATCCGAAGGCGATGTTAAAACGACTTCATGAAAAGGGACTGGAAGTGTGTGTCTGGATCAATCCGTATGTGGCACAGCGGTCTCGGCTTTTTCAAGAAGGAAAAGAAAACGGCTATTTTATTAAAAACAGAGATGGCAGTGTATTTCAATGTGACCTCTGGCAGCCGGGGATGGCGATTGTGGACTTTACCAATCCGGCGGCACGGAAATGGTTTCAGGGATTGTTAAAGACGTTATTTGATATGGGCGTCAATAATATTAAGACTGATTTTGGGGAGAGGATTCCGACAGACTGCTGTTATTACGATGGCTCGGATCCAATTGCGATGCATAATTACTATAGTTTTCTATACAACAAATGTGTATTTGAAGCACTGGAAGCCTATTATGGAAAAGACAAAGCGTGTCTGTTTGCCCGGAGTGCTACGGTGGGCGGACAGCGTTTTCCGGTGCATTGGGGCGGCGACTGCTATGCGGAATATTCTGCAATGGCAGAAACACTTCGTGGAGGATTGTCATTGTGTGCGAGCGGATTTGGCTTCTTTTCCCACGATATGGGAGGCTTTGAGGCGACGGCGTCGGCAGATGTGTACAAGCGCTGGTGCGCCTTTGGAATGTTGTCGACACACAGCCGGTTGCATGGTTCTTCGTCGTATCGTGTGCCGTGGGCGTATGATAAAGACAGGGACACGGAAGCCTGTGATGTCTTGCGCCATTATGCGGTATTAAAGGGAAGACTGATGCCGTATCTGTGGAGTCAGGCAGTTAAGACATATCGTCAGGGCGTGCCGATGATGCGTCCGATGATCGTTTCCTTTACGGAGGATACTGCTTGTAAATATTTGGATACGCAGTATATGCTGGGAGATAATCTGTGCGTCGTTCCAGTTATGAATGAAGAAGGAATTGCTGAATTTTATGTGCCGGACTGTGGTACGTGGACCGACATTCAAAGCGGGGAAACATACGCAGGAGGCAGATATTATACAAGGAAGTGTGATTATTTCCAGATGCCGATACTGGCAAGACCGGGAAGTATGATCGTGTATGGAAAATTTGACGGTGATACTCAAAAAAGTGTATTGTATGATTATGTAGAAGATGCAGAAGTTGTTATTTACGGCCTGGAAGACGGGCAGAAAACAGAGACGGTAATATACGATACTGATGCCTTGGAAATCATGAAAATACGGGCAGTAAGAGAAAATAATACGATGAAAATAACGGTTCCGAAGACAGAGAAAAACATTACGATACGGACAAAAGATGCGTGTGAAATTCTTCGCATCGAAGAATAGGAGGTACGGATGAAAAAGAAAATAGGAATTCTTCTTATACTACTTAGTATATGTCTCACCGGATGCGGAATGCAGGAAAACCGGATCCGGTTTGGAGCGGCAGGCGTCGGAGGAATGTATGCTTCCTTTGCCAATGCTTATGCCGGGCTGGTGCCGGAAGAGAACAAATGGAATGTAGAAGTAAAACGGACAGCGGGATCAACCGCGAACCTGCGTCTTCTTTCCAATCATTATATCGAGCTTGCGATCGCACAGATGGATCTGATCCGCGATGCGTATGACGGAGAGGGATTGTTTCAGGACAATGCGTGCAAAGAGTATCAGGCTGTCGCAGCACTTTATCCGGAAGCCTGTCAGATCATTGTACGGAAAGATTCCGGAATTACGTCGATTGATGATCTGCAGGGAAAGACGGTAAGTGTCGGAGAAGCGGAATCCGGTACGGAAAACAATGCAACGCAGATTCTGCAGGTGTACGGTCTGACGGAATTGGTAAAAACAGAAGAATTGAATTATACCGATGCGGTGAAAGAACTGGAAGAAGGAAAAATTGATGCGATGTTTTGTACGGCCGGAATCCGCACATTGGTATTAGAAGAACTGGCAAATAAATGTGAAGTGAACTGGTTGTCTTTGGAAGACAAGCAGATTGCCAAACTGAAAGCTGTGTATCCGGATTACAGTGAATACGTGATCCCGGCAGGAACATATGCCAGACAGGAGAGTGAAGTAAAGACGGTTGCGGTTCAGGCAGTTTTGGTGGTAAGCGATACGATGAGTACGGAACGTGTCAAGGAATTAACTAAGCTTTTTTTTGAGAAGAAAAAGGATCTTCAATATGCGACTTCCCTCGAACTGCCACAGGATGAAGCGAGTGCCGTGGAAGGAGTTTCCATTCCATTTCATCCCGGGGCAGCAGAATATTATGCGGAGCATGGCGTAATTGTAAACAGCAAAGGATAAGACGAAACGGAGGACAACATGAAGATAGAATTTGATATGTATCAGACACTTGCGATTGCAGTAGTGGTCCTGATGTTTGGTGCGTTTTTGAAAAAGAAGATTCATTTTTTGGAAAAATTCTGTATTCCGGCACCGGTGGTAGGCGGATTGTTATTTGCCATTTTTACCTGTGTCTGTTACAGTCTCGGAATTGCGGAATTTTCGTTTGATGATATTTTGCGGGAAGTGTGTATGGTATTTTTCTTTACCTCGGTAGGATTTCAGGCAAACTTGAAGGTGCTGAAAAGCGGTGGAAAATCGCTGGTGATATTTTTAGGGCTGGTGATCGTACTGATCTTTTCCCAGAATCTTCTGGCCGTCGGAATGTCAAAATTAATGGGATTGAATCCGTTGATCGGGATGTGTACCGGCTCGATTCCGATGATCGGTGGACATGGAACTGCCGGAGCATTCGGGCCAGTGCTGGAAGATTTTGACATATCTGGTGCGACGACGATCTGTACAGCTGCAGCGACGTTTGGTCTTATTACCGGAAGTTTGGTCGGCGGACCGCTGGGAAAGCGGCTGATCGAAAAAAGAAATCTGCTGGATACGGTAGTAAACGATGAAGATGACACCCTTTTGGTCGAGGATGAAGAGCGGCATGAGCGACATACGAATATGTATGCAGCCGGCGTTTTTCAGCTTATTTTAGCCATTGGTCTGGGAACGATATTTTCCTATTTTCTGACGATGACCGGAATGACATTTCCCATATATATCGGTGCAATGATTGCCGCTGCGCTGATTCGAAACATTGGAGAATATTCCGGAAAATTTCAGATACATATGGGAGAGATCAATGACCTCGGTGGTATCGCATTGTCGCTGTTTTTAGGAATGGCGATGATCACATTGAAACTGTGGCAGTTAGCTTCTCTGGCACTGCCGCTGGTGGTGCTTTTGGCAGGACAGGTTGCGCTTATTATCGTATTTACGTATTTTCTCGAATTTCGAATTATGGGAAAAGATTACGATGCGGCGATTTTGGTGGCAGGAACCTGTGGATTTGGTATGGGTGCGACACCCAATGCGATGGCAAATATGCAGGTGCTTTGTGAACGATACACGATGTCTGTCAAAGCCTATCTGCTTATCCCGCTTGTGGGAAGTTTGTTTGCGGACTTTTTAAACAGCCTTGTAATTACATTATTTATCAATATTTTGTAAGGAGGAATCGGTTTATGAAAGGAAAAAGAGAACCATTTCAGGTAGATTATGACAATCTGGCAATTCCGGAGATTCATACCAAAAGACCGGAAGCCCAAAAGAAGGAAACGAAAGAAGAAAATGTTACGTATGACGGTGTAGCGGTGCCGGAGATTCATATCCGCAAAAAGAAATCATCGCAGGGAGGTAGTGAAAATGAATAAAAAGTACAAAGGAATCTTATTCATTATTTGCTCGGCATTTTGTTTTGCCCTGATGGGAATGTTTGTAAAACTGGCAGGAGATCTGCCGTCGATCGAGAAAAGCTTTTTCCGAAATTTAGTTGCTTTGCTTTTTGCACTGATTATTTTGAAGAAAGACCATGTACATTTTTCGGGGAAAAGAGAAAATATCAAATATCTTGTGATTCGTTCTGTGACGGGAACGGTAGGAATTCTATGCAACTTTTATGCGGTGGATCATCTCGTGTTATCCGATGCGTCCATGCTCAATAAAATGTCACCATTTTTTGCTATTCTTTTCAGTATATTGATCCTGAAGGAAAAAATTTCGCTGCCACAGGTCGCTATTGTCATCGGTGCGTTTATCGGAAGTCTTTTGATCTTGAAGCCGTCAGGGGCGTCGCTGGTATCGTTTCCGGCGTTGATTGGTCTGATCGGCGGTATGGGAGCCGGACTTGCGTATGCCAATGTACGTGTGCTCGGAGAAAAAGGTGAAAAGGGCCCTTTTGTCGTGGCGTTTTTCTCTGGATTTTCGTGCCTTGTGACATTGCCTTATCTGATCTTTGACTTCCATCCGATGAGTGGAATGCAGTTGATTTATCTGCTTTTTGCCGGACTTGCAGCAGCAGGTGGCCAATTTAGTATCACGGCAGCATATTTTCATGCGCCGGCGAAGGAAATTTCGGTATACGATTATTCGCAGATCATTTTTTCGGCGGCGATGGGATTTATCGTCTTTGGACAGATCCCGGATGCTTTGAGCTGGATCGGATATGCGCTGATCTGTGCGATGGCAGTGGCAATGTTTTTTTACAATAACCGAAAAACCAGTTGACAGCCATCCCTACGTTTTTATATAATAATTTGAGAACCTAAGGAAGAAGTGAGTTTATGATAAAAGTTTCCGTTATCATACCGGTTTATAATGCAGAAAGTTTTCTCAGACCTTGTCTGGATAGTGTTGTGTCCCAGACCCACAAAGACAGCGAGATCATTTTGATTGAAAATGGTTCGGAAGATGCCAGCAGGACGATCTGTGAAGAATATGCGCAAAAACAGGACAACATTCGTATTATCGAAGAACAGAAGATTGGGGCAGCGATGGCGAGACAGCGCGGACTCGATGCCTGTGAAGGAGAGGCGGTGATGTTTGTCGATGCAGACGATTATCTTCCCGGTCCGGAGGTTATTTCCCGGATGGCAGAATGTTTGGAGAAAACAGAGGCGGATATTGTCTGTGGAGAATATTCCCGATTATGGGAAGGAAAACTTCTCCCGGCAAATTCTGTTAAAACATTTTCAGATCATCCGCGGGAGAGTGAGACATTTCGATTCTGCGGTTTTTTCTCCTGCGGAAATTTGTCTTATGTATGGGGAAAAATGTACCGTACCTCTTTTTTAAAGGAGAAGCAGATTCAGTTTTGCAAATACCGGTATAGTGAAGATAAACTGTTTAATCTGACCTGTTGTGTGAAGGGGGCAGTGTATGAATTCCTTACGGAACAGGTTTATGTATACCGCAAAAACGAGGATTCTGTATCGTATCAGTACCGCAGTGATTCGGTGGAAAACTGGATTGGAATTGCCAGAGAGACAGAGGCGGTTCTGCAGGCAGAAGAAAAGGAAGAACAGGAAAATCTGGTGGGGTATCTGATCGTATTTGCTGCGGCATTTGATGCTATCATGAATGAACAGCATCCGGAAGGGAAGTATGGTTCTGCCCGGAATCTTTTAAAAAAGTATGGGGAAGACGAATATTGTAAGCGATGGTTTCATAAAATGGCAAGCAGAAAACAAACACGGGAGATTCCTTCGATTCTGTGGCGGTGTATGATCCGCGGCTTTTCCTTTTGCATGAAAGTGCGTTGGTATGGACTTCTTTCCTTTGGCATGAAACTTATGGTTCGTCTGCATCTTACGGAAAGTTTGTCAGATACCGGAAAGCGGGGATAATATGAAACGATATCAGTTACGGTATGCGGCGGGAACGTGCTGGCTATCCGATACAAAACCAGAGGGAGAAAGGATTCCAAGACCATTGGAGCTGAATGAAACCGCAGCAGAAATATGGAAAATGATGGAAAAAGGGAAAAGTACAGAAGAAATTGCGGAGATTTTTTCAGAAGGGAACGAAGGACAAAAAAAAGAGATACAAAACGATATCGAACAATTTATAGAGCAGTTGAGAGAAAATAACATTGACATTTGAAACCCATCGTGGAGGTATTGTAATGAATGTATTACTCATTGGAGGTCCCGGAAGTTTGACAAACCGTATGATTGTGAAACTGAAAAAAGAGGGACACCGCGTCAGCCTTCTGACCGGGGAATCCTATGCACGAAAAGGGTATGAAAAAGTATTTGAGACCTATTCATTTACATATGACAGTGACAGCCTCAAAGAGATATTTGAGAGTGTATGCCCGGATTGCGTTTTATTTATGGGAGCATACGATACGAATTTTAACTGGAATGAAAGCGAAAGAGAGGCAGTTCGCTTTATTTCTGCTGTCATGAATATTTTGCTTTCGTATTCGGCAGAAAAAAATACTCGTTTTGTTTTCCTTTCTTCGGATGAAGTGTTTGGACAGGGAAGCAGCGAAGATATCAAGGAAGAGGACGCGGTGTGGGGAGACAGCGCGAAGACAACCGCATTGATCCAGGCCGAAGAAATTTGCCGGGACTTTTCCGAAAACTGGGGAAAAGATGTTACCGTACTGCGGCTCGACCACTTGTATCAGGTACCGAAAAATATTGCTGAGGCGTTGCAGAATCCGTGTGCTGCCTTGTGCATAAGTGCATTGAAAGCAAATTATATTTCCGCGGATAAAGAGAAGATATATTCGCTTTTGTACGAAGATGATGCGGTAGAATTTATTTATGAAGTGATGGTGGCAAAACACAAGGAATATTCGCTGTATCATCTGTCTTCCGGAGATCCGGTCAGTGAATGGCAGCTGGCGCAGGAGATTAAAGAAGCCCTTGGAGGCCATATTACGGTCCTTGAAGTGAAACGGGCAGACAGTAGACGACGGATTTTGTCAAATGAGCGGTTTTCGGAAGAATTTCCGTCGAAGATCCGGCATGAACGCGAAGAAGGGGTGAAGAAAATTGTAAAATATATGAAAAAGAACCGCTCGGTATTTGTCGATGAAACCGAAGAGGAATTGTCACTTGGAAAGCGAATGCTGCGGCAGTTTGGCTGGTTTTTAAAAGCGATATTTCCATTTTTAGAGAACATGGTATGTTTTATTCCCTTTTTTATGTTAAATAACCGTACTGTGGGAAGCCAGTATTTTTCACGACTTGATTTTTATCTGTTTTATGTGCTCTTATTTGCTATCGTACACGGACAACACCAGGCACTTTTTTCCGCCGTTCTTGCTGTATGCGGATATTTGTTCCGGCAAATGTATACAAGAAGCGGTTTTGAAGTGATGCTGGATTATACGACATATGTTTGGATGGCACAGCTGTTTATCCTTGGACTGGTCGTTGGCTATATGCGTGACCAGATCCGCGATATTCGGCAGGAAAGTGCCGAGATACAGGACAATCTCAACCGGCAGCTGGGCGATATGAAAGACATCAACAGCAGCAATGTCCGCGTAAAAGATGTGCTGGAACAGCAGGTGGTGGACCAGAAAGACAGCATCGGAAAGATTTACAGCATTACGTCTTCGCTGGAGAGATACATGCCAGAGGAAGTATTGTTCCATGCGGTAGAAATTGTTAGAGATTTGTTGAATTGCCCGGATGTAGCCATTTATACCGTCCATCATTCCGGGTATGCACGTATGTTTTCGGCGACTTCAGACCAGGCGAGAAAACTGGGAAATTCGATTCTTTATCAGGATATGACGGATATGTATGAGGCGTTAAAAGAGCAGCGGGTGTATATCAACCGAAATCTCGATGCGTCTTACCCGCTTATGGCAAATGCCATCTACGATAATGAGGAAATACAGATGATTCTTATGCTTTGGGGGCTTCCGTGGGAACGTATGACGTTAGGGGAGGCGAACCGTCTTATCGTGGTAAGTTATCTGATCCAGAATGCTGTGCTGCGTGCAAACCGTTATCTGGCAGCACTGGAAGAACGCCGTTATCTGGCAGATACAAAGATTTTGGAGGCAGAGGCATTTACGTCTCTTGTGCAAGCCTATTATAATGCCAAGAAAAAGAATCTTACAGAATGTACGCTGCTGCAGATTGAATGTGATCCGGCAACGTTTAAACGAAGTGAAGAAATTCTTTTGGATAATCTGCGACAGACGGATTATCTGGGGACGATGGACGACGGGAAATTGTATGTGCTTTTGTCAAATACGGTAAAAACAGAAGCACAGATCGTAGTAAACCGTTTTATGAAAGCGGGATTCAACAGCCGTATCATTGACCGGATCGCGAGGTGATAGGATGAAAGGACTTGCTGTTTTATTTTTTATCAATCTTGTGATTGCGGGACTCTATGTGATCTGGCAAAAGACAAAGAAACATGTGGATACCCTTGAGATTGCGGCGAAGACGATGGTACTTGTGTTATGTCCGGGAGCAGGCATTTTATTTCTGTTGGCCGCACATGTGATCTGCCGTTATGTATTAAAACGAGATGTGGATCTCGACGATGTCGTGTTCCGGAAAGACCGCGTTAAAACGTATCTGCGTGCAGATGAAGAACGCGGAAGGACGATGGTTCCGATGGAAGAGGCACTTGTTATTACCGACAAGACCAATCTTAGAAATCTTATGCTCAATGTCGTGCGGGCCGATACGAGAAATTCCCTTGCGTCGATTGCCAAAGCCCTTGATAGTGAAGATTCGGAAACATCACATTATGCGGCGTCGGTTCTACAGGATGAGCTTAATGGGTTTCGCGCGATGGTGCAAAATGTATACAATGAGATTATAGAAGAAAAGGAAGACCAGCTTGTGCATGTTCGGCTGCTGATCGAATATATGAATCCGGTGCTGAGCCAGCGGGTGTTTACGGATATGGAGCAGAAAGATATGGTACTCCGGATGGCATCTGTGTGTCAGATTCTATATGATAAAGAACCGGATAAAATGTCCGGAGAGTATTTTGAAGACATTGCGCTGCGGCTTTTGGAGATCAAAGATTACGAGCGGTGCCGGGTGTGGTGTGAACGTGCCGTGAAATATTTTCCAAAGCGGCTGTCCACATACACCTGCCAATTGAAACTGTATTTTTCCTGTGGAGACAGAGAAGCTTTTTTCCGGGTACTTGAGCAATTAAAGCAGTCTGATGTGGTAATTGATAATGAAACATTGGAACTGATCCGCGTATTTCAGTCATAAGGAAGTAATGATATGTCGATGAAAGTATTTATGATCATAAAATTCATAGAGATTTTTTGTGCGTATCTCGGAATGACAACCGTCCTTCCGTTTTTTGTGATGCGTACACGACTGAAAAAACAGCGGATGACGGAAAAACTGCTGATGAGTTTTCACGTCGGAAATTTTTATTTGATGAATCTTGTTTTTCTGCTCCAGCTTCTGCATATTTCAAACCGATGGACACTTTTACTTGGAACCATAATTCCGGCATTTGCTGTCTGGATCCGTCTGAATCACATTCGTTTATTGGAAAAAATAGGAAACGTGTGGAAGACGCTTCGCAAACTTGCCAATGGTCATGTCAGCGGCAAACGGGTCGTGTACCGGCTGGGGAAACGGATTTTTAAACGGATTCAATGGCTGGTGGCATATCTCGGAAAAGCCTTTTTGAATCATCCGCTCGAATGGCTGCTTGTGGTCGGAATTGCGTGTGCAGCGGCATGGTTCTACGGCGTAGGAAAACTGGAAGTATATGGGTATACCGCATCCGATACGCCGGTACATTTGTACTGGATCAACGGAATGGAAGAAAATAATATCTTTATCGATGGCGTGTACCCGTTTGGTTATCATTGTATCATTTATTATCTGCATGCGGTGTTTCAGATCGACAGTTATGTGCTGATGTGCCTTTTTTCGCTGGTACAGACAATCGCGATTCATCTTGTGCTGCTTGCCTTTTTGCGGCTTTGCTGCAAGAGTCGTTACGTTTCTTACGCGGTAGTGTTGTTATATATACTGGGAAACTTTTTGCAGTCATCGACGTACCTGCGATTTTTTGCTGTACTTCCGCAGGAATACGGGATGCTTTTTATCCTGCCTTCGGCGTATTTTGCATTTCGCTTTTTTGCGGCAAGAAAACGGGAATTACAGGGAAAAAAGACGAGATTATCGTCGGCATGGTGCCTGACATTTTTTGCCATGAGTTTTGGCATGACACTTGCCGTCCATTTTTATGATACGATGATTGCCGGATTGTTCTGCGTGGGAATCGCACTTGGGTATATTGGCTGGTTTGTCCGTGGAAAATATTTCTGGCGTGTCGTGCTTGCCTGCTTTCTCGGTGTGTTTTCGGCGGTGCTTCCGATGGCAGCAGCCTTTATCTCGGGAACACCTCTTCAGGGAAGTCTTGGCTGGGGTATGAGTGTCATTCAGGGAGACAGTGCGCAGGATAGTGAGAGCACCAATGGCGGGGCCGTACAGCAGCTCCCCGGCAATGCGACGGTGTATTATTATGACAGCGATGGAAATCTTTTACAGGAAAATACCGTGGATACCGAAGAAGCATTGGAAAAGACCAGACATCTGGATGTGCCATTGACGCAGAAGCTTTTACGTGTATGGGATAAAATGACAATGACGATAAAAGATGCCGTTTTAAATGAACCACCGGCGTGGTATGTGATGGTGGTGGTCGGCGCATTTGCACTGCTTTTTGTGTTTGGCTTCGTATTTTTCCTGCTGAAAAAACGCCAATACGGCGCGATGCTTATGTCCATGGGCTGGTTTATGGGAGTTTTGTGGCTTTTGCAGACTGCGAAAGAACTGGGGCTTCCGGAACTGATGGATGGAAGCCGCTGCCGAATCTATTTTGCTTATATGCTGCCGGTCGTTTTCGGATTTGTAGTGGATGCTGCCATCCGGCTTATCGTATTTCCGAGGTCTTGGCGCGTGGTACGGGATCTGATCTCGTTTGCCTGCATCGGAGCGATCGTTCTCCTTTTATGGGATGGAAGTTACCGCAAACCACTTGCCGAAAATACGACACTTGTTACGAATGAAGCACTTGCCTGTCTGACGAGTATCATTAAGGAGGAAGAAGATCATACATGGACCATTGTCTCAGCCAATGATGAGACACAGATGGGACTGTATCACGGATACCATTACGAGCTGATTTCCTTTTTGCGGGAGATGGAATATAACAATGCCAAGCCGGGAGAAGAGTTAAATATCAAAATCCCGACGAAAAATGTGTATGTTTTTGTGGAAAAAGTGCCGATTGATTATACGGAACATTATGAAGGAAGCGGTCAGTCCATCTCGAAGACAGGGGCCGAACAGGAACTGCCAAATGTCGGCGGAATTGCGATGTACAAGGGCGAATACCGCTGGATCTTGATGTCACGCCTGTATTATTGGGCCCGGGAATTTGAACGGCTCTATCCGACAAATGTAAGTGTATACTGTGAGACAGAGGATTTTGTCTGTTATAAGATTAAGCAGAATCCGTACCGGCTGTTTAATTTTGCCATTGATTACAAATACAATTCGGATAAGACTGGGGGTGAATGATATGGTTTCGAAACGAAGATTTTTTATCTTGATCATGATGATGTTTGTCCTGCTGTTTATGTTCCAATTTACGCAGGTTGTGAAGGAAAACGGAAATACGTATGACACCAATCAATATTTACAAAAAAAGGAAAATATAAAAGCGAGCGATTGTCAGCTGCGCGAAAAAACGGTTTTGTTTATCGGAGAAAAAGAGGGAAAATATGGAAAGGTTGCAGCACAGTGGTGTGAATATACCAAGCGCCAGATACTAACGTTTGGATCGCTTAGTGAGTGCCCGGAAGAGACGGCAAAACAGAGTGAGATCATTTTGATTCAAAAAGAAGCGGTGACTACGGAGGCGGATCTTGATCGGATACTTTCGTATACGGATCAGGGAATCTCGTTTGTGTTCTGCAATCTGCCTGATGTACAGACGATTGCGATGAGCAGCCGCTGGCGGAAAGTGCTTGGTATCCGGCAGATCAAGCAGGAAGATGTGGAACTGACCGGCGTGAATTTATTTGATGGATTTTTGCTTGGCGGTCAGGCAATTTATCAGCCGGCAGATGACAATGAAAAAAAAGAGAGGCAGGATCTTCCGGATCATATGCCTTGGTATCTGTTGGAATCCGGATGCAAAACGTATATGGTCGGAATGCTTGCCGATGAATCGGTAAAAAACGAACAGTTGCCGGCGATACTCTGGAGGGCGTCGGTCGGAAAAGCAAAAGTGTTTGCCGTGAATGGCGATTACATGGAGGACTGCACCGGAATCGGATTTTTGGATGCGATGATGACGGAATTGCGCCGATATGAGATCTATCCGGTTGTAAATGCCCAGAATATGTCACTTGCTAACTTTTCCGGATTTGCCAGTGAAAATAAAGAACAAATGAAAAAACTGTACAGCCGCGAGTCTCTTGCGGTATTCCGCGATATTATCTGGCCTGGAATTTGTGCGAATCAGGAACAGTCCGGGGCAAAATTGACGTGCTTCTTTTCCCCGCAGATGGATTATGACGATGACAATCTGCCGGATGCTAAACAACTGATTTTTTATCTGAAAGAACTGCGCGAAAAATCAGCAGAAGCGGGAATTTCACTGGATAATTTTGGAATTGTTGATCCGCTGAGAAAGGTGAAAAACGATGCTTTATTTATAAAACAGGCAGATAGCCGGTACCGGTATGGGGCAGCCTATGTGACAAAAGCGCAGAAAGAAGCATATGAAAATGTGCTTGCCCAGGCCCCGTTTTCCACGGTGACGACACTTGTCGGGAATTTTCTAGAGGACTCAGTTGTGGCAAAAGAAGGCGGTGCGATGACACTACAGTCAATCACAAGCAATGGAATCACTCATACATATCGGGAAGATATCCGAATGAAGAGTCTCCAGACATCACTTGCATATTCGAATATTGTTTTTGATTTGAAACAGATTTTATGGCCACAGCAAAAAGATGATCGCTGGGAAATTTTGTATGAAAAATTTGCTAGTAATACGAATACGTATTGGAAGGCATTTGACAGTTTCGAAAAGACGACGGTATCCGAGGCAGATCGAAAGATTCGAAACTTTTTGGCGATGGATTATCGTGATTCCTGTGAAGAGGATACGATTCGGTTAACTGTCTCCGGTGCGGCCGATGGAGAGACGACATGGTTTATCCTGCGGACCCATGGAGAAGAGCCGGAAGACGTGGAAGGTGCATCGGTTGTAAATATAGAAGAGGATGCGTATCTGATTGCAGCAAACCAGCCGGAGATTACGTTGAAATTGAAGAATAACAATGAACTATATTATTCGCTTTCAGACTGAGAGCAGAAAGGAGAGCCGGATGAAGGTATGTATCGTGGCAGAGGGATGTTATCCTTATGTTGTAGGTGGTGTATCAAGCTGGATCCATAGTATGATACGCTCGTTTCCAAATCTTGAATTTCAAATATTGGCAATTATTTCCAACCGCTCTCTGAGTGGAAAGTTTGCGTATGAATTGCCGGAAAATGTAACGCAGGTACACGAAGTGTATCTGGAAGATTTTGATTGGGATGGAGCCGGCAGTAAAGGAAAGGAAATTCGTCTGACAAAAAAAGAATACCAGGCAGTGAGAAGTCTCATCCTGAATCGGGAGATTGACTGGAATGTGATCTTTGATCTCTTTCAGAATCGTACTTTTTCACTCGATAAACTGCTGATGGGACCGGATTTTTATCATATGGTTTCCGAGTGTTACCAGAAAAATTTCCCACATATCGTTTTTTCGGATTTCCTATGGACGATGCGTTCTATTTATTTGCCGCTTTTTTTGGTGCTGAAAAGCCGGATTCCGAAAGCGGATCTGTATCATTGTGTGGCAACAGGGTATGCCGGTGTACTGGGGAGTATGGCGAAACATCTGTATGGCTGTGGCTTATTGATCTCAGAACATGGAATTTATACGAGAGAGCGAGAGGAAGAGATCATCAAGGCCTCGTGGGTAGCCGGTGTTTACAAAAATATATGGATCGAGCAGTTTAAAAAGATGTCCCTGCTTGCATATGATCAGGCAGACATTGTGACCAGTCTGTATGCCAGAGCGAGACAGCTGCAGCTGGAACTTGGCTGCCCGGCGGAAAAGACGCGTGTCACACCAAATGGGATTGATGTGGAGCGACTGGCAAATCTTCCCGGAAAAACGGAAGAAGATAAAAAAATGATTCATATCGGAGCCGTGCTTCGTGTCACGCCGATTAAAGATGTAAAGACGATGATTCAGGCATTTGCGTTTGCCAAGAAAAAGGTGAAGCGGTTAAAATTGTGGATCATGGGTCCCTGCGATGAGGATGAACAGTATGCGAAAGAGTGCTTTGATCTTGTCGAGGCACTCAATGTAAAAGATGTTGTATTTACCGGAAGAGTTGATATCCGCGAGTATCTTGGGCGGATGGACTTTACAATATTAACGAGTATCAGTGAGGGGCAGCCGCTTACGATCTTGGAGAGTTATGCGGCGCATAAACCGGTTATTGCCACTGATGTCGGAAACTGCCGGGAGTTGATCTATGGAGACAAAGAAGGCGAAAAACCGGCGGGAATCCTTACACATATTATGAATCTGGAAGAAATTTCCGAGGCAATGGTGGAATTGGCAGAAAATGACAAGATGAGGAAAGACATGGGTGAAGCCGGATATGAACGCGTGATGTCAGGATATAAGGTGCAGGATATGAAACAGGTTTACCGTGGAATTTACCAGGAATTTGCCGAAAAGAGAAAGGAAAAATGGAACGAGGAACCCTTTCACATCAAGAAGCCGTGAGAATAAGGAGAATGGAGGAAGACGATGGCAGGGATCGGTGTAAAATTAAATAAAATTTACAATAAAAATACATTGACGACCAATATCATAGGCATGGGTTACAGCACCATGATCACAATCGCTCCGATGATTCTTGTTATCGCTGCGATCATGGCGATGCAGGTGCTTCTTGACGTCTCAAAAGTGGGGTATGCACAGCGCGAATTATTTGCCTGTACGGTGCTTTATATTTTCATCTTTGCCCTGCTCAGCGCAGCACCATTTAACTCTGTATTATCGCGCTATATGTCCGATATAATATATGAGGAAAAATACGACGATGTGCTTCCTTGTTTTTATGTGGGAATGATGTTAAATCTCGGTGTCAGCTGTGTGTTTGGTATTGTTTTCTGCGTGCGGGAATATCTGACCGGAGAGGTGCCGGCATGGTTTGTATTTGCCGGATACTGTGGGTATGTGGCACTGGTGCTTGTCTTTTACCAGATGCTGTACCTTTCGATATGTAAAGATTACAAAAAGATTTCCTTTTTCTTCTTGCTGGGAATGGCAGTGACGGTGGCGCTGGCGGTACTTTTCGTAGTCGTTTTTGGTTGTGATAAAACGTATTCCATGCTGGTGGCATTGGACATCGGATTTTTCCTGATCGCCAGTCTTGAATTTGCTGTAATCCGCAATTATTTTAAGAAAAACAGCGGACAATACAAGCGGGTACTTAGTTATTTTCGGATTTACTGGAAGTTAGTTGCGACAAACTTTTTGTATACATTGGGATTATACATTCATAACTTTGTATTCTGGACGACCGATCTGCGGATGGTCGTGGCAGATACATTCGTTTGTGTGACATCCTATGACATGGCAACGTGCCTTGCGATGTTTACGAATCTTTCTTCCAGCGTGATTTTTATTTCGCGTGTGGAGATGCATTTTCACGAGCGCTACAAAGCGTATTCGGAGGCGGTGATCGGGGGAAGAAAGATGGATATTGAACTGGCGAAGAAGAGAATGTTCCGCCAGTTGTCCGAAGAATTGATGAATCTGGTGCGAATCCAGTTTATCATTTCCGTCATTTTATTTTTCATTTGCATTATATTGCTGCCAAGATTTGGATTTGATGGCTTGGTTTTGAAAATTTACCCTTGCCTGGCAGCCGGATATTTTGTATTATTTATTATGTATGCAGCAATTATTTTCCTGTACTATTTTAATGATCTGACCGGGGCGCTGATGACCGCATTTTTGTTCTGCTTTGTCACCTGGCTGTCGTCGGTGGTAGCAACCTGGCTGCCGGAGATCTGGTACGGGATCGGCGTGTTTATCGGTTCGTTTGTCGGCTTCTGCGTCGCGTATGCCAGACTTCGATGGCTTGAAAAAAATCTCGATGAGCATGTATTCTGTCGGGGCAGCCTGCTGCGGCATAAAAGAGGAGTTCCGCCGGAATCAAAAGTATTTGACCGGTATCAGGATTGACACAGGAAAGGAAGAAGAAAATGCAAACAGGAGATATGTTACGAATTTTATTAATTTTTCTCGGTTGTTTTTTGGTGATAAAGACAATATTGTCGCTGGCAAGGCGCAAATTAAAAGAGCAGTTCTGCCTTTTGTGGGGCGTGATCGCACTCGGGCTGATTGTTTGCGGAATCTGTCTACGGCCGACGCTTTGGAACCAGTATGTCAGTACGCGGGGAATGGTTGTGATCGTTGTGATCGGAATCTGTGCACTTTGGTGCCTGTTTTATCTGAGTACACAGCTCTCTGTCCTAAGCAGAAAAAATCAAGAGCTTGCGATGCAGGTGTCGCTGTTAAATCAGGAAAATGAGATGCTTTTGGAAAAAATTCAGGAAGTACAGGACGTTGTCAAAAAGGAGTCAAAATGAAACAGGTATTATTTGTGATCAATACGCTTGGCTGCGCCGGTGCCGAGACAGCAATGATCGAGATGATCCGGAATATGGACTCGGGAAAATACAAAATATCGGTATTTGTTCTGCTAAATCAGGGAGAAATGATTCACCGGCTTCCCGAATCGGTAACCGTATTAAACGAGCATTTTTCAGACAGTTCCGTGTTGAGTAAAGAAGGAAAAAAGGAATTAAACCGTTATATTTTCTCCCACTTGTTTCATCGGGGGATAATTTGGAAAAAATTACCATATATATTTCGCGGGCTGGTGCCGATGCTCCGAAGTAAACGGGTTTTGCCGGATAAACTGTTATGGCGGGTAATGGCAGAGGCGGCGCCTCGGTTTACGACACATTATGATATGGCAGTCGCTTATCTGGAGGGCGGTTCCACTTACTACGTGGCAGATTATGTGTCGGCGGATGTAAAAGCCGGCTTTGTACATATTGATTATGAGAAAGCAGGCTATACGCCGCAGCTTGACGGCGGCTGTTATGATTCGTTTGACCGCATCTGCCCGGTGTCCGATGAAGTGAAAGAACATTTCCTTGCAGTGTATCCGCAATATGAGGCAAAGACGAAAGTATTTCACAATATGATCGATACGGATAAGATTCGTAAAGGTGCAGAAAAGCCCGGCGGATTTGACGATGATTTTGACGGTGTGCGGCTTTTGACGGTAGGACGTCTGACGGCACAAAAGGCATATGAGATCGCTGTCGAGGCGATGAAGCTTTTGCGGGAACGGGGGCGCCATGTCCGCTGGTACATTCTCGGAGAAGGCGAAGAGCGAAAACCGCTTGAAAAGAAGATTAAAGAGTATGGATTGGAACAGGATTTTCTGCTGTTAGGAGCCAAAGAAAATCCGTATCCTTATTATAAACAGTGTGACATTTATGTGCACGCGACCCGGTTTGAGGGAAAGAGCATTGCGATTCAGGAGGCCCAGACACTAGGCTGTACGATCCTTGCTTCGGACTGCCCGGGAAACCGGGAACAGATTGAGGATGGTGTGGATGGAAAAATGTGTCCGCTCAGTGCCGAAGGAATCTGCGACGCGCTGTGTGAATTGCTGGATGATAAAGAAGCCTGTGCAGCTTACGGAGAGATGGCACAGAAGAAGGAATTATCCGAAAAGTCACAGTTGACAGAATTACTAAATTTAATGGAAAATGAGAGGGAATGAAGATGACAGGTGAGAAAAAGGCAAAAAAAGAATTATTGATTATCATTCCTGCGTATAATGAGGCAAAAAATATCACAAAATTATTGGAAAAACTGGAAAGCCCGGAGATTGCTGAGATTGCGGATGTACTTATCATGAATGATGCGTCTTCTGACGATACAAACTGGATCGTAAAGGCACGCAACCACGCAATCGTGACACACGTATTCAATCTGGGCTACGGAAGTGCGCTCCAGCTTGGGTATAAGTATGCGATCCGCCGCGGTTATGAATATGTCATTCAGATGGACGCAGACGGCCAGCATGATGTGTGCAATATACCTGTCATCTATGAGAAATTAAAGACAAAGGACGAAAATGGAAAATACCCGGATATCGTTCTTGGTTCCCGTTTTATGGAAGGAAGTTCTGAGTTTCCGGTATCGTTTTTGAAAAAGATTGCCTGGGGGCTGTTCCGCGGACTGATCTATCTTGGCACAGGACGTAAAATCGCGGATCCAACGACCGGACTGCAGGGACTCAGCCGCCGTGTTGTGATTTTCTATTCGACGTATAACCATTTTGATGATAAGTACCCGGATGCCAATATTATCATGCAGATGCTTTTGCTTGGCTATCGTCTTGTCGAGGTGCCGGCGGTCATGCATCCGCGTGTGGAAGGAAAGAGTATGCACTCTGGTCTGAAACCCATCATGTATATGTTCCGAATGATGTTTTCCATCGTCGCCGTATGGATTGGCATAAAACTATTTAAGATTGATGAAGAGGTGTCGGATGACGAGTAAAACGACAAAACTGCCGGCAGAGAGTACGATGGCAGTGCCCAATGCCCGACGCGGCTGGTACCGCATTTTCCCGGTTACACTGGGGGAAAAGTGGAATCCGGTGGTGGCAGAGACCAGTCTGGCAGCCGGAGATACACTGGTTTTGCTGGAAATACTGATTCCGGGAGAAGACATAGAAGAGCAGGATCTGCAAGGGCTTTGTGATGTCTTTTCCTTTTTTGTACAAAAGAAGCTGGATCTGATTCTCCGGTTTTCCTATGATTTTGAGGGAAAAGGAAGGGAGAAGGATCCCTCGTCTCTTTCTGTGGTTGAACGCCATATGAGACAGATTTTTCCGGTGCTAAATGAGTTTGCAGATCATATTTTTGTTTTGCAGGGAATCTTTTTGGGAAGCTGGGGAGAGATGCATTCCTCCCGTTATCTCATAAAAGAAAATATACAAAAATTAGAAAAAGAGATAAAAGAAAGTTTGTCTTCGAATATTTTCCGCAGTGTACGCAAACCGGTGCATTGGCGTATGCTTTGTACCGATGAGAAGGAAGTCATTTCGGAGGAGATTGGTTTATATAACGATGGCATGTTTGGCTCCGAGACGGATCTTGGCACCTATGCGGTTCCGGGAGAAGAACGGGAATATGCCTGGGAGGAGGAGTGGCCGCCGGAAAGAGAGCAGGCACTTATCGCCCAATGTGCAAAATATGCTCCGCATGGCGGCGAAGTAATCGCTGGTTTCCCTCAGACGGCAGAGGACATTGTTTTGCGTCTGCGGACCGAAGGAATTACGTATCTGAACCGGGATCATGATAAAAAAGAATTGGAACGATGGAAAACGATGGATTGTGGGGCAGAGGGTGTCTGGAAAGGACACTCCCTCTATGATTACGTGGAGGCACATCTGGGGTATCGCTTCGTCCTTCGTAAGGGAAGTCTGCGGAAAAGGTTTCATCGCAGTATCATTACGATGGAAATCGAAAATACCGGATTTGCGGTTCCTTACAAAGAAATTTACATGAATTTGGAAAAATTATCCAATAAAGAATGGCAATGTGTGGTCAGACAGCCGTTGCCGTATCCGGCGCCGGGAAAGGTTCAGAAATGCAAGATTGTTTGCGAAGAAGATCTTTTTTCCGGGGATTGGAAGCTGACGATGTGCGATGAAAAAGGAAATCCCATTCTATTTGCCAACGAAGGGGCAGAAGAAGGGATTTCCCTGTCCGTATTGTATTAAGGAATGATCAAGGTACCGAGTGGCACGCTGCCATCTTCATTAACAGAAGCATTGGCAAAAGAAATCTTGTTTTTCGTCGTAATGTCACTCATTTTTAAAGAGAGTGAGTAGGTTCCTTTGGAAAGTTCCGATCGCTTGATTGAACTGGAAAATGTTTTTGACTGCCCGTTGTCAATCGTCCGTGTATCAAAGGAGACTGGATATTGGAAAGAATTTCCGTTTTTATCCTGCAGGACCAGCTGGACATCAAAAGGACGGTAGCAGGGAGAAAATCCACGGTTTTCCACGGTCATTTCCACCTGAATGTGGGAGGAAAACAAACCGGAAAAAGATACCTGCGAACCGGTTACTATATAGCGGTACCCCAAGTGGGCGCGGATATAATCATAACCGCTTACTCCGGAAAAAATGGTATCTTCGCCGGAATATGATGTATTTTTCCATTTATTCAGCACAGAAGCTTCGTGGTCACAGCTGAGGTAGGAAACACGCATGTTATAAAGATCCGGAATGGCCTTTGCAAGATCATTATATGAATTTGCTAAAACGGCCTCGCCGCCATTTGGCACATAGGAACAGAGGTTACTCTGGAAGGCGATTTCTTCTTTGCGGGTTCCTTTCTGCGTAATGTCGGAAGTATCTGCAAGAGGCGTGTCGTCGTAAGTTCCGCAGTCGAATTCGTTGCCAAACATGCCGTCGTTGAAAAGACCAAGTCTGGCATACAGACTTCCGTCATACGGGGAGGCATTGGCGAAAGGAGAAGATGTTCCCAAAATCGTGCGAAGCTGTGCCGGTGTACGAACCGAAAGGTAAATTTCCGGAGAAATGACCGAAGCAAGATGCTTCATCAGACTACGGATATCGTCATTGGAGCCGTAATGTGTTTGGTTCATTTCCCCACAGTTTCCGGTAAAAATGCCTTGAAGCAGAAAGACAGCGTCTTTATGTGCATTTACGATAGAAGAAACATCATCCATATGACCGGAAATCTGCTCGATGGAAGACGGTTCGCTTTGAAGTGCTTTTCCATCCCAATCATATAAGAAGCGGAGGATGATCTGCTTGTTTGCTGCGGCAAAAGATGATATAATGCTGTCAAGCTGCGCAAGAGCAGAATCGCTGATTGCTTTGTCTTTGTAGTTGACTAGATTGATCTGCAGCAGGACGATGCGGTTATCGTCGTTCGCAAGCACAGAGGATGCCCATTTTTTGGCAGGTTTATCCCCTTCTTCGGACAATTGGTAGCCGTAAAGATGATAGAATCCGCAATAGGGATTGCTGACGGCCTTCGCAGATTCCGACTGGCTTGCTGCCTCAAACGAAGGCGTGCGAAAGCGGGCATAGACCATAAGGCCAATGCCGAAAACCACGAGCATAAGCAGGATAATATATATGATGTAAGATTTTTTTGACATAATAAACTCCTTTCTAAGGTATCTTATCATATTTGAAAGGAAATTACGAGAAAGAAATGAGGGATTTTAAAAAATGGAGGAAAAGAGCAGAACAGAGCATTCGGTTCAAAACACGACGACAGCGATGATCGCAAAGATGATCGCGCTCCTGACCGGATTTATCACTAGAGTGGTGTTCACGCACTGCCTCAGCCAGACCTATGTGGGGATCAATGGTTTGTTCTGGGATATTTTAAATGTATTTTCTCTCTCGGAATTTGGCGTTGGCACGGCAATCACCTATGCCCTGTATGAACCGGTTGCAAAGGGAGACATAGAAAAACAAAAATCCCTGATGCAGCTGTACCGCAAAATTTACCATATTATGGGAGCCTTTGTGCTGGCAGCCGGACTTGCTGTCATTCCCTTTATGGATTTTTTGGTGAAGGGATATGAATCGGTCGATCATTTGATCGCGATCTATCTTCTTTATCTGGCAAATTCTGTATTTTCGTATTTGCTGATCTATAAGAAATCCATGCTGGATGCCCACCAGCTCAGTTATCTGGGAGAGATCAGCATGACGGTTTCCATCCTCGTACAGGATGCACTGCAGATCACGGTTTTGTTGACGACCAAAAATTTCTATCTGTTTTTGTGCATGATGTTATTGGCAACAATTGGAAATAATGTATGGATTTCCTATAAGGCAGACCGTTTGTATCCGTTTTTGAAAGACAAAGACGTGAAACCCCTTCCGAAAGAGGAGCGAAGCGGTATTTACCAAAATATTCGGGCGATGCTTATGCACAAAGTAGGGGATGTGCTGGTAAATAATACCGATAATCTGATCCTTTCGGCGATGGTGGGACTGATCAGTGTAGGGTGCTATTCCAATTATTATCTCATCATTGTGTCGGTGCATTCGATCATGACGCGAATGTTTCAGGGACTTACGGCAAGTGTCGGAAATCTCGGCGTCACGCAGGGAAAAGAACGGATCCGCAAAGTCTTTGCCAGTTCCTTTTTTGTCGGACAATGGATGTATGGGTTTGCAGCAATCTGTCTGTATGAACTGATCAATCTGTTTGTAGATTTTAGTTTTGGGGCAGAATATGTATTCCCGGAAAATGTCGTGTTTGTTTTATGCCTGAATTTTTTTATCTTGGGAATGCGTCAGGCAGCACTGGTGTTCCGGGATTCGCTCGGGCTTTTTTGGTTTGACCGTTACAAATCCATCGCAAACGCTTTACTGAACATCGTATTTTCGATTGTGCTTGCAAAGGAATACGGCGCATTTGGTGTGTTTTTAGGAACATTATTCAGTACTCTCCTTACTTCCTTCTGGGTGGAGCCGCTGGTTTTGTACCGGCATTCCCTGAAAGTTCCGGTGGTTCATTATTTTGCAAAATATGCACTTTATACCGGAATCGTGTTTGCTGCGGGAGGATTGACCCATGTTTTATGCCGGCAGATGGGAGGAAGCATGGCAGCGGTATTTGTTAAGAGAATGTGCGTCTGTGTGGCAGTTCCCAATGTAATCTTTCTGGTATGTTATGTGCGTACAAAGGAATTTCGTTTCCTATGGGAAAAGATCCTGTCGGTAGTAAAAAAACGGAGGAAGATGTCGTGAACAAAGAAAATCAATGGCTGTTTGTCAAACTGGCAAAGGTTCTCGGAGCAAAGAATCCGAGCGAAGCGGAGAAAGAGCCGGATTGGAACAGCATTTTGAAGCTGGCAAAGCAGCATGCCGTCCTTTCACTGCTGGATCCGCTTTTGGAGGAATCGGAAGAAAGGGAGAAACTTCCGGAAAATGTAAAAATATGTATCCGGGAAGAAGCGAGGAAGACCGTGCGGCAGAATTATCATCTGCTTTATCTGGAACATCAGATCATCCATACACTGCAGGAAGCAGGAGTGGAGGTGGTCCTTTTAAAAGGAGCTTCGACGGCAGAATTTTATCCGATTCCGGAACTTCGAAAAAGCGGAGATGTCGATCTTCTTTTGCCGGATCCGGCACAGCTTCCAAAAGCGGGCGAAGGGATGGAAACCCTTGGATATGTGAAAAATCCGGCACATTCGGTCAATCATCACGAAGTGTATGTGACAGAGAAACATGTCGAAGTGGAATTGCATACCCTGCTGGCGGAACCTTTTGATGACAAAGAGACAAACCGGCTTATGGAAGAACTGCAAAAAGAAGTCGCTGTGCAGGAAGAGGAAAAGAAATTGATGGGGATAGAATTTCCGGTGCTGCCGGATGGTGTTCATGCGTATTATCTTCTTCTTCATATGCTGCAGCATTTTTTGCGAGCTGGGTTCGGTCTGAAACTGCTCTGCGACTGGGTTGTATTTTGGAGACACGGTGTGACAGAAGAAGCGCTGGCACAGTATAAGAAGCTGACAGCCCGGAGCGGTCTTACCGGGTTCTCCGATATGGTGACTTCGGTCTGTGCGCAGTATCTGGGACTGGAAGAAGAGGCGGCGGAAGCCGTGATCGAAAATACGGTGCCCGAAGAGGATATGTGGGAATTTATGGAAGAAATCCTGCAGTCATTGGAATTTGGAACGATGGAGTCCGAACAGATGGTAGCGCTCCGGGGAAATGGATGGACAGATCTTTTCCGGGAATTTCATCATCAGATGTACCTTAATTTTCCTAAGGCAGGAAGATGTCCTATCCTTTGGCCGGCACTATGGATTCGGACCGGTTGGCGGTTTGCCAGAAATAATCGTGTACTGCGAAAGACTACGATGAGACAGGTGGTTCAAAATGCAAGAAAACGTGGTGAAATTGCTAAAAAATTACATTTATTTAAAAAATAAGGCAGACGCAAACGTTTTCGGAAATTTTATAAGGATTCTATTATAATTTTAGTTGACGTGGGTTCAGTGTTGTAATATAATGACGATATAGATAGTAAGAAATATGGTAAGGAGATGAGACCATGAAAGAGTATAGCAAACCAATCATTTTGGTAAACGATGAATATAGTGAAGGTGTTTATGCAGCAAGCGGATGTTATCAGGTGACAGCGAGTATCCGTCAGGATCATCAGGTCGGACGAAGTGATTACCGCATTTCCGTAAATGGAAAACATGCTGCGGATCATACATGTAACAAACAGACATTGACGATTTCATTTAATATGCCGGTAGTATATAAATCCTCCGGTGGAACCATTCAGGGATCGACAACAGGTACGACACTTGTGATTCAGTATGGCTATTGGCAGAATAAAAATGACAATATCGGATTGAGCGATCTGATCGTAGAAGCAGATCAGGGATTGCAGATTACAAGCATTTCTCTTACCGATTAATACAACACAGAATAGGAAAAGGATCTTCGCTTAGGCGAGGATCCTTTTTTAAATTAAAAGTCTTCAATTCTTTGTTCAATTTCATTCTCAGCAAGGACGACACATTTTTTATCCCGGATCTCATAGACGCGGTCACACATAGAGAGTACCGTCGGACGATGCGTAGTGACGATACAGGTGCGTGGCGTCGTATCTTCGCGGATACGTTTTAAAATCTTCCGTTCGGTTGCTACATCAAGGGCAGAGGTGGCTTCGTCAAGCAACAGGATCGGAGAGCGGCGAAGCAGGGCGCGGGCGATGGAAAGGCGCTGTGCCTGTCCTTCGGACAAACCGCCGCCTCGTTCCATAAGGACAGAGTGAATGCCGTCTTTCATGGCACTTACAAAATCCCAGGCGCAGGCAGTAACCAAGGCTTCTTTGATCTCTTCATCGGTGGCATCCGGTTTGACATGGCGCATATTTTCGGCAATCGTTCCGGAAAACATGGTATTCCCCTGGGGAACATAGGAAAACAGCTGCCGGCAGGAAGGACTTAAGGAAAGGCTTTTCCAGGAGCCACCGATTTCGTTCCAAAGAGTGATCGTTCCGCTGCCGGGAGTTAAGAGCGCAAGGATCAAACGAAGCATCGTCGTCTTTCCTTCGCCGGAAGGTCCGACCAAGGCGACAATCTCATGCGGGGCAGCCTGTAATGAGGCATCCAGAAAAACTTCGGTGCCATTGTGGTACGTGTAAGTAAGCCGGTCAATGGAAACGTGGATGCCGGAAGTCTCGGAGTCTTTCTGAAATTCCAAAACTTCGTTATCGTGGCTGAAATCTTCCCGCGGCATATCCAGAATATCCATAATACGGCCGGCAGACGTAGTCAGATTGATTGCATTTGGCACAAGGGAGATCAGGGAATTGAGTGTACCGGTAAGTGTACTTGACAAAGTTAAGAACATGGTCATTGTTCCGTAACTGATCACGCCGTCCCAGACGCGGTAAATTCCCCAGCCGTAAGAACTGTAGGAGACAAGAAGTCCCATTGTCGCCATCAAAAAGGAAGTTACCATTGACATACGCTGGAAGTCCATCCGCATTTTCGCATAATCTTTTTGTAACTGTTTCAAATAATCCACATAGAGCGGAATAAGGTTAAAAGCCTTGATCGTCTGAATGTTAGAAAAGCATTCCTGGTTAAAGCCGGATATTTTCGCATCCATCGCAGCGCTGCGGCGGTTGTTATTTAACATACGTTTCATCAGTGTCTTTGACATCAATAAAGTGACCGGGACACCGAGAAAGGAAAAGATGGCAAAACTGGCATCATAATAAATTACGACAGCAAACGCACTGATAAAGCGGAAAAGATTGATGATCAGGTTTGGAATCCAGTTTAAAATGCCGTTGGAAATATTGGACGCATCGTCATCCCAGCGGGTTAAAAGGTCGCCGGTGTGATAGGAAGCGATGGATTCCCAGTCGGTCACAAGCATTTTGGAAAAAATATCTGCTTTGATCTCATTGTCTACCTTTAAACTGATCCAGTTTGAGGCATAATTCGAAAGCTGCGTCATCACGGTGGAACCAATGGCGAGCCCGATCATGGCAGCAAAGGTGGACAAAAGGGCACCGGTCTGGTGGCCGGTGATAATGTCAACGAGATCTTTGGAGACCAGACTGGAACCCAGCGAAACGACGGTTCCTAAAAGTCCGATCAAAGTATAAAAAAGGATGACAAGCCAGTATTGTCTGGCATAACCGTAGATCCAGCGGGTCTGATGGAGCATGGTTTTCAGTGCGCCTTCGCGGATCCGTTTGGAAACATGTTTTATTTTTTCAAATGCCAAGATATTACCCCTTTCTATCGTAAAGCATCGATTTGTTCTTTCATATAAATAGCAGCCGGTGGCTCTTTGGTGCAGTGCAGGCGGAATACCGGTATCTGTTTTGTAATCTCTTCGATAACTTCTAAATTTTTACATAGGGAAGAATTGGTGTCACTCGGAGAGATGATACGCTGTAACAATCCGATGATCTGTTCATCCGGAGGCAATGTCTCTAACCGTTCTCCGGCAGCCTGTTTTAATAGCACGACACCGCCCAAAGGATAGCTGGCACTGTCGCTGATTCCGGAAGTGCCGCACCATGGAGTGCCGTATATCATAGCTTTTCCGTCTTTGATGGCAAGAAGATTCAAATCTCCATTCAGAACCGGAGTCCCCCAAAGAGTATGCCACAAGTTTGTGTGCGTGGACTTTCCCGTGCCGGAAGAGCCGGAAAACAGCCAAGCCTTTCCCTGATACAAAAGAGAGGCAGAATGCAGAAAAAGCATTCCCTTTGTCTGGGCATAGCGGCTAAATAAAAGGCGGATCACCGGGATTAATTCTTCCGTCAGTGTCTCCTCCCACGGCGGGAGACAGAAAATGTCTGCCAACGTGCCTTCCCGGTTTGTCCGCACTTCGAAAATGTGTGCCAGGGAAGGAAAGCGAATCACATTGCCCTCCTTTTGCTGTACGATCTGGAGTTCCGGATCGCATACCAGTAGCTCTCCTCCAAGTGGAGCCGTCGAAAGCGGAGCAGAAGGGTGAATCCGTATGTCAAGTTCCGCTGAGGCGCTGTCCGCAGCCGCATACGGCGCAAAAAAAGCAGACAGGGAATCCGGTGCGCTCTGAATCCGAATCCGGATATCTGCAATGTTATAATAACTTACAGAATTTAGAAGAACTGATTCTTCCCGGAAAGGCTCAATGAGACCAAATGCCTGGAATTGTGCAAGGATCCCCTGCAGATCCTGCCATAACCGGTCGCGTTCTTCCGGCGTTTCGGCCTCCCAGTGAGCAGTCATTTTGGCATGAAGATCAAGGGGAGAAGCACATTCCGGGAGAAGTTCCCAGAGATAGGCACTGGTTTCATTGAGACGCAGATTCCGCCGGTGTTCGGCAATCCGCTGGCCGTAAGGAAGCAGATAAGGAACCCCTTCAATATATTTTAAAAGAAAACCGTCCGTTCGTTTCATCGGAATCTCCTTTCGCTGCAATTGCCCGCAGGCATTAGATAGAAAATATTATAGCATTTTTTATGGGAAAATGCTATAATTGTTGCAAAGAAAATTGCAGGAGGATCGAATGGATATCGAGAAGTTATTGGAGCAGGGAAAACGGCTTCGTATCAAGCCACGGGGATACAGTATGTATCCGCTCATCGTTCCGGGACGGGATGAGGTTTTTGTAGAACGGGTTTCGCCGGAATCACTGCGTCGTGGCGATGTGGTATTATACCGCAGAATGGATGAAAATATACTTGTTCTTCACCGCATCTGGAAGAGAGAAGGAGATGCGTTTTTTTTGGTGGGAGATAATCAGAAAGAGATCGAAGGTCCCCTTGCGGCCTCACAGATCAAAGGAAAAATGACAGGCATCCTGCGAAACGGGCGCGAGATTTCCACGTTAAATGTTATTTATCTTTTGTATTCCCGCATATGGCTGTGGCTTCGTCCATGCCGCCCGCAGATTTCGCGTGTGATCCATAAGATACGAAGAAGACGGTAGAACACATTTTGCCATGGGAAATTAACATTATTCCATGGGCGGTTTAAAAAAAATATGATAAGGTAAAGGCATCATTAAGGATAGAAGGAGTTAGAACGATGGCAGAGACAATGAAGAAAAAAATTATCTCCAATATAAAGCTTGGCGATATGGCCGCTGTATTTGAACAGTCAGAGGATACCGGAAAAGTGGGATTTTATATCATGCCGGCAGCCCTCGAGGAAAAGAGCCGGGTGGAGGAAAAATATTACCGCGTCAATAACATGATCCAGTTAAAGATCGTCGGAGACATTTATCCGGGAGCATATGGAAATGGACAGACGATGCATAATTCCGGATCCACGGACCTTATGATCTACCAGTCACAGAAGGTAGAAGAGGTGGATGGACATACGGAAATACATACCTTTTTTAAGGATGACAGAGGATACACGGTGAAAAATGTGATCACCTATTATCCGGGGGACGAAAGCTTTGAAATGAAAAACTGTTTTGCAAATGAAAGCAGCGAAGAGGTTACCTTAGAGATGTTTTCCAGTTTTGAGATGGAAAATCTGTCTCCGTTTCTTCCGGGAGATGGAGTCGGAAGTTTGGTTGTGCACCGTCTTCTCAGTAAATGGAGCCACGAGGGACGGCTTGTGACGGAGCGCATCGAGGATATGCAGCTCGAGCCAAGCTGGTCGACTTGGTCGGTTGCGGTAGAGCGTTTTGGACAGAGAGGATCGATGCCGGTAATGAAGTATTTTCCATTTGTGGCGGTCGAAGATGAGACGACGGGGGTGACCTGGGGCGTTCAGCTGGCACACGAGGCATCCTGGCAGATGGAGATCTACCGTCAGGACGATGGACTGCATCTGAGTGGAGGACTGGCAGACCGTGAATTTGGAGACTGGAAAAAAACGGTAAAACCGGGCGAGCATTTCGAGACACCGACGGCAATTCTTTCTGTGTGTGAAGGTGGGATCGATGATATCTGCCACCGTCTTGTATGTGCCGGAAATAAATATGTCGATAACGGACCGGAAAGCGAACAGGAGCTGCCGATCATTTTCAATGAATACTGTACGACATGGGGAAATCCATCCCACGAAAATATATTCCATATTTTGGAAAACATAAAAGACAAGGGATTTGACTATTTTGTCATTGACTGTGGATGGTTCAAAGAGGACGGAATTCCATGGGATATCAGCATGGGAGATTATAACGTATCTCCGACCTTGTTCCCTCAGGGGCTGGAAAAGACGGTGGAAGCAATCCGCGACAAGGGGATGAAACCGGGAATCTGGTTTGAAATCGACAATGTCGGCCGGGCGGCAAAAGCCTATGAGCTTACCGATCATCTTTTAAAACGTGACGGCTATCCGCTTACGACGCACAACCGTAGATTTTGGGATATGAATGATCCGTGGGTCAAAGAGTATCTTCATAAAAAGGTCATTGAGATGCTGCAGACGTATGGATTTGAATATATGAAAATGGACTACAATGACACGATCGGGCTTGGCTGTGACGGAGCTGAATCTCTTGGGGAAGGACTTCGTAAAAACCAGGAAGCATCGGTAAATTTTGTCAGACAAGTCAAAGAGGAAGTGCCGGGAATTATTTTGGAAAATTGTGCCTCCGGAGGACACCGTCTCGAACCGCTTATGATGAGCCTTTGTTCGATGGCTTCTTTCTCCGATGCGCATGAGACAGAAGAGATTCCGATTATCGCAGCAAATCTGCACCGCGCGATCCTGCCGAGACAGAGCCAGATCTGGGCGGTGATCCGAAAGAGTGACTCCCTGAAACGAATCGGTTATTCCATCGCCAATACGTTCCTTGGCAGAATGTGTCTTTCCGGCGATGTGACCGATCTGAGTGCGGAGCAGTGGGACGTCATTGACCGCGGAATGGCGTTTTACCGGGAAATTGCACCGATCATCCGTGACGGAAAGAGTTACCGCAGAGGACCTAAGATTCTCAGCGACCGTCATCCGGAAGGCTATCAGGCGATGATCCGTATGAAAAAGGACGGAGAGGCAATGGTTGTCATTCATTGTTTTGATGGAAAACTTCCGGAAGAAATCCGGGTAGAACTGCCGGAAGGCTGTGGGACACAGATTGCGTCCGTATATTCTTATGATGTGCCGGAAATGTTTGTGGAAGGAAATGTACTCGTTTATAGACCGACGGAAAACCGGAATGCGGCAGCAGTACATTTAATTTAAGAAAAATAGAAAAAGAGTGCCACTTTTGCAGAGAACCCTGCTCGTGTGACACTCTTTTACAATCTTGTCATGAAATTCAGACGTTGGCATCCGGATCCAGATCTTTGCCGATTTTTAACATTTTCAAAATGCGTTCCTTTTCAGTTTTATTGTAATTCTGCAATACACGAAGAATATCTTCATCTAACGTAGAAATATTGTCGGCTTTGATCATTCGTGGATTTCCTGCACTCAATAAGTAGTCAACGGAAACATGACACATCTGGGCGTAGTAAAGAAGTACACGAAGATTGATTTTAGTATAATTATTTTCAATGTTGCTGACGAAGGAAATCGTAGCACCAAGGTCTTTTGCTACCTGATCCTGAGAGATGCGCTGTTCTTTACGCAGCTTTTTCATACGTTTTCCTACTTTTTCGAAATCAATCTTTTCTATTGCTTCCATATACTTGTCCTCCTAGCATAGTTATTGTTACTTATTAGTTTATTATAAGATGACATCGTTTTCAAGAGGAAATTGAAAAAAATGTTACGCAGACTTGACAGTGAACGTCATTTTGCTATATACTTAAAAAGTTAATAATTATGGAGAACTATATCAACGAGGAGGAAGCCATGAATTTTCATATCGCAGTGATTCCCGGGGATGGTATTGGCCCGGAGATCGTAACACAAGCAAAGAAGGTATTAGATAAAGTTGGGGAGGTATACGGCCATACATTTGAGTATGAAGAGTTGTTGATGGGCGGATGTTCCATTGATGCGTATGGAGAGCCGTTGACCGATGAGACGTTGGAACGCGCAAAGAAAAGCGATTCCGTACTGCTCGGAGCCGTCGGAGGAAACGTCGGACAGAGCAACTGGTACCAGCTGCCACCGGACAAGAGACCGGAAGCAGGTTTGCTGAAGATTCGAAAAGGACTTGGTTTGTTTTGCAACCTTCGCCCGGCCGTGCTGTTTGATGAATTGAGCGGTGCGTGTCCATTGAAAAGTGAATTGACAGAGGGCGGATTTGATTTTGTCGTCACGAGAGAGCTGACAGGCGGTCTTTATTTTGGAGAACGCTTTACGAAAGAAGTAGACGGACAGCTTCAGGCGACGGATACACTTACATATAATGAGACAGAAATTCGCCGTATCGCCAAATGGGCTTTTGATATTGCAATGAAGAGAAATAAAAAAGTATGTAGTGTAGACAAAGCCAATGTACTGGATTCTTCCCGTTTGTGGAGAAAAGTCGTAAAAGAAGTAAGCGCAGACTACCCGGAGGTAGAACTTTCTGACATGCTCGTAGACAACTGTGCAATGCAGCTTGTGCGTGATCCAAAACAGTTTGATGTCATTTTGACAGAGAATATGTTTGGTGATATTTTGTCAGACGAGGCAAGTATGGTAACCGGATCGATCGGTATGCTTTCTTCTGCAAGTCTCGGAGAGGGTACCCTTGGACTTTATGAGCCAAGCCATGGCTCTGCACCGGATATCGCCGGACAGAATAAGGCGAATCCAATCGCGACGATCTTATCCGCAGCGATGATGTTAAAATATTCTTTCAATTTGTTAGAAGAGTCCGATGCGATTGAAAATGCGGTAAAGGCAGTATTGAAGAAAGGTCTTCGCACGATCGACATCATGGATGAAGGAAAAACTTGTCTGGGAACAGAGGAAATGGGAAAAGCCATTTGCGATGAGATTCGATAAACAGACGACAGATAGATGAAATTTGAACCGGAATGAATGGAGGTTAAATCAATGAAAAGTGATTCAGTGAAAAAGGGGATGCAGACAGCACCTCAGCGTTCTTTGTTTAACGCATTGGGAATGACAAAAGAGGAACTCGAAAAACCACTTGTTGGTATCGTCAGTTCTTACAATGAGATCGTCCCTGGTCATATGAATATTGATAAGATTGTAGAGGCAGTAAAACTCGGCGTAGCGATGGCCGGCGGAACACCGGTCGTATTCCCTGCGATCGCTGTATGCGACGGAATTGCGATGGGACATGTCGGAATGAAATATTCGCTTGTTACCCGTGACCTGATCGCAGATTCTACCGAATGTATGGCACTTGCTCATGCATTTGATGCACTCGTTATGGTGCCAAACTGTGACAAAAATGTACCGGGACTTTTGATGGCAGCAGCCAGAGTCAATGTTCCGACTGTATTTGTCAGCGGCGGCCCGATGCTTGCCGGTCATGTACAGGGAAAGAAAACAAGTCTTTCCAGTATGTTTGAGGCAGTCGGCGCACATGCAGCAGGTAAAATGACAGAAGAAGAGGTAGACGATTTTGTAAGCCATGCCTGTCCTACCTGTGGTTCCTGTTCCGGTATGTATACCGCAAACAGTATGAACTGTCTGACTGAGGCAATTGGTATGGGACTTCAGGGAAATGGTACCATTCCTGCCGTTTATTCCGAACGTATCAAACTTGCGAAACATGCAGGTATGAAAGTAATGGAACTTTATAATAAAAATATCCGTCCAAGAGACATTATGACAGAGAAAGCATTTTTGAATGCACTTACCGTCGATATGGCACTTGGATGTTCCACAAACAGTATGCTTCACTTGCCGGCGATTGCACATGAAGCCGGTGTGGATCTGAATCTGGATCTGGCAAACGAGATCAGTGCAAAGACTCCAAACCTCTGCCACCTCGCACCAGCCGGACACACTTATATCGAAGAGCTCAACGAAGCAGGCGGTGTTTATGCCGTTATGAACGAATTGAATAAAAAAGGCTTGCTGTACACAGATCTGATGACAGCAACCGGAAAAACCGTAGCAGAAAATATCGAGGGCGTTGTCAACCGCAATCCGGAAGTCATCCGTCCGATCGACAATCCATACAGCCAGACAGGTGGAATCGCCATCTTGAAAGGAAATCTGGCACCGGATTCTGCTGTTGTTAAACGTTCTGCAGTTGTAGAAGAAATGATGGTTCATGAAGGACCGGCCCGCGTATTCGACTGCGAAGAAGATGCGATCGCAGCGATCAAAGGTGGAAAGATCGTTGCCGGTGATGTTGTCGTGATCCGTTATGAGGGACCAAAAGGCGGTCCTGGTATGAGAGAGATGCTCAATCCTACGTCAGCAATCGCAGGTATGGGACTTGGCTCTTCGGTGGCATTGATCACAGACGGACGTTTTTCCGGAGCAAGCCGTGGCGCTTCCATCGGTCATGTATCACCGGAGGCAGCAGTCGGAGGTCCGATCGCACTTGTAGAAGAGGGCGACATTATTAAGATCAATATTCCGGAAAATACACTGCAGTTAGATGTCAGTGATGAAGTTCTTGCAGAGAGAAAGAAAAACTGGAAACCGAGAGCGCCAAAGGTAACTACCGGATATCTGGCACGTTATGCCAATATGGTAACATCCGGAAATACCGGAGCAATCTTGAAACAGGAGTTCTAAAGAACTCACAGCGCAGTGAGGGTGAAACACGAAAATATTAACGAGAAAGAGGTGCATTTTCATGCAATTAAATGGCTCCCAAATTTTAATTGAATGTTTATTAGAACAAGGGGTAGACACAATTTTTGGATATCCCGGCGGAGCGATTTTGAATGTATACGATGAATTGTATCGTTATCAGGATAAAATCAGACATGTATTAACATCCCATGAACAGGGCGCGTCCCATGCAGCCGACGGTTATGCGCGTTCTACCGGAAAAGTCGGAGTTTGTATGGCGACAAGTGGTCCGGGGGCAACCAATCTGGTAACCGGAATTGCGACCGCTTATATGGATTCTGTTCCGATGGTAGCTATCACATGTAATGTCGGACTTCCATTACTTGGAAAAGACAGCTTTCAGGAAGTAGATATTGCGGGTATTACGATGCCGATCACAAAGCATAGTTTCATTGTAAAAGATATCAATGATCTGGCAAAAGTGGTACGCCGTGCCTTTGCCATCGCGCAGACAGGCAGACCGGGGCCGGTTCTTGTGGATATTACGAAGGATGTAACAGCTGCTGTGACAGAGTTTACACCACAGACACCGGATCTGATCCAGAGACAGACCGATACGATCTGTGAAAAAGACATTGAAGATGTACTTCAGGCAATCCGCAAAGCAGAAAAACCGATGATCTTTGTCGGCGGCGGATGCATTTTGTCAGGTGCCAGTGCAGAACTGAAAGAATTTGTCAAAAAAGTAGATGCACCGGTAACCGATACCTTGATGGGAAAAGGTGCCTTTGACGGGACCGATGAATATTATACCGGTATGCTGGGAATGCATGGAACCAAGACCGCAAACCTGAGCGTGACAGAATGTGATCTGTTACTTGCCCTTGGTGTTCGCTTCTCAGACCGTGTTACAGGAAATGCAAAGAAATTTGCTACCAATGCAAAGATTGTTCATATCGATATCGATGCGGCTGAAATTAACAAAAATATCCAGGTGGATTATTCTATCGTAGGAGATTTGAAGGCCGTACTTGAAATTCTCAATAAAAAATTGGAAAACCAGTATCATAAAGCATGGATTGATAAAGTACTTGCGAGAAAAGAAGCACTTCCGATGACTTATCGTGACGATGTGCTTACCGGTCCGTATGTGATCGAACGCATCAATGCAGCGACACAGGGAGATGCGATCATTACGACGGATGTCGGACAGCATCAGATGTGGGCAGCACAGTACTATCAGTATAAAAATCCACGTTCATTCCTTAGTTCCGGTGGTATGGGAACGATGGGATACGGACTGGGGGCTTGTATCGGAGCGAAAGTCGGAAATCCGGATAAGACGGTATTTAATATCGCCGGTGACGGATGTTTCCGTATGAATATGAACGAGTTAGCAACTGCTTCCCGTTATGATATTCCGATCATTCAGGTTGTGTTTGATAATCATGCACTTGGGATGGTTCGCCAGTGGCAGACATTGTTCTATGGCAAACGTTATTCAAGTACCATTCTTCAGGATAAAGTGGATTATGTAAAAGTGTCCGAAGCACTTGGTGCAAAGGCATTTTTGGTAACCAAACGCGAAGAAGTAGATGACGTACTGAAACAGGCAATGCAGGAAAAAGGTCCGGTAGTGATCTGCTGCGTTTTGGATCAGGATGATAAAGTGTGGCCGATGGTGGCACCTGGAGAGGCAATTGAAAAAGCCTTTACAGAAGAAGATTTAAAGAAGTCAGAATCATAATCTATGATTTTAGATAAATATTTTAAGGAGGTTTTAGCCGTGGCTAGAGTTTACAATTTTTCAGCTGGACCAGCTGTATTACCAGAGGAAGTTTTACAAGAAGCAGCAGATGAGATGCTTGATTACAATGGAACAGGGATGTCTGTAATGGAGATGAGTCATCGTTCCAAAGCATACGATGAGATCATTAAGACAGCAGAAGCAGATCTTAGGGATTTGATGAATATTCCGGACAATTACAAAGTATTGTTCCTTCAGGGCGGTGCTTCCCAGCAGTTTG
>ERZ808240.349-NODE-349-length-61945-cov-6.219809_pt1 | contig 61945 bp, 46 predicted proteins | sample MGYA00521084_ERZ808240 | MGnify/ENA primary metagenome ERZ808240 (study PRJEB31516, sample SAMN03275571) | gut metagenome | biome: mammalia-associated habitat; material: feces | host: Papio cynocephalus | place: Kenya | collected 2012-08-06 ...
AAACCAACGACAGCCGTATTGCTTGAGAGGTCTTTCACCTCAAAGGAAGAGTAATCGATCAAATCATATTGATAAAAAGCATCCACCGTTGCTTTCACTGCCATTTTCTTATTTTGCGCGCTGGATGTTTGCGAATCATCAGAAGAGGCTGGGTTTGTGTTTCGGCAACTAGCTAAAACAAATAATGAAGAAAGCAATAAGAGAACACGTTTTTGGATTTGCATATGATTACGACTCCTTTTTGAGGCAAAACCCCGCCTAATAATATAGACGGGGTTTCGTTTTATTTAAATTAAATTAAAACGGATAGTATGAACTATTGGAGCTGGCGTTTGTTAAATCAGCGTCTGTTCCATCCACTTGCCCATAAGGATAGACGAAATTGTAGTAATAGGGCTTATCCGCGCCATACCATTCGTCAGAATACCAATAAATGGTCGTAAGAGGTACATCGCCGACTTTGCCATAATGGACATTGTTAGAAGTGATAGCCGTTCCATTGAATGTGGAAGTTTTAACGGAGATAAGAATATCCGCAAAAACGTCCCTCCTCACATAATCGTCATCGCTATCGTTTTCCATTGGGCGGAAGGAAATCAATGCTGGGTTATATGTATCGTCTTCATGATTCTCCAAAGCACTATAGAAAGTAGTGCCTTCAATTTCTAAGAGAGCTGTTTTCATCATCTTTTTGTAGTTTTCTTCGGTGAACTGCCCCAGTCTATCGTTATTAGAGATGTGATCTTGCTTACGGAAATGGCTCCAGACTTCACCGATTTTGGTTTCACTTGTACCAAAGGTAGAGTTTTTAATCGTGAAGCTAAAATATGGCGCGTCATAGAAAGATTTGAATACGGATCCTTTATAGTCGCCATAAGTAGTGAATTTCACGTTGTTCACGGTTAAGTTCGTTACGCTTATGCGAGCTAAGGCAGTATCTGCGGTTTCGCCAAAAAGGACAGCGGTGGTTAAGAAGGTCGCGTCTGATGTGTCTTTTCCGGATTCAATCTTAACGCCGTCGATGGCGAAGTTCCCTGTTTTGAAATTCAAAGCCGCATTGACTGTTTTTCCAATGGTGATTGTGGAGTTTTTGAATTCGGCAAAGGTATTGTTGAATTCCAAAATAGAGGTGGAATCAGCATAATCATCGGCAAGAACGACATTCACGTTCTCAAGGGAGAAATAATTGGCATTAAAGGATGATTTTCCGCTGAGATATAAAGTGGTTGCAGGTGTGTTGTCTTCTCCAACCTTGCCAACTAATTTTACGAAATTGCCTTTGGAGGTTAAGGCCACGCCATTTGTTTGGGTGCCATATGTTGCGGCCGTTAGGCTATACGTGCCATCCCCTTCTTCTCCGACGGTTGCTAAAGCAGCTGCATCCGCAATGGTATATGCATTCCCTTTCTCTTGGGTGAAGATCGGTTTAAAAACGAAGCCTCCTTCTTTTGCTGAAAGACCGTCGGTTAGCAAGCCATCAAGCCCTGTTGCTTTATCATAAATATAGGTGTTGCCATTGTATCCGACTTCAACGCTCTCTAAAGCGTATCCTGCTTCGACTTTTGCTTTTAGCTGAATCTTTTCTCCGGCCTCATAAGAGCCCTTATCGGAATAGAGATATCCCCCAAGGGAAGGTAAGAAGGTATTTGCGTATGTTGGTATCGCATCTTCTCCTTTGTCTCCCTTGTCGCCTTTGATGTTTCCTAATTTGGTCCATTCGCCATCGGCTTTCTTGAAAACGTCGTTGGTTTCGGTGTTTAAATACATGTCGCCATCGCTTCCGAGGTCAGCGGTCGGATCTACTGTTCCAGAAAGGAAGGAAGAGCCGTCTTTGCCGTCTTTGCCGGTATTTCCGTCCTTGCCATCAAAGCCATCTTGCCCGTCTTCTCCTTTGATGTTTCCTTTTTTCGACCAGACTCCATTGTCTTTGACGTAAAAGTCGAAGGTTGTGGTATCGATGTAACTGTCTCCGTCCTTTCCATCCTCATTCGATGGGGCACCGGTGCCAGTTAAGAGAGTGTTTCCATCCTTCCCTGCGTCTCCTTTTGGCCCCTGTTCTCCGGTATCTCCTTTCGGGCCTTGCGGACCAACGACTGGTTCCGCAGAGTCAGAAGATGAGCTTTGGGTTGCGGCGCATCCAGCCAAAGCGAATGCGCTCAAGACTAAACATAGTAATTTGTTTGCGTTTTTCATAAATTTTCCTCCTAAGAAAATCATTCTTATCTTGCATACTTCTCACCGCTTTTCAATCAAAAAAATCACAATTAACCCATTAATTTTTAAATGGCGTTTTTAATGAAAAACAAATGTAAAAAAACTAAAATAAATACATCTAAAACGTAACGCAATTTTTACATTCAAAAATAAATAAATAGTTTCTTTTTCTTTTCCTTATACTAGTATGAAGCGTAGTGAAAGGCTATTAGACCTTTCCCGCTGAGGTAGATCACATGAAAAAAACACGTATTTTGTCCTTACTGATCCCTTGCTTAATCGCAAGTCTTTCGGCTTGTAGGAACTCTTCGGATTCTTCTTCCGAAAATTCCTCTCAAATGAGCTCTGAAGAAACTTCATCTGTTGACCCAAATCAAAATGACTATGTCGCAGAAGATTCTGTTGATGGGGTCATCGATACATTGTTGCTGATGAAGAGGAACATTAATTTTTCTTTGGAAACAAACAAAAAGGAAATCCTTTTTACCAAGAATTATTACAAACGCGTGAAAGATAAGGTAGGTTATATAAATCTTCCTTATCACAAGGATGAATCAAAGAACGTTGCTTACAAGCTTTCTTTCGATAAAAAAGGAAAACCGTATGTGGATTCCATGGGTTATTACATGGATCAATATGGCAACCGATATGAGCTCACGATAGATTATTTCAATTTTTTAGCTGAAATCTCTGACTCTTTAAGCACGAGCTCTTTCCAAAGCAAAAATGGTGCTTATTATACGGATGATTCCGGTGTTCTTTCCGCTTTCATGAACTTATATAGCACCTCGGACATCGGGCAGGTTTCTTTCTGGTTTGATAATGGAAACAAGACCTTGAATTATGAGCTTTTTGATGCGTCGAACACTTCTTTGGTACTAGGCTCATTCAATCATATCAACAACACAAAAGATGAGGAGTTGGAGTCTTACCGTGCTTCCTTTTCTTGGGAAAATAGCATGCCTTCTTTAACAGAAGAACAAGCAGGAGATGTTTTTGCCGTGAATAATTCCTCTACCACGGAGATTTATCTTGCCTCTTTGCTCGTTGGCAAAAAGCATGCTGCTACCGTTCATTTCAAATGCAACGACAGCACAATCTATTTGAATACCATTGATGACCCTGATGGAACAAAACAAGAATATATCGGATATCTTAAAAAACGCGATTCCGATGAGCGAATGATCTCTTACGGGTTAGATGGCCAAAACAAAGAAATCCAAACAGAAACGAGATATTTCTACTCGCAATACAAACTGCCTTGCCAGCTTGATTATAAAGATTTCCGCCGGATGTCAGACGGAACTTATAAATATTTCGCGCTTGATCCAAACGTGGTTTATCAAAGTTTTGCCCACGTTTCCATAAACGATCAGAATTGCTCTTTTGAAGATATCGTCTTGAATTTAACGGACAACAAAGTATCCTCCATTCAGATGAAATCAATGGGCGATATTGAAAATCCCACCTATACAGCGATAACAACCTTCCACAAATATGATGGGATAACTCTTCCTACTTCTTATAAAGACACTCCATCAAGAGAAATAACAAGAGCGATGAGCATTTTCAAGGGAGAAGATTCTTTCCGCATCACGAAAGTGAACGACAAAGAGAATCCAACAAGAAAAACCACATACATTTTTGATGGAACGACATATTTGGTGCAGGAAGAGTATAAGGGCAATAGCGATTGGGAGAAGAGCATCAACGGCTATACTACCAAAGAAGATGGAACAATCGTCCCATTCCGTTGGATTAAAAACAGCAATAAATTGGTGCAAAGCGACGATGTTGTGGAAAACGATAAAATCACCAACCATTTCCCCGCTCTCATTGATCCTTTTACAGTCAAAAAGAATACTGATGGAACTCTTTCCTTCAGAGAGCTTGTCACCGAAACGAAAAACACCCTTTGGATTTCAGACAACGTCGTTACGACGAATGTTGTTATGGAAACGAATTCCCAAGGCCTGCTAACCAGCATCACCTATCAGGTCAATTATAGCCTTTATCCATATGAGTACCTTACTTTTGAATACGGCGATGTTTCGCTTCCTTCTGATATCAATGTCAACGAGATTGGGCCAATGGAATTAACTTGCTATGAAGATGATTCTCCGGATGAGTGGCAGGATTTGGTGAATTATATCGGAGAAGAATACGCGTCTTTGATTCCTTATTATTATGACAAGCACTTCGTCGGGCAATGGTATGCGGAGCCACGTTACGCTTCTGGCACTGGCGTTCCTGATCTAAACGCGGAAGGAAAGATAGATTATGATGATCCATTGATTGGAATTGGACTTTATTGCTCTGGAAGCACGACTCCTACAAGCGTTTTGGATGAAGGCTTCCTCGCTAAAGGATTTACGAAAGTCGAATCGGGCCTTATTGATGTTGGCTATCGCGATGATGATTATATAGCTAACGGCTATACCGATCCGATCCGTTATGTTGATGCGAGCAAGCAAACCGTTTATGAGATTCCGGGAAAGCTAAGAGTCATTTACGATAATGACATTGCTTTCTTCCATTTCTCTCCTAACGCCACCCCTAAATACACGTTAGGCAGCGGTCTACTCATTCAAAGATTGGATGGCGTTGAAATTAATCGAGATGGCGTTTTCCATTAAATAGAAGGCGGGCAAATAGCCTTCTAAAACCCTTGGCAACAGCTCAAAGAAAGCAGGAGGCAATTGAACCTCCTGCTTTTCTTATGGCACCGGTAGCCTTAAATTAGGCACCCCATTCATTACTTAAATGGATGATTAAATTCTTCCATCTCTCTATAACCTCTAAAAAGAATAAATATAAATTAATTCAGCAAAATCTTTTATCATTAATGAAGGAAGAAAAAGAAAGAGAAAACGAATTCAATATATGAAAAAAGAAACAATCGATAGAATCCATAAATTCATTCAGGATAGAGACTGGTCTGAGTTTCACTCGCCAGAGAATTTAGCTAAGAGCATATCCATCGAAGCAGCAGAGCTCTTGGAATGTTTCCAATGGTCCTCTGATGAGTATGATTTAGAGCACGTTAAAGAAGAACTAGCGGATGTGATTATCTATTCTCGCGATCTTTTGGATAAATTAGGACTCGATGAAGATGAAATCGTTAACTCCAAAATGGAGAAAAATGAGAAAAAATACCCAGTTTCTAAAGCAAAAGGCACGGCGAAAAAATACACTGAACTGGATAAGTAAGACAATATGCATTTTCGAAAAACAACGATTTCCGATCTTCCTGCCGTTTTTAAAATTTACGAAAACGCCGTTTCTTTTATGAAAGAAGAAGGGAACCCAGACCAATGGAAGAACCTTGAGACATTAAAGAATCGTGTCGGAGATGACGTTAAAAAAGGAATCTCCCACATCTTGATAGATGAAGGTGAGATTCAAGCGGTTTTCACTTTGTTAGAGACCTCTGATCCAACTTACGAAACAATAGAAGGAAAATGGATGGACGATTCCCCTTATTTCACTATCCATAGAATTGCTGTAAATAAACATGGCGGGGGGTATGCTACGGCATGTTTTCATTATGCCTACCTTCAAAACAGACATATCAGAATCGACACGCATGAAGACAACCACCCAATGAGAAAACGAATTGAAGAAGAGGGCTTTGCGTATTGCGGGAAAATCGTTGTTGAAGACGGAAGCACCCGTCTTGCTTATGAGAAAGTCGCTTCTTTTTCTGAGCTTCTTTTAAATTGGTATCAAGAAAAGGGAAGAAAACTTCCCTGGCGTGAGGATTCTTCTTTTTATCATGTTTATTTAAGCGAAATCATGCTGCAACAAACCCGCGTTGAAGCAGTGAAGAGATACTATGAGAGATTCTTAAAAGTCTTGCCAACTTTGAAAGATCTCGCTTCTTCTAAAGAAGACACGGTTATGAAGCTTTGGCAGGGGTTGGGTTATTATTCCCGTGCAAGAAATCTTCAAAAAGGGGCAAGATATATTCTCGAGAACAACCTTTCTTGCAATACCTATCAAGAATTAATAAACGTCCCTGGGATTGGCGATTATACCGCGAAAGCAATCCTTTCTATTGTTTACAAACAGCCTTATATTGCGGTAGATGGAAATTTGATTCGTATCTATGCCCGTTTACATTGCTCCCCCTATGATGCCAAATCGAAGGAAATAAAAGAGAGATGCAACAAATCTTTCCTTTCCTTGCTCGGAAAGGACTCCTCTTCCTTCAACCAGGCCCTGATGGATTTGGGGGAATTGGTGTGCTTGCCAAACGCTTCGCCTAAATGCGAAGAATGCCCCCTTAAGCAGTTTTGCCAATCGCACCGAGAGAAGATCCAAGAGAAATACCCACGTTCTAAGAAAAAAAGCCCAAAGAAGGAGATTCATAAAACTGTCTTTCTTCTTTCTTATCAAGGGAAATATCTAATTCGCAAAAGGCCGAATAGGGGATTGCTTGCCTCTTTATACGAATTCTATAACGTGGATGAGCATTTTAATCTATCAGAAGCAAAGAATTATTTAGAGGAGAATGGCTTTTCCGTTGATGCAATCCATAAAGACAAGAAAGGGAAGCACGTCTTTACCCATTTGTTATGGAAAATGAGCGGCTTCCGTGTGGAATTAAAGGATTATCCAAGGAATTGTGGTTTCTTATTGGCTACAAAAGAGGAATTGGAAAGACTTTATTCCATACCATCCGCTTTCAAAACGTATTTGGATGAAATTCTTAATTAAAGAAAAATATTCCTAGGAAGGCTTTTTCATACAGGGGTCCGTCTTTTTTTCAAAACAAGCATGGATATTCGCCAGGTTTTTTAATTGCCTCCCTCTTTCGAATGCTTACCTTTATATTTATATAATCAATAGAGCTTTCTATAGTTGGACGCATTCATTTAGAATACAGAAAGGAATTGGGAGCGATTATGAAATTGATTTTTATCGATATTGATAATACGTTGTTGGACTTTGATAAATACACGGAAGAAAGCTTGAAAAAGGGTTTTAAGCGCTTCTCTTTGCCGGAATTCGAACCCTATATGTTAGATGTATTTCACCAAGAAAACGATAAGCTTTGGCGGAAAATCGAAGAGGGAACGCTCCATATCGACGGGCTTAAACACGTTCGTTTCCAAAGAGTTTTCGAGGCGTTGCATATAAAACCATCTTTCGATCCGACTTTATTTGAAGCATATTATCGTTCTCAGCTTTTTGAAAGCGCGATTCCTGTTGATGGCGCTTACAAGATGCTTGACTATCTTTCTAAGAAATATATTCTTGCGGTTGCAAGCAACGGCCCTTATGAGCAGCAAATCCATCGTTTATCCCTCGCAAAGATGGACCGTTATTTCACCTATTTCTTTATTTCGGAAAAAATCGGCTATTCGAAACCGTCTCCTCTTTTCTTCTTAAAAGCCTTTGGGGAGATTAACGCAAATAGGACGGATATCATCCTTCCTAAGGATGCCTGCATCATCGGAGATTCCTTAACCTCTGATATGAAAGGCGGATTTAATGCGGGGATGCACACCTGTTTCTTTAATAAGAAAAAAGTGGATACGCCCCCCGATAGGATTGATTTTGCGATTTCCGATTTAAGCAAAATATCAGACGTTTTATAAAAAGAAGGGAGACATGCATTCGTTTTACATGTTGTTTTTGATAATTTAGAACGTTTTTAATACAATTTGCTTAGAAAGGAAAATCTATGAGCAGAACACAAAAAACCATTCTGTTGGTGTTTCATATCTTAAGCGATATTTTATTGCTGCTTCTAGGATTGTTTATCCATTTGATTTTTGCTTTGATTGGCGGCTTAGGAGATGCTGCTCAAGGGGGAGGAGATGCCACGTCAACGCAAATGACTTTGCTCTCCTTGTATTTTTTGATTCCGATTTGTCTTGCTGTTCTTTTGGATGCCTTTGGTTTGGCACTTGGATTTTCCAAGAAAGAAAAAACAAAAGCCAAAAGAATAAGCGTGCTTGTTTTTGAAATCTTAATCTGCCTTGTTGTTCTGTCTCTGGGTGTTTACTTTATTGTGGGGTCTATCCTTTCTTTAACCGAAGGGGAGGGAATCATAAATCTCGTTTATGTATTTGTCATTCTTTTGCTTATGGCTGGCTATTTGACATTGCATATCTTAACTATGAGGACTTTTTGTTTCTTAAAGAAGAACGAAACGCCCGTTTCTTAAAGATAAGTAAGATATTCTCATGCGTTTTACCTTTTATTTGGATCGAAAACGGAAACCTGAGACGGCTAAAGCCCAAATCTTTTTTGCCGCCGCTTCTTTTTTTGAAGGCATGGTGATTTCGTTTCTCACTATTTTTTTAAACGAGTGCAGAAAACAATTGGGGTGGACCTCTAAAATGTCTTCCTTGAGTTTGTTTTTGCCTCCTTTTGGCGCAGCGATTGGCATTTTCATCTGTTCTTTTTTCGTCTCACATCAAAAAACGAATCTTAAAGTCATGAGAGGCTTGATTTGCGGAAGTTTTGTTTCCATCCTTGTCTTTTCTTTGCTCGGTATTTTTCTGCCAACCGGCTTAAATCCGACAGGGGAGATTGTTAGAAAAGGGGAATACTATGCGTTATTCGCTTTGTTTGTCGCCTTCTCTTCTATCTTGATGGGACTTCATTGGGCTTTTCTTTCTTTTCATGCTTCCTGCGCAGCGGACATTAATGTTGCAGAGGGAAGCCGATACGGGCATATTTGCCTTTATGGGGTCTTGATGCCGGCGATTGCTTCTCCTTTAGCGGGTTATATCGCAGAATCCTACTTTATTGGATATAAAGGCTATTTGTTTCTGTTTCTTGTTTCATCCCCTTTGCTTATTTTGCTCTTTGGCCTCACTTTTATTTTTAAGCCATTCCCAAGTTCTTTGTATCATTCCGATAGCGATGAGCATGTTCCAACGAGGCTCTTGTTTCAGAATAAGAACTATGTCTTTTATCTCTTTTTGGCCTCTTTGTGGATTCCTCTTATATGGGCAAGCGATTCCTTGACTTCCTCTTTGTGGTCTTCTTATGAAAGCCTTACGGAAACATTGAATTCTTTTAATCCTCTGACGTGGGGCATTTATTTGGGCGTGAGCTATCTTTTTGAATTTCTTTTTGTGTTCATCAACACTCATTTTGGAATCGGGAAAAAGATTCGTTTCTCCTTAAGCCTCGCCTTAGGGCTAATTTGCATCGAAACTTTTTCTTTCGGCCTTTTCTCTTATTTCTTTGTTGGCCCGGAGCACGTTTCCACACTTTTGGTAACGGGCATCATTTTGATTCATTCTTTGAAGGGGATGGCAAGTGGCTTATACGTTACAAGCAATCTAGGCATGCTTAACCATATATTAGGGCCAAAATTAAGAAGAAAAGCGGTCTTTGTTGCCCCGCTTATCTTTCAGTTGGTCAACTCCCTCCTGCAGCTTTGCTATCCTTACTTCACCGATTTCACTTTCGTGGTTTTCTTTGTGATGAGCGGGATTGCTTGCACGGGGGTGATTCTTTCGGCCTTCCTTGATGTGCATCTTTTGCATCATCCCGAAGAGATGAAGGATTAACTGAGCTATTCCACGATCGGCAAAGACAAACGAACAAGATCGTGAGAGAGCTCTTTTTCTTTCATATCCAAATCTTTGGTGTAAGCGAAATAAATGGTGCTGGCGAAAGCGCCTGCATAAAAAGCGGAAGTGATCTCGCTATTTACCTTTTTGGTTAAGAATTTCTCATAATTCTTCTCCAATCTCGCAAAGATATCCTGGATAAAAACGTTAAGACTATAAAATAGGACGCGGGATGTGTCGTTCCGAATGATTTGCTTAAAGGGCAGATCCGTGGTGTAGAAAAAGTGAACTATGACATCAACCGTTTTGCGGAAATTGAAGATACGGGTCGCATAAAACGTTTTGTCGAGTATCGGTTTTATATCTTTCAATAAAGCATTTTCATAACGCTCAAAAAGAAAAACGAGCAACTCATTCTTATCATTGAAATTGTTATAGAAAGTATTTTTGGAAATCAACGCGCGGTCGGTGATGTCTTTAATCGATATGTCTTCCATGTTTCTTTCTTTTAAAAGATCTTCCAAGGCGTTTGCCAAATCCCTTTTCGTGCGCACGATACGCGCATCCTCTTTGTTGCTGATATTCTTTTCGTCTGTCATAATCTGCCTCTTCTTTCGAACGTGAAAAATTTTAGCACTAAAGTATTGTAAATGGAATAGTGTTGTAATAACATACTCAACGGAAGATATTGTACTAAAGGTCAATAACTTCAAAGGAGGTCAAGAATATGGGCGACGTCATTGAAATCAAACACCTTACGAAAGACTATGGCGAAGGACGTGGCGTATTTGATGTTTCTTTCTCCGTTCATGAGGGGGAATGTTTTGGATTCCTAGGGCCTAATGGAGCGGGCAAATCTACCACAATTCGTCATTTGATGGGCTTTAGCGTACCCGATGCCGGGGAGACGTTGCTTCGGGGGGAGAACTCCTTGAAAGATAGGGCGAAAATCATGCAGGGCGTCTCTTATATCCCTGGGGAAGTAGCTCTTCCTCTTGCCTTAAAAGGATCGGAAGTCATCGAAGAGCAAATGAAACTCAAGGGAATGAGTGACAGAACCTTCCTGGATTGGCTTATCAAAACCTTTGAGTACGATTCTAATTTATATTGCAAAGAAATGTCGCTGGGAATGAAAAGAAAGACCGCGATTATTTGCGCTTTCATGTCGGACCCAGACATCATCATCATGGATGAGCCTTCCTCTGGGCTTGATCCAGAGATGCAAGAAAGATTTATCAATCTTGTCGAACTAGAAAAGAAAAGAGGAAAAACCATTCTCCTTTCCAGCCACATTTTCCAAGAAGTCGATTCCTGCTGTGACCGCATTGCCGTTATCAAGGATGGCAAAATCGTTTCGAATTTTGTCGCCAACGATTTGAAACACAAGAGCACGAAACAATATCACGTCACCTATGGAAATCAAAAAGAAAAGAACGAGGCAAAGAAAAGCCTGATATCCCATCATTTCAGAATAGAGGATAGCAGCCTTAACCCTTGCCGCCTCTCTGCATATGTGGATGAAAAAGACATTAACCGCTTTATCAAAGAGATGCCGCGAGTCGGCTTTGTCGACTTCTCGGAAAGAAAAGAAACGTTGGAGGATTATTTCATGTCCTTCTATAAAGAAGACAAGACTTATGGAGGAATTAAGAAATGAGCGAAGAAAAGAAAACCGTCATCTCCGTGAATCATGTCTCCAAGGATTATGGGCAAGGGAGAGGGAACTTTGATGTCACTTTCCGAATAAAACAGGGTGAAACCCTTGGAATCGTTGGAGAAAACGGCGCAGGAAAAACAACCCTTATCCGTCAGATTATGGGTTTTATCAAATCGGATACGGGGAATATCAACATCTATAACTATGATGCCTATAAAGATTCCGCTTCAACGAAACGCTATATGGGTTACATTCCAGGTGAAATCAATTTTCCCGATGTCCGCTCAGGGGATGAGTTCTTGCATGATTATGGCAGGGCTCTTGGCATGAAGGATGAGGATTTCGCCTATGCGAATGAAATCATCTCAAGAATGCAACTGGACATCCGCGCCTATCCTAAGAGGATGAGCAAGGGCATGAAACAAAAAACCAGCATCGTGGCTGCCATGATGCTAAAAGCCCCGATCATCATCATGGATGAGCCATCTATCGGCCTTGACCCTCTTATGAGAGAAGAGCTTCTGAAGCTCATTCTCGAACAAAAAGAGAGAGGCGCGACGATGCTGATGTCTTCGAATACAATTGAAGAGCTTGAGAGGGTTTGCGACCGCGTTGCCTATATGTCTCAAGGGAAAATATTAGATATAGCCGATGTCCATGAAATCCAATCACGCATGGTGAGAGACTTCAAGATTGAATTCAAGGAAGCAAAAGACTATCAATCCTTCATCAAAAACAGAAAAGACATACTAAGGCTTCAACCTCAGTACCATCAAGCCACCATACGAATCGACAAAAAAGAAATACCCCATCTATTTGATCAATTAGAGAAATACGATCTCAAATTCATCTCGGAAGTGAAATACAATCTCACGACCTACTTCAACGAGAGAAGAAAATCCTTAAATAAGGAGGAAAAATAATATGAAGAAAAAGAATGTTGAAACCCCAGTTGTTAGCGAAAATGCGCAAGAAAGCGTCATGGCATTGCCACCAGAACTTTCTAATTCCAACGGAACGAAGGAAAAAAAGAAAAGGAATTCTTTGTTCTCTTCCGCTTTGTTTAAGGAATCCCTCCATTCCAATCGTCGCGGTTTAAGCGTCGTTTCGATCGGCAACGCTTTAATCATGGTGATCATCATTTCGATTCTTTCTACCCTTCACATTAATTCCACGGCCTCTGCTTTAGCCGATCTTTTCGATAATGCAGACTATGAGAATACCATCAAGAGCGGCGCCATCTCTCTTTATTCTGCCTACGATAACAGCGCCGAAGCTTATGAGTCCTTCATCGCTTCAGATAACAAAGCTCAAAATCTTATCGAGACGGAAGTAAGCAAAGTTGAGGATGAGACACTTAACAACAGCGTGAATGCAGCAAAAAAACTCTATGACACGACTTACAGCATTACCCCAGGAGATAGCGCGACAAAGGAGAATGTCGCAAAGAGCGCAACCCTTGAAGTCGTAAATAAGACCTTAGACGCCAACGGGGACTACACCGAAGAAGAAAAGAGCGTTGCGAAGAGCATCATCTCCTATTATTTCGATATTTATGCCTCCGATACAAGCAAAGACACAAAGGAGATTTTAAAGCTTGCTATCCCAGAAGCTTTCACGGACAGCATTGTCAGCGTTTATCATCTCGATGAAACAAAAAGAGCGGAGACATATACCCTTTTAGCCGATGCGATCAGCCGCGTTTATGACAAATCCGAGAAGACAGAAGAAGTGAAAATCGATACGGCTTTAAAACTTCTCCCTACGCTCGCTAGCGGGGACACCTCCTCCTTTATCGGTGGGCTTTGTTCCGGACTTGAAGAGGTCTATGCCAAAAACAAAGACGCTTATCAGAAAGACGAAACGATTCGTAGCCTATATGTTTCCAGTGCCTGCCAAGAATATGTAATAGATACCCTTTCCTCCTTTGCCTATTACCAATATCTTCCGGATTTCACCGTTGAATACAAGACAAGCGACCTTGGATGGCCAATCCGCTTGGTTGGAACGGGGAAATATGCGGAAAATGGCAATGAAATCAAAGAAGAAATCGAGGTAAAGACGTATAACCCAGACGTTTTCGTCAAAGAAAAAGACAAGATGGGCAAAACCAGCAACATGCTTCAAAAGATGAGAAAAGAAGCGTTGACTGGTGAAGAATATACCGCTTCAGAAATTGCCGAGGCAAAGAAAGAGGCTCAAGAAAACATCGATACCATTTCCTTGAATCTAAGCAACTTCATGAAATCTTATCTTGAAAGAAAAGATGGAAAGAACGCTTATTATGATGAAAGAGGCGTGAATAAAGAAAGCATCGCTTCCCGCGCTGAGAAAGAAGTCTCCGAAATGGCAAGACTCACTTTAATCAGCACCTATAATGAGAAACATGAGCCTAAAATCTCAAGCATTGAGGAAATCACGGTTGAGAATTCTTCTATGTCCGGAAAAGAAATGATGACTTTGGTGAAAGGATATGCCGCTAGCGGCATCTCTTCCTACGAAACCTATTATTCCGACTTTCAAGAAAATGGTTACTCCTTAATGGATAGCAACCTTCTTGCCATGAACAAAGGGAGCCAAGGCGTTATGGCTCAGCTTCCTACCAGCGTTGATGAATCCCTTAAAGAAATGGGGGAGATGAACACGTATGGCATTATCGTTGGCGTTGTTGCTTTTGGAATCGCCGCCTTGCTTATTCCGATGGTTTACACCATCTTGTTGGCAAAGAGCCTCGTATCCGAAAAAGTGGAAACGGGTTCCCTTGCTTTCACCTTATCCACGCCAACTACAAGAAACTCCTTCATCTTTACCCAAGGCTGCTATCTCCTTTTCTCTGAAGTGGTAATGGCCCTTGCTTTGCTTGTCGCGAGCATTGTTACAAGAGAGATAGGAATTTGGTCTGGCTCGACCGACTTATCTACCAGTTTGCCTATCGTTGATCTTTGCTTATATGCCCTTGGCAACTTCATGGTTGCTCTCGCTGTTTCTGGAATCAACTTCCTTGCTTCTTGCCATTTCAACAAGACAAGCGAATCCATTGGCGTGGGCGGAGGAATTACGATCTTCTTCTTCATTTGCTCCATTCTTGGTCTGTTTGCCACAAAAGCCATTCCCGGAACGATCCGCATCACCATGATGTCCATCTTCAATTACATGACCATCGATTCCTTATTCGATGCTCTTGCGGTTATGACACAAGATTATGGAACATATTGGTTCAAATTGATGTTCCTTCTTGTTATCGCCATAGTGACTTATGTTCTAGGGGGAATTGACTTCAAGAAGAAAGATTTGCCTCTTTGATAAGTTTGATAAAAACAAAACGGATGTGAGCGAAACACATCCGTTTTTTATTTGGGCTCGTCCTTACTTAACGTACCAATAGCCCGCCTTTCTAGAGCCCATTCTCCCTATAAGCCCTTGTTTTGATAAGTTATCCAAATGCCTATGTATCGTCGGCAAGGACTTTTTAGCTTTTGCTGACAAATCCGAAATAGTGACGTATTTATCGTTTTTTATTGCCTCGACAATGATTTTATCGGTGTCGTTTATCTTATCATTTATCTTATCATTTCATTCAAAACGAATGATAAGTTAACACGGCAGGAGATTAAAAAGACTGTTTGTCTGGATGCTTCTCCAGACAAGAAATGCGTCGTTATATTTCTCAAAGAATTTCTTACGGTTTAAGTCGCACGAAAAAGAAATGAGATGGCAAAAATAGAGATAAGTGGTTAAATAAAGAGCTGTATGGAAAAAATAATTGTTTTGGATTTTGGCGGCCAATATAACCAGTTAATCGCCAGAAGAGTAAGACAAACCCACGTTTATAGCGAAGTCTTACCTTATACGACCTCTTTGGATGTTCTTTCTTCGCCCGATATCAAAGGCATTATCTTCACTGGTGGCCCAAACAGTGTCTACGATGAGAAATCGCCTCATATTGACGCTAAAATCTTCTCTCTTGGGAAACCGATTCTTGGAATCTGCTACGGCGCTCAGCTTATGGCATATACTCTTGGGGGCAAAGTGGAAAGCTGCGAATCTTCCGAATTCGGAAATGTGGAAGTGACTCTAAATTCTTCATCTCTATTAACCAAAGGCATTCCTCAAACGAGCAACGTTTTCATGTCGCATAACGATCAAGTCACGACGCTCCCTGAGGGATTTTCCTGTATTGGAAGCAGTGCTCATTGCCATAATTCCATTTTCATTAATGAAGAAAGAAAGCTCTACGCGACCCAATTCCATCCAGAAGTGGAGCATAGCGAATACGGCCAAAAGATTATTGAGAATTTCGTGTGGGATATCTGTAAATGCTCTCCAAGCTGGAAACCTTCTTCCTTTATTGACGATAAGATTAGGGAAATCCGTAAACAAGTCGGAGATAAGAAAGTTATTTGCGCTTTATCGGGAGGAGTGGATTCCTCGGTCGTTGCCGCATTGATTGGCAAAGCCGTCGGTTCTCAATTGACTTGCGTATTTGTCGATCATGGGCTTCTTAGGAAAGATGAGGCAAAGAATGTTATTACCACCTTCTCTAACAAAAAGAAATTTGGCTTCCATTTCTTGCCTGTGGACGCTTCAAACCTTTTCCTTGAAAGGCTTGCAGGCGTTACCGATCCGGAGCAAAAAAGAAAAATCATCGGCAAATCCTTCATCGATGTTTTCAAAGAAACAAAAGAAAGGATCCCTCATTGCGAATACCTTGCTCAGGGAACCATCTATCCAGACAGAATTGAATCAGGCTTGGGAATTTCTCAAACCATTAAATCTCATCATAACGTTGGCGGACTTCCAAAGGATCTAGGTTTTGAAGGACTTGTGGAACCGTTAAAAGATTTATTTAAGGATGAAGTCAGAGAATTAGGGCTCTTGTTGGGATTGCCTCATGAACTTGTTTATCGCCAACCATTCCCAGGGCCGGGCTTAGGCATTCGTATCATCGGCGAAATCAATAAAGAAAAGATTCGTATCGTCCAAGATGCGGACGCCATATTCCGTGAAGAAATCGCTAAAGCGGGTTTAGATAAAAAGATTAACCAATACTTTGCAGCCTTATCCAATATGCGTTCTGTGGGAGTCATGGGAGACGGAAGAACGTATGAGTATGCGATCGTTCTTCGCGCGGTGACGACCGATGATTTCATGACTGCTAAACCAGCTAATATTCCATTTGAAGTTATTACTCATATCTCAAACCGCATTGTGAATGAAGTCAAAGGAGTTAACCGTGTGGTTTATGACTTCACTTCAAAACCACCGAGCACGATTGAATTGGAATAAACAAAGAAGGCGCACATTGTAAACGTAAGAAGTGCGCCTTTTTTGAATGATCTTTTTGATGATAATCTTATCATTTCTTTTCGTTTTTGATTCTCGTTTTTAATCTACGTATCGCGTCCTTTTGCTCATGGGAGAGGCATTCTTTAGGAATAATGAAGGAAGAATACCAGCTTTGTCCTATTTTGAAACAACGACGACTTTCTTTGATATAAAGAATCGGTTGTCTTTCCACAACAAAATTATTTGAACGCAGTATACGTTCTGTGACAATGACCCTGTGGTCTAGCACAATTGTGCTGTTTTGGAGTTTTCCTTGCGTAGGTCGGGAAAAACAAACATAAAGAAGAAGAGAAAAATAAAGATCAGCATGATTAAATAATATATTTCGGGATTACTGATGGTGGATGTCTGAAGCCCAAATACCAATTTAAAAATCATCCAAATATCAAAAAACATCAAAATCAAGAGCGGTAGTAACAGTACCCATCCTTCTAAAAACTTTAGTCTACTAATGGTTTTTCTATTTGACGATGTTCGTATTGTCTGTTTTTCTTCCATGCCTTTACAACCCTAGTCAGAATTCGACGTCCGTCTCGTTTTTGAATCCAAATACTCTTCCGTCAATTCCGCTTCCTTTCGTTTGAAATGATATGGCATCGCTATTATATCTTGTACCTTCGCCAACATCGTACATTGGAAGCCATTCTACATATCTCATGTTTGATCTTCCGAAATGATATTTAAAACGCATCATGACGACTTCTTTGTCATTACTCCCCATTCCAATTTCGAATGCACTAATCATACTAATTAGATAGTCGCGGAAACGCCCCTTGCTGGTTGAGAATGGATTGCTGGTTTCATAGCAGCTCGCTAAGCCGGCTACGCTAACGCAAAGACTAGTTTCATTCAAAAAAATACTCATTTCTCTTTCTTGTGAATCTTCCCAATCACCATATCCGTCAATCGTTTTTAACAGGCACTTAAGGGTGGCATATATAGCTGCTCTTGTTTCAACATCCCATACATATAGAATTGCATAAGTCATGTCTTTCCAATCGGAATATTTGTCAGCTAAATGCCTTATATAAGGGTAGTCATCATAATTCGAATAAGTTTGTCTACACGTTTTATTGTTGTAGTCACGATAAATCGTGCTTGGAGTGATTCCTAAAGGAGCGTAGTCACTTATCCAAATTGCTCCTAAATCACCATTGTTTCTTCCTTCACTTATGCTGTAATGGGATCCCGCTCTAGCGGTATCAACGGCTTCTTCAAAGGTGATTTTATATGGGTTATCGTTGTCATATGTTCTATCCTCGTACGAATAAACACAAGCGTAATATGTACCTGGCTTTGCCGAAACTTCGATTTTTTCGTTTTGATTTCCTGCAGCAGAACTTTTTGCAATGTGGTTTTGAAAATTCATGGTTTTGACATTTGCTATCGGTGAGTCTTCCAAACGATAGAGCCTTAAATCATAATCACAATTTGTTGGTATGTTTTCTAAAGTCACCGTCAAAGTTCCGGTTGAAACCATATCAAATGAATAAAAGTCCTTATCGATATAGGTTTTTTCCCAAAGCCAAAAACCCTCTTTTTTCTGACTAATAGTAGTCTGGCACCCAGTGCTTATAAACGCCCGCCTCATCGGTTCCAACGGAATACATGTTCGTGGCGCTTCTAAAAGCGATTTATTCGTTACATTATTGATCATCATTTGTTCCGAATGAATAATGCAAGCGAGAACTTTCAAGACACGCTTAAAGGTTTATTTTTTGGTTGAAGAAGAATGCTCAAATGATGTCTTCGCTCTTAAGAGTTAGTGATTTCCGCACCTATTTTTATTCATCCAAAAAAGAAAAAGAAAAAGTCTTAAGAGAACAAACCAACGAGAAAGACATGCTTTGTTTGGATTTCTTTACTTCGGGACTAGATGCTGTTTTCCAAACAATCATTGAAGGATGACACACAGATGATTCCTTCTCCTGTTTCCTGAGTCGTCTTTCCGTCGCCTACATTTCGTACATGAAAGAAAGCGGCTGTTTAAAACAATTAGATTGATTAGCAGCCCTTTTTGACAAGGGAATTCTTTGTATGTAAATAAACCCTATCTTTTTTGATAATTCGGTGCATCCTTCACGATGTTTATATCGTGAGGGTGCCCTTCGATTAAACCGTTATTCGTGACTCGGATGAAAACGGCTTTTTCTTTGAGCTCGTCTAGACTGTGAGCGCCGCCAGCGCAAGCTCCCCCATGGGGGTTGGGAGGGATCCCGTAGGCCTTACTGTATTCCCTCACTCAGTTGGAGCAAGCGTATCTGGAAACATGACGCCTTTCCATACAGCCCTTGTAGGAAGGGATCCCTTCGTGCAGCATTCTTCCGACTGGGAGCCTTTCTTCTTTCGTGAGTTTCATCTTCGTGGCCCCCTTGTTCACAGAGCATCGCAATCTGCATGCAAAATTGTAATGTGCTGTCTACTTAAAGATTAGCAGTCCTAAATAATATATGCCGTATTGACAATAATAATAATGAAAATTACAATAATGGCAAGTTGAAAACAACCAAAGGAGAAAGAACCATGAAATTCAATGAAAGGGTCAAAATGTTTATGAATGAAAAGAAAATGACACAAAAACAATTGGCAGAGAAAACCGGAATCACGGAAGCTTCCATGTCGAAGTATCTTAATGGCGAAAGAACCCCGAGAATTGACGTGGTTGCGAATCTTTCTAAAGCTTTAGGCGTTACAACCGATGACCTTATCGGAAACGAGGTGGAGGATGCTCCTAGTTTCGCAAAGAGAAAAGTTCTTCTTGCTCGAGGCCTTGAAAATATGAGCGAAAAAGAGAAGAAAATGCTTATCGCATATATATTAAAAAGTTAGTTGGCGAGGTCTTTTATGCGTTTATGTTGTCGGGATTATGAATCAATTCGAACTAAGATTGCATATCTTTTAGAAGATTATAATGTGAACTGCATCCCTATTAATGTCTTTGATTTAGTTGAGAAAATGAACATAAAATTAATTCTAGAAAGCGAAAAACATCCGAAAAAATCAACAAAGGGATATGTTTACTATAAACGCCCTTCTGAAGAGTCCTATCTTTATTTTGATCCATTCACTGAAAAAACGGTTATTTATTTGGATGATGTAGGCTGTTCCAAAGAGAGGCAAAGATTTTCCTTGGCTCATGAAATATGCCATTTAATTTTGGGCCACACGGAACAAAACGAGAGAAATGAATATGAAGCGAATTTTGGTGCGACATATCTATTGGCCCCCAATTCTCTTGTTTTAACAAGGCCAAACGATCAAACTCTATTTAATACAGGAATGGTTAGCCAAATATTTGAAGTCTCGAAGGCGGAAGCCAATATTATCGTCAGTCGCAATATAAGCAGAACTCAAGCTAGCTATGGCTTAAAAGAGGTCCGCTACGAAACGATTATAAATGGTTTATTAAAGGATTCGCTCAATAAACGTATTGAGAAAATCCGCTAATAAAAAGCCCTTGTTATTCGCAGTAACAAGAGCATTAGAGATATGCTACAAAGCACACCTAACCGAGTAAATTGTAGCATATCCGTCTCAAATTTGTATCGGCTTAATGCTAGGAGGTATTCTAATGTACAAAAACAAAGACGGAATTGTCGAAGACTCGTTCCAAGCTTTCTTGGTGGATGGAGCGAATTTCACTCAAAACGAGGAGTACCCAATTCTTGAAGAATCGATGATTTCTTCCATTCCACCAAGAAAAATCATGCCTTTTTCAAGGGCAATCACTTATCGCGGTGATTTAAGCGATTATTATGTTTATTTTTATTCTCCTGATAAAACTTTTGAGAGAATTCGCAGAAATCCAAAAAGATATTTAAGTTTCTTCAAACGCTGTGGAGGAATTGTTGGCTTTGATTTCTCCGTTCATTCTGACATGCCCCTTGTAAAACAAAAGGCCCAGTTGAACGACAATCTTTCACTATCTTTCTACTATGGGAAAAACGGCATTCCTTTGATTCCCAATTGCAGGGGCGGCTCTGATTGTCTCGATGAGGAATATCTACAAGCCTTTCCGAAACATACCTATATTGCATTAGGTGTACATGGTTTTATTAAACGCAAAGAACAGAGATATGAATGGAGAGTTTGGATACTATCTTTGATTCAAAAGTTAGAACCAAGAGGTTTTATCGTTATTGGTCATCTTCCGCAAGACATCATCGACGACTACAAAAAATTTGTGGAATTCTATATTTATGATTCCTTCATTGAAGAAAGAAGGAAACGAAATTTGGAGGTAAACTCTTATGGCAACTAAAGGAGCTAGCTTTCGCTACGGAAATACGAATGGTTCAAGAACAGAGCATATCCGTTTTGCTTGGGCAAAAGGATTTAATCGAGGCGGTTTAGAAAGGCACTTTCACGATCATGGAAAAGAGTTTGGCGCAACAACAGCAGAAGAGTATGTTTCAAAGGCGGTGCATTTTGCTAATACAGTTGACCGAAAACATTTTAAGAGCGTTGTCGACTGCAATGGGACGACCTATAAATATGATATAGTAAATCACGTTTTGGCATTGATAGATAAAAAAGGCTATGTGATTTCTTATTACCGCATAGCAGATCATTTTACTTATGTTCCTAAAAAAGGAAGGGGGAAGAAAACAGTATGGATAAAAAAATAAAACAGGTGAAGCCCATGCTTTGCCCTGTCTGTCATAAGTTTTATTTTACAAAACTTTCGGAAGAAGAAATAGAAGACGGAAAAACACCGAACGATTTGCAGTGCACCTGTTGCGGTTGGTTTTACGACCTTGAACAATTTCGGAATCCTAATTTAGAGAAGCAATCCAATGTGATGTCCTTAAATGAGTACAAAGCCTGGTATAAAGCAAAAAAGCGCGGCAATCCCAAATGGGAATATGATAACGAGCAACCCCAAAAGAAAGAGCCTCATGAATGCCCATGCTGCGGGGAGCACACTTTCCCGGACGCCCTCAGCCATGAGATATGCCCTGTGTGCGGATGGGAGGATTCGGGGTTTGAGGATGAGCCAGATGAGAGAATATCATATTTTTGTATGAGCCTAAACGAAAGAAAGTCATGGTTCACTGAGCACAGAAAACGAAATCCTAAATTCCGTTTCTCGCCTTTAGGAAGGCCGAGAGGGAGAAAAAATAGAGCTCCTAAGGAGAATGAAGGAAAAACAAAAGCGAAAAACAATCTTCGTAAATTGGCAAAGGCTTTTAACAAGCGATATCTTCTAGAACAATTCTTTGCGAACGCATCGGATTTTTCCACTCCTAGTCCTGATGATTATGCTTCCTTCGCCGTTCGTTTTGCGAACTCATCGGATCATAAACACTTGAAGAATTTGGCGGATTGGAAAGGAAAAACCTACAAATATGATGTCCGTGATGGAACTCTCGTCATTGTGACACGGAACGGTTATGTAGTCTCTTTTTATCAAGTTAATGATAGTTTTATCTATGAGCCAAAGAAAGGTGAAAAGAGAAGAATAAAGACAGGAAACGAAACAGGCGAAAAGGAGATAGAGATACAGACACAAGTAGAGGAGAAGGAGCCTCATGAATGCCCATGCTGCGGGGAGCACACTTTCCCGGACGCCCTCAGCCATGAGATATGCCCTGTGTGCGGATGGGAGGATTCGGGGTTTGAAGAGTATCCTGACGATAAGATGTCTATTTCTTCGCTGACTTTAAATCAAAGAAAAAAACTTTTTATTAAGCAAAGGAAGCTTTTTCCCGGTTTCTCTTACTCATCTTGCAAGAAGAAAAATAAAGTCTCTTAACTTTAAATCAAAATACGATTTGGAATCCCTATTCTCCAATACGGAGATTAAGACTCTGACTTTTAGTGGATTTGAAGAAAAATGCTTGAAATGTGAGGCTAAAACGATTTTAAAAGGCAATATCGTCACAAGTGTATGGGGAGCCTAAAGAAAATTTGGAAATCAGATTCATAACGTCAATACCCGGAGGAGGAAAAAGATGGAATTAGATTTAGGGACTAAAATTATTACCCTCATTGGCAGGGATATCGTTGAGAGAAACGACGCGCATGTTTTTCTGCCTAAGGGCTGGTGCTAAGCTGGAGGAACGCCCATAACCACATCAAGAACCAAGAATCCACAAATTGGATCGCAAATTGCGCCTTGAAGATTCGATTTTACTTAGGCTATCTTTTTTGATAATTCGGTGCATCCTTCACGATGTTTATATCGTGAGGGTGCCCTTCGATTAAACCGTTATTCGTGACTCGGATGAAAACGGCTTTTTCTTTGAGCTCGTCTAGACTGTGAGCGCCGCAATAACCCAAACCACTATGAAGGCCACCAAGTAGTTGATAAATGACATCGGACACTTTTCCTTTATAAGAAGTAATCCCTTCAATGCCTTCTGGGACAAGTTTGTTTTGTTCCGTGTTTTTATCTTGGAAATAACGGTCCGCAGAGCCTCTGGACATTGCCGCTAAAGAACCCATTCCAACATAGGATTTATATTTCTTTCCGTTGGATTCGATGATTTCACCTGGTGTTTCGTCACATCCGGCTAACATGGATCCTAACATGACAGCGTTTGCGCCAAGAGCGAGTGCCTTGACAATGTCGCCTGAATATTTAAGCCCTCCATCGGCAATGACTCCAATTCCTTTTTCTTTGCAATAGCTAGCAACTTCATCCACAGCCGTGGCTTGAGGGCAACCCACGCCAGCGACAACACGCGTTGTGCAAATAGATCCGGGGCCAATACCTACTTTGACGGCATCGACGCCTGCATCAATTAAAGCGGCTGCAGCTTCTTTTGTGACAATGTTACCAGCGATGAGATTTATCTCTGGATATAGTTTCCTTATTGTTTTCACGGCATCGATGATGTTTTTGGAATGCCCGTGTGCAGAATCTAAAACGAGCACGTCTACGCCCGCTTTAAGAAGAGCGGACACTCTTTCTAACATATTATCAGAGACACTGATAGCCGCTCCTGAAAGAAGACGCCCATTTATATCTAAAACGGCATTAGGGTAGCCTTTAACATCCGCTTCCTTAACTAACGAGACTTCTTTTGCTTGATTTTCAATCGATAGGTTTTTATGGATGATGGCCAACCCTCCTAAACGGGCAAGGGTGATCCCCATCTCATGCTCGCTTACCGTATCCATGGCAGCGGATAGGATTGGGATGTTTAGATGGATGCGTTTGGTGAGGCAGGTGTCGACTTTCGTTTCTTTTGGCAAAACGCTGGATTCTTGGGGGATGAGGAGAAGGTCGTCATAAGTGAGGCCCACTCTAATATTTTCTAGTTTCATTTCGGCTCCTTTTAAAAGGTATTTCGGATACCTTAGAGCAAAAAGAAAGAGAAATCTAGATAAAAAGTAAATAGAGCGCTTTCTTGTTGGAATGCCAGCTTTTCTTTGTTATTATCTTTTGTTGGCGTGAATGGAAATAAGAGAAAACTCGTGTTTTGAGTTATTTATAAGAGGTATGTGTTCTCTTTTGCTTTCGCTTTAAGAACGTAGGAAACGATTCCGCTTGAGAGAATAACGCCTGAAGCGCCCAAAGAAACAAAACCAATGTTGCCTTGATTAATTTGTTCCAGAATTTTGGAAGCGTTCTCGTTAATGGATTTCAAGCAAATGATTTCCGTTGGAACTAAAGCTATTAACGAAATGGATAAGAAAAGAATTATGGCCGGGAAAACAATCAGGGTCGCGCTCTTTTTGGAAATAAAGAGATTTCTGGCCGTTAAAACAGAAAGAACGCAAATGGCAATCATAATGAGAGCCGTCAAAACCATAGGGACAATAAGATAAGCGATTGCAACATTTGCATCCTCGACAGTTACAGTTCCTCCTTCTAAAAGACTAGCTATTGATGCCATTCCTCGATAGAAAAAGGAGATGAAACCGATTTGATAAGTCGTTGTTGTAGAAGAATAAGAATCTGTGAAAAGAACATAGCTCCCAGCTAGTCCACGAAGCAAACCAATCGTTTGGAATACAAGAACAGCAGTGCAAATATAAGATGCAAAGCAAAGGCCTTTGCCTTTTTGGAAAGAAAACACGAAGCGATAGACTATCTTTAAGATGAGCAAGAACACACCCAAGCCAAAAATAAAAGCAACGCCAAACCCCATTCCCGCTACGGTTTCTTGGCCGATGGTTAAGCTGCCATACATTAAGGCATAGAAAGCGGCGGTGGATAAGACGGCGGCAATGAGGCACATATCGCTAGAAGAAGGTTTCCTTTGTTTTAGACACTTTGCTTCTTTGACGATGCCTATTGCTCCAAAGGTGATAATCGCAGCCGAAAAAAGCAAGGCAAAAACGCCCTCTGCCAAAACAAGGCCGCCATTGGCCATATCCATGATTTGATGGCCTAGGCTTGTCTCTGAATATTGGTTTTTGATTTGTTGGAAGACATCAAATATTTCTTTTAGGCCGATATGAGTAACCCCATTTGCCGCAACCACATAAAGATAGCTGCTTCCTAGTAATATGATCGACAAAGAAAAATAAACGATCATCGAAATAGACAGGATCATGCTAAAGATAGGAGAAAGCTTCTCCTTAGTGCCCTGCGTATCTTTTTTGGCGGGAGCCTTTTCTTGAACTAACGAAGTGCCACACTCTTCGCAAAAGAGAGCGTCTTCATCGTTTTCTTTGCCGCATTTTGGGCAAACTTGTTTATGAGGGATGATGGGAGAGCCGCAATATTTGCAAAATGTTGCGCCATCTTTTACTTCCTTTCCGCATTTCGGACAATTCATAGGTGACCTCCTTGTATGTAAGGGTTATGGACAGCATAACTCGATTTCTAGATGTTCTTGCCACATGTTATTTCTTTACATCAATTTTATTACCTTAAAGTGGGAAGATAAACCATTAAACGGACGATAAAATGAAAAAACATATGATTCTACCTCAAATACCATCGCCGCATCTTTCATATCGTTTCTTATTTCAAAATATAGAAAAAAGGGAAGCGGATACGGTTCGACATTGCATGAAAGACTAAAAAGGCAATTGATTCATTCATTGCTTGCTTTTTCAAGGATGTAGGAATTTTCGATATGGAATATTTGGGCAAAAGGGAATTGAATGGCGCTAGAAGAGTGGAAATTCAATGACAATAAGCGTGCTGTATCCGATTCTGAAAATGATGCGAGAAACAAATCAACGAAAATATTTTCTAAGATCGAGAGGTTTCGTTGTTTCTCAATTTCCAAATGGACTTGCAGAATTTAAAACGAGAATCCTCACCGCATTCCGTTAGGTTAGAAGCTCAGTCTTTGGCCCAAATGCGAATTCCTTATTCTTCTGTCGATAATGGGACGATATTGTTATCGCTCATTTCTTTGCGGCAGTGGAGATAAGCATGTAGTCAAAGTCAGCGGATGGCCAATAATTGTCGTCCCAACAAGTTTTTAATCCGCTCGTGCAAGGGAAAAGCTCGACCTTAATTTTGTTTGCGCCTTTCTTCAGAGAAACATCGCTCACGTCCACAAGCTGATATTGCTCATAAAAAGGACCGAAATTCCAATCATTAGGAGTTGCGCCTACTTCGCCTTGCTTCATGACGCTGTCATTAGAAATAGCGATTTCTTTATCGTTCACAAATAGACGCATGAAAGTATTGAGCCTTGCTCCTGCCATGAAGGTTTTATCCCCATACATTTGCAAGGTGACCGGCGCCATATTGAAAGACAAGTTCCCTTCTATATCGGAAGGGGCGTCATATTCGAGCTCAAAGAAATTATTCTCCACGCCGACATTCTTTACTAAATTGAAATTGCGAAGGGCATTATGCTGTATTTCTGCCCCTTTGAAATTAGTGGAAGTCTCGCATTCAATTTTGTTTGAAATTTTGATTGGAAACTCTTCGCTAACTTCTCCGCAATTAACCATGATTGAGGCGTATTCGCCAAAGACGGCATTGCCTGTTGGATAAGTTATCGAGGCGCTATCATTAATCGAAAGGATGTTGCCGTTAGCATACTTGCCATAGAATTTGCAACCGCCATTTAGCTTATCCAGCGTCTCGCCATCATAGATGATTGGTTGGCTGAAGGATTCAATTGAAATGAGGTCTCCGTTATCTAAAGTTTGATTGATTGTTACATCAAAAGAAGTCCATTTTGTTATATCGATTCTTTCATTGCTATAGCCATTTGGCACATAGCTATACGTGTAAGAGACCTTTACGCTTTTATTTCCCGCTTCGGAAAAAGACGGAGCCTCAATCTCATATTCGCCCTCTTTCAGTATACGTGATACTCCATTATTGAGGATCGAGCGTATTTCCATCAACGAGGAATCAAAGGCCTCACCAACGGCATAATGCGTTTTGCCCGGCATTTTCGCTACTTCAATACGGTCAAGAATGACATCAACCGCCTTGATTTCAAGCTTCGTCGATGCTTTCTTGTCGGCGGTTTGAATTATCGCCTCACCCCCGGAATATGGGAAATCCTTTCCTAAGGACAACTCGTAATCCGTCTCTCGCAGCGTCTTTTTAACGCCATCGACAAAGATGGCAGTAACGATTAAATCGTCTTTGGTTAGCTTCACATCCCCCTTGTAGAAAGTTTTTTCTTCTTTAAGACTTGCGCTTAAATCGCGGATAGAGTAATCCGCTAGAGTTATGGCTAAATCGAAACTCTTTTCCCCCGCCTTGAAGATGATCGTGCCGCCTTCTGCTTTAAAATTGGCTGGCACTTCCATCTCAAATTCGCTAGGGGCAAGCTCTAAGCTAGAGCCATTGCTAAGCATCGCATAGACTTCAAAATCTTCTTTGCTTGGATTGGCTCTCCCGTTGTTATAGAAACAGATTCCTTCTTTCAAGGAGGCAAATAGCGTGGAGATGGTAGCCCCCTCGTTAGGATCGGTGATCGAAGAGTCGCTTGAAGCGGACGCCTCACTACTGCCTGTGGAAGTAGTAGATTGCGAATCGCTATTGCTTGAAACGTCGGCAGGGGTATTTCCGCAACTTGCCATAGAAAGTCCGCTTAAAAGCGCAACTAATGTCAGAAAGTTTTTCTTTTTCATCGCATGTTCTCCTTATATTTTCTCCAAAAGGAAGTAATCAAGATTGAAGGTTGGGGATTGGGGGTCTTTGCCCACGCCATTTTGATTAACCCAATAGAAATCTTCATCCAAATCGTTATGGAATGATTTAAATTCAAAGTGGATTGAATTCTCGCCTTTTTTAAGGTGTGTGCCATCAGAGATTGTGAGAAGGCTAAATATCTTGTATAAATCCCATAAATCGCTATTGCTTGAATTTTCAAATTTCGCAGAATCGCTCAACGTCAATGCTTCGCCGTTTATTTTGAAATCAACGAATTCTTTTAAGGCGATTTCTTTGGAATAATAGCTGCCTTCGTTGTTTTTAACGATATAGCCATTCGCTAAATTTGCAGAAATCTTGTAATCTCCTTCTTCTTTTATGGTGAATTTATAGTCGAAAGTAGACCGCCAAGTGTTTTTATTGGTAAAGCCAGAAACATAAACGTCACCAGCTTCATTCTTCTCCGTGTTCACGTTATAGCTAAGTCCAGTGCGATTTTCTGCCTCCATTTTACCGGAGACATGAATCGTGAGCGTTGCTTTAAGCTCACCTAATTTAGCTTCTATTCTTTCTTCGCTTAATGGAGCATAGATAATAGAATCCTCGCTATAAGAGAAGATTAAATCCGCATCATCGAGCACAACTTTTTCCTCGTTGTTTAGCGTTGCGATAACGCGAGGCAAAATAACTTCGGAACAATACGTATTGCCTTCAACGGAGATGCTTTCTTTCTCGAAAGCGATAGACTTCACATCTTTCACATCGTATTTGCTACTTTCGAAACGAACCTTCTCTAAAGCAAGGCTTGGCGTGTATTCGTTCTCGCTCTTGAGCGTGATCTTTAAGGAATGCTCCCCACGCTCTAAATCATTGAGCGTGATCAGTTTGACGCTAGAAGGATAGATGTTTCCTTGTTCTTTTTGACTGCTGCTCATTTTTCCTTTCAAAATGACAGAGTCGTTTATAGCCAAAGCGTTATCATCAAGCGTGACGTCCATTACTTTATTGAGGGGAACATCTAAGCTGATATCGTTTTGCTTATAGAGATTAATCAATTCAAGGAAGACATCGATGGATTGCTTTTGATGCACCGCGAAAGACACGTTGAGGGTGTTTCCATCGCTCAAATCGGTCCAAACCTTGTGCTTAACGCCATAAGAATCTTGGATTGTCCCTTTTGCTCCGCCGTTGGCATCCATGTAATCCGCGGAAGTTTCATCGTAAACAAGGACATTTTTCTGAACGAAGAAAATAGATTTATTCTTGGCCAAATAAACGGTAACGTCATGATATCCAACCCCGAATTCGGTTGGGGCAAAGACGTTACTCACCGAAATGAGGATATCATCTCTAGATACCTCACGAAGGCTGCCGTCATTCATTTTGGCATTAACTATGAAATTCTTTTCCTCAAGATCCAAAGATGAAATTCTACTTGGGAAGGAGGAAGATTCAAGCGAAACGACATCGCTTGCATTAAGCTCTTTGCTTTCGACTTCATAAACAAAATAATCGATGTTGCAAGAAGGGGTCTCATTCCAAAGGTTTTGTTTCCCGCTTTCGCTTGTTTTCCATTGGATTTTCAGGATGTTGTCATCACCTCTATGAAGCGCTATATCGTCAATCGTGAGGTTGACGTAATGACCGAATATTTCATCATAATAGCCAACTTCTTCCTCTTTGGTTGTGACATATCCAGGGAGCCAGAAATCGCCTTCCAATTCTTTGCCATTTAAGGTAATCGTCGCGACATCGGATAGATCCAAAGGCAATGCAGCGTGATATTGCGTCCATGCATTTTCGCCTTGGATATTTCTGGCGAAGCCATTGCTAATGCGAAGAGTGAGTTTCCCTTCCGAATAATTTTCGGAAGATACAGCAAAGGCCATCCAGTTTTCGCCCTCTTTCCCTTTCAGCGGGTTGAAGCCGCCGACGTAAGTCACTCCTAAGTGCGTCCCGACATGCGGATAGTAGGTATTCTCAGGAAGAGTTGCGGATTCCGCTTCAATCTTCTTTCTTGTGGTGATGGAAACCGGTGCTTTTAGACCAGAATCATTTAAAATAACGGAAATGTCATATTTTTCCCCGAGCTCAGCAGTTCCATTTAGGGAAGAGAAATAATATTCATCGTCATTTAAGACTTTCTTATTTCCGCTTTCATAGACGCCGATAACGCGACAATTAGAGGATAAGGAGCTTAACGAATCCCCTTCCGATAAAGTGACAGGCTCGACGTAAACGGATTTAAGCTCATCGTTTGCCAAACTCGTAACAACCTTCACTGAGAAGGCGGTCTCGATCTTTTCATCCCCTTCTCCATAAACAATTTTGACTTCATGGGCCTCGGTAGGCTCAGAAAATTCTGAGGTTATTATCTGATAGCCGTTAGGATTTGAAGCGTCTTGCTTGGCAACGCTCTCTTTGCTGCCGTCATTGTAGAGAACCTCTACCTTTAATGCTTCTTCATCGAACGTCTCATTTTTTTCATAAACCGTTTTGAAAGGAAGGGAACTAATCGTGAGCGAGACCTTTTTTAGATCGGTGAGCTCAACCGTGATTTCTTTCGTGACGGAGCCTGAGGAAAAGACGATTTTTCCACCATTTAAGAAGAAATCATCGCCATAGGAGAGACTTACTTTCTCTTTCTCCATTGGGGAATTGCTGCCGTCGTTATAAACACCATTGACATCAAAATCCTCAAATTTTGGGCTTGCTTTTCTATTTTTGTAATAGGAAAAGCCTTCTTTTAAGGAAATGTTCATGTCGGTGAGACGTTTCTTTTGCTGTTGCTCGTTACTAGAGCTTCCATCTTCTTGAATGCTGTCTTGGGAGGCTAGAGCTTGGTCGCTGAGGAATTTCAGATACTCTACTAAAGGGACGGTTCCGCATGTGATTAAAGCCGCCGAACTTAAGACAATCAAAGCAATACGTTTTGTTTTCATGTTATTTCTCCTCCTCTTTTTTCTTCTTTTTGGATGCGATTTTTTGGTCAATCCACGCACATAATCCGAAGGAATCGAACACTCCGAAGAAGACTAAGCCAAAGACAACGAACCCAAGGGCGATATTCACATCAAGGACTAATGGTGATACCCAATTGAAAGATGGCCTTGAATTGGAGGAGGTGATGGTTTTCCCCTTCCAAGGGTTCTTGTTATATTCACGGCGCGAATACATCGCATTGAGATAAGCGTATACAACGTGTTTTACCGCATTTCTAAGCACGCGTTGTGCGCGAGGGGTCGAGTAGTCGCTTACTGTTCCTACGGCCATTCCTAAATCGCCGCCGGCTCTTAACGTTTCGTCTAAATCCATATAGCGATTCAGGTCGGAATAATCGGTAATGACCGCTCCTTTGAATCCCCATTCGTTTCGTAAAACGCCAGTCATCAATGAGACGCTTCCGCCAGCCCAAAGGGCTCCGACGCGGTTATAGGAGGTCATCAATCCGTTCGCGCCATATTCTTGAACCGCAATTCTAAATGGCTCCAAGTAGATTTCTCTGAGCGCTTGCTCACTTACCCAGGTGTAAAGGTTATCGCGGCAAGTCTCGGTTTCCGCCAAAGCGAAATGCTTCAAATAAGCGATTTTCCCGTTTTGGCGGATGCCTTTCACATAATTTCCGGCCATGATGCCAGATAAAAGAGGATCTTCTGAATAATATTCGAAGTTTCTTCCGCAAAATGGAGAGCGGTGGATATCCGCACCCGTTCCGCAGATTCCGTACAGACCAAGGGCTTCCATGTCATTTCCAATCGATAAGCCTTCTTCGTAGGCGAGAATCTTATCCCAAGTTTGAGCGACAAGAGTGGAATTCGGAAAGCCGACGCCTTTATTTGGCGAGGTAAATCCGCCAATTTGGGAAGGGCCATCTAAAGTATTAACTTCCGGTAAGCCAATGGAAGCGATTGCGCTTTGCTTTGAGAAGGCGTTGCTAAGGGTATTTTTTGCTTCCTCGCTTGACACTTGATTCAAAACATCTTCCCAGCGCGGATCGTCATAATTTTCTCCAAGAGCAAAGCCAAGCTCGGTCACATTCTCGAGTTTTGACTCTTGCACCGAGTTCGTGACTTTTAAATCGCCTGATTTATAGGTTACAGGGGTTTGGTCCACTTCGTTTCCGAATGCATCGACTGTAGCTTTGTCAAAAGCGATTGCTTTGCTTCTATCTTTTCTGTCATATCCTTGGAAATACATTTTGTCGGCTATATTAGAAGCCATGTCTCTGCCAGTAGTAATGTCTCCGGTAGAAGATTTTGCACGTGGATAAGCGTAATCGCCATTGAAGTCCTTACGAGAAATATAATCGATATTTTGATTGCCACCGGCTTCGCCTAATCCATCAATGCTGACGCCATCTTTTGCGTTTGTGCCGGTAAAGATATTAGAGATTTCTTGTTCGGTATAAGGGTCTTTATCCAGAATGAGGGTGGATTTCGCTTGGTAATTTTTAACACCAGGGACTTTCTCTCCGCCATCATTGACAACTTCTTTTATGTGATGGGAATCACTCATAAGCTGGAGAGCATAGTTGCCTTCATCAATCTCGTATGTGCTTTTGCCGTTATTGTTTTTGTCGTAAGCATCAAATGAAGCGAAATCTCTGGTTTCCGCTTCAACGATGACAATTTCGCTTTCGCCTGGCTGAATGATATCCGTTTTTGCAAAATCCAGTAGATTCACAACGCTTTTTTCAATACCGCCTTCGGTGTAAGAAGGGGCGTTATAAAGCTCAACAACGTCTTTCCCAGCCACCGAACCAACGTTTGTGACTTCTACTTCAAAACGGTACACGCGATTTGCTTCGATAGAATCATCATTGACCTCTTTTTCGGAAATGGTGCCATCTTCATTTTTTTCTTTTTCGAGCACTTTCGCGGAATTGATCTTCCAATCAAAATTCGTGTAAGAGAGGCCATATCCAAAAGGATATTGAACAACGGCGTCATATTTTGTTTTGGTAATGGGGTTATCGTTCATGTCAAGCGTCTGACGTGTTTCTTTATCGAACACCCCTTCTGCGCCAGCGGTCTCATACCAACGATATCCGACATAAATGTCCTCAATATAATCGACATAGGCTAGACCAGGTCTGTCGCTGTATCCAGCGTTTGTGTACCCATACCTTTTTTGGCTTTCAGGGGTAGTAACGTCCGCGGAATTCTTGTAGAAAGAAACGCCTTCGAAACCAGTATATTCCGTATTCACGTTTTTCAAAAAATCATAAGGGACCGTATCCGCCAAATGACCGGAAGGATTGACTTCGCCAAAAAGCAATTTCGGGATCGCTAAAGCACCGTGGTTGCCCGTAACACCCACGCATAGGGCCGCATCAATGCCTGGAATTGTATCTAAGAAATCCGTTTGGAAGGTATTGGTGGAATTAATCAGTACAATGACGTTTTCAAAAGCGCTTCCCGCAAAACGAAGAAGCTTTTCTTCTTCTGTGGTCAGCTGAAGGGTGTGACGAGTCTCATCTATGCCGCCTGGTTTCGTTTTGTATTGGCTCTTAGGGAGGTCTTCGCTTTCGCCCGCGCTTCTCCCGATGGAGACAATCGCCGTGTTAGAAAAGGAGGGGGCTTGCGTTAATAAAGCTTTATAACTCTCGTCTGCATCAAGGTCCGGCTCTACTAAATAAGAAAAATAAGGATTGGTATCGCGATTCGTGCCTAACGTTCCAAGTTCCGGCCTAGTGCTGGAATAAGAAGAGTAATATCGATAAAGTTTTTCATTGATATCTATTCCATAATCAATAAAAGCGTCCCTTAGATCGGTGTTTGTCTCCCAACCGCCTTGTTGCGGGGCTGAGATTCCGCTTCCGGAGCCGGTGTATTGCCAATTATATGAGCCAAAGCCCAAGAGATTCACGCCGGTGACGTTATTTTCGCTTAAAGGAAGAGTTCCATTGTTTTTGAGTAAGACCGAACCTTCCGCGACGAGCTTTTCCGCAAGTTCGTTTCCAGCGGAAGTGGATGCTTCGGCAGCTTTCTCGTCCTTTATCGGCGGACAAAGTACGCCGACGATGGTCCCTTCAAATTGTTTGTAGAGGCTATTGCCCACATTCAAACCAGCGACGATGCCAATTGCAGCTGCGCCTGAAATCACCATTAAAATGATTCGCTTTCTCTTCATAGTTATCCTTTCTTCAAATTCTCGGTATGAGCAATTTGATGTTATGAATTATGTAAGCGCTTTTATGATAATAAGGAAAACAAAAAGATGGGTAGTGGCTAGTCCTATCTTGCAAGCTATTTGTCTTAATTGACGGAAGATAAATTAAAGATTGGAAAAAACGATGTTTAAAATGAAAATGTGGTCTTTGCAGCTAATCGCATAAGTGCCATCATACTTTTTGATGACACGGAGAATCGACTTTATGCCGTAGCCATGATAATCCTTGTCTTTACGCGTGATAGGCAATCCATCATGAAAAACGACATCTTCGTTCGTGTAATTTTCGATATGGATCGTTATGAATTTTCCTTTTGGAATGACGTTGAAAATAATCGTCCTGTTTTCTTTTTTCACATTTGAAACTGCCTCAACCGCATTATCGAGGGCATTCCCAAAGAGAGAATAAATATCATTGCTATTCATTTTATCCAAGGCGGAAGCGTCAGCAAGAATGGAAAATTTGATGCCGTTATTTTTGCAATAAAGGGATTTTTCCGCCAAGATGAAATTCAATGTCGCGTTCCCGGTTTCGATCTCGTTATTATAAATCTCTAACTCATTTTGAAGATTCGCTAGGGCAAGCTGCTCTTCTTTCGATCGGGCGTATTCTTTGATGTTTTCCACTTCATGCTTTAAGTCGTGAATGCGCATGTTGATCATGTCAACGTTCCGCTTGGATGTTTTGTATTTCTCGTTCTCGTTATGGATAATTTGAGCGAACATCTTATTTTCGGTTTCGAGCTTTTTGCTATAAAAAGCGTTGAATTGAATGAAAAGCAAAAACAAGCAAGCGACTATCCCGTATACACGGCTTGCGATAAAACCAACAAAATCAGTAGCGGATTGGGCGAACATCGAAATAATATAAACAACCATCAAAGTTATAATCGTAATGAAATAAATGATTTTCCCGTTCATAAAATCCGGAATCATGTCGGCTTTAAATTTCTGCACGAATAGGAAGTAATAGCAAACAAAGACCACAGCGTATATGCCAGAATAGATCAGCAACTGATAAACTTCATATTTTTTATCGAGCAAATCGGAAAGGAAAATGGCCATATTCCCAAGGTTGTCGCCTAGGTTTTGAATCGCATAAGCGGAAAGCGCAAAGAAAATCGTTTGTTTGGCTTTTAAGGAATAGGTCGCAAGCATAGGAAGCAAGGAAAGAAGGAAGATAAGGAGAAAAGTGAATCGGAACCAGCCTGTTTTTAAATCCAAATCGAAATAAATGATGTTAATCGAAATCATTAAGAACATGAATGCGGTGCTGATAAAAAGAAGAATCCACCTTTTCCTTTTTGGAAGAGTAAATAAATATAAGGATTCCGCGATAAAAAGAGGAATGACAAAGCGAGTTAAATAATACTCAATCGCATTAAGGCCGGTAAAATCCTCATACATAACTTACATTCCTTCGGAAACGAAAGTCGTGAAATCGCTTAAGAATCGTTTCTTTTTTGAGCGTGAGATATTCAAGCTTACGTCATTTAAATAAATAAGGTTCTTTCCGCTCAATACTTGCGTGACATGCTTAAGATTAACCAAATAGCATTCATTGCAACGTGAAAAACCGTACTTGCCAAGCATGTCCTGATAATCGGCAATTCGCCCTCTAATGACAAGCGGGTCCTTATCGTTTGCGAAATAAAATGTCAAATAATGACCCTTCACCTCCAAATAAAGAACATCGTTGGTGTCAACTTTCAGGATGCCGTCTTTAACCGAGACGAAAATGGAAGAGTCTTCATTGGTTTGGATCGTCTTTAATGCTTTTTCGAGTAAATTATTGAAATCTACCTGGCTGATTGGTTTCACCAAATACCCTAAAGCGTTCACGCTATATCCCTTCACCGCATATTTTGGGGAATAAGACACGATAATAATCGGAACTTTTTTATTGGTTTCCCTAACTTTTTCCGAAGCGGATAATCCGTCGATTTCCGGCATCTCGATATCCATGTAAATCAAATCGAATTCATCGTGGAAGTCATCAATGAATTCTTTGCCGTTTTTAAATTTCGTGATTTCGAATTCTTCTTTTTTGGATAGTAAGAATGTCTCAATCGTGGCCGCTACTTTTTCATCATCTTCAACAATTGCAACGTTTAACATATGAATCCAACTACCTTATTTTTATTCTAAATAGCGATTTAACAAAAGTACATATGGGATTAATTTTGCTAGATGGTTATCAAAAAAGATGGGCAGAAGCGATATTTTTCGCGTTTCTTGCTTATCGATCGCTGATTTAAAATGGAAAAGTCTTGCCGACATTACCAAAATTTGGGATTTATGGGTGTTTCTTGCTATGGCAGCCTCCTCTTTTAGGATAAAAGGCGCTCATTTCTTATTTATATTTAGATTAGAGATTTCATCCCTGATGCTTTTTGGTTTAGAGATGCGATTTTCGTTTTTTTGTTTTAGGAAGCCTTCGCCTTTATTTGTTTTTTAATCTTCCTTATCTTTGCCATCTTGCTGTTAAAATAATAGAAGCTTAGGTGAGGGAACTTTATGAAAATTATTCATGCTGCCGATTTGCATCTTGGATCAAAGATCGAAGCAAAGCTAAAAGATATTTCAGAGGAAAGAAAAGCGGAGGTGCGCAACTCTTTCTTACGTTTGGCAAAATACGCTCACGAAAACGATATCCACGTCATTCTTCTAAGTGGCGATGTTTTTGATTCCGATAGGCCTTTTAAAAAAGACAAAGATACTTTTTATAATGTTATTAAACAATATCCGGATATTGATTTCTTATATCTTAGAGGCAATCATGATACCGAGGAAAAGAACGAGGACGTATACCCGAATTTAAAGACATTTGGGGAGGAATGGCATACTTACTCCTATGGGAATGTGGATGTCACCGGTCTTGAATTAGGGCCAAATAATTCCACGTCCTTCTATTCCACCCTTTCGTTAAATCCTGAGCGCATCAATATTGTGATGCTGCACGGCACGTTGAGCGATTCGATTGGTTTGGAAAAAATAAAACTATCCAATTTGAAGAACAAGAACATCGATTATTTAGCCTTGGGCCATATCCATTCCTTTGAAGACGGGGAAATCGACAAAAGAGGGCGTTATGCCTATTCTGGATGCCTAGAAGGCCGAGGCTTTGATGAAACGGGTGAAAAGGGTTTTGTTCTTCTGGATGCGAACGGAGATAAACTGTCCTATTCTTTCCACCCATTCTGCGAACGGGTAATACGCGAAATAAACGTAGATATATCTTCGTTAAGCAACATCCCAGCTATCATCGATAAGGTGGAAAAAGAAGCGTCGTTCAATTCCAAAGACATATATCGCATTAATTTGATTGGGGAGGTGCCTTTTGACTCTTCCTTTTCAGCAAAAGATATCGAAAGCTATCTAAAAAACGATGCTTATTTTGTGAACGTGAAGGATAAGACAACGCCTCTAATCGATCCTAAAAAATATGAAAACGATCTTTCCTTAAAAGGAGAATTCGTCAGGGGCGTGTATGCAAATACGGATTTAAGCGAAGAAGATAAAAAACGAATCGTCGCTTTAGGGCTAAAAGCTTTGGAAGGAAGGGAGCTTGATTTATGAAATTATTGAAATGCCATATCTTGGGTTTTGGGAATTGGAAAAACAAGACCATCGATTTTAAGGGATCCTTAACTTCCATTTGCGAGAAAAACGGCTTTGGGAAAAGCAGCCTTGCTTCTTTTATCCGCGCGATGTTTTACGGCTTGGAAAAAGCAAACAAAGCGAACAACGATCGCAAAAGGGCCATGCCTCTTGACGGTTCGCCTTGCGGAGGCTCTTTGGACTTCGAATGGAAGGAAAATCGATATGCCATAGAGCGTTCTTTCAAAGGAAAAACGCCGAAAGACGATACATTAGTCTGCTATAAAAACGGAATCGAAACCAAGGAACTCGGAGAGGTTCCTGGCAACGTGATTTTCGGCTTGGACTTAGATTCCTTCAACCGAACCATCTTCATTTCGCCTAAGGATTTAGAAATTTCCTCGAGCGAAACGCTTAATGCGAAAATGTCCCATTTTGTGGAAGGCTCCTCCGATGGATGCGATTTCCCGGCTGTAAAAGAATCTCTTGAGAACCTAAAAAAGAAATACAAACCCCAGAAAAACGCAGATACAAAAGGCCTTATTGCTTTGGAAATGAGCAAAATCAACGATCTCGAAATGCAAGAGACAAATCTTAGCGATATGAAAGACGCAATGCCCGCTAAATATGAAAGGCTTCAAGAATTAGATAAGAATATTTCTACTATTCAGAATAAAAACAAGGAAGCCGTCTCTCATAATGCGCTGATAAAAAGCTGGGAAAACTATGATCGCGAAAAAGAGAAGATCGAAGAAAAGGAAAAAGAAATTCAGCAATTGAAAGATAAATATCCTCTTGGAATGATTTCCTTAGCCGAAGAAAATTCCGCAAAAAGCCTACTTGAGCAATATAAATTAGATGGCAATTCCTATGCCAATCTGAAATTATCCAACGCCGAAAAAGAAGAGTACGACAACTTGAAGCTCCGTTTTGAAGGAGGTGTGCCTAGCTCCTCCGCTTTAAATGATCTCCAGAGCTTGGTGCTTGCCTATAACAGCGAAAAAAGCAAAGATCCTTTAAAATTGTCGCAAGAAGAAACTTCCCTTGTTCGTCTTTTTGATGGCAGAAACGTAAATTTGAAACACTTAGAGGAAATGATGATAAATTATCGTTGTCTTAAAGAGATGTACGAGAAGGAACCAGATCAGATTTCGGTTCCTGTTGAGCAAAAGAAAATCTCACTAAAGGCCTCTCTTCTTGTCTATTTCTTTTTATCTCTCATTTGCTCTATAGGGGCGATCCTTTTAGGAATCTTCGTTCATCCTGCCTTTTACTCCTTGTTTGCGTCATGGGCTATCTTGTTACTTATCCCTGCCCTTCATTATCTTCATGAAAAAAAGAGAAGAGCAATGATGCCTGCTAGCGAGAATATTCCCAATCCTCAAAAGAAAAAAACGGAAGACAACCTTACGGAATTAAGGATTTCGCTTTCTTCGACTTTCAAGTCATTTGCAGTGGAAGAGAACGAATTAGAAGGCTCTTTCGCTCTCTTTAAAGCGAAATACAATTCCTATTTAAAAACACTCCAACGCGAAAGAGAGCTGAATCAAATCAACGAGCAAAATAGACTTTCCTGCTTAGCAAAAGAGAAAATCCTTCAAGAGAATTTCTCTCGCTATCACTATAAAGGAAACGACTATGCCAATCTTTTGATGAATCTTTCTTCTGACGCAAAGAAATACTCTTTCTATCTTCGAAAGGAAGAACAGCTTGAAGAGCAAAGAAAAGAGCTAGATCGAAAGATTCAGGAAGAAGGGCAAAAGATCAAAGAGCTTGTCCAAAAATACAACATGGGTGAGCCAAATGCCTATTTAAGCCAGCTTCCAATTGATCGAAACACTCTCCAAAACAAGGAAAAAGAACTTGCAAAGCAAAAAGACGATCTTGCCTCATTCAAAGAAAAGGAACACTTAGCCGAAAGGCCGTCTACTCTTGAAGAAATCGATCTAAATGCCCTTTCTCAAGAATTAGAAAAGGAAATTAACGAACGCCAGACCCTTTCTTCGCAAATCGATGAAGATGAAAGAAACATTTCTTCTTTGGAAGACGATGTTTCTTCCTTGCCAGAGGAAAAAGAAAACCTAGCAAAACTAAAAAAAGACTATGAAATCGTATCAAAAACCCTTGCCGCTCTTACGGATGCGGAAGAGTCATTAAAAAGAAGATATATTTCCCCTGTTGAAAACCAATTTAAGAAATACTCCCAGAATCTGGAAAACGTTTTAGGCGAAGAAATCGAAATGGATCCGAACTTTAACGTGAGCTTCCTTCGCGATGGGAAAAGAAGTGGGGCGGAATATCTCTCTTCTGGAGAAATGACGTTATGCGCTCTCTCTTATCGTCTTGCCATCACAGACAATATTTTTGAAGGGAAAGAAAAACCATTCCTGATTTTGGACGATATCTTTGCCGATTTAGATGAGACCCATATGGATATGGCGAGGAAATTCGTGGAAAACCTATCTCAAAATGAGCAAATCGTTTATTTTACCTGCCATCCATCTAGAGACATTGAGTGATGAGTTAATTTTCACATACTGCAGCAAAAGAAATAGAATGGAAATGTATGGGAACACTGCTATTAAAGATTTTTGTTAAAAATTATAAGAATACGAAAGACCCTGACGTCCAAAAGAAATACGGTTTGGTTGCCTCCTTTTTTGGCTTGGTGACGAATTTCCTTCTTTTTGGAGCGAAGATCGCCATCGGCTTTATGCTTGGCTTGTTTTCTTTGATTTCCGATTCCGTTAACAACTTAAGCGATTTTGGGAACAACGCTCTTAGCGTTTTCGGGGTGAAAGTCACTTACAAACCAGCCGATAAGGAACATCCTTATGGTCATCAAAGAACGGAATACGTCATTTCGTTAATCATCGGCTGCGTCATCATCGCTTTAGGGGCCATTATGGCTTATCAGGGCGTGATGGATTTGGTCGTCTTCATCCAGACGATGATTGAAACGGGCAAACCAGTTACTAGCAAAATATCCGATACCATGTTCTTGGTTTCTTTGATTTTGCTTATCTTGGCCATTTTCATAAAAGTCGTTCAATCCTCTATCTATTTTTCCTATGGGAAGAAAATCTCCAACCAGCAATTAAAAGCCTTAGGCAAAGACGCTTTGAATGACTGCATTTCAACATTTATGGTCATCATCGGATTGCTAATCACTTTCTTTACGGGATATAACATCGATTGCTTCTTTACTTTGGCTGTTGCTATCCTTGTTGTTGTCTCTGGTAGCGGAATTATCAAGGAAGCGGCCAATTCCCTTGTTGGAGAGCATCCAAGCGAGGAACTAATTAAATCCCTGGTTTCTCTTTTGCTTTCCCATAAAGGGGTCTTGGGGATTCACGATTTGGAAATACATTCCTACGGTCATCTTCTTTTCGGGGTTATCCATGTCGAGGTGGATTCTAAAGTGAACATCATGGTGTCGCATGAGCTATGCGACGAATTAGAAAAAGACGCGTTAAACAAACTTCGGATCCATCTAACCGTTCATATGGATCCCATTCTTGTGGACGATCCCGATACGGACAAATACAAAGTGCTTGTGGAAGAGTACATTTCCCAAACAAAGAAAAACATCCATATCCATGATTTTCGCATTCTCTCTGGAAGAGAGCACGTTAACGTTATTTTTGACATGATTGTTCCGAATGAGATGGATAACGAGAAGGAACATAGAAAAATAAAGGATGAGCTATATTCCTTTATCCGCAATCGATATGGGAAAGAGGTTCATCTTGTGATTAATTTTGATCCTGCCATAACGGATCTATTATCTGGCACCGCGGCAGAGAAATAGCTAATGGGTCCGCTCTTTTTAAAAAAACCACGCAAAAGGAAAATAGATGGAAAAGAACGAGAAAGAAATACTTGATGCATTAAACTCCTGGGGCATTTCTTTTCAATATAAGGAACACGAACCATTATTTTCGATGGACAATTATGCGGAAATCGAAAAAGAGATGGACGTTCTGATTCCGAAGAATCTCTTTTTGAATAACCAGCAGCATAACAGGTTCTATTTGCTGGTAATGCCTGGAGAAAAACGCTTTAAAACCAAAGAGCTTTCGAAACAGATCCATTCCGCCCGCCTTTCCTTTGCAAGCGACGAGACTCTTGCGGAGGATTTGCACTGCTTTAAGGGATCTACGAGCGTTCTTGGCCTGTTCTTTGATGAAGAAAACAAAGTTCAGCTATTAATTGATGAAGACCTCTTGAAAGAGAAATACCTAGGATTCCATCCCTGCATGAACACCATGACTATCAAAATTGAACGCGCCGATTTGTTTCATAAATTCCTGCCTATGGTTCATCATGAACCGATTATCGTGAAACTAAATGGAAATAAGGAGGAGGGGACAACATGTTAAAAATATACGGAAACGAGCTTTGCCCTGATTGCATCGCCTGCAAAAAGAATTTCGATCATTATGGGATTTCCTATGAATTCATCGACGTGATGAAAAACCTTAAGAACTTAAAGGAATTCCTCTTTTATCGCGACACCTCTCCCGTATTCGACCACTTGAAAGCCATTCACGATATCGGCCTTCCTGCCATCATCAAAGAAGATGGAGAGGTTTTCATCGATTGGCAGGCCTATTTAAAAGAAAAAGGGCTTACCCCATTCATAAATGAGCATAAGTCCTGTTCTCTTAATGGGAAAGGATGCTAATCAAAGGTCGTTTTCCAAAGCGAAATCACCTTTCTTGATCCAACCTAATTTGCGGAAAAGGAAATCAACGCCAAAAACGAGGAGAAGAGGAAGAAGGACGCAGAATACAATCACCTCAATAATGAGTATCCAATCATAGTTATTGGCTGCAAGCATATTCAAGGGCCCTACCAAGCCGCTCGTCCCCATGCCGCCTGCGACAGACAAGGATGAAGTCATGCCCTTTTGAGCATAGTATTCCGCATTTTGGATAGGCATTAGCATTGCAAAAGGCCCTAAGATCGCCGAAACAATGATCGTTGGCAACCAAATTAAGGGTTTGCGGACGATGTTTTTAAATTGCAGCATGGATGTCCCTATCCCAACGGCTATAACCGAACCCCATTTATTGTCATAGGCCGTTTCTAAGGCAAATCCGACCATTTGGACGGATGTTCCGATTAAAGCGGCGCACGCGGCTAAAGGCACGTTTCCGATGGAAATGGCAACGCATATTGCAACCGAAGAAATCGGGGCCGTCAAAGCCATGCCAACGAGCACGGAAATGATGATGCACATAAGGAAAGGAACAACCGTGAACGATTTCTCGATAACCCAGCCAATTCCTACCGTGATATAGTGCACATATTGAGCAAGAAGGAAAGAATAAAGCAAAGAGAAAAGAAGGCCGACAAGCGGCAATAAAATAATGTCGACGGGGGTCTTTTTTCTCATGATGTATCGGATGGCTAAAAGGCAAAGAACGGAGCTGATGTAGCAAGATAGAGGATCCCCTATGGAAGTTACTTTTCCATTAGTGAAATCAAATGCGTAATTCCCAATAAGGCCGGCGGCCATGGATGCGACGAGGACAACCCCGCTCTTTTTTAAAGAAAGAGCCACGCCTAAACCGATTCCAGCTCCCATAAGCCCTTTGATTACCGCCGTCCATTCTGATAAGGAGGAAAGGAAGGGGATCTGAGCGAATAAATCCAATATTGTCCCTATGATTAAAGTCCCGAATAAACCGATGGCCATGCCGTTTGTGGTGGTCATGGCTTTCTCTTTAAGGTTTTTCCAAAAGAGTTTGGATTTGGATTTTGTTTGTTCTCTGTTTGTTTGTTCTTCCATATATGCGTCCTCTATTTTTCTTCTATGTATATTTGGGAAGGGTTTTCTTTTTGGAATAATCCGCCCACATGAAGATGGGCATCATCCGATAAGTGAATTATTTTCGGTATGACTCTCCCCTTTTCATCCGCTTCAAATTGGATGAGGGAATAGGAGGTGTGCCCCATATCAAACCTTAGCGAAAAGAAGGAATAAGGGATGTCTAGCAAAGAAGAAAGAAAAGCCAAGCCAAAACCATGGTGGGCGAATAAAACGACATTATCGTCATTTTTCTTTATTTGTTTGTAACAGGCCTTTTCTCTCTCGTGCCGGAAGCCGAGCTCTTCCATAAATCGGTCCACGGCCTTATCGGTTGATTCGATTCCCTTCTTGATGTTGCAGTCCTTATAAACGGGAAGGTCGTAGAATGCGTACCCCGCTTCCCTCGTTTCCTTCTTTTGGAACTCCTCAGCCCATTTTGGGTGCCAAAATAACCATGTTCTATGATGTTCGTCAATCGGGGCGGAGAAATTCTCCCAAGCAACATCCTCTCTAGCCCAAGAGCAGGGCAAGATGGGAAGATGGAATTCGTCTGCGGTAGGGCTGGCGGTCTCTTGAGCTCTCCCCATTGTGGATGCGTATATTTTCTGGATGCCGACTTTCTTAAAAAATGCAGCTATTGCCTGAGCTTGTTTTTTTCCTTTTTCGGTCAAGCAATCCAATTCATAATTTGGCTCTCCGTGTCGAACGTAATAAAGAAACATGCTTTTCCCTCCGCGGTTGTATTTTATCTTGAAAAGCCCTGATTTAAAAAGGAAGCGATTCTTCTCTTATTTGAAAACGTTTACAGAATTATGGATGCAGGCTTATGGCATCTTCCTCTCCTTTAGGAAGGATATCGGAAGATGAGCGTTCGGCAATGAAATTCAAATGGTCGCCGCAACGCTCCAGGTTTCCGACTAAATTGATGAAGACGTTGGAATTCTGCGGTTTGCATTCCCCGTTTTCCAAGCGTTTTAAATGACCGTGTACCATGGATGTTCTTTTGCTATCGATCCCATCTTCCATCATTCTTACCACTTCTAATTGCTCTAAAGATGGCTTATCCACGATTTTATTTACTTCTTCGAACATTTTATTCAGGAGAATTTGCATCTCCTTGACATCCATTAAAACGATGGGAGAGAAAGTAAGCTCATCCTCGACTTCATGACGGGTGTAGCCCGTGATATTGTCCGCAACCTCCGTAAAGCGGATGATATCCGCTATATCAAGCTGCATTCTCGAGATGCGTTTTTGCGAATCCTCGCTTACGTCTTTGGCTGCAATTTGAACCAAAAATCCGCTCAATTCTTTTGACATGTGCAAAACCTTATTCTCTAAAGCGTCGATTTCCTCTTTCTTGCTCACATCCCTTTCAAGAAAAGCGTTTAAAGCCAAATTCAAATCATCTAAAGATAGCTTAGCCATTATATGATAATAAGAAATGGCCTGCGTTAAGGCTAATTCTGGAGTGGAAAGGAAACGGTCGTCCAACAAATCCGTTTCGTTTCCCTTGCCTTTTTCTGGAATGATCTTTGTTGCCAAGAAGACAAGGAAACGGGTCAAAGGCAGGAAAAGAATGGTGGTCAGCACATTGAAAAAGGTGTGAAACATGGCGATTTGCGTTGCAGGGGAGGAAGGGAAGAACTTTGCAAAAGTACTTTCCATCGCTTTCGGCCAGCAAAGCAAAACAACGAAAAAAATCAAAGAGCCAAACACATTGAACAAAAGATGGATGACAGCCGTTCTTTTTCCGTTCGTTGTTGAACCGATCGCGGAAAGAAGAGCGGTGGAACAAGAGCCAATATTCGAGCCCAAAACAAGATAAAGAACGCCATTCCCATTACCACCTACGACCGCTCCAGCCATCGCTAAGGCCAAGACGATAGAAGTAACGGCGCTAGAAGATTGGGCCAAAATAGTTAAAAGAATGCCAATTAAGAGAAGCAAGAAAGGATTCGTCAAAGATATCAAAGCGCTTTTCAACGCTTCATTCGAAAGAAACAGGCTTTGCATATTCTCCGTCATCGTTTCCAAGCCCAAGAAAAGAAGGCCCAGACCAGCAACCATATCTCCTGCAAAAGCGACTTTGGGGAATTTCTTTTTAAAAAGCAGGCGTATGATGACGCCCACTAAAGTCAAAGAAATGATGATTTCCGTTAAAGGAAAAGCGGAAGAGCTCAAACCGCCTAAAGCAACGATTTGTGCGGTGATTGTGGTTCCGATATTTGCACCCATTATGTAGGTTGCAGCCTGGGTTAAGCTCATAACGCCAGCGTTAACGAAACCGACGACCATGATGGTCGTCGCACCGCTGGATTGCATGATCATGGTGGCCAATGTACCAATGCCAACGCCTGCAAATTTGGATTTAGCGGTCTTAGCGAAAAGCTTCTTTAAGCCAGTTGTGGCCATCTTCTCTGTCGAGGATTGAAGCATGTTCATGCCTATAAACAACGCACCCAGTCCACCAATCATGAGCAAAATCGGCGCTAGAACCGAGGGAGCAGAAGACACTTCAAGGATAATGTGACAAATCATTTTCGTTTTTGTTACTCTTCTTTTACATATTAAGGGAAGACCTTACTCCTTGGCTAGAAAGCTTTTTAGAAAGCGCTCACATTTTACTGAATTAAAGAGCTTCCGCTTTCTCATCGTCCACGAATGGTTTAGTATTGCTCCATGAATAAAGATAGAAAATTGTTGTGCGAAATCATTTATACGGCCATTTTTATTGCTTTATGTTTCGCTGGCACTTTCGTTTCCATACCCTTAGGAACAAGCAAAGTGCATTTAGGGAATTTCTTTTGCGTTTTAGCGGGATTATTGTGCGGTCCTTTTGTTGGAGGGGCGGCAGGATCGTTGGGTATGGGATTTAACGATATTGCTTTGGGGTATGCTTGGAACGTTTATTTGCGCACCTTCATATTGAAATTCTTGATGGGTTTCTTAGCTGGTTATATTTTTCGCTTGTGCCTTAAAAAGAAAGCCAATGGTTCTTTGCTGTTAGGCATATCAACGGCTTTGTCTTTGTCTTTATTCGGCTATATGCTCTATATGTATTTTGTTCCCGATTCTAACTATTCCTTGTTGGGCGTTATCGCCATATCCATCTTGAGTTTGATAGTGCTTGCCGGTTTCGTCGCTTCTTTTTATCTTTCTTCCTCAAGCCAATGCCTGCTTTTCGCGATGATTGTCTCTTTGACGATGAATGTGGCGGGTGAGTTTCTCTTGCGTATCCTCTTCGGCGTTGCGACAGGCATTCAATTTGATGCGGCCCTCGTGATGTCTATTATGAAATTGCCTGCCGCTCTTTTTACTTCTCTGGTGACGATAATTTTGGTTATCGCTTTCTTTTATCCGATCTATTTTTCAACTAGGAAACTGAACTGTTTGAATGATTTGAATCCGTATATCGCCTTAGGAAATAAAAAATAAGGTCTTCTTTTCTTGTTTTTAGAGTTAACATTGATACGTTGCTATGAATGAGAGCAAGGAAAAGGAAATTGTCCGTGATTTAGAAGGGGAGGATATTGTTCACCCCGGGAGAAGCTATAACTTCTTGGGCTTTACGATATTCGACGCTTTGCATATCTTTTTCGCCATCATTTTCATTATCATCTATTCTTTGCAAAAAAATGGCGCGTCATCCATGAAAACGGCCGAGCTCAATCAGGAGATTGCCTATGAAGGGATTGAGTTGATTTTCGCGATTATTTTGATTGCTTTTGTCGACGGCATTGCAGAGATGGCAAAAGAGAAAGAGCACGTTGGTCTCCATGCGATTTCCACCTTTTATCTTTTTGCATGGTTGGTGGTGGTTGGAGCCTTGCTGACTCCGGAGTTGATCGTTTTCCCTCAGCGGATTTTTGAGGCAATGAGCCTTTTCAATGTTTTCTATTTTCTTGAATTTGCCTTTTTATCCATGGCATTGCTTTGTTTTCTTGCAACCGTTTTCTTCTCAAAAAAAGGAAAGATATGGGGCATTTTGATGGTTGTTGGAATTGCTGCCATTGGTTTAAGCATCCCTTGCTCTATTGCGCAAGATTATCTCCCTTATGAAGGCTATGTTTCCGTTTTGGAAACCATCAGTCAAGTCGCCCCATTGGCACCTGTTATTTTCTCCTTGATTTCCCAACACGACGTAAGGAAACTGCGCAAGAGAGTTTATAAAGCCTGATTTTCTTTTTTTGGTAGCCCCAAAAAGCATATAACGTTACAATGGACTTGTTCTTTTTGAGGCATCAACGATGAATGTTTTTTCCTTTATGGTTCCTAAAACGATGACTAAATTTCTTGAGAGCGATGCGACTATTCGCCAAGCTCTTGAAAAAATGGATTTCTATAAATTCAGCGTCGTTCCATTGCTTGATAAATATGGAAGGTATTTAGGTACGATTTCGGAAGGGGATCTTCTTTCTTTTATTAAAAACGATTGCTTTTTCGAACTCAAAAAAGGAGAGGATGTTACGGTCATGAATATTTCCCATTACCGTTCTTATCAAGCTTTAAACGTGAATGGAACTTTCGAAGAGATGGTTGCTCTTTCGATGGAACAGAACTTTATTCCTTTGGTTGATGACCGCGATACTTTTATTGGGATCGTTCCCCGTAAAAGAATCCTGGAATATCTTTTAGATTGCTATCATGGAGTGGCAACAAAGTAATGCATTTCGCTATGGAGGCGATCTCACCTTTTTGATTTGATGGTTGAAAAAGGTAAGGAGGGTTAAATATATTATGAAAAAAAGACAAATTATCATTCCTTCTCTGCTTAGCGTTCTTCTTTTATCTGGGTGCAATTTAAGCATCTTCGATATCATTAAAGGAAGCACAGGGCATAAGGAAGCGAAAGCGGATGATCTTTCCAGCATCCAAATGGGTTACCTTTATTCTTTTAAGTCCTCGGACTTACGTGACGATTATCTTCCCAACAATTTATTGGGAGGGGAGAGCAAGCTTTCTTATCGGAAGATCGGGGATATTCCTTACATTACAATTTCCGATGCGATGTCCTTGTCTTTAGCGGATGACACGAAGAGCGTTTCCGTGTCTGTTTCCGGCGATGTTTATACTTACAAGGTGAATAGCTCTCTATTGACGCTAAATACCATCACGGTCGATTCAAGCAATGACACGATTTCTTTTTCGGATTATGACAAGCTCCTTTCTTTGCTTACCGGCGTTTCGGAAGTGAATGGCGTTTCCACTTTGGCGGAAGAAAAAAACCCATACGTCTCTTACGATAAAGAGAATCCAACGGAATATGTCGCCATGGAAAGCGTTGTTTTCAATCTAAAGGATTATTCCTTGGATGTGATTGCCTATGATGAAGAGGTCTATGTTCCTTTTGCGATTGCCTCAGAGCTTTTCTTTGAACCTATGGGACTTACTTTTGCCTATAATGGCAAAGATTTCTATTATGTGAGCGCGGACGGCTTTGCCAAAGCGAATTCTGACTCTCTTTCTACGTATGCGGAAGAATTCTACTCCGGTCCTCTTCATCAAAAAGGGAAAAGCTCGGACTATGCGGAATTCAATTACAACGTTCTTTGCTTCAATATTGATTATTTCTATGGCTTCAGAGACAAAGGGTATTGTCCGATTGATACCTATCTTGAAGAAAACGAAAGATTGTTGCGTTCGAGCTTGAAATCCAGGAATAATGCCATTTATCAAGACGCTATCAATACTCTTTTCTATGGGGTGTTAGGAGATGGGCATACTGGCGTATATGATTATTCCTCTGTCTTTGGCAATGGGCTTAACGAAGTTTCCTCCTCTTCCTTTTCTGATCGTTATGTCGAGATTTCTCAAAGTGGGAAAGAATTAGAAACCCTTCGTGAAAGAAAACTGGGGAAAAATCCTGAAAGTCTCAGCTTTTATGATAAGACGGCGATTATCCGTTTTGATTCCTTTGTGTCTTCTTACAAGAATTTCACCTCCAATACGATCCGTAACTATGTGGAATCGGATTCTTTTGCGATGTTCTATTCCGCTTTCAGGCAGATTCGATCCTATGGTAACATCGAGAATGTCGTCATCGATCTTTCCTTGAATGGCGGCGGAGCGGTCGACGCTTTGATTGGGATCCTCGGCTTCCTGACGAATTCGGTTTCCATCAATCTTTATAATCCTTTAAGCGAGGCAAAGACCTCTCTTTATTATGCCGTGGATACGAATTTAGATGGTGAAGTGAATTCGTCGGATTTGATGAGCTCTTATCGTTTCTTCCTTCTAACATCCACATATTCATTCTCGTGCGCGAATCTTTTCTCCAGCATCTGCAAGGAAGGGAAACTCGCCACGATCATAGGCGAAAAGAGCGGAGGTGGTGCTTGCGTTGTCCATTCTTCTGTCACTGCGGATGGCATGCCTTTCCAAATGTCTGGCCTTTCCCGTTTGAGCGTAAAAGGAAACGACGGATCATTCCTTGATATTGACGATGGGGTGTCGCCGGATTACGCTTTCTCCCGCAAATCCTTCTATGACGAAAGGACGTTGGCCGCTTTCGTTGAAAGCAAATAGAGGGGAGAGTTTTCGTAACAAACAATTGAATTATAAAAACCTTCATCGGTGTTATAATTTTTCCATGAAATATGATTTTTTAATTGTTGGCGCTGGTTTAAGCGGGCTTACCATCGCCAGGCTTCTTATGGATTCTGGCAAAAAAGTCCTTCTTTTGGAGAAGAGGAATCATTTAGGAGGAAACATTTCCACGGATGTGGAGGATGACATCATCGTTCATACCTACGGCCCTCATATTTTCCATACGTCGGATTCTTTTGCCTGGGATTTCTTCAACAAATATTCCGATGTCTATCCTTTTATCAATTCTCCTATCGCGAATTATCATGGTGAGCGTTACCATTTGCCCTTTAATATGAATACCTTCCATGAACTTTGGGGGGTGAGCACACCGGAAGAGGCAAAAAGGAAGATTCAAGAAGAGATCGCTAAAGAAAACATCCACGACCCTAAAAATCTTGAGGAGCAAGCTCTTAGCATGGTCGGAAGAACCGTTTACACCAAACTCATTAAGGAATATACCGAAAAACAATGGGGCAGGGATTGCAAGGAGCTTCCTCCATCCATCATCAAACGCCTCCCTCTTCGTTTTGAATACAATAACAACTATTTCAACGATGTTTATCAAGGTTTGCCAAAGGGAGGATATTCCGTTTTCGCGAAGAATTTAGCTAAAGGCATCGATGTGCTTCTGAATGTGGATTTCTTAAAAGAAAGAGAAAAATATGCAAATCTGGCACCCGTAATCATATACACGGGTCAACTGGATTCTTATTTCGACTATCGCTTCGGAAGGTTGGAGTGGCGTTCTTTGCGTTTTGAAAAAGAAACGCTGAATCAAGACGATTATCAAGGGAATGCTGTGGTGAATTACACTTCAAAAGACGTAGCATACACACGCATTACGGAACATAAGCATTTTGATCCTTATTGCAAGAACCATCATTCAACCATTATTTACAAAGAATATCCTGACGCCTATTCGGATGGGAAGATTCCTTATTACACGGTGAACGATGATAAGAATAACAATCTTGCCAAACGGTATCTTGATGAAGCAAAGAGATTGGAGCCCCATGTTTATTTCTTAGGCCGCCTTGCTTTGTATCGTTATTTCGATATGGATGACGCCATTTTGGCAGCCAAAGAGCTATTTGAAAGAATTATTGCCCAAAAGTAAGAATTCTTTTTGCTAAAATAATTATGGAAAACGTTCTTTTTGAACCCTCATCCGTCACAAGAGGAAACAAAGAAAACGAATTCTCATTCATGGGTCGGCTCTTTTGCGCTTAGGAATGGGGAAACCCAGACAAAAAGAAATGGAAAATATATTTTAATGGAGGTTAATCATCATGAAATACGTCGGAATTGATATCGGAGGAACTTCTATCAAAGGAGGATTTGTTTCTGAGAACGGAGAAATCCTGAACCGTTTTGGCTTTCCAATCGATAAGAGCGTCTCTCAAGAAGAGCTTATCCAACGTTTGGGGGATTTGATCAACGAACAAATCGTAAAATGCGATTACAAGAAGTCTGATTTCGTCGGCATAGGCATTGGCTGCCCTGGATCGATCAATTCGGATACCGGCTCTTGCGATTTTGCCGGCAATTTAAACTGGCATCATCTTCCTATCGTGAAAATAATCGAAGAAAAAACGGGAATGAAAGCCAGAATTGCCAACGATGCCAACGCGGCTATGGCAGGAGAAGCCAAATTTGGCGTAGGGAAGAACTACCATAACCTCGTTTTGCTTACTTTAGGGACGGGCGTTGGCGGCGGTCTCTACCTCAACGACCGTCTTTATGTCGGAAATGAAGGGAAAGGCGCAGAAATGGGCCATATGATCATCGAAATGGATGGAGTCCCTTGCTCATGCGGATTGACGGGTTGCCTTGAAGCGTATGCTTCCGTCACCGCTTTAATCCGCCAAACAAAAGAAGCCATGGAAAAAGACAAAAATTCCTTGATGTGGGATTATGTTGCCTACGATATCAATAAGGTTGATGGCAAAACCGCTTTCGAATGCTCCAAGCAAGGTGACAAAACCGCTTTAGGCGTTGTTGACCAATATGAAGATTATCTTACGGTTGGCTGCCTTAATTATTGCAACATCTTCCGCCCAGACGCGATTATCCTAGGCGGAGGGCTTTCCAATCAGAGAGAATATTTGACGGATGCCATCACTAAGAAACTAAAGAAATTCAAGTATGGCTTTGAATGTACTTCTCCTGTGAAGGTGTTTGTTTCCTCTTTAGGGAACGATGCGGGCATCTTAGGAGCGGCAGCTTTATTTATCGATTAAAAAAGAAGCATCGTTTTGAATCCCTAGAAAGAATCGCTTAGGGAATGGAGAAAGCTTTCGGCTTTAAGCATCGGGAAAAGACGATATAAGGGCCATTTCTTTTCGGCAGGCTTCCCAAAAGACCGCTATTGTTAGTTCCTTTGCGTTTTCGATACTTCTTTCCTAAAGAAAAACCATCCTAAGCAAGGATGGCTGAATTTTCGCTCCCTCTTTATCTTTCTTCCAGTAAATCAATCGTGGATTTCATGGATTTTGCGAAGACTTCATCGTTGGAATTATCGAAGATAACGAGAGAATAGGGGTCTCCGTCTACTTTAAGGTATGTTGGGATATTGAAATCTTGCGTTTTCACCCAAGTATCAAAGTTCTTGATTTTAAAGACATCGCGATCGGAATTTCTCGCGATCATTCTCTCTTTAACGGTTTGAATGTCGCATACGACCCAGATGATAACGAGATGGGCGTTGTATTTCTCTTTTAATTTCTTTCTTAAGTTAGCGATATATTCCGGATTGTGGATTTCTCTTGTGAATGGGGCATTGATTAAGACGATATCTTCATAATTTAATGCGGTAAACGCCATTTCTAAAATGACGTTGTATTCCACATCACGAATGTTTTTCTGAAAGAACTCTCCTTCTCTTTCCACGGGGATGCCAGCGATTTTATAGGCAACGTTGCTAAGAGGTACCAAACTGTCTTTATCCAAATAAGTAACGTGCTCAAGAGACTCTGCAATCTTCATTGAAACATAGGTTTTTCCGCTTGCTGGCGGCGCGCTAACGATGATTAATTTCTTTTCCATTAATGAACTCTTTTTTCTTTTATTTAAGCGTATTAATTAAAGTATCTTGCGTTGACAAAAACAAGAAAATGAGGATAGGTTTACCGATATTGCTTTAAAGAAAATCGAAAACGACATTTTTTTATTGTTTGTTTGCAAAAACAACTAAATTATTCATCAACATACTTTCACAAATAATAGATAAAATCGGCTTCTCTTCTATAAAAAAACGAGAAATTAAAAGAAATTAGCACTCAATACTTGCGAGTGCTAAATTTATGGCTATAATATTACTCGGTCCTAGAAGACCATGCTTGATAGAGGAGGAATTTATTTATGAACGATATGAACGGAATGGAAGATTATTCCCAAGAAGAAAACATCCTCGAGAAATTCGGCCGCAACGTGAACCAAGACGTCAAGGCTGGTAAGGTTGATCCTGTTATTGGCCGTGATGAAGAAATTCGTAAGGTCATACAAATATTAGCGCGAAAGACGAAAAATAACGTCATTTTGCTTGGCGAACCAGGCGTAGGCAAGACTGCTATTGTGGAGGGCTTAGCCGAAAGAATCGTCAAAAACGACGTGCCTGCGACCTTAAAAGACAAAGAAATATATGAACTCGATATGGGCGCTTTGATTGCTGGCGCTAAATACCGTGGCGAATTCGAGGAACGTTTAAAAGCCGTCCTCAATAAGATTAAGAAATCCGAAGGAAAGATTATTCTTTTCATCGATGAAATCCATCTTATTGTCGGGGCTGGAAGAACCGATGGCGCCATGGATGCGTCCAATATGCTAAAGCCGATGCTCGCCCGCGGAGAAATCGATTGCATTGGTGCGACTACCCTTAATGAATATAGGGAATATATTGAAAAGGATAGAGCGCTTGAAAGACGTTTCCAAACCGTCATGGTCGAAGAGCCGACGGTGGAAGACACCATTACGATTCTTCGTGGCTTAAAGCAAAGATTCGAGTCCTACCATGGCGTCCGCATTACCGACGGCGCTTTGATTGCGGCAGCTACTTTATCTAATCGTTATATCACCAACCGTTTTTTGCCCGATAAGGCAATCGACTTGATTGATGAAGCTTGCGCTGGAATCAAAGTGGAAATCGAATCCATGCCTTCCGAGCTAGATGAAGTGAATCGTAAGATTCGTTCTCTTGAAGTGGAGAAGGTTGCTCTTAGCAAGGAGAGCGACGATTCTTCTAAGAAACGTTTGGAAGAGTTAGAGAAAGAACTTGCTAACTACAAGGAACAATCTTCAAAGCTCACCGCTGAATGGCAAAAAGAGAAGGCACAAATCAAGGAAGCGAAAGACCTTAAGAGCCAAGTAGAAGAAGATAAGATCCAACTTGGAATCTATTTCCAGGAAGGGGATTTCGAAAAAGCGTCTAAACTTCAATATCAAACAATCCCTGAACTCGAGAAACGTATCAAAGAAATTACGGATTCCTCACAAAACGGAGAACGTTTGGTCGATGAGATCGTGGATTCGGAATCCATCGCTAAAATCGTTGCTAAGATGACGGGCATTCCGGTCTCTAGAATCGAGAAAGGCGATAAAGAGAAAGTGCTTGATCTCAAAGAAACTCTCGAAAAGAGGGTCATTGGGCAAGACAATGCGATTACTTTGGTATCCAATGCCATCCTTCGCCAGAGAGCGGGCATCCAAAACCCGAATAGGCCAATTGGTTCCTTCTTGTTCTTAGGACCTACTGGCGTAGGCAAAACCGAAGTTGCCAAAGCTTTGGCAGAAGCCCTCTTTGATAACGAGAACAATATCATCCGTATCGATATGTCCGAATATATGGAGAAATATTCCGTCTCTCGTTTGATTGGCGCGGCTCCTGGCTATGTTGGCTATGAAGAAGGCGGGCAACTTACCGAAAAGGTGCGCCGCAACCCATATTCCATCGTTCTCTTTGATGAAATCGAGAAGGCGGACCCAGAAGTCTTTAATCTTTTGCTTCAAATCTTGGATGATGGGCGTCTTACCGATTCGCAAGGTCACCTTGTGGATTTCAAGAACACCATCATCATTATGACCAGCAACCTTGGCAGCGAATACATTCTCCATGGCGAAAAAGATAAGGTAGAGGAGATTCTCCATCGTACCTTCAAACCTGAATTCCTGAACCGTATTGATGAGATTGTCTACTTCAATCCTCTTTCCAAAGATGTTCAACTCAAGATCGTCGATAAGATGCTTCGTGAGCTGAAAGGAAGATTGGAAGGCCAGTTCTATTCCGTAGAATTCAGCGATTCTTTGAAGAAATGGGTTCTGGATTGCTCCTATACGCCAAATTTTGGCGCAAGACCAATCAAGAGATTCATTCAAGATAAGGTGGAAACGGCTCTTGCTACCGCAATCATCAAAGGGGAAATTGATACAAAGAGCAAATTCCTTGTTGATGTGAAAGACGGTCAAGTGACCATTAGCAAAGAATAAAGAAGGGGACCCCTGTATGCATATTCATGCTGCAGAGGTCTTTTTTATTGCCTTCCAAAATGGAACGGGCATGTATGAGAATAAAGCATTCTCTTTGATGAGCGCTCTTTTTCTGCGGCCTCTTGCCCGTTCAATCGATAGGAATGGCTCATAAGCAGAAACAAATCTCGTTATATTAAGAAGGATGGCTGTTATTTGGTGAAAATAGTTTTTTAAGAAGATATAATTGAAAACAACCTTCTTTATTTCTTAAATAAAGATCGTGAGAAAAAGAAAGGAAAAAATGACCATGAAAAAATCATTCACGATATTAAGCGCATTGATGTCGCTGTGTCTAATGGGATGTATAGAAAGCAACCACGAGAGCAGCTTAAATACGAATTCGGACGTAAGCTCGGATGTGAGCCAAAGCCAACAGACAACGGAAGGAGAGAAATATTCTATTGTCACTCCTGGCTCTACCAAACTAAGTGTTGGGGACACCCTAAATCTGGAATGCGTCTCTGAAAATGGCGCGTCTTTAGAGGGGATAACTTGGGAATCTTCCGATCCTAGCGTTATCTCGATTACGCAAGAAGGGCGTGTTAAAGCCCTGACTTCAGGGACGAGTGACATCACGGTCAAAAAAGACGGGGTGAGTAGTAATCCCCTTACGCTCACCGTGGAATTCATCCCCGTTGAATCGATTGCCTTGACGAATGCGCCTAAGAGCATTTCCTTAGGGCAAAAGCTGACGATCGAAACGGCGATTTCCCCATCTAACGCCAATCAAAACATTGAGCTTTCCTCTTCTAGCGACGCTTTGTTACTCGATTCTAAAGCCAAGACAATCGAAGCGATTAAATTAACGGACGAAGAAATTACCGTGAAAGCGTATGCCAGCAAAGATTTCTCTAAATTCGTTGAGTTCAAACTCAAAGTGAATCCGTTAGATGAGTCCAAGAAAGTGACGATCACTTTCGATACGGGCTCTTACGCCCCGCTTGAGAAGATGACGGTTACGAAAGGGGCGACGATAGATAAAATCGTTTACGATCCTTTTAGCAACTTAACGGATAAATCCAAGGCGAACGATGTTGTTTTCTTTGGCTTCTATTATGATTCTTCTTTTGTTAAACCCGTCACCTTCCCTTTTGCAAACACTTACAGCGACATGGTTTTATATGCCAAATTTGTCAATCTTGGCGAAGGTTCCCAGCAATATAGCTGGACTTACAAGCTCAATGAAGATGAAAACAGCTATAACGTAGAGGGGATAACCACGTATATTACCGTCGGATCTGACCTCGCTTTCGGAATCCCCGCTTACCACGAAGGGAAACCTGTTACTTCCTTTAATAAAATTGGCAAGAGTGATATTTTGAACAAAGTAACTCATTTTGCTTTGCCAAACACTTTGACTTCTTTTCCTGAAAGCGCAATAAATTACTGGGAAAAGCTCTCGTATCTCTATTTGCCTGCGGATATGAATATTACTTCTATTCCTAAATCTGCTTTTAAATCGCTTAAGAAGTTGACTTCCATCTATTTGCCAGATTCTGTCACCAGCATTGGCGAAGGCGCGTTTAGCTCTGACACATCGCTCAAAAGCATTCATTTGCCAAGCTCTTTAAAAGAAGTTGGCGAAAGCGCCTTTGATAATTGCGAATCTCTTGAGGAATTGGATTTTAAATCCGTTGAGACGATTGGCAATTACGCTTTTATGGGTACCCAGAGTCTTAAAAGAGTCCATTTCCCCGCCAATCTAAAATCGATTAGCAACGTGAATGTCTTTATGAATTCTCGTGCCATTGAAAGAATCACCGTTGATTCGAATAACCAATTCTATTCCAGCGACGATTTCGGTTCTTTTTATAACAAAGATAAAACCATCATGTATATGGCTCCTAATGGGAGAAGCTCCACAAACGCTTATATTCCAAATACGGTAAAAGAGCTATTCGATAACGCCTTTACGGGCTCCCAAGCGGAATTCATTAAGGTCCCATCCTCTGTTGAAACGATCCATTATGGCGTTTTTGGACGCTCGATGAATCTCAAAGGCGTATATTTGCCAACAAGCGTTAAGACGATAAAAGATAACATCTTCAGTATGTGCGACACGAATAAACTGGCTATTTATGTTGGCTATGCAAGCGCAGAAATTCCTGCCGCAACAAAAAATTCATTCGGAATCCTTCTTAGCGGTTGGAATAGCATATGGAACCAGAATTCCCAATATGAAGATGCTGGCATTACGACCTATGAAACGGTTTACGGCTTTCCCGAAAAGGATTTTGTTTTCTAAAGGAGAACGAAAATGAAGAAATCATATTTGTTATTAGCTTTATTAGCTGCATTGCCGTTACTTTCTTGCGGGGGAGAAGAAGAGCAGTCAACAAGTCAAGAGGTGGAAGAAACCACCGCGAAGAAGATCTTAACGGCATTAAACGAGATCAAAACCAAGAAAAACTATCAAATCGATTATACGGTTGACGATGTTGCCCAAAGAGATATCCTAACGGAGAATTATCTTTATTATCAAAGCCAAAAAACCGGTGCGGCAAAGCTTGAGAACGTTGATAAATCCGTTTACAAGGACGATAAGATTCTCTATAGCTTTGAAGTATCCGATGAAGGGGAAGTGGAAGTGATTCGTCCGATTCAGGATTCTAGAGGCGTCCCTTATTTCAACCCTTATCAATTAGACTATTTTCAGCTTCTCGGTGAAGAAGGATATGTTTTCAACGATAGTGATTTCTCTTCTTTTGGGGATAATGGCGCGCTTTATTCCACCAACGAATCTCTGACCTATATCGTCGCTTACTCCCTTGGAAGGGGAAGCGCCTATTCTAGCGGTTCCTATTCTGGAGTCGACTTCCTTTTTGAGGGGGATGGGTTGCATGTTTGTTTGTTGAATACCGATGATAACGGTGAATTGGAAGAGCTTGACGACACAAGAGGGGTGATTTCTAATATCGGAACCGCCAAGGACGATACGGTTGAAGCCTTTTTTGCCCCATCTTATTCCCTTGGCGAAGAGCTAAGCGCGGATGCTAGCGAGATGCTTTTGTCCGCTTCTTTGCATTCGGAGACCCGTATAAGCACTTATGATGGGAAAAACAGCACGCTTTCAAATACTATCGTTGTTGATTATGACGAGGATAATTTAAAAGCGGTCGTTTCCTCTTCCTCCTACAAACAAGAGGCTACCTATTCGCGTGGACAAGATGGCAATGCGGTCAAAAAATATCTCAATGGGCGCAATGAAATAGCAGAAGACCCATGGACAAACGAAAGCTTTGACACCTATGTCAAAAAATCAAAGGACTTCTTTAAACGCAATGAATTCCGCAAAATCAAAGAAGGCACTTACCGTTACTTCGGATTAGATGCCGGCGCTTTGCTTTTCCCTTATTGCCAGATTGATCTTTCTGGCTATACTTTCTCTACCATTGATGCCACTCTTGACGCAAACGGGAAAGTATCTTCCATCAAAGCGACGACCGACTATATTGCCAGCACTAGCGGTGATTCCACCACCTATTATCAATTGATTTTCTCTATCGGTGGTTTTAAAATTGCGGACACCATTGCCGATAAAACGCCATTAACGCCCATTCAAGGAATCGATAATGAGCTAAAGACCGCTTTTGATACCTTCAAAAACAAGAGCAATAACGTAAAAATTCATTTTATCGATGACATTCTTGGAAACGATGAGTATCAAGCATACACGGATTATTATTTCACGAACAACGTCATTCTTAGAGACAAAAAATATGCGGTGTCTTCTTCTAACCCCAATGCCGACGATCATGAATATTCGGGCTATTATGAAACAGGAGATGGCGTTAGCGGTTTCTACATCAATAAAACGAAGGACACGATTGTTCCTACCTCAACGGCGGATGAAAACGATTCTATTTCGAACCATTGGCTCGATAAGACTTTCGCTTTGTCCACAGATATTTTCGAAAAAGATACGAGCGATGAATCGGGAAAAACATACAAGATCAGAGATGGCGTCGATGACATCTCCAAGCAATTAACGTTTCTTAACGATAAGGAAATGGCCGAGCTCGACCCTAGCACTTTCACGATGAAGCTGGATAACAGCGGAAGGATCAGCGAAATCCGTTACACTTTCGTTTCTTTGGCAACCAGAAAGGCGACATTGACCTTCGAATATTCCTCAGACCTAGAGATACCCGCTTATGTAACGGAGAAACTCGCATCGGTCAAGAAATGGATCGTCATCGAAAATTGGCAAGAAGAAAGCGAAAACATTTACGAGCAGCTCACTGAACTATTTGGCAAAGAATTCGCAGATTTCTTGCCGTATTATTTCGATGAAGATCTGGCAGGAAATTGGAGATGTATCCGCCAAGCATCTTCCATCGTTTTATACAATACCTATAAAACGGAATATTATTTCAATCTTTATTATAAAGGCGAGCTTCTAAAGAAAGGATTTGTCCAAGTAAGCGATAACGTCCTTGAAAACGAAACTTATAAAGTCAGAATCGAATTTGGGAAAGACACCTCTGAAGGCATGACTCTCTCTAAAATCGACTGAAAACCAGCCTTTCTTCCGACTCCCCCAACAATTTGGGGGAGTTTTTATATCATCTTTTGATAAATGCAAGGATTATCGTAAAAGTGTGCTTCCTTTTATGAACCACCCTTCTTTATCATGAATAAGGCTTGAAAATTGATGAAAATGTGCATAAATAGTCTATTAGAAGAGGAGAAAATATGAAAAACATTAAGAAAAAATCAATATTGCTTCTACTTCCTTTGGCTTTTTTGACCCTTAATGGGTGCGATGAGCAGAAGGAAGTCATAAGCTCTACCACTGAAAGCTCTATAGGTAACGTCGATTCTTCTGTTACCGAAAGTGAATTCGCTGTCACGATCGAGGAAACGGAAAACGGAACCGTAACCGCGAACAAAACGAAAGCGAAAGTGGGAGAAGAGGTGGAATTCACCATCACCGTAGATGAAGGTTATTACGTTAAATCCTTTTTGGTGAACGAAAAAGAAGTCGCTTTAACGGAAAATAAGGCAAGTGTCGAAATGGTCGAAGGCGGGCTGAGAGCAAAACTAATCGTAACGGATAGTTATCCAGTCTCTGCCGTCGATGAGGCTTTTGAGAAGAAAGTCGAGGGGCTTGATAATTTCAAGTATGCCTTTAATGGAGATGCAAGCGTTGAGAAACTTCCTCTCGCTAAGCTTGAAACCACAATCGACTTAGGTGGGCACACAGTCACCTTTACGGGCGAAGAATTCATTCATTCAATCCAGAACGATCAAAAAGAAAACGTTCAGAAAGTGACTCTTAAAAATGGCTCCGTCAAGATTGATTCAGAAGAAGAAGTGAATAACTTCATCAATGCCACCTATGCGAAGAAATTTACGGTTGATGGAATCAAAGTAGAAGCAAAGACGTCTGTCTACACAGGCATCTATTGCTCGAGTTCCACAGAACTGTCTATTTTGAATTCGACCTTTGATTTAAAAGCGGTATTTGTCGTCGGCACCAATAATCTCGAAGGGAATAACGCTGGAATTTTGGTTGAGAATTCTACGTTGATGACAACTACGGATGATAAAGACAATGCCGCTATGGTTGTTAACACCGTTGGCTCAACCGTCACCATCAAGAATTCCAAGCTTACGGCTGATAGACAAGCCGTTATCGCTCGTACGGGAACGTGGGAGATTGAGGGTTCTACTTTAACGACTACCGGTGCATGGCTAGATAAATCTGAAGGAAATGCCAATACCAATAATTCCTATCTTTCTGGCGCTTGGAAAGCTGGAAACGAAGTCCCTTCTAGCGCCCTTGTGATTGGCGATAATGTGGATAATGCATATAACGAAAATGTCGTTTTAACAGCGAAAAACACATCCTTCGCTGCTCAAAAAGGCCTTAAAGTGGTTACAAGAAGAGATACTAAACACACCACAACCGTGACGATGGATTCCCTCACCTATAAGAATGCAAAAGACGCTTTGGATAACGGCAAAGGCGTAAGCCTCTCTTTAAGCGACAACGGAGAAACGTTAACCGATCTTACCGCGACAGTTGAAACGGGTGAAGGCGGTGAAGCAACCTTATCGAAAGAAACAGCCATCACCTATGGGGAGAAAATCGATGTAACCGCAACTCCTAATGATGGTTATAAAGTCGACAAAGTAACGTTGACTGGCATTGATGGGACGGAGACGGATATTACTGCTGCCATGTCTTTCAATGCGGGATTAAAGAACGTGGTGAAAGTTACCTTTGCGGTTAAAGAAACGGGTGGGACAACCATTACGGCAAAAGATTTGTTCCCTGATGTGACAGTAGGCAACAAAATGTCCATTGATGGTGATTTTAAAGCAAATGGATTTACGTTTTCTTTTCCTACGAAATCCAAACTGAGTTACATGACAAAAACTGGTGCTGGCGCTCTTCTAGAGAACCCAATTTTAAGGGTTAAGGGTGAGGGAACCGTTGTTAAGATTTC
>ERZ808240.351-NODE-351-length-61656-cov-5.218292_pt1 | contig 61656 bp, 67 predicted proteins | sample MGYA00521084_ERZ808240 | MGnify/ENA primary metagenome ERZ808240 (study PRJEB31516, sample SAMN03275571) | gut metagenome | biome: mammalia-associated habitat; material: feces | host: Papio cynocephalus | place: Kenya | collected 2012-08-06 ...
GCTGACCGGGAAAATTTTATATTTTTTCACTGTCCTCTTGACGGGGCGCGGTTCATTTGGAACCTGCGCCTTTTCCTTTATCTCATTGTGCCGCGAAGCCTTTTTTCTTGTAGCCGCAGTCGCAGTACGGCCCGCCGGAGGCGAGCGTATACTCGCGCACGAAGTCCGTCGCGCCGCCAGCCTCGCTCATCGTATAGTCCAGATGGCAGAGCGCCGGGGTAAGGTCGTAAAGATCAAACTTTTTCATCAGCTCACAGATACCGCAGCGGGTGAAGCGGCCCTCATAGCCGCTGCCATCCGGGTACTCATAGTAGTCCATATTCCACGAATACGGGTTGCGGTCGGCAGCACGGAGCGCAGCGGTAGCTTTCATGCCCTCGATATCCTTCGGCGTGAACTTCTTCTTTCCGCTCTTGCGGCAGAACCAGCGCATCGGGCCGGTCATCATCGCGTCGGCGTAGTACGTTGTAAGCCGCTCCACGTCCGGACGTTCCGGCATGGAGAGGATGAACGCGCAGAGAAGCGCGCAGTTCATAATGTTCATTTTAAAGCGGTCAGCCTTTTCAAATTTCGGGAGAGAGGCGATGATCTCTTTATACTTTGGTTTCGCCTTTTCCGCGATCTTTGCCGCTTCCCCGGCATCGTATCCGAACACAACGGTGAGCTGCTTTCGGAACGACGAGCCGAACAGCGCCCACATCCCCATGGGCATTCCGGCGTATTTCATTTTTTCCCCCTGTTTTTTGACCCATTCTCCGGGTGCTTGATAAGATCGTACAGCACGCCGTGCTCACCGAAGCGCCGCGTGCCCGAGGCGATCTGCGCGAACTGACCGCCGTCAAAATAGGCATGTTCGACCGGCAGGTACGTATGCGTCAGAAACGCCATGGCGAGATCCGCGCCGATGGAGGACGCCACGACGAGCGCAAGGCGCTTCACGCCCTGCTCCCGGAGGAAATCCTCCACCTGCCGCACTTCGTCTGCCTTGCTTACGTACTTCTGTCCGGTGCAGTAGACCGTAGAGGTCGGCAGGATGCAGAAATACGTATCCCGCAAGCATTTTGCCACCGGCTCGCTGCTCGCGCCGGTCACGCCCATGGCGTGGAAAAAGAGCACCGCGGGGGCATCCCTGCGGCCCAGCGTTTCAAAAAGCATGGTCTTACCTCAGTGAATGAAAAGCAGCATGATCCCCGAGAGCACCGCGGAAATGACCACCATGCCCACCGTGCCGAAGAGCCACTTTTTCCGCTTGGCCGCGGCGTTGATATAGGGTTTCAAGTCCTCCGTGCCGGGGATCGTCCATGACTTCGTATGCCCGACCCAGTAATCGTCGATCAGAAACCGGTCGATGAGATTCATCACCGAGAGAATGACGAGCATCTGCCAGAACGGTGTGAGAAATCCCCGCGCGCCGTTCACGGCATAGACGAATACCAGAACATACGCGATATAGCCGGGCAGACACACCGCTTTGAAGAGCTTTTTGTTCCGCGCGATCTTCTCCCGCGTTGTGAGCCCCACCCAGCTTGACAACACGCGCCTGTACCTCTTCCTCATAGAGATGCACCATGCCGACGGCGCCCTTGCGGATGCCGAACGCGCAGACCAGCACGAGCAGCACTCCCAGTCCCAGTCCTTCCAAAAGCACGATTCCGATCATGTTATTTGTTCCTTCTGTACCCCGCCTCGTCACGGTATTCGGGGTGTTCTTTTATGTGGGGGTCCTTATCGCCGCAGATGGTATAGTCGCACTTACAGCCGTTCGAGCACGTGGTCTGCCGCACGAGCCGTGCGTGGATGAGCTCCATGCCCAGATAGTCCGGGTTGCAGAGTGCCGGCATAACGTCGAGCAGATCGTGCTGCTTTGCGAACTCCGCCACGGGGCAGGCGGTAAATTCGTAGTAGATGGGCTTATCCTTATCGAACGGCGCGACGGTCATCTTATAGTCGTCCCACTCGTCGCACCGCTTTTTGGCGTTGCAGAACGCCTTGTGCAGCAACCGCTTGAAAATTGGCTTATTCACATCCACGAATTTGGAGAGAGTGCGGAAGGACGGCAGGAAGAGCTCTCCCTCCATCTCCTCGATCTCATCCAGATTCGTGACGTCCCGGCAGACGGTATAGTACGCCATAATTGCGATGCAGTCGTAGGTACCGCCCGCGCCGTTGTGGAAGTTTTTGCTGCCGCCGAGGTCGGTGCGCCAGTCGGAAAGGAAGTCCACATACTGCCGCTGCACCCGCTCCCACACGGCTTCCCTCTCCGCTTCCGGATAGTGACGGGCGATCTTTTCCTGTATCTGCGCTTTGCAGGCTTTGGTATAAAGCACGTGGCAGCGGCGGTCAAATTGCAGTTCGCTGTCTTTCATTTTCTTTTCTCCGTTTTACTTCTTCAATATATCCACGATCTTGGCAAAGTCCTCCTTTGCCTCCGGGAACATCGGCAGCATGCAGTAGCAATGCACCATGCCGGGCCGCGCAAAAGCCGTGTACGGCACTTTCGCGCGCTCGCACGCCGCGGTGAAGTCCGGCAGCGCGCCGTAGAGTACCTCGTCGGCACTGTAGAAGAAATGGATATCGCCGACGCCGGTGAAATCGCCGCGCGAGCCGGAGATCATGTAGTCCGGCACATTCTCCTGCCCATGGCGCATGAATTTTTCGACCTTGACCATGAAAGCAACGTCGATGGCGACGTCCTTTTCGTTGAGCGCTTCCATGCGCGCTCTTTCCTCGTCGTTCCACGGCACCTCGCCGGGGGACACGGCCACGATGTGCCGCGGCTGCGGCAGGGGCTCCGCCTGGGCGTTATTATGCGCCGCGATGCCGAGTGCGAGCGCGCCGCCGGAGGAGAAGCCGCAGGTACTGACGTTCCCGCCGCCGTACAGGGCGATCATCTGCCGGTAGCATTCATAGACCATGGCATAGGTCTCGGTGATGCAGTGCTCGGTGCAGAGCGGGTAGAACGGAAACCAGACGTCGCATCCCGTTTCCCTGGCGAGCTTTCGCATAACGGGCAGATCGCCCTTTTCCGGGCCGATCACCATGCCGCCGCCGAAAAAGTAAAGGATCGCGCGCTCCGACGGCTGCGGGGCGTTCCGGACAAGCAGGCACGGAAAGCCGTTGACCGTTATCGTCTCATAGTACGCTTTGTGATCTGTCGGCGTAAAAACGCCGCGGCTCCGGTTCTGTTTTTCGATCTCTTTGAGCAGCTTATCCTCCGGCAGCGCGAAAGATTTTTTCGCGCCGGAGAGCTTGTACGCCGCACGCAGCAAGGATGCAAAAAAGCTCATGGCCCTTCTCTCCTTTTTAAGGTGTACACTTTCATCGCTCTTCCCCCGTTCTTTCGTTAGCATTTGCTAACTAATGGTTAGGGTCCGCTAACTGTTGGCCTTTCAAAAAGCCGCCGGAGAGCGGCTTTTTGGTATTTCCGGTCATATAATAGGCGCATTTTCTCGCTGTGTCAAGGACTTATCCCCCGCTTCCGCAGAAAACACCGGCATTATTCCGGGAGCAATATTTCCTTGAGCGTGAGCTCCCGGCCCGTGAGCGGCGTGAGCTTTGTGCCCCGGCATTCCGGACAGCGGAGGTCGCTCAGGTCCGCCGGAAACACCGCGCCGCAGTCGAGGCACTCCGCCGTTCCGTTCACCGTTTCGATGTGCATCACGGTCCCCTCGAGCGGCGTACCGTCCGTGACGGCCTCCCACCCGTCGGCGAGGAAGCGGGGGACGACTCCGGAGAGCGTCCCCACCTCGACGGTGATGCTCGTCACCTTGTCCGCGCCTTCTTCCGCGGCAATGCGCGATACCATTTTGCGCAGCGCATCGCAGATACCGAGCTCGTGCATTATTTCTCCACCGCGTGCCGGACAATGCTGCCGCCGCGCTTGACGAGGCCTTCGGCGAGCTTGATGGGCAGCGTCTCAAAGGAGCCCGCGTGCCAGTCGCGTACCTTTTTGAGGCGGATCGCGTCAAACCGGCACTTCGTGGTGCACAATCCGCAGCCGATGCAGAGATAGGGATCGACCTTCGTCACGCCGCATTCGAGACAGCGCGCCGTTTCCTTTCGCACCTGCTCGGGCATAAACGTCACGCGCTCGTCCGCAAACGTTTTCGCTTTTGCCGCGTTGTAGCCCGGCATCTGGCGCTTGCCGCTGTCGAAATGCGAGATATCGAGCAGCGCGTGACGCTTGTCGAGCGAGTGATACTCGCGGCGGTCGCGGCCCATGGTGAGCGTCTGGCCGGGATGGACGTACCGGTGCAGAGAGATGGCAGCCTCCTTGCCCGCGGCGATGGCGTCGATGGCAAAGCGGGGGCCGGTGTAGCAGTCGCCGCCGACAAATATGTCGCTCTGCGCGGTCTGATAGGTAAGGCCGTCCGCGACGGCGGTGCCTCTGTCGGTGGTTTGGAGCGCGCCGACGTCGAGGCCGCCCCAGTCGATGACCTGGCCGACGGCGGAAATGACGCTGTCCGCCGCGATCATTTCATACTTTCCGGTACCGACGGGCTTTCTCCGTCCGTCCGCACCCGGCTCGCCAAGCTCCATGATCTCCGCTTTGAGCGCGGTCACTTTGCCGCCCTCGCCCACGATCTCGACCGGCGCGGTCAGATAGTGGAACTGCACGCCCTCGGCGACCGCTTCGCGGACTTCTTCGGGGTCGGCGCCCATTTCCTCCGCCGAACGGCGGTAGACGATGTACGTCTCCTCCGCGCCCAAGCGGACGGCGCTGCGGCTCACGTCCATGGCAACGTTACCGCCGCCGATGACGACGCACGTTTTGCCGACGGCGGGCGCATGGCCGAGATTGACCTCGCGCAGGAACTCAATGCCGCCGGTAACGCCCTGGAGCTCCTCGCCGGAAATGCCGAGCGGACGGGACTTCTGCGCGCCGATGGCGAGATAAAAGCCCTTGTACCCCTGCTCACGGAGCTGCGCGATGGTGATATCCTTGCCGACTTCCACGCCGCAGCGGAACTCCACGCCCATTTCGCGGAGAATGTCGATCTCCGCGTTAAGCACGTCCTTTTCCAACCGGAAGGATGGGATGCCGAGCGTGAGCATGCCGCCGGGGACAGGGTTCTTGTCGAACACCGTGACGGGGTAGCCCTTATTGGCAAGATAGTACGCGCAGCTCATACCGGCGGGACCGGCGCCGATGACGGCAATTTTTTCCGTATAGGGCCGTCCGATCTGGTTGACCATTTTCGGGACGAAGCGCGTTTCCTCGTGCAGATCGTGGTCGGCAATGAAGCGCTTGACCTCGTCGATGGCGACGGCCTCGTCCACGCTCGCGCGGGTGCATTCCTGCTCGCACGCCTTGTTGCAGATGCGGCCGCACACCGCGGGGAATGGGTTTTCTTTTTTGATGAGCTCGAGCGCGTCGGTATATCGCCCCTGCGCGGCGAGCTTCAGATAGCCCTGCACGGGGACGTGCGCGGGGCACGCCGCCTTGCAGGGAGCGGTGCCGGTGTCGAGCGTGTCCTTGAAGTTTTCGCGGTAACCGGGGTTGAAAGTTTTCTTCACGTTGAGCGTCGTGGTGAGCTTGGCATAGTCCGGCGGCGTAAGATCGCAGGACGAGCAGAGCTTCTGCCCGAGCTTGAGCGCGTTGCCGGGGCAGGTCTCCACGCACTGCGCGCACGCGACGCACTTTGCCTCGTCGATCTCCGCAGCGAAGTTGGAGCGGATGGCGTCGCGCGCGCCAAACATCAGCCCCGCGCGCAATCCGAAGCAGGCACAGGCGCAGCAGTTGCAGATCGCAGCGCTGTCGCCGAGCTCTTCGATGTTCGGGATATCGTGCATGAGGCCGTTTTCCTCGGCGCGGTGAATGATCTCCAGCGCCTCCTCGCGGGTGATCTGCCGGGCGCGGCCCGTGCGGATGTAGTGCTCCGCGCCCTTGCCCATCTGGATGCACATCTCCTCGTCCAGATGGCCGCAGCCGTCGTTGATGCTCGTGCGCGAGCTGCGGCAGGAGCACGGTGAGACGGAGAACGTGTCGTATTTATCGAGATAGTACGAGAGCTTTTCGTAGGGGCTTACGCCGGAGATATCCTTTATGGCGTCCTCCACAGGGACAACACGCATCAGGCCATATCCTTCCGGCAGCAGCGGGCCCATCATTTCCATACGCAGACGCGTATATTCCTCGAACGCGCGGCCGACCTCCGGATGGTCGTGCAGCAGTTTTTTGTTGTTGACCATCATTTCCAGAATGCCGGGCGCGAAGATCTGCATGAAGTATGTATCCTCGCCGCACTCTTCGGAATACGTGCGGCGGAAAATGCCGTATTCGACAAGGTTGTCGAGCGAGGGCTGAATCTCTGCCACGGTCTTTCCGACCTTCTTTGCGAGGTACGCCGCCGTGCGCTCCTTTCGGAGCCCGGCGGCGATGGCGATATCGGCCTCGTCGTCCGAGACGATGTTCGCCATGCTGTAGTATTCGGGCGCGTTCTCGTCGATCTTCACGACAGCGCCGGAAATGCCGCCGATGACCTTTGCCAGCTTTACGATCTTTGGTCTGAGCTTTGTCATATTGCTTCCCCCTATATATTTTTCAAATCATCTCCTTTCTCATAATACCGTGTTTGTTGTATATTTACAAGAAAATGTTGGGGCGGCGCGTCAAAAAAATGACGTGCCGCCCTAACGGTATATCGCTTTATTTTCGGACGCGCTCGCGATTGTTCTCCGCGATGCGCGCAGTGAGCGCGAGCGGCCCATCCCGGCGGCAAAGCTGCTCGGTGAACCGGGCAGAATACGCCGCGTAGATCAGATAGACATACGGCATGCCGAGGTTCGTTTCGAGCAGGGAGTTTACCGCGAGCGTATGCAGCGCGCTCTCCGCGGCCAGACCCGCACTGCGAACGCCGCCGAGCAGCAGCCCCGCCTCCCAGCCGAACTGCACAAGTACGCCGATAGCAAGGATCCACGGGATATTCACCCGCTTCTCCTGTTCCGGCTGCATCAGGTTATAGACGATGGTGCCGAGATACCCGACAAACAAAATTACCGCCATATACCCGTGGTACGCGCCTGTCGTGCGCTCGATAACGATCGGCGCGGCAGCGGGAGCAAAGGTCTGCGTGATGAGTGGGCAGCAGAACCACCACGCGAGGATCAGCACCGACCATTCGAGCAGGTGCTCGTCCTTTGAGAGCCACAGCCAGATCCAAGCAAAATTCGTAAAGCCGTAGCTCATCGACATCCAGAGCAGCACCCAGAAAAGGCTATGCCCCGCCGAGATACTGCGCGAATGGCATACGAGATGGAATATCCCGTAGTCCACGAGCATGTATACGATGCCCATCACGAGCCCCACGAGAATGGTCATGTACTTTTTCTTCCGCAGCAGCAGATAGGCAAATACGCAAAGAAACGCAATGTCCAGCCAGATGTAGAGCGGCGCGAATGCGCGCCGGGCAATGATCTCAGGCATAGTTTTCTCTCCCCCCCCCGTTTTATATAGCGGTGTTATCATAGCATACCCGGCAACGGGAAACAAATCCCGCAAGCGCCGAAAGATGTAGTGCCCCCAAAAAGTTAGACAAATAAATTAAACGCAAATTGTTCAAGCCGTCGAAAGGGCTTGCTGTCTGTGAATAGCAGGCGGCAAGCCCTTCAGCTTTGCCTTAATTCTGCGGCTGTTGTAGTGATCCAGATATTCCATGAGCTCGTGTTTGAAGTGCTCCATGGTTTGAAATTCTTGCAGATACAGTAGTTCACTCTTGAGCAGACCAAAGAAGTTTTCAACCACAGCATTGTCCAGACAGTTTCCCTTTCGGCTCATGCTCTGCCGGATACCCTTCTCCCGGAGCATCCGCTGGTATCGCTTGTGTTGGTACTGCCAGCCCTGATCAGAGTGGAGAATGAGGTTCGTGTCATCCGTAATCTTCTCAAAAGCCTCGTCCAGCATGTTCGTCACCATGCTCAGCACGGGACGATCCGAGATAGTGTAGCTGACCAGATCGCTGCTGTGCAGATCCAGAATGGGAGACAAATAGAGCTTCTCCCCGAACAAACTGAACTCTGTCACGTCCGTGACCCATTTCTGGTTCGGTTTGTCCGCATGAAAATCCCGATTCAGCAGATTCGGCGCGATCCTACCTACTTCGCCCTTGTAAGAACGATATTTCTTCATTCTGACACGGCAGACCAGCCCCAACTCCTTCATAAGCCGCTGGACAGTCTTGTGGTTCAGGAGGAAATTGCGCTTGTGAAGTTCTGTTGTAATGCGGCGATAGCCGTATCTTCCTTTGTTTTCGTGGTAGATGGCCGTGATCTCCGCTTTGACAGCTTTATACTTATCTGCACTGTTCATCCGCTTCAGATGGTAGTAGAAAGTGGCACGGGGTAGTTGAGCGATTGAGAGAAGAATATCCAGAGAATGTCTTTGCCTCAGCTTTTGAACTACCTGCGTTTTCTGCGCTGGCGTCGCTCGTCTTCCAAAACCAAGGCTTGCAAGTTTTTTAAGTATTCATTTTCCGCGCGCAGCCGCTGGACTTCTGCCAACAGATCTTCTTCTACCTCTTTGGGCAGGTGCTTTGGCGGGCGCCCTTTGCTGCCGCGGCCTCTGCGCTCTACGGCATAGCCCTCCGGACCTTCTTCCAGATAGATCCGCTCCCAGGCGGCAACGCGCTTGTCATCGCCGATCTCGAACTGTCTTGCCGTTTCACAGTAGCTCAGCTTTTCCTCCTGCATGGTTTCCACGACCAGCTTCTTAAACTCCGGTGTGTATCGTCTGTTCGGTACGCCTTTGGGCATAGAAATGCACCCCATTCCTTAGTACAAGTATTTTACCATACTTGTCTAACTAATGGGGTGCAGTTCAAGACACTTGCGGGATTTTGTCTTATTTTGCAGACCGCGCTGCCGCAGTCGTTCCGCAGAGGGAAAAATCAGTCCTCCAACACCAGCGCGCCGGCGATCGTTCCCTTGAGATTCTGAATGATCTCAGCTTCGCGGATCACCTCGGTGTAACTGGATGTGCCCGTATGCTCGACCAGAACGGTAAGGTCGCATTGGCCGACCTTGCGGATCGTGCCGGCATCCGACAAAACGCTGCCGCCGAGCAGGAACTTCTTCTCCGGGAGGTTGGTCCGGAATGCTTCGCAGGCGGCCTGAATGTATGCATCCTCCGCTCCGCCGGTCACGAGCACGGTGTTCGTCTCGGGGTAAGAACCCGCCAGATAGGACGCCGCCGTGGCGTAAACGCTCGCCGCGTCTGTTGCGGTGGAGAGCCCCGCCTTTCCGCGCAGCTTTCGGTCGAGCTTGCCCATGGCGCGGATTTTCGCGGTGTCTGTGGGCACTGCGCCGAGGATCCGGATCCGCATGCGCTGTGTCAGGCTGTCCGCCGAGTAAACGCGGTCGCTGACCGCCACCTGCATGCAGACGATAACGCAGGCGACCAGCGCACCGAGGATCGCTCCCACGATCGCCATTTTGAGACTGGCCTTCACTACGCCGTCGGTATTGCTGACCGGCGCTTCAAGGTTTTGGTATTCCTCCTTCAGCTTCTCATAGCGCGCCGACTGGTCCGCATACTCCGTGCGAAGCTCCGTGAGCGCGTCCTCTTTGTCGCTTTGCGCCTGCGCCAGACTCGTGTCGACCGTCGTGTAGGCGTTGCAGGTAAGTTTCGTGATCTCATGCGTGTCAATCGTCGTCCCGATCAGCTCCTGCGCAGCGGCAATGCCGCCATCCAGCAGGACAAGGATCTTTTCCGCCTCCTCCAGATCCCGCGCTATGACGCGCACGGTGAACATGCCCGAGCCGTTGCTCCAGGCCGCCACGAGTTCGTCAAGATAACGCAGCTCCATATCGCACTTGTCGGCAACGGTCTGGAGGTTGGTCTCGCCTGTTAAGACACGCACATAGGCGTTCACGATCGTGTCCGTATAATCCGGGTCCTGGTATGACATGTCCGGTTGGATCCGGTAATTTGTTTTCACATAATAGGTCTGGTTTGCGACCGCGACATTGTACGGGTCGATCGCCATGTAGTAGGAGTTTTTCTCATACGTCTGCCGCTCGCTGATCTCCTCCGAGATACTGCGCAGACGTTTGAGAATATCGCTTCTCTCCTGCCGGTTGTTCGCAGCCAACGTCTCATACGTAGCCTGCGCTGTAGCAAGTTCTTCTGCGTTCTTGCGCAGGGAGCGGGCCGTCACAATGGATCGGGCACCGCCGGCAACAAGTGCCACAGCGACCATCCAGTACAGCACCATTCTCCATCTCCGGCAGATCGCCCAGAAAAGCTGCCGCAGATCGATCTCCCGTTCCATATTGGGGACAACTTCTTGATTCACATTCATTGATGTACTTCCTTTATTTCTTTGTCAGTCTCTTCGGAATAGGTCTCTTGTGTAAACTTTGTCCTCCACATCCGAGAGCGTATCGCTCATACGGTTTGCCACGATAACATCCGACTCCCTCTTGAACTTCTCGATATCATTCACGACGGTCGAACCGAAGAACGTCTGTCCGTCCTGCAGCGTCGGCTCATAGATGATGACCTCCGCGCCCTTGGCCTTCACGCGTTTCATAACACCCTGAATGCTCGACTTCCGGAAATTGTCGCTGTTGCTCTTCATCGTCAGACGGTACACGCCGACCGTGACCTTCCGCTCACGCGCTGCGTCCCAATCGCTGCTTCCCGTATAATACCCGGCCTTCTGCAGAACGCGCTCTGCAATAAAGTCCTTGCGGGTGCGGTTGGATTCGACGATCGCGCGGATCAGATTCTGCGGGACATCCTCGTAGTTCGCCAGAAGCTGCTTGGTGTCCTTCGGCAGGCAATAGCCGCCATAGCCGAACGAGGGATTATTATAATGCGTGCCGATCCGCGGGTCCAGGCATACGCCGTCAATGACCTCGACCGTGCTCAGGCCCTTCAGCTCGCAATAGGTGTCGAGCTCGTTGAAATAGGCCACGCGGAGAGCAAGATATGTATTGGCGAAGAGCTTGATCGCCTCGGCTTCGGTAAAGCCGGTATAGCGGACGTCGATGTTCTCCTTTGCCGCGCCTTCCACAAGAAGACCGGCGAGAAGCTCCGCGGTCTTCCGGGAAGCATCGTCGCAGCCGACGATAATGCGGCTGGGGTAGAGGTTATCGTACAGGGCCTTGGATTCCCGCAGGAATTCCGGGCTGAAGATAATCTTGTCCGTGTGGTACTTCTCCCGGACGGACTTCGTATAGCCGACCGGGATCGTGCTTTTGATGACCATGTACACGTCCGGGTTGGCCTTCATGGTCTCCTCGATGGCGTCCTCGACCGCGGACGTATCGAAGTAGTTCTTCTGGCTGTCGTAGTTCGTCGGCGTGGCAATGATGACGAGCTCCGCCGAGGCATACGCAGCGGCTTTATCGGTGGTCGTCGTCAGATGCAGCGTGCGCTTGCCCGCTCTCGCCTCCGCAAAGAACCGCTCGATCTCATCGTCCTGGATGGGGCTGATGAACTGGTTCAGCTTCTCAGCCTTCTCCGGCGTAGTCGTGATGGCCGTGACTTCATGGTGCTGCGCGAGCAGAACCGCCAAGCTCAAACCGACATAACCTACGCCAGCTACTGTGATTTTCATTTATATTTCTCCTTTCATTTATCCACCCCTACTGTGGGGCCCCTGCGTTGTGTTTCTTTGCTGGTTGTATGGTTGTATATAAAAGCTGTTTTATAAAAACTCTATTTTCCCCTTATTCGTTTCACAAAAACTATCAAATACGGTTTCCAGACACTCTTATACACCAAAAGTGCCACAAGGACGCATCCTATCTGCATTAATTGAGCGTAAAAACTATTAGAATAGATTAACCCCGCCGATAGCAGAAGTAACACTGTTCCCATTACAAATTCTGCATTCATAACCTCGTAGCGTATATACTTTTTTGTGTGAAATGCTCTAAATATGAATACAACTATATAACTTGTGCATGTAGCAATAGCTGCTCCATATACCCTCATTAACGGAATAAGCGCAAAATTTAAGCCAATATTCAGTAACGCTCCTAATGATCCCGAAGCTAGATGGCCAAAACTATCTTTATGTACTGTATAACTGGTGGCCATAAAGCTTCCAAGCGTTAAATAAACCATACCTACTATTAGGAATGGAGTATACTTCCAAGCCGTACGGTAGCTTTCAGAAACATATAGCGTCAAAAAAGGCTTAATTACACATAGCATTGCAATTCCTATAAGCATGCTAATTGACACTACTTTTTTATATACTCTGTTATTATATTCTTCTTCATCATCGGCCCCCTCTTCTTTAATCGCCGAATAACTCCAAGCTTGAGTAAAAATAGAAGTAAACGTAGCAATCAACGTTGGAAGTTTATAGGAAACTGCGTATATGCCATTTGCCGCCGCGCCAACCATAACTGTAACCATAATGCGATCCGATGAATCCATGACCCACCACATAAGTGAGCTGGGAATGAGAACTATTGAATACTTCAGCATTTCAGCCATTTTTGTTCTATTCAAGGGGACTTTTATCGCTTTATAGCACTTTCCAACTACAAAAGCATAGGCAGCTGTTATCGCGAAAGAAAGAATATATGCCAATAAGTATCCGCATATTCCTAAATCGAATACCACTAAAAAAACGATGTTTAGACCAGCAATTAATAATGTCTGTAAAATATTTCCAATTGAATAATAGAAAAGGAATTCCTTCCCGCGCAGATCATACAAAAGCACATTTCTTGATGCGAGAAAAATAATATAAAAATAGACCAGAAAACGTAAATCGGCCACTTTATCAAACAGCCGCAAAATCGGGATAAGAAGCATTCCTGCCACGCACCCGAAAAATAAAACCGTTAAACCTATTTTTGTATTTTCATCTTTATCAGCACCTTTGTCCAAATCAAATCGCATTACCGATTCGGCAATATTTAATGATAATATAGGAACAACAATAGTGCTTATTGTAGCAACCAAATCTACGATGCCATATTGCTCCGTTGTTAGAACATTAGTGTATAGCGGAACCATAAAAAATGAAATAATCTTGGTTCCTAAACTTCCTAGTGCAAATATAGCTGTGTTCTTTATCAAATATTTTGCTCTATTATTCATTCTCAAATATATTTATCCGTAAAACCGGAAGTCTTTCCTCTTAAACACCCATTTAGACATAGTAGTTAATGTTTTTCTCAAAGCATTTTTGATAACCAACGCTGTCAATCCTTCTAGTTTAACTTTATTGGTTAGCAATTAGAGATATCTAACAAATTCCCCATAATAATGTCGCCATCGCAAATATCGTTGTCTACGCCACCACAAGGTGTAAATGTTAGCTCTCCGAAATAAATCCTGTCTCGCAAAATATACAAATCAACTCTAACGCAAGGAAATGGCATTGCCAGTCTTTCTGCATACTCAATTGCTGTATCTATCATGGCCGGTCTTTGTATTCTAATTTTCTCTGGCTGTTCCCGTGCATAGGATGAAAACGGTTGTACATTCCAATTCGTATCGAAAAAAACATAGTCGGCGTGCATCCCTTTTCTGTTTCGGCATACTAAAACGTACTTGACTTTACCGTTTATGCAGTAAAATTTATAATCTTCAGGTGAGTGTTCTTTCTCATCATTATCCGATCCCATTCCAGATATATATTCTTCACATATGATTTTCGGAGGAATCCGCTTATAGTGCATCTCTCCGTACCAGAGCCAGTATTTTGAATTTCCCCATTTCTGCATTTTTTCCAAAACAGCCTCTTTGCTACAAGCACTCTTTTCTGTGCATATATAATTGAAGCCTGCGCCAAAGTTCCATTTCAAAACAAATTTATCCGGCAGGGTGTCCCATTCAATCTTTTTTGGGGTATCCCACACGCCAATGCAAGGTATTAGAATTTCACCACATCCGCAATCCCGAACATATTCTCTGACGTTATATTTGTCTGCGCATTTAATTACCAAAGAATCATTAACATATTTATTCAATTCAAGCCATATTATTTTTTCATTAAATGTACTCGGCGCACTTAGGTTCATTTTCTTTCCAAATTTTCTCCAGTATCTATAGCCAAAATTAAGTTTCGGGGAAAGTACAGAAAGGAAACACATTAAAAAATGATTAAACTTATTCATTTCTTCTCCTTAGAATCTTATTTGATTCCTAATGCTCTGGGGTCATCCCCCCGAAATCCTGCCAGCGCAGCCTTCAATTGCTGGACTCTTATTCCAAAAAAGCGAACCAGGAAGCCCGAAACTTCCTTTGAAGAAATTCCGTTCTTTCTCATCTGTTTTGCCAATTTCAGATATGTATCAAACTTGAATATCTTCAGAAAATAAACCGCCCAAAGTTTCAGCTTGCTTTTATTGGATATCCGATAGTGCTTGCCGGCTCCGAATGCCGAGCGCTTCTCTCTTGTGAGTATTTCATTATACGTCTTTCTTGACGGGTGGTAAACCAGCGCTTTTTCCAAGAACAGCAGCTTCATTCCGCATCTGACGGCTCTTGTGGACCATTCAAAATCTCCGCCTGCAAATCTCTCCTCAAAGACTCCCACTCGTTCCTCAAGGTCGCTTTTCAGCACGGACATGTTGGCTGTAGCAACACGGCCTGCGCTCACATTGCTCTTTGTTCTGCTCAAATGCGTTATCGAGTCTAGGCGCTCCCAAACGTTATTCTCAACGATCTCCAGCAGCACGTTTCCCGCAATAAACGTACCCGGCTGAATATTGTTTCTAATCGTGCTGAGCCACTCTTTCGTGGGTTTGCAGTCGGAATCCGTAAAAACGAGTATCTCCCCAGAGGCATGCCTTATTCCGTAATTCCGCGCTGCATACGAATCGGCCTTTTCATTGTAAAAATAATACTTGTATCTATCGCAGCTCTTCGTTTTTTCCAGACACAGGCTGCCGGTATTATCTGTTGACCCATTATCAACAAGAAGAATCTCATCCCCCTCGATAAACTCGTTGCTGTCCAGGCAATTAAACAAGGAAGGCAAAAATTTTTCGGAATTGAAAATCGGAATTATTATCGAAACAGTTCTCATAATCTGTTAATTCCATCTCTGCTGCAGCAAAAGATTTTCCTTTCTATTATTTGAGCGCTTTCATTCAAGCCTTTCAAATTACTTTTTTGCTTATGCAATATAATACGGAACAATTCCCTGCCCTTTACCCAGCAGGCTCATCACGAACCCATAGCCAACAATGAGCACGAGTATCGCGCTATATATAAATATATTGCTCCGAGCAACCATTTGATCGTGATATGTATCGGTTTTTCTGGCACAATCTTTTGTAAGAATACCAAAGTACACGCACTCAAATATTAAGAAGCTATACCCGGCCCGTTCCATAAAGGGGAAGAAATATCCAAGAAATGATGTCAGCAGCCCTACAGAATAGAAAATCACCGTAGATTTTCTCGCCCTGTACTCCCGGAATTCTTCTTCGCTGAAATGCTTTGGTTTTTCCGGAAAAACCCTTTTTTTGCTGATATACAAAGTAGCAACAAGAAAAAAGATCTTCATCGGAAGCATAATTCCAAGATTCAGGTTTATCGTTTTAAAATACTTGATATATTTTGAAAGCAGATTGCCAGCTATAAAACTATAAGCGACGGGGATGGCAATAATAGCCGCAGCAACCCCAAAGCAAATAATCCTCCGCTGTCTTTTTGAAAGGTTTTTCCACAAAAAGACATCCGCCGCTATGAAAGTCACGCAGATAAGAGAGGTCTTATGCAGGAAGATCGCACTTAAAATAACGACAAGCAGAAATGAGAGGTATTTTCTTTTTTCCAACAGTCTGGAAAAATAAAAAATTACCGCAATCGCAAGGAGCTGCCGTGTAATATTAAGCGTAAACCCGTAAAATCCCGCATAATAACACAGAACCATGCAGGGAACCGATGCGATTTTTCGGAAATCCCACAATCTTTTGATGATCAGGTAATTGGTGAAAAAAGCAATTACCGTAAACACAAAAGAAGTGTTATTCCATATGGTAAGAAGACATTTTATAAGAAATTTGAATCCCGCTTCCAGCCCATAAGCCAATTCTGGGTGTCCGTCCGCTATACACTTAAATTTTGAAATATATGCCGGTGTATCGATTCCAACGTTTTCTCCTCTTAAACCGGCAACAAGTGTCAACAGTGCGACCACAATCATAAGAAACCCGAATTTATCGCGTTTACTGGCTATTCTTGAAGCACCCCATATCAATGGAATAAGCAAAAAGTAAATTAGCATTTTGTCTCTCTCTTTGTATAGCGTTTTGTTTCGGGCGCTATGAATGTTACCACAAAAATCTTAGCGGAGCAATCCGTATCAGCGTTTCTGTCCTGCCGCGGTATTTCTTATGCTTTGCCCGTCATCTTTTTATATGCTTTTTTCCAGGCAATACCGTAATACCGCTTACTTCTTCTCAGGGCATCCTGCAAGCAAAGCAGTTTCCAGTATTTTCTCGAGATCGCCTTGAACAGTGCGCCTTGATCCCGAAGAAATTTATCATCGTATCCGGCGTTCCATGTAGATTCCCGCTCTTCCGTCAGCTCTGCCAGCGTTACCGGAACAGCGTAAATTTTAAGTCCGGCCTTCAGGCAATCCGTCAGAAAAATATTGTCTTCTCCGTGGCAGTGCTCCGTACCGCCGCCGAAACACTGGTTAAAGTAGATGCCATTCTCCCGGACACTTTTCAGCTTCACAGCGATCCTCGCCGCACCGTATCTCAAATAGTTCAGATACCCAACTTTTTCTTCTTTCTTAATTATGTACCGTGTCGGTTTTTTTTCCTTGAGATTAAAAATAATAATGTCGGCATCCGGATGGCTGAGAAAGGCATTCTCGACGATCTTCTCATAGCCATCGACGTACCGCATATCATCGTCCGCAATCAGACATATTTCGCCGTCCGCCCGCATCAAGGCGTTATTTCTGTTTAATCCCACGCCCCGCTCAGCGAAATTCAAATATTTTGCCCTATACCCGTGAAATTGAAAATCCTCAATTTCGTTTCTATCGCATTGGTTCCCGACAATAACATCTGTGTTGATATTCAAACGCTCCAGCAGGCTGTGATCCGTCTGATTCATTGCCGCAACTAATACCTGAATTTCCATCTTTGCCTCTCAACATACTTTTTCTTCTTATACAGCCCAAATACCATATTTCTGCCGGTATAGGTCAGGCCCTTTCTGCTTCCCGGAAGAGCTTAACGCTGATATGTAACAGCGTTCATAGTACTGTCCGCTTTACCGGAAACTTTCTCTCTTTTTTTCGTAGTTTCTCTTCTTCCAAAATCCAAACCACATGTTCCAGCAGGCAAACCACAAAGCGACGACCGCCGGTTTCTCATCGCACATGTGAAAGAGGTCATAATGACTTCTCAGTTTTTTGCTCAGCTTATCATGGCTGATGCTCTTCTTACGAACTCTGTACTTTGCCAGATTTTCTTCCAGAAGATGCGCCTCTGTTCCCGGTTTTTTATAAAGCTGCAAACGGATGGCATAGTCATTATTCTTCTTAATATCCTTTATCTGGATCAAGCCGAAGTGTTTGGCGCTATACATCATCGTAAGCTGGCCGATGTAGTCATAGTTGTACATCTTCCGCTTATTTACGGTTTTCGGGCCGGAAACACGAATGTTTAACGGGTTATCCTCTTCGTCAATTTTTTCATATTCTGTGTATGACAGGACATAACCGTTTGCGCACATAAAATCCAACTGCTTCTCCAGCTTATCCGGCATCCACAGATCGTCTGAATCCAAAAAAGCGATCCATTCCCCTTCCGATTCTCGCATCGCGCGATTACGGGTCAATGCCGCGCCGCTGTTCTTTTCGTTTTTATAATACTTAATGCGCTGATCCTGAAGAAAAGGGGCCACGATCTCATCCGTATTGTCTGTTGAGCAATCATCAACTATAAGCAGTTCCCAATTGGAATACGTTTGATCGATCACACACTGTATCGATTCGGCAATATATTTCCCTGTATTCCAGGACGGCATGATGATCGAAACTAATCCTTCATTCATGTTTTTCTTTCCTCAGATCCTTTATAAGGGATAATTTCTGCTCCGTTCGCTTCTGAACAACGTATCCCTGCTTTTCATAGAATCGAATGCCCCGCGCGTTCTTATTGCGTACAGTCAGTATGCAAAAATCACGATTGAACTTTCTTCCCTGCTCCTCATACGCAGAGATCAAAGATTGTGCAACCCCCGACCCACGATACTCCGGCAATACGCAAATGGAAAGCAAGTCTACTTTCTGCTTTCCCTGCACCATATCAAAAGCATCATTCAGATACTCCACGCGGTCACCGGAGGAAACCAAACCCTTTACTTTCGACCAGGCCGCTTTATTCCCTTGAAGCAGACGCGCTACCATCTTTGCTGCTATTGCAAATGCATTGCGGTGGACAAAACGCTTCGCCAGGTTTTCTACTCCTACTAAATATCCCATGCAGAAGCCAGTAATTTTCCCCTCTTCCTCCGAAAGCAGGAACAGACCCGGTTGTTCATCAAAGTATTCCTTATAATACTTTGTAAGCAACCCCGCTCCAAGTACCGTTGAAAAACTATCCGGAAAACGCCGCTTATGTACTTCTGCAATTTCTGCCAGATCCGATTGCTTTGCTTGGCGTATCATCCACTCCGACCTCCCCGTTATAATCCTTACCCAGTACAGCAAACACCGTGCGGAACATTGTCAAAATCTCCCGATGGAAACTGAAACGCTTAACGGAATCCAAATTCCATCTCATTTTTGCCGGAAGGACCTCATTCACATAAACGTCATCCACATTGTCCGCTGCGCTCAGCATCCGGTCTTCATCCTTATAGCGGATGCTTGTCTCACTCGTGATCCCCGCGGGCATAAGGAGCGTCGCGTTCCACTCGGGCCGGTACCGCTCCACATATTTGACGGCTTCCGGCCTTGTGCCGACAAAGCTCATCGTCCCTTGCAGCACATCAAATACCTGCGGAAGCTCGTCCAGCCGGTGGCCGCGCAGCTTTGCGCCGACCCGGGTGATCCGGCTGTCGTTCCCAACCGTCACCGCCGTGCCGATCCTGTCCGCGTTGCTCACCATGGTGCGGAACTTATGGATCCGGAAATGCTGGCCATACGCCGTCACTCTCTCCTGCCGGTAAAACACCGGGCCTTCCGAATCCCGCTTTATCATCACGGCGATCACCGCCATCGGGATGGCAAGGAGGATCAGCAGGATCAACGCCGCAGCGATATCGAATATGCGTTTCAAAACAAGCTGTCCGCGCTTTTTATTCAGTATCTCCCAGTATGGACGGACTTCCGGCGTCCGCATGAATTCCGGCAGTTCCTCCCATTTACGCAGCATGTTTATTTTCCCCTTACTACTTCTTTCAGGTTTTCGCACACATACGTCACATCCTCGTCAGAAAGGAGCGTGTGGAACGGCAGCGTGATCAGATTGTGATAATAGTCATAGGCGTTCGGGTAGCTTTCGATCCCGCCGCCCATTTCCTTATAGGCCGTCATCATGGGCAGCGGCTTATAGTGGACGTTCGTCGCCACGCCGCGCTCCGCCATTTTCTCGATGATTTCGTTGCGCTGCGCCGCGTCGATCCCCGGAATGCGAATGAGATACAGGTGGTTCGAGCTGTCCACGCCGTTCACATGGTGGACCACATGGCTGATGCCGAGCGAATCGCAGGTATCGTCATACGCCTTCATCATCTCTACTCTTCTTGCAAGAAGTCCCTTGTACCGATCCAGCTGACGCAGTCCAATCGCGGCCATGATGTCCGTCATGTTACACTTATACCAGGGGCCGATGATGTCGTACTCCCACGCGCCGAGCTTGGTTTTCGCCAGCGCGTCCTTGTTCTGCCCGTGCAGGCTCAAGAGCTGGAACATCTTATAGATCTCCGCGTCGGTCACGCCGTTTTCATATACGCTCTCCGGCAGACACCATGTGGCCGCGCCGCCCTCCGCCGTGGTAAAGTTCTTCACGGCGTGGAAGGAGAACGAGGAGAAATCGGCGATCGCGCCGCAATAACGCTTCTTCTTTTCCACGGCACCCTTGCCGGTATGAGAAACCACACGGCTTGCGCCGAGGCTGTGCGCACAGTCCGCCACGACCGCCGCGCGCCCCATCGCCTTCTGAATCCGGCTTCCCAGATCGGACAGGGGACCGCTGTGATCGTTGAGAGGCGTGAATAGGTCTTTCTTTTTCTCCACGATCTCAAAGATCCGGTCATAATCGCACACGACGCCGCCGAGATCGACCGGAATGATCGCCTTGGTTTTGGGCGTTATGGCCCGCTCCAGCGCGTCATAATCCATCTCCGGCATATGGGTGTCCGGATCCCCGTCCTTCTGAATGTCCACAAACTTCACCGTCGCCCCGCAGTGGATCGCCGCGGACGCCGTGGAGGTGTAGGTATACGCGGGAACAATGACCTCGTCGCCGGGACGGATCCCGAGAACACGAAGATCAAGCTCTTCCGCCGCAGTCGCGCTGTTCAGGCACACTACCTTCTGGGCATACCGTTCGGCGTTCTCTCCCGCGGCGCAGTCAACGGTGCTGTCCCCGGTTTCAATATACGCGGCAAGCCGGCGTTCCAACAGCTTTGTTCTCGGTCCTGTAGTGATCCAGCCGGAGCGAAGCGCTTCGGCAACCTCTGCTATTTCCAGCTCCGATATATCCGGCGGGCTGAAACGTATCGTGCGCTTTTCCATGATGCAATGCTCCTTATCTTCTGAGTTTCTATAATATCTGGGAAGGTAATGTTATACCGTCGCGTAATCCTCTTCCGCTTTAATAACGTGGTAATTGGGGTCCGTGTCCTCTTGAATGAGCGCCATGACACGCTCCCGGACGTCCTCCTTCGGGGAATACAGGATCTCACGGAGGCTTGCCAGCTTTTCCTGGATCTCCTCGGGGCTGTACATTTTCTGGTGGCCTATGTAGATCAGATTGTTGCTGGTTTTCTGGAGGCCCTCCTCCTTCAAAAGCAGCTCCTCATACAGCTTTTCGCCGGGGCGGAGACCGATGTACTCAATCTTGATGTCCACATCCGGCTCGAGACCGCTCAGACGGATGAGCTGCCGCGCCATGTTGTCGATCTTGACGGGCTTGCCCATATCCAGAATGAAGACCTCGCCGCCCTCGGCAAAGGCGGCGGCCTGCAGAATGAGGGACACGGCCTCCGGGATCGTCATAAAGAAGCGGGTAATGCGCTTGTCGGTGACCGTCACCGGGCCGCCCGCAGCAATCTGCTTTTTGAAAAGCGGGATGACGCTGCCGTTGCTTCCCATAACGTTGCCGAAGCGGACGGCGATGTATTCCGTGCGGTACACAGAGTTCATGGACTGCACGACCATTTCGCAGAGGCGCTTGGATGCGCCCATCACGTTCGTGGGGTTCACGGCCTTGTCCGTGGAAATAAGGATAAAGAGCTTTGTGCCGTATTCTCCGGCGGCCTTCGCCACGTTGTACGTGCCGAAAACGTTATTCTTTACGGCCTCCGCCGGGCTGTCTTCCATCAGCGGGACGTGCTTATGCGCCGCCGCGTGGCACACCATGTCGGGATGATACTTGGCAAAGAGGTCGTTTACGCGGCGCTCCTCCCGCACCGAGCCGATAAGCACCTCGAGATCAAGCTCGGGATACTTGCGGATCAGCTCCTGCTGGATATCGTAGGCGTTGTTCTCATAAATATCAAAAATGATGAGTTTTCCGGGCTTGAGCGCCGCGATCTGACGGCAGAGCTCACTGCCGATGGAACCGCCGCCGCCGGTAACGAGGACGGTCTTTCCGAAGACGCGGCCCGAGATAACGCTGTTGTCGGCATGCACCGGCGCTCTCCCCAGAAGATCTTCGATGCTGACGTCCTTGATCTGGTTGATCAGCACATCCTCGTTGGCAAGCTGCGACAGGGACGGCATGATCTTCAGCTTTGCGCCGGTGGTGTTGCAGATCTCCAGGATCTTATTTTTTTCCTGGACGGAGGCCGAGGGAATGCAGAAAATGATCTCCTCCACGCCGTATTTCTTAACGGCATCGGGGATGCACTCCCGACCGCCGACGACTCGCACGCCGCGCACGAGTCGGCCGTGCTTGCTCACATCGTCGTCAACGGCGCAGACGACCTTGTTATGGGAGTATTCACTGGTGTTGAGTTCCTTGATCGCCATAGCCGCGCCGCCGCCCGCGCCGATGACCATCGTGCGCTTTTGCGGAGCAGCGCTGAATTTGCGGCCACGGATCTTTTCCATAAACCATTGGATAATATATCTCGACGCACACACGAAAATGAACAGAAAGATCGCGAAGAGAAAGAAGAAACTACGTGGAAGACTCTTTCCGAAGATGATGACCACCAGCATGTAAAAGGCGGAACCCACAACGGACGCCACGCCGACATCGGCCATTTCCTTGCCGCTGGCAAAACGCCACATGCTGCTGTAAACACGGAAGCAGAAGAAAGAAACGATGCAGACGATCGTACCGGGGATCCAGACAGCCCGGATGACGCCCAGATAAGTGAATTGCATAAGCTCGGAAATGCTAAACTCAAAGCGCGCCAAAAGAGCAAAAAACGCCGCAGCGTTGATAAGGGCAACATCCAGCAGAACGTACAAAAGGATCTTCCAATTGAAATATTCTCGTATTTTCATGGTGCACACTCTCTTCAACCTTTGTATTAAATCCAGGGGGATATATTCTCCGGCACTTTTGCACCGCCGGATCTCTCTATCCCATTCGTCCGTTTTCACCGGCTGCGGACGGTTTATTTTTCTGTCTGCCGGTCCGATTTTTTCCGCTTTTCCGGCTGTTTTTCGCAGCACTCATAGGAATATGCCAGCACAGCTCCGGCGGCGGCGTAGGCAGCGAAGCAGGCCGCATCCGACGAGATAAAGAGATCAACTTCCAGTATATTGTAAGTCAATATGCCTGCGAGCATCAGCGCGAGGATCGATATCGTTACGGGTGCGTCGGAATAGATGACCCGGATCACCCGCCGTCCGAGCAGAACGCAGAACGCCAGCACCAGACCCAGGCCAATGATCCCGGTCAGACACAGAATCTGCAGAAAGGTATTATGGAAGTTGATAATGTCCTTTCCCAGGATCTCATCGGTGTATTTCATCGCGTCTTTTTCAAGACAGCCGATCAGAAGCCGCAGCGGTTCCCTCTGCATGGTGGGAATGATCGTTTTGAAAATCGCGATGCGCCCGGAATCGTCAAATCCGCGGTGGTCTTCATACGTGATAGCGCCCTCATTGCCCTCCGCAGAGCCGTCTGATGCCAGCAGCCCCGGGGCCGTTTCATACGGCTGAATAAGCAGGGGTTTGGGTCTCTCCATTCCCCGGTCCGCATCATCGCGGCACATGTAGGCAAGGCTCGCCGCTCCTCCGCTGCCGGATCTCTCCGCTTCATCGCCATCCCCTGTGTGGGAGGTATGGGCGGCGTCCTGCTCTTCGATCAGCGTATTGGAGATATTCTCCATCCCACGCGTTAAAAGGCCGAAGCTCTTATACGTGAGCGGGATGAGCAGCCCAAGCGCAAGAACGGTGCAGAGCAGCTTTTTCCCGACGGTCTTCGGGGAAAAGTGCCGCAGCGCCAGCACCAGAACGAGAAGGGCCGTGCACAGGGAAAAGGCGAGCATCCCGTTGCGGCTGAAGGTCATAGCCAGGATCACATAGTTGAGCAGGACCGCAGGAAGGATAAGTCCCCGGCAGAGCCGGTTTTTTGTGCGGAAGAACAGATAGGCCAGAAAGAAAACGCCAAGAAAAAACCACATACAGCCCGTATTGGGATTTTTTCCCAATACATGGAGACGGGAATTGACAAAAAGGCAGAGATAGCCGTTGCCGAAGGGCGCAAGTATCTGCGTTTTGTACAGCACCGCGTAAAGGCTGACTGCCGCGAGGACCGTAGAGAATGCAACGGTTATTACGGCGATGCCGTCCAAAAAACGTTCTCTTCTCCGGCCGCAGAAGATCAGAGGGGCAGCCATTGGCACATAGGTCATCATGCTGCCCGCAATAAGCAGCGCGTCGTCCGGATAGGTGATGCCTTCGGTGCGGCAGCGCTCGATATACTCGTTGACGTCCCAGTTCAGGATGCGGGTAAAGATCACCCATGCCACAAAAAGCAGGATGATCTTCAACTCGATCTTTTCCCCGCGGTACCGCGCCAGAAAAATAAACAGGAAGAGGAGCAGTATGCACGGAAAATAAACGATGAGCAGCTTAAACCAGAGATTTGTGTTTATATGAAGAAGATAAAGGTATGCATATACCAGCAGAAGCGCTGCGGCAAGCCACTGCGCTCTTTCTGCCGTAATATTGCTTTCCCCGAGCCGTTTCATGTTCAAAACCCCTCCGTTTTCTGGTTGTTGTTTCACTGGATCTTTCCATGAAAGCTCGCTATTTTAATTTAGTTTATTATATTATACTTGGTCCGTCTTTTCAACAACTCATAATGTTACATTTAAGTAAAATGTATACAATTTTGAGCGAAAAATGGCAGGATTTTCAGCCGATTGCCCGCAGATTTTCCCCCTGCAAAAATGACCAGGGTGCGCAGCAACGCGTGGACGCTCCGGCATGCTCGTATACCGCAAAGAAAAGCGTCGATTAACAAGGAAAAGAAAAAACGCAGAAACAGGCATGCTTTTACCTGTTTCTGCATTTCTTTTACCTGTCGTGCCGTATCATCCAACGTCTCCGCGAAGCGCGGCGACCTGTTCGGCCATGGTGGGAACATCGCATTTCCCGGTGCGGATAGCCTCCAGAATGACCTCGGGCGAGGCCGGGACCTTGTTGATGCGTACGCCGACGGCGCGGGAAACAGCGTTCAAGATCGCCGGGGTGATCGGCACGGTGGCGACCTCGCTCACGCCCTTTGCGCCGTAAGGCCCGATGGGTTCCGGGTCCTCGATGAGGATGAGCTTATAGCGCGGCGTGTCCTCCGCCTTCGGAAGCCCCATCTGGCCGTAGAGCTTTTTGACCGGATAGCCGTTTTTCGTCGGATGGCCCTCGGTGAGCGCGTACCCCTGCCCCATCGACACGCTGCCCTGCATCTGGCCTTCAATGATGCGTGGGTTGATCGCGCGGCCGACGTCGTGCGCGGCAATGACCTTGAGGAGCTTTACCCTGCCCGTGGCGGTATCCACCTCGACGATCGCCGCCTGCGTCGCATAGGCGTAGGCCGGGAAGTTGCGGTATTTCACGCCCTTCTCCTCCGCGCCCTTGAAGTTTCCTATGGCGAAGCACTCCGGCGCGCGGAAGTAATACTCCGCGTAACGGCTCTCGCCCGGCTGCGGCGGATCTTTTTCCAGCTTCTTCTGCAAAAGGCGGCACGCCTCGTACACCGCGCGGCCGTCGCAGAGCGTCTGGCGCTCGGACACGCTCTCGCCGGTCGGGATCGTGATATCCGTATCCCCGATGACGATATCGATGTCCTTCATATCCATGCGCAGCGTTTCCGCCGCGATCTGCACCATGGCGGTGCGGAAGCCCTGTCCCATGTCCGTGCCGGAGACGATCATGTGGAGCTTGCCGTCGCCGTCGAGCGTCAGCCTGCACGCGCCGTCGTCAATGAAAATGCCCTTGCCGACGCCGGAGTTTTTGAATCCGGACGCCACGCCCCAGCCGAGGACCTTCGTCCCGTTCGGGTACTGGCCCTCATATTCCTTGAGCGCGTCTTTGACCGCCTTTTCGCACAGGTCGATCGTGTCGTGCATGCCCATGCTGCTCTCGAGGAGCTCTCCGCCGACGGAGTAGCTGCCCGGATACACGGCGTTGCGCCGCCGCAGCTCAAAGGGGTCGATGCCGAGCTTTTCGGACATTTCATCGAGCGCCGTTTCAATGGAGACGGCCGCCTGGTTGATGCCGTAGCCGCGGAACGCGCCGCCGAGCAGGTTGTTGTTGCGCGCGCAGCGCGCATCCACGCGGACGTTCGGGATGATGTACGGCCCGCCGGACATCAAACAGCCGGTCATCAGCGTGCCGTAGCTCTCTGCCTGATAGGGGCCGCCGTCGGAGAACATGTGGCTGTCAAGATACTGGAACTTTCCGTCTTTGGAGAAGCCGATCTCATAATCGGTGTGGTACCCGTGGCGGCGGGTCGTGACGAAAATGTCCTCCTGCCGCGTGAGCGTGATCTTCACGGGCTTACCGCAGCAGAGCGCCGCGACTGCCACTGGTGCTTCAAGAAAGGCATCGCACTTCTTGCCGAAGCCGCCGCCGAGCGGCGTCGCCACGACGCGGATGTTCTCCTCGTCCATGGCGAGATTTTTGGCGAGCATCGCACGGATCTCAAACGGCGCCTGCGTGCAGGCGTACACCGTGACCCTGCCGTCCTTCGCATACCCGATGGCGGAGATGGGTTCCATGCAGACATGGTCCTGCGGCTGGATGTCCTTCGATACGCGCACCTTTACGATCTCCGGATCGGCTTTGCATTTTTCCACATCGCCGGTCTCGCGCCCGGTCGTGACGATGTAGCTCCCGTCACGGCAGCTTTCGGCGATGCTGTAGCGTGCGGGAAGCTCCGTATAATCGATCTTCACGAGCTTTGCCGCGGCCCGGGCATGCTCGGCCGTATCCGCCACGACCATAGCGATATGATCGCCGATAAAATTCACCTCATCGGTGCAGTAGACGGGCCAGTCCTGACACCACGTACCCATTGCGTTGAGCCCCGGTACGTCCGCCGCGGTGACAATGCGCACAACGCCGGGCGCGGTCTCCGCCGCGGAATAATCCACGGCGTTGATGCGCGCGTGCGGCGCGGGGGCGAAAACGGACGCGCCGTGGAGCATCGTATCCTCGCCGAACGTATCGGCCTCGTGATCGTCGCAGTATTTGAGCGTTCCGGCAGTCTTGGCAAGGCCGTCCACGTCCCAGACGCTCTTCCCGACGAACCGTCCCTCGATCTCAGGAACGGTCTGTCCCTTGCCGGTGACGATCTCGGTCGGGTCGTTCACCTGCACGGCGGAAAGCGGCACATTCTCGCCGCGCAGCCGCGCCGCGGCGAGCTTCACGCCCTCGATGATCTTCACATAGCCGGTGCAGCGGCAGTAGTTGTGCTTCAGCCCTTCGTATATATCCTCCTCCGTCGGGGACGCGGTTTTGCACAGCAGCGCCTTCGTCGCCATGACCATGCCCGGCGTGCAGAAGCCGCACTGCACCGCGCCCGCGTCGAGGAACGAGCGCTGGATGATTTGCAGCATTGCGTCGTTCGGGAGATTTTCGATCGTCTCGACGCTCTTTCCGGCGAGCGTTTTGAGAAGCGTCACGCACGAGCGCGCAAGTTTGCCGTCTACCAGCACGCTGCACGCGCCGCAGTGCCCGGTGGAGCAGCCTTCCTTGCTGCCCTTCATGCACTCGACATTGCGCAGATAATTCAAAAGCGTCATGCGCCCTTCGTATTCCGCCGTGATCTCTCTGCCGTTCAAAACAAATGTTACACTTTCCATTCGTCTCACCTTTTCCTGCACCGGAATATGGGTTATTCTCTTTGCAGAATAATTTGTTTCCTCGGAAACAAGTTGATTTTATCAGTTTCTCTTCTTTTTGTCAACCGGGGCACGGCGTAAAACGCCGTTCCGACCGCCGGACATTTTTCCGCCCTGCGCTGCAAAAGCTGAAAAGGAAGCCCGCCGTTCAAGAGGAAACGGCGGGCGGGAGGCCGGAAGATGCGGTCAGGCGTTGGTGCTTCTGGGGCGGCGCCAAAACGGACGGTACTTGATCGTGTCGTTTTTGCGGAACACGCCGAAGCCGACCCACGCATTGATGAACGCAAACACGATGCTCAGCATGGGAAGGAAGGTGAAGGGGATATACTCGAGAGGGGCAACTCCAAGAGAGGAGGAATAGAAGGCGGTTGCGATACCCCAGGGCATGATGGCGCAGAGGAGCGTGCCGACGTCTTCCATGGAGCGGGAGAGAACGCAGCGGTGGATATCCATTTCGTCGCAGGCGTCCTTGAATGCAACGGCGGGGATAGTCAGCGGCGGATACTGGCCGCCGGTGGAAATCGCAAGAGCGAAAGCAGAGAGCAGGATGGCAGTGATGATACCGCCCACGCTGTGGACCTTTTTCTTGAGCGCGTCAACGAGGACCGTAAGGCATTTCATCTCGGTGAGCAGTCCGCTGAGCATACCGCACATGAGAATCATAGCGACCATGCCGAGCATACCGTTCATACCGCCGCGGCTGAGTAGGCCGTCAAGGCTGGCATTGCCGGTGGCAGAGGTAAAGCCGTTGAGAATGTATCCCATGACAGCGGAGAAGCTCTCATGCTGGAACAGCATCGCCCACACGCCGCCGGCGGCGATGCCGGCGCCGAACGTGACAAACGCGGGAACGCGCAAAACAGAGAGAACAAGGACCAGAGCGACGGGGATCAAAGCGCCGACATTGATATTGAAACCTGCCTGCAGACCGTCGGTAAGGGCATTCACAGCAGTATAGTCGATATTACCGGTAGCGCTCAGGCCGAGAAATGTGTAAATAATGATGCAGATGAGCGCGGCGGGGATCGTTGTATAGAACATGGAGGTCACGTGTTCAAACACGGTGCACTCCGCACTGGCAGCCGCCAGCAGCGTGGTGTCGGACAGCGGGCTCATCTTGTCGCCCATCTGTGCGCCGGAGACGATAGCGCCGGCAGTGTATGCTACAGGGATGCCAAGACCGGCGGACATGCCGATCAGCACAACACCGATCGTGCCGACAGCGCCCCAGCTTGTGCCGGTGCACAGGGCGGTGAACATGGTGAGCAGAAACGCGATGGGCAAAAACCAGCCGGGGTTCACGAGCTTCAGCCCGTAGTACAGCATGCTCGGCACACTGCCGCTTGCCATCCATACGCCGACCATGCCGCCGACGAGCAGCATGATGACCGCTGCTCCGGCAATGGAATGGATGCCTTCGTTCATGGATGTCTCCATGCGTTTCCAGGAGATGCCCATGACCGCGCCGAAGATCAGCAGAGCGAAAACGGCAGCCAGAATGGCGACCGTCAGGTCAACGCCAACGAGGATCAGCACGATCATCAATACGATGGGAAGGGCGAAGCCGATGGCCGCACGACCGAGGGTCATTTCCTTGGCAACTTTTTCTTTTTTCTCAGCCATTGTGTTTCCTCCATTTGTCTCTTTTGTCTCTTATTTATTTCAGGAGTCCGTCCTCAGCAAATGCCTCTTTCATTCGCTGCAGGGCATCCTCCAATACCGACCGTGTAACGCCGAAGTTCATGCGGACAAACCCGACGCCGTCGGCGCCGAAATCCGCGCCGTTATTCATGTGGATGTGGCACCGGTCCAGGAAGTAATCGCTCATGTGCTCCGGATCCATGCCGGAGTTTCTGCCGTCGCACCAGAGGAGGAAGCTCCCTTCCGGGCAGATCGGATCAAGCGGAAAGTGATTTTCTTTCATATATGCGATCGCATGATCGCGGTTCCCGCGGAGGTATTCGGTAAGCTGCTCCATCCACTCGTCTGCCTCCCCCCTGAGAATGGACGTAACGGCGGCAATGGCAAAGCTGTTGACGGCATAGCCAAAGGAATGCGCCGCGATCTGCCGGTTCCATGCGGCGCGCATCTCATCATCTGCGACCGTGACAATGGCATGAGGCAGACTCATGATATTGTATCCTTTGCTGAGGCTGACAACCTGGATGGAGATCTCTTTCGCCGTATCGTTCACAGCGAGGATAGGCGTATGTCTGCATCCGTCAAACAGCACAAGACTGTGCACTTCATCGGAGATGATCTTCACACCGTGACGCGCACAGATCTCCACGAGCTTTTCCAGCTCCCCGCGAGTGAATACACGGCCTGTTGGATTGTGCGGATTGACCAGCAGGAAGAGTCTGGGCCTTTCCTTTGCAATCACTGACTCAAATTCGTCAAAATCGATCTCATAACGGCCGCCGCGCAGCTGCAGTTCACTGCGTACCATACGGCACGAAGCACCGTCGATCGCCCACGCGAGCGGCGCGAACACGGGTCCCTGCACAAGGACGGCATCGCCGGGCCTGGCAAAGATTCCCATGGCAACACGCAGCGCGCCGATGGTGCTCGGAACGTTTGTGAGCCACTCTTTCCGTACCTTCAGCCCATAGCAGCGGTCGTACCAGCCGGTCACTGCATCGTAATATTCCTGTGTGTGCTGGCGATAGTTATAGCAGTTTTCCTCTGCGATCGGCACAAGCGCATCCCGGACGCAGGGCGCACAGGTAAAATCGAGATCTGCCGTACCCATACCGATCAGATCTTCCGGCATACCAGGGATATCCCAGCGGTAGGACGCGTTGTGTTTGTGGTCCGGCGTTTTATCAAATTCGTATTTCATCTTTCTCCCTCCGTTATTTCTGGCTCTTCCACTCATTGAGAAGATCGCTGCTGTTTACCACCAATCCCAGATGGAGCGAAACGATGCGGAGCGCCGCCTCCTCCAGATGTTCCGAGCCGCGGGTTAGATCGCGCGGAACGATCACCCGAAAGTCACGGTTTGACGCATCAAACGCGGTGTTGAGAACACAGCATTCCGTCATGCAGCCGGTAAGGACCACGCGCCGAATGCCGAGATTGCGGAGCAGCAGTTCGAGATCCGTGGGGTAAAATGCCGAAAGGCGCTTTTTCGTCGTGACCATATAGTCAGTATCTTCCACATGGACGGACATTGTGTTCCAGCGGGTCCCCTCGAGCGCGTGTTCGGCAATATTGGGAATTTTGCCCACGGTAACGGGATAAACGAGCTTCCATGCCGGAGGAAAGAGCTTTTCGTCGGCGCCATCGCGGCGAAGCGTGGCGCGGACATGGATCACCGGTATCCCAAGCTGTCTTGCCTCAGCGGTAAAGTCGTTGATCGGCCCGATGATCTCTCTTCCGCGCGGCGACGGGCAGGGACACGCCGGATCCTCCGACAAATGTCCCTCGTGCATATCTATGGTGACCACCGCCGTATCCCGGCGGTCCAGGTAGATGCCGTGCAGCGTCTCGGGAACTTCCTTCACGACATTGTCAAAATAGGCTTTCACTTCATTTCCTCCTGGTTATATGACTGCTTTTTCTGTTTATAATTGTATCGGAGATCCTTTGAGAGCGGTTCGGTCATGCTGACATAATTTTTTCATTTCTTTTCGTACAGTATGATCGAATAAAAACTCCCGACAGCGCACAAGCGGAGCCCGAATAAGAAAACATAGATTTTCCCCCGCAGACAATGTCTGCGGGGGAAAACTGCTTGCAGCCATTCGCCGAAGATTTTTTCGTCGGAACGAGGCGCTTTTTCGCAGCGATGCTTTGTGCATCGCAAGGAAAAGAAACGCAGTTCCGGCGGAAAAGGCTCGGCGAAGGGGCTGTGTTTTCTTATGAGGACGCAGCCCAGTCTGTCGGGATTTTTTCAGCGTCGGCAATATCGATAGATCTGCAGGACATTCATCATCTCGTTCCGCTCATCGGCAGATTCCAGTTCCATGCCAAGCAGGATGCGAATACGAGAAAGCTGATAATTCAATGTGTTGCGGTGGACATACAGGCGCCGTGCCGTCTCCATCGCATTGCAGTTGGTGCTGAGATACACCTCCAGCGTATGCATCAAGTCTTTCCGGTTGGTCTGGTCGTAATCGACCAGCGGCTGCAGCCTTTCCGCAGCGTAGCGCCACACCTTTTCCTGGTCGGGAAGCTCCATAAGAAGCTGCAGAAGTCCCAATTCCTCAAAGGAGACGCATTCCCGGCCGCGCCGGCAAAAGCACAGTGCCTTTTCCGCTTCCCGCGCGCTTTCGGAAAATCGCGCTGGGTCTTCGTACACCCTGCCCAATCCCGCATGGACTTCCACGCCCGGATAACTGCTGCGGACACTTTGACACAGTGCTGACAAAAGCCGGTGTACTTCCTCGGTCTTTTGGGAATTTGCCGGAATCAGGAAAACAAGATCCATCTTTCTCTGCATCCATAACGCCGACGGATAAGCCGTTTTCACCTCCCGTATGATCCGGTTGACGCTTTGTGTCTGCGGCAGCAGTTTTTGCTGTAAAAAGGCCCCGGCATCCGGCATTTCCGGGAACTCCACAACAGCCGCCGTGCGTTTTCCCTTGAGTCTGTTTTTCTGGATAAATTCGCGCAGTGCATCGGACGGGATACTCCGCTGCGGATACAGCAATTCTTCAAGGATCGCGTTGATCTCTTCCTCCCGATACCGCTCTGTCATCAGAAGGCGGGATATATCGGCGATCACAGATGCGATCTGCGTATCCCAGCGAGTTTCCAGCACCGGGAAGCCGAGGCGCTCCGCATAGGCAAGCGTCGCCGCCGGTATCGACGGAATATGTTCCGGCGAGAGGAAAACGATCATGCATGCCGCTTTCTTTTCCAATGCCTGATCGATCAGGCGGTTAAAAAACTCCGCCGTGCAGTTCAGTCCGACGCCGGAGATCAGTATCACATCGCCGCCAAGAAGCCACTCGCGGATGCTCACCGTCTGCGCAATATTGGGCCACGAGATCGTACGGTATATCCCCTTATACCCGGCCGCAAGACGGACGTCCTGGAGGGAGTGCAGCTTCATAAGATCCTTAACGCACGCCATCCGCATCTTCTCCTTTCTTCCCGTCAGTCGTTCGCAATTTTATATTCTACTTTATTTGCTTTCTTTGTCAAGCGGCCAGGTTGACAGGGACTACATCGGCAGATAGAATAGGATCAGCCTGTAACAGGAAGGGAAATGCCGCCGATGGACCGAAGCGAAGAGCTTTTGCAGCTCGTACTGGAATACACCAACCTCTCGGACGAGAGCGACAAGCTCCACAGCCGGGACACGCTCTCCGGCTATGATAACTCCGAACTGAACTGTCTTGACGCCATCGGGCGTATGGAGCAGCCGAACGTCACGGCGCTGGCCGAGATAATGCGCATGACGAAGGGCGCGATCAGCAAAATTTTGCGCAAGCTCTCGGACAAAGGCGCGGTAGAGCCGTATCAGCTCGGCACGAACCGGCAGAAGATCTTTTACCGGCTGACCGGCGCGGGACAGGTCCTCTTTGACGCACACCGCGAGCGGCACCGCGGCTGGGAGGAGCGCGAGCTTTCCTTCTTCCGTTCTCTTCCCGAAGAGGAACGGGCGGGGGCCATTCGCTTCTTCACCGATTACAACACCGACCTCCGCGCCCGGCTGGGAAAAGAATAATGCTTTATAAACAGCAGAAGAGAGACGGATTTGCTCCATCTCTCTTTTGCTTTTTCATTTCACAGTTTGATTATTCCGTAGAGCTGCTTATACTGCAGAACGCGGTAAACGCTCTCGTTGAGGCGTGATTCGGATATCGTGCCGTTTTCCACCGCGGCGATGACGGCGTCAAACGCCTCGGACAGCACTTCCGGCATAAGGATGATATCGACGCCCGCCTGGATCGCGGCGATCGCCGCTTCGCCGGACGAGTAAGCATCGGTCACGCCGTGCATCGCCATGGAGTCCGTAATGACAAGCCCCGTGAAGCCCAGCTCGCCGCGGAGGTATCCGGTGATCATCGTACCGGAAAGGCTCGCGGGTGTGAGATCACCTGTCACGTTCGGCGCAGCTATGTGACCGACCATGACGGCGCAGCCGGTCAGGTCATTCGTGCTGTAGGGGATCCACTCACATGCGGCGAGCTCGTCGTGCGTCTTATATGTGACGGCAAGACCGTTGTGACTGTCCTCGGCGGTGTCGCCGTGACCGGGGAAATGCTTATACACCGGCAGGACGCCCTGTGAGGCGAGCCCCCGCGCGCACGCGCCCGCCATCGCCGCGGCGGTATTCGCGTCCGTGGAGAACGCGCGGCTGCCGATGACGGTATTGGCCGGATTCGTATACACATCCGCCACGGGTGCAAAGTCTACCGTAAAGCCGTAATCGGCGAGATACGCGCCGATCGTGCGGCCCATATCCTCCGCGTCCGATGCATTGCCCGACGCGCCCACGGCAGCGGCACTCTCATATTTCGGCAGACCGAAAGCGGCGTTATTGGCAAGGCGGGCAACCAGCCCGCCCTCTTCGTCCACGCCGAGGAACATCGGCACTGTGGTTGCCTCGCGCAGCTGTGCGGTGAACGCGCGGAGCGTTTCGGGGTCGGAGATGTTTTTGCCGAAGATCGCAATGCCGCCGACCGGATACGCCGTGAGCATTGCGCGCATATCATCCGTGAGCGTTTTCACGCCCTCGGTCTCCGAGGAATTGATCTGTCCCGGCGTCTGCGCCGGATCGAGCGCGTCCGGCCGGATGAAGAAAAGCTGTCCGACCTTTTCGCGCAGCGTCATGGTCAACATATACTGTTCGATGCCATCCCCTTCTGACGGGGCTTCTGTGACCGTCGGCGCTTCCGTCTCTGCCGGGGTCTGTGCCGGCGGTGTCTCCGGTGTGTCTGCCGGTTCGGGGGTGGCGCTGGGCTGAGGCGTTGCTGTCGGCTGCGGCGTAGCCGTAACCGGCGGTGATGCCGAATCCTCCGGCTCCGGATGGCTGGACACGGTGGACGGCGTGCCGCAGGCGGTCAGAAGGATACACAGAGCAAGCAGCAATGCAGCCAAAGTACTCAGCTTTTTCATTTTCGCTTTCCTTTCGCCTTTTCTTATCGTATTAGACGATTTCCCCGGCGTTTTTGTTCGGATAAAAATGGCGCAGCCTCGAAAAAGGCTGCGCCGTTTCTGCGTTTATTACGGGAATTACACCAGCTCGATGACCGCCATCTCCGCGGCGTCGCCCTTGCGGGCGCCGATGCGGGTGATGCGGGTGTAGCCGCCGGTGCGCTCCTTGTACTTGGGAGCGATCTCGTCGAAGGTGCGCTTGGCGATGTCCTCGCGGGTGATGAAGGAGCACGCCTGGCGGTAGTTGCTCAGACCGCCTTCCTTGCCGAGGGTGATCATCTTCTCAGCGAGAGGAGCGATCTCCTTGGCGCGGGTGACCGTGGTCTCCATCCGTCCCTTGTCCAGGAAGTCCGTGACCTGCTGGCGGAGCATTGCCATGCGCTGATCGGTAGTCTTACCGAGTTTTCTGTTGGCAGGCATTGTTATTTCCTCCTATTTACTGGTTGTTGTCGTCGCTGGCCAGGGACAATCCCATCATGGCGAGCTTGTGCTCGACCTCTTCGAGAGATTTGCGGCCCAGGTTGCGGACCTTGATCATCTCATCCTGTGTTTTGGAGATGAGGTCCTCGACGGTGTTGATGTTTGCGCGCTTGAGGCAGTTGAAGCTGCGGACCGAGAGGTCCAGCTCCTCGATCGTCATTTCCAGCACCTTATCCTGCTGCTGCGGCTCGCGCTCTTTGACCGTGACGGTTCCGCCGGCGGCGTCCGAAAGGTCGGTGAAGAGCGTGAAGTGGTCGCAAAGGATCTTGGCGCCCAGCGAAACGGCGTCACGCGCCGTGATCGTCTTGTCCGTCCATACTTCGATGGTCAGCTTGTCGTAGTCCACCTGGTTGCCCACACGGGTGTTCTCGACGGAGTAGTTGACCTTCAGCACGGGGGAATAGATCGAGTCAACGGGGATGGTGCCGATGATGGGCTGTGCCGGCTTGTTGTGCTCGGCCGTGACGTAGCCGCGGCCATGCCCAACGGTCAGCTCCATGGAAAGAGAGCCGTCCGGGCCCAGCGTTGCGATGTGATGCTCGGGATTGAGGATCTCAACCTCCGCGTCCGTCTTGATGTCGCCGGCGGTGACTTCGCCCTCGCCGGAGGCTTCGATGTAGACGGTCTTGGGAGTGTCGCAGTGAAGACGGGCGATAATGCCCTTCACGTTGAGAACGATCTCGGTCACATCCTCGGTCACGCCGGGGATGGTGGAAAACTCGTGCTGGATGCCGGCGATCTTGATCTTCGTGACCGCCGTTCCGGGCAGGGAGGAGAGGAGAACACGCCGCAGGGAGTTGCCCAAGGTCGTGCCATAGCCGCGCTCCAGCGGTTCGACAATGAATTTGCCGTAGGATGCTTCCGCCGAATTTTCGATGCACTCGATACGCGGCTTTTCTATTTCGATCATGTAGTACCCTCCTTTAGATGTCGGCGCCGTGGGATCGGCGCCGCAGATGTGTCAGCTTACCAATCGGACGGGGGTATTACTTGGAGTACAGCTCGACGATGAGGTGCTCCTCGATCGGAAGGTCGATATCGTCGCGCTCGGGCACGCCGACGACCTTGGCCACCATGTTGTTGGCATCGTACTCCAGCCACTTCGGAGGCTGACGGAAGGCATTGGCTTCGACGCTGGACTTGATCTTCTCCAGGCTGCGGCTGCTGTCCTTCAGCGTGATGACCATGCCCGGCTTCACGAGGTAGCTGGGGATGTTGACCTTGCGGCCGTTCACGGTGAAGTGGCCGTGCGTCACGAGCTGGCGCGCTTCGGCGCGGCTCATGGCAAAGCCCAGACGATAGATCACGTTATCCAGACGGCTCTCCAGGATGGCGAGCAGGTTCTGGCCGGCCTGGCCGGGACGGCGCTCCGCGAGATCGTAGTATCCGCGGAACTGCTTCTCGAGCACGCCGTAGTATCTTTTGGCTTTCTGCTTCTCACGCAGCTGCAGGCCGTACTCGGAGTTCTTGCTGCGGCCCTGGCCGTGCTGACCGGGGTTGCCGCTGCGGCACTCCATGGCGCACTTGCCGGTGTAGCATCTGTCGCCCTTCAGAAAGAGCTTCTGGCCCTCGCGGCGGCACTGCCGGCAGACGGCCTCAGTATATCTTGCCATTACTCTTACCTCCTTTGATCAGACGCGGCGACGCTTGGGCGGACGGCATCCGTTGTGGGGGATGGGGGTCACGTCCTTGATCATCGTCACTTCGAGACCGGCGGTCTGGAGCGCGCGGATGGCCGCTTCGCGTCCCGAACCGGGGCCCTTGACAAAAACTTCCACGGACTTCAGGCCGTGCTCCATAGCAGCGCGGGAAGCCGTTTCAGCGGCGGTCTGCGCGGCAAACGGGGTGCTCTTGCGGCTGCCCCGGAAGCCCATGCCGCCGGCGGAGGCCCAGGAAATGGCGTTGCCCTGGGTGTCGGTGATGGTCACCATGGTGTTGTTGAAGGAAGAGCTGATATGCACCTGGCCCTTCTCGATATTTTTCCGCTCTCTGCGGCGGGTACGGACTTTCTTGCCCTTCTGTGCGGTAGCCATAGTATCAGTTTCCCTCCCTTACTTCTTTTTGTTCGCGATGGTGCGCTTCGGACCCTTGCGGGTACGGGCGTTGGTCTTGCTGCGCTGGCCGCGCACGGGGAGACCCTTGCGGTGGCGCAGGCCGCGGTAAGAACCGATCTCGGTCAGGTTCTTGATGTTCAGAGCCACCTGGCGGCGAAGGTCGCCTTCCACGATGAACTCTTTGTCGATGCACTCGCGGATACGCGCTTCTTCCTCGTCGGAAAGGTCGCGCACGCGGGTGTCAGGGTTGATTCCGGTCTCTTCAAGAATTCTCTTCGCGCTCGTTCTGCCGATACCGAAAACGTAGGTCAGACCGATCTCGATTCTCTTGTCTCTGGGCAGGTCAACGCCGGCAATTCGTGCCATGTTTTGCAATCATTCCTTTCAATGATTTTATGCCATGTCTGGGGGTGGTTCGGGCCTATGGCATAATGAAGGCCGACCCCAAAAGGGCAGTAATGGATTATGCCCTTTCTTTCGGATTTTCTATCTGCGATTGATCCGCCGTAGGGCAGATCTCAGCCCTGGCGCTGCTTGTGCTTGGGGTTCTCGCAGATGCACATAACTTTACCCTTGCGCTTGATGATCTTGCACTTCTCGCACATGGGCTTCACACTGGGACGCACTTTCATGGTTTATCCTCCTTCGTGTCGCACTGGTGGAGTTCGTAATTACTTGGACCGCCAGGTGATGCGGCCGCGGGTCAGATCGTAAGGACTCATCTGTACCGTGACCTTGTCGCCGGGCAGGATGCGGATGAAATTCATGCGGAGCTTGCCGGAGATATGGGCAAGAATGGTGTGGCCGTTGCCGATGTCCACCCGGAAAGAGGTGTTCGGCAGGGATTCCACGACTGTTCCCTCCAGCTCGATAACGTCGTCTTTCGCCATATAAGTCCCTCCTTAAATGTCGTCGGCGATGGTCAGGATTTCCGGCTCGCCGTCTGTGATGAGAATGGTGTTCTCATAATGGGCGGACAGGCTTCCGTCCACGGTGACGACCGTCCAGTTGTTGGACAGCACGCGCACCGCCGGTCCTCCGGCGTTGATCATCGGCTCAATGGCCAATGTCATACCGGGCAGAAGCCGGGGATTCGGCCTGCGCTCCCTGTGGTCGGGAACGTAGTTCGGGACTTCCGGATCCTCGTGCATTTTGGTTCCGATGCCGTGACCGACATAGTCGCGCACAACGCCGCAGCCGTGGCTTTCCGCGTACTGCTGTACCGCGGCGGAGATGTCGTACAGCCGGTTCCCTGCACGGGCCTGCTTGATCCCTTCAAAGAAGCTCTGCCGCGTGATGCGGATGAGCTCCAGCGCTTCCGGCGACGCCTCCCCGACCGGGAAGGTGCCGGCGCAGTCTCCCACATAGCCCTTATAGGTGGCTCCCACATCAATGGAGACGATGTCTCCGTTGCGTACGATGCGCTTTCCGGGAATGCCGTGGATGACCTCGTCGTTCACGGAAATGCATGCGCTCTTCGGGAAGCCTCCGTAGCCGAGAAATGTCGGCGTGGCCCCACAGGACAGGATGAACTTATGGATCTCTTTGTTGATCTCTTCGGTGGTTACGCCGTCTCGCAGCATCTGCCGCCCGACGCTTCGGGCAGCCGCCGTGATCTTTCCGGCTTCGCGCATCCGCTCGATCTCTCGCTGTGATTTGATCGTAATCATCATTCACCGATCCCCAGAGAACGGAAAATCTCACGGCTGACATCTTCGATGCTGCCGACGTTTTCCACACTGCGAAGCAGCCCCAGCTTTTCGTAAAAGCCCTTGAGCGGTTCGGTCTGTTCATGGTAGACATGCAGACGGTCGCGCACGGTCTCGGGCGCGTCGTCCGGGCGGACGATGAGCGCCGTGCCGCAGGCGTCACAGATGCCGTCCTGCTTCGGCGGATTCATGCGGACGTGGTAGCTCGCGCCGCAGCGGGGGCAGACGCGCCGTCCCGCCATACGCTCTACGATGTCCTCGTCGGAGACCTCAAGGGAAAGCACGCAATCCAGCTCAATGCCGTGGGCGATCAATGCTTCCGCCTGGGGGATCGTACGGGGCATGCCGTCGAGGATGAATCCGTTGGCACAGTCGCTCTGCGAGAGCCGTTCCTGCACGATGTCGATGATCACGTCGTCCGGCACGAGCTGGCCTTTGTCGATGTACGACTTGGCCGCGAGTCCCACGCTCGTGCCATCGTGGATGGCAGAGCGCAGGATGTTGCCGGTCGAAATGGTGGGGACACCCAATTTACGAGATAGGATGTCCGACTGGGTCCCCTTTCCAGCGCCGGGGGCGCCCAGCAGAGTCAGCTTCATAACAGGATCTCCTTATTCAAGGAATCCCTTGTAGTGGCGCATGAGCATCTGGCTCTCGAGAGCCTGCACCGTTTCGATGGCAACGCCGACCACAATGATGATCGAGGTGCCGCCGAGGGAGATGCCCGTGTTCGCAGCGGCCTCGGAGCAGGCGCTGATGATGATGGGCACGCAGGCGATGATGCCGAGATAAATGGCGCCGAACAGGGTGACCTTGTTCAGGACCTTCTGAATGAACTCGCTGGTCGGCTTGCCGGGACGGTAGCCGGGGATGAATCCGCCGTTCTTCTTCAGGTTGTTCGCAACTTCCACGGGGTTGAACTGGATCGTCGCGTAGAAGTAGGCGAAGAAGAGGATCAGCAGGAAGTACACGGTCGCGTAGGGGATCGTGTTGCTGTCAAACGTGCGCATGAACCAGCTGTCCTGGCTGCCGCCGCAGAGCAGGATGATCGTGGGAGGCAGGGACGCGATGGACTGCGCGAAGATGATGGGCAGAACGCCGGACATGTTGACCTTCATCGGCAGGTACGTGGCCTGACCGCCGTACATCTTGCGGCCGACGACGCGCTTGGCGTACTGGACCGGGATGCGGCGCTCGGCATCGTTGACGATGACGATCAGCACGATCATGGCGAGCGCGCCGATCAGCATGAGGATCGTGGCGACCCAGGAGAGCTGATGGTTGATCGCCTTGCTGACGAGGCTGCCGAGGCTCTGCGGGAAGCGGCTGACGATGCTCGCAAACAGGATGATGGAGATACCGTTTCCGATGCCGAATTCGGTGATCTGCTCACCCAGCCACATGACGAGCGCGGAGCCGGCGGTGAAGGTCATCACGATAACGATGGCCGCCCAGACAGCGGGAGCATCAGACACGATGATACCGTTGCGGCTCATGAGCACATAGTAGCCGTAGCCCTGGAGAAGGCCGATGCCGACCGTGGAATAGCGGGTGATGGCAGCGATCTTCTTCTTGCCCTCTTCGCCGCCCTCTTTGCTCAGCCGCTCGAGCGCCGGGATAGCGATGCACAGGAGCTGGATGATGATGGAGGCGTTGATGTAGGGCTGGATGCTCAGAGCAAAGATGGTAGCCATGGAGAACGCGCCGCCGGACATGGTGTTGTAAAGTCCGAGGACGGTGTTCTTCAGCTGTGCAAAGTAGGTGGCAAGAATGTTGGTGTCCACATAAGGCACGGGCACGGCGTTGCCGAGCCGGTAAAGAAGAACAATGAACAGCGTGAAGAGGATCTTCCGGCGCAGCTCAGGGATCTTCCATGCGTTACGGAAAGTCTGGACCACCTTACACCACCTCGGCCTTTCCTCCAGCGGCTTCGATCTTCTCCTTGGCGCTGGCCGAGAAGGCACTGGCCTTGACGGTGAGCTTCTTGGTGAACTCGCCGTTGCCGAGGATCTTCACGCCGTGGACACACTTGGACAGGATACCCTCGGCCAGAAGGACGTTGGCGTCGACAATGGCGCCGTCCTCGAAGTGGTTGAGAGCAGAGACGTTGATAGACTCGAGGGGCTTGGCAAAGATGTTGTTGAAACCGCGCTTCGGGATGCGGCGCGCCAGAGGCATCTGGCCGCCTTCAAATCCGATGCGGACACCGCCGCCGGAGCGAGCTTTCTGGCCCTTGTGACCCCGGCCGCCGGTCTTGCCGTTGCCGGTGCCGATGCCTCTTCCCTTGCGCTTGGCAACGTGGGTGCTGCCGGCGGCGGGAGAAAGTTCATTCATAAACATACGTTGGGCCTCCTTATTCTTCCGTGACCTTCAGCAGATAGCCGATCTGGGCGATCTTGCCGCGGGTCTGGGGGTTGTCAGGCTGGGTCGTCTCGTTGCCGATCTTGTAAAGACCCAGGGAGTTGGCAGTGGCAATGTGTTTGTCCAGTCTGCCGTTCAGGCTCTTGACGAGCTTGATCTTCAGAGTTGCCATACCGTTATCCTCCTTACGCCTTCAGCTCGTCGGCCGACTTGCCACGGTAAACGGCGACCTGCTCGGCGTTGCGCAGAGACAGAAGGCCTTCCATGGTGGCGGCGACGACGTTGTTGGGATTGTTGGAGCGCAGGCTCTTGGCACGGATGTCCTTGATGCCGGCAGCTTCCATCACGGCACGCACAGCGCCGCCGGCGATGATGCCGGTACCGGGGGCGGCGGGCTTGAGCAGCACGCGGCCGGCGCCGAAAGCGCCGAGGACTTCGTGCGGGATCGTGGTGCCCGTCAGCGTGACGGCGTGCATATTCTTCTTCGCATCTTCAATTCCCTTGCGGATCGCTTCGCTGACTTCGCCGGCCTTGCCCATACCGAAGCCGACCTTGCCCTTGCCGTCGCCGACGACCATGAGCGCGGAAAACTTCATAATGCGGCCGCCCTTGACGGTCTTGCTGACGCGATTGAGGGAAACGAGCTTCTCGATATACTCGGAGCTTTCCTCCCGGCCGCGGCGGTTGTCGCGGCGATCGTTACCATATGCCATAATTCGTTTCCTCCTCCCGCTTAGAATTTCAAGCCGCCCTCGCGGGCAGCTTCGGCCAGAGCCTTGACGCGTCCGTGATAGATATATCCGCCGCGGTCGAAGACCACTTCTTCAATACCCTTCGCCAGAGCGCGCTCGGCGATCTTGGAGCCGATCTTCTTGGCAGCTTCCACGTTGCCGCCGTTGCCTTCAAAGTCCTTCTCGACGGAAGAGGCAGACACCAGAGTGTTGCCGTTGACGTCGTCGATGACCTGGGCATAAATGTTGCTTTCGCTCCGGAACACGCACAGGCGCGGACGCTCCGGCGTGCCGGAGATCTTGCCGCGGACTCTCGCGTGGCGCTGCTTGCGCTGAGCGGCAGTATTCGGTCTGTTAACCATTCAGGCGCACCTCCCCTTATTTCGCACCGGTCTTGCCTTCTTTGATACGGACAACCTCGCCCTGATAGCGAATGCCCTTGCCCTTATAGGGCTCCGGCGGACGCTTCATGCGGGTATCCGCAGCAAACTGGCCGACCTTCTGCTTGTCCATGCCCTTGATGACGATGTGGTTGGCATCGGGAACTTCGATTTCGATCCCCTCGATCTCGGGAACGATGACCTGGTGGCTGTAGCCGAGGTTCATCACGAGATTCTTGCCTTCCTTCTGCGCACGATAGCCGACGCCCTGGATCTCCAGAGTCTTGGAGAAGCCCTGGGTTACGCCGACGACCATGTCGTTGACCAGCGTACGGGTCAGACCATGGAGCGCGCAGTTCTGCTTTTCGTCGTTGGGACGCTTGACGTGGAGGACGCCGTTCTCGATCTCGATGAGCATCTGGGGAGCGACGTTGCGCTCGAGCGTGCCCTTGGGACCCTTAACGGTGATGTGGTTGCCCTCGCCCACGGTGATCTCAACACCGGCGGGGACGGTAATGGGAGCTCTACCGATTCTAGACATGTTCTCTCTCCTCCCTTACCATACGAACGCGAGGACTTCGCCGCCGACATGCTCGGCACGGGCCTGCTTGTCGGTCATGACGCCCTTGGAAGTGGAAATGATGGCGATGCCCAGTCCCTTCAGGACGCGGGGCAGCTCTTCGGCGCCGGCGTACACACGCAAGCCGGGCTTGGAGACTCTCTTGAGGCCCTGGATGGCCTTCTCCTTGCCGGGGAGATACTTCAGCGTGATGCGGATGATGCCCTGAGTTCCGTCGTCAACGAGCTGGTAGGACTTGATGTAGCCCTCGTTCAGCAGGATCTCGACGATCGCCTTCTTCATCTTGGAGGCGGGGACATCGACGGTTTCATGCTTGGCGGTGCCGGCATTGCGGATACGTGTGAGCATGTCGGCAATGGGATCGGTGATCTGCATTTGGGTATATCCTCCTTATTAGAGTTACCGGCTTTGACCGGTTCAGGCAGCGAGGTTCCGCGTCAATACATGATTGACCGCGGCCTTTCGCTATCCTTTACGAAATTTGTTGACCGTGCCAACTGATCTATTATAGCAAAGATCCGCTGACACGGCAAGTCCGCCAAGGCCTGAAATTCAAATTTTTTATTGAATTTCAAGCGCTTGACGGAGCTTTTCTGCAATTACCAGCTGGCTTTCTTCACGCCCGGGATCTGGCCCTTGTAGGCCAGCTCGCGGAAGCAGATACGGCAGATGCCGTAGTCACGCAGATAGGCGTGGGGACGGCCGCAGATCTTGCAGCGGTTGTAGCGACGGGTGGAGAACTTGGCAGGAGCGGCCTGCTTGAGCTTCATGGAAAGTTTCGCCATTTTTCTTCTCCTCCTTAGTCGTTCGTGAACGGAGCGCCCATGAGCTTCAGCAGCTCGCGAGCCTCTTCGTCGGTGTTGGCGGTGGTGCAGATGGCAATGTTCATGCCGCGCAGCTTCTCGATCTTGTCGTACTCGATCTCGGGGAAGATGATCTGCTCGCGGATGCCGAGGGAGTAGTTGCCGCGGCCGTCGAACGCATCGGCGGAGATGCCGCGGAAGTCACGGACACGGGGCAGAGCCACGTTGAACAGACGGTCCATGAACTCCCACATGCGGTCCTGACGCAGCGTGACCTTGACGCCGACCTTCATCCCCTCGCGGAGCTTGAAGTTCGCAACGCTCTTGCGCGCGACGGTGGCGACGGCATGCTGGCCGGTGATGGCGCTGATGTCCTTGACGACGGATTCCAGCATCTTGGCGTTGTCCTTGCAGTCGCCGCAGCCGACGGACACGACGATCTTGTCGATGCGGGGGATCTGCATGACGCTCTTGTACTGGAACTTCTGCATCAGAGCGGGAGCGACTTCCTCATTATACTTTTTCTTCAGTCTTGCAACGTAAGCCATAATATTCTGTCACTCTCCTCTCTCAAATGGCGGCGCCGCACTTCTTGCAGGCGCGCACCTTTTTGCCGTCGGCAACGGTGTGGCCCACGCGGGTGGGCTTGCCGCACTTCGGGCAGACCAGCATGACCTTGCTGGCGTAAATGGGGGTCTCGCGCTGGATGATGCCGCCCTCTTCGCCCTGCTTGCGGGGCTTCTGATGACGGGAGGCGACGAGCACGCCCTCAACAATGACCTTGCCGTTCTTCGGGTCGGCGGAGAGGACTTTGCCTTCCTTGCCCTTGTCGCGGCCGGACAGAACGACGACTTTATCGTCTTTACGAATCTTCATTCCCATGCCCTCCTCAAATGACTTCGGGAGCCAGCGACAGGATCTTCATGTACTCTCTGTCGCGGAGCTCGCGGGCCACGGGCCCAAAGATACGGGTGCCCTTCGGGTTGTGGTCATCTGCGCCGTTGATGAGAACAGCGGCGTTCTCGTCGAAACGGACGTAGGTGCCGTCCGCGCGGCGGACGCCCTTGGTGGTGCGGACGATAACGGCCTTGACCACATCGCCCTTCTTGACGCTGCCACCCGGGGTGGCCTTGCGGACGCTGGCGACAACGACGTCGCCCACGTTGCCGTACTTGCGCTTGGAGCCGCCAAGAACACGGATGGTCTTGAGCTCCTTGGCGCCGGTGTTGTCGGCAACCTTCAGATAAGATTCAGCCTGGATCATTTCTTCGGCGCCTCCTTACTTCGCTTTTTCGATGATCTCGACCACGCGCCAACGCTTGTCCTTGCTGAGGGGGCGGGTCTCCATCACACGGACTCTGTCGCCGATGCCGCACTCGTTGTTCTCGTCGTGCGCCTTCAGACGGTAGGTCCGACCGATGATCTTCTTGTACGTGGGGTGAGCCACGCGGTCTTCCACGGTGACAACGACGGTCTTATCCATCTTGTCGGAGACGACCTTGCCGACGCGCATCTTGCGGGAAGAAGTTCTAATTTCACTCATTTTCAGTTACCTCCTTCACTGCTCGAGCTGCTTCTGACGAAGCACGGTTTTGACTCTCGCGATATCGCGGCGGACGTTGGAAATCTTGATGGGGTTGTCGAGATGGTTGGTGGCATGCTGCATGCGGAGCATGAACAGGTCCTTCTTCAGGTCGGCGAGCTTCTTGTCGAGCTCTTCGACGGACAGGTTACGAATCTCATTAGCCTTCATCAGTTTTCACCACCATTCTCGGTCTCGGCGGCCTCACGCGCAACGATCTTCGTCTTGCAGGGCAGCTTGTGGCTGGCCAGGCGCAGGGCCTCGCGGGCGGCATCCTCGGGAACGCCGGCGATCTCAAAGAGAACGCGGCCCGGCTTCACGACGGCAACCCAATATTCGGGAGAGCCTTTACCGGAACCCATACGGGTCTCGGCGGGCTTCTGGGTCACGGGCTTATCGGGGAAGATCTTGATCCAAACCTGGCCGCCGCGCTTGGTGTAGCGGGTCATGGCGACACGGGCGGCCTCGATCTGGTTGGCCGTGATCCAGCAGGGCTCGGTAGCCATCAGGCCCCATTCGCCGTAGTTGACGACGTTGCCGCGGGTGGCTTTGCCCTTCATACGGCCGCGCTGCTGGCGGCGGTATTTGACTCTCTTAGGCATTAACATCAGGAATTACCTCCTTCTTTGGGAGCAGCGGGACGGCTGTAGCCCTGGCCCGCCGGACGCTGGCCGTTGTTGGGGCGGTTGTAGCCCTGGCCCGCCGGACGCTGGCCGTAGCCCTGGCCGGGCGCGCGGTTGTCGCGGTTGAAGCCCTGGCCCTGGCCGCGGTTGTCGCGGTTGTAGCCACCGCGGCGATCGTCACGGCGGCCGCCGCGGCGGTCGTCACGGCGACGCTCGTTGAGCGGCTTGCTGGTGTCCATCACGCGCGGCGTGGTGCGCAGCGTGGTGGTGAGGATCTCGCCCTTGTAGATCCAGACCTTCACACCGATGCGGCCGTAGGTGGTCGCAGCCTCGGCAAAGCCGTAGTCGATGTCGGCGCGGAGCGTCTGCAGGGGGATGGTGCCCTCGTGGTAGGTTTCGCTGCGGGCGATCTCGGCGCCGCCGAGACGGCCGGCGCAGCAGACCTTGATGCCCTTCGCGCCCATACGCATCGCGCGGCCAATCGAGTTCTTCATCGCACGGCGGAAGCCGATGCGCTTCTCGAGCTGCTGGGCGATGTTCTCGGCAACGAGCTGGGCGTTCGTATCGGGGGTGCGCACCTCAACGATGGAGATGGCGACCTTCTTGCCGATGAGCTTTTCAACATCCTGGCGGAGCTTTTCGATCTCCGTGCCGCCCTTGCCGATGATCACACCGGGGCGGGAGCAGTGGATGAAGATGCGGACCTGGGCGCTGTCGCGCTCGATCTCGATGGTGGGCACGCCGGCGGCGTACAGTCTCTTCTTGAGGTACTTGCGGATCTTGTCGTCCTCGACGATCAGATCGCCGACCTTGTCGGGACGGGCGTACCAACGGGAATCCCAGTCCTTGATGACGCCGACGCGGAGGCCGTGCGGATTAACTTTCTGTCCCATAAATCAAGCCTCCTTTTCCGCCACAACAACGGTGATGTGGCTGGTTCTCTTCAGGATACGCGCGTAGCGGCCACGGGCGCTGGCGCGGCCGCGCTTCATGGTCGGGCCGCCGGTGACCATAACCTTGGACACGTACAGCTTGGACGGATCCATCTCGTGGTTGTTCTCGGCGTTCGCGCAGGCGCTGCACAGGACCTTGTACAGCAGGGCGGCGCCGGAGTTCGGGGTGTTCTGCAGGATGCCCTTGGCAAGCTCGACGTCCTTGTCGCGGATCAGATCGCAGACGATCTTGACCTTGCGGGGAGAAATACGCGCGAATTTGTGTTCAGCTCTTGCTTCCATCAGTATCTCTCCTCCTTACTTTCCGGCAGTCTTGCTGCCGGCGTGGCCGCGGAACGTGCGGGTAGGCACGAACTCGCCCAGCTTGTGACCGACCATGTCCTCGGTGACGTACACGCTGACGTGACGGCGGCCGTCATGCACAGCGAAGGTGTGACCGATGAAGGACGGGAAGATCGTAGAGCTGCGGGACCAGGTCTTGAGGACCTTCTTCTCGCCGGCTTTGTTCAGTTCGTCGACTCTCTTGAGCAGCTCAGGAGCTGCGAAGGGGCCTTTCTTAATGCTTCTGCTCATATTTCCTTCTTCCCTCCTTACTTAGCGTTGCGGCGCTTGACAATCATCTTGTCGGTCGGGTTCTTCTTCTTGCGGGTCTTGTAACCCAGCGTCGGCTTGCCCCACGGGGTGACAGGGCCGGGACGGCCGACCGGGGACTTGCCTTCGCCGCCGCCGTGCGGGTGGTCGCACGGGTTCATGACCGAGCCGCGGACTTTCGGACGCCAGCCCATGTGACGGACACGGCCGGCTTTGCCGAGAGAGACGTTGGCGTGGTCGATGTTGCCGACCTGGCCGATGGTGGCGTAGCAGTTCATGCGGATCTTGCGCATTTCGCCGGACGGCATACGGACGGTCGCAAGAGCGCCTTCCTTCGCCATGAGCTGCGCGGCGTTGCCCGCGGAGCGGACGAGCTGCGCACCCTTGCCCGGGTACATTTCGATGTTGTGGATAACGGTACCCACGGGGATGTTCGCCAGAGGCAGAGCGTTGCCCGGCTTGATGTCGGCGCCCTCGCCGGCAACGATCACATCACCGGCGGCGAGACCGACCGGAGCGAGGATGTAGCGGCGCTCGCTGTCGGGATACTCGACCAGCGCGATGTAGGCGCTGCGGTTGGGGTCGTACTCCAGGCGGAGAACCTGCGCCTCGACGTTGCGCTTGTCGCGCTTGAAGTCGATGATGCGGTACTTCTGCCGGTTGCCGCCGCCGTGATGACGAACGGTGATGCGGCCGTAGTTGTTGCGGCCGGCGTTCTTCTTCTTGACCACGACCAGGGACTTCTCCGGGGTCGCATGCTTGTCGATCCCATCGAAGCCGGAAACGGTCATGTGCCGGCGGGCGGGGGTGATAGGACGATAGGTTTTAATAGACATTCTCTTTCCCTCCCTTAGGCCATGCCTTCGAAGATCTCAATGTTCTTGGAATCTTCGCTCAGCTTGACAACGGCTTTCTTCCAGGTCTTCGCAAAGCCGGCGGGGTAACGGCCGGTGCGCTTCTGCTTGCCGTGGACGGTCGTGGTGGTCACCTTGACGACGGTGACGCCGAAGATCTCTTCCACAGCCTTCTTCACGTCGATCTTGGTGGCGTCCTTCGCCACTTCGAAAGCGAACTTCTTGATGTCCAGGTCTTCCATGGACTGCTCGGTGATGACCGGGCGGATGATCACATCATAAACGCTCTTCATCAGCAGTACACCTCCTCGATCTTGGCAAGGGCAGCCTTGTCGACCACGAGAGAGCGGGCCTTCATAATGTCGTAGGTGGAGAGAACGGTGGCGATCGTCGTCTCGACGCCGGGGATGTTGCGGGCGGACTTGATGACGTTCTCGTTCACGGTCTCGGTAACGATCATGGCGTTCTCGGCGCCGAGCTTCTCAAGCAGAGAAACGCAGGCCTTCGTCTTGATCTCGTCGAAGTGGAGACCGTCCACCACGAAGATCTTGCTCTCGGCCGCCTTGACGGACAGAGCGCTCTTCAGGGCGATACGCTTTTCCTTGCGGTTCATGGTGTAGCGGTAGCTACGCGGCTTCGGGGCAAAGGCGACACCGCCGTGCGTCCACACGGGGCTGCCCTTGTAACCGGCGCGGGCGCGGCCGGTGCCCTTCTGACGCCAGGGCTTGGCAGTGGTGTAAGACACCTCGCCCTTGGTCAGAGCGCTCTGCGTGCCCTGACGGCAGTTGGCCAGGTGGTTCTTGATCGCCGCATGAAGGACGACCTCGTTGGGCTCGATGCCGAAAACGGCTTCGGAGAGCTCAACCTCGCCGACCTGCTCGCCGGCCATGTTGTAAAGATTCGCTTTAGGCATAAATCAGACTCTCCTCTCTTTAGCGGTTGCGGGCGGAAGCCTTCTGCGGGTTGGTACGCGCGGAAGCCTTCTGCGGGTTGACACTCGTGCTGACGCTGGCCTGCTTGACGATGAGCGTCTTGGCGGTGTTCTTGATGAACACGATGCCGCCCTTCGGGCCGGGGATGGCGCCGCGGATGACGATCATGTTCAGTTCGGGATCGACCTTGACGACGTCAAGGTTCTGCACCGTGACCTGCTCGGCGCCCATGTGACCGGCGCCGATCTTGCCGGGAAGGATGCGGCTGGGATCCGTGGAGGAGCCCATGGAGCCGGCATGACGGTGGACCGGGCCGCCGCCGTGGGTCATCGGGGTGCGCTGGGCGCCCCAGCGCTTGATGACGCCGGCGTAGCCCTTGCCCTTGCTGATGCCGGTGACGTCAACCTTGTCGCCCTCTTTGAAGGCGTCAGCCTTGACAACGTCGCCGACGTTCATCTCGCTGGCATTCTCGAGGCGGAACTCGTGCAGCACGCGCAGCGCGCCGACGCCGGCCTTGTCGAGATGACCCTTTTCGGGTTTGTTGAGCTTGCGCTCGGGGATTTCCTCGAAGCCGAACTGGACGGAAGCATAGCCTTCCTTCTCCACGGACTTCTTCTGGACCACTTTGCACGGGCCGGCTTCGATAACGGTCACGGGGACGACCTTGCCGGTCTCGTCGAAGATCTGCGTCATGCCGACCTTCTTGCCGATGATGGCCTTTTTCATTGGATTGCTCCTTTCAGGTTATTGGTCAGGTCGCATGGATCATATCGTCCGGAGGCTCCTGACTTGACCCTGCCTTCGTAAGGCGCGGGGTTCAATACAGATTTTGAACGCGGGGGTGATGCTGTGGAATAATATAAGGTGTATCTCAGAGCTTGATCTCGATCTCGACACCGGCGGGAAGCTCCAGGGACATGAGCGCTTCCACCGTCTTCTGGGTGGGGGCGATGATGTCGATCAGGCGCTTGTGGGTGCGGCGCTCGAACTGCTCGCGGCTGTCCTTATACTTGTGAACGGCGCGAAGGATCGTGATGACCTCTTTCTGCGTCGGCAGGGGGATGGGGCCGGAAACCTTCGCGTCGGTACGCTTGGCGGTCTCGACGATGGTCTCGGCGGCCTTGTCGATCAGCTGATGATCGTAGGCCTTGAGGCGGATGCGGATCATTTTCTTTGCTGCCATGTTTGTTCCTCCAAAACTTTCGTACTTAGGTGGTGGCTGCCACCCAGTGGTACGGTGAGAAGTTTTCATCCACCGCGCCGTGCGTATCAGACCCGAACCGAAAATAGAACCGGCTCTCTGATGGCCGGTTTTCTTCCCGTTCCGGCGATATACGCCTCTTGCTGGCCGGGGAAACGATAAACTCTCAGCCGCCCGATTTACGGACATACTCCACGGAAGTTACCACCGTCAAACGATGCAATCTCCCGCTTCACCGCATAATACGCCCTGCTTCTTCGCGCAGGCGCTCCGTTAGAATAACAAAATTCCCCCTTGTTGTCAAGGGGGAATATCCAAAGATCGCAAAGATTTTTTAGGGATTTCTCCGAATTTTCAAAGGGCGGAAAAACCGGCTCAGCCGCCGTCCGTGCGGACGCTGAAATGCATGAAATCGCGGCTATTCTGCCACGTCCCGCCCCAGCCCCAACCGTAGGCGGCAAAGGCCTCCACAACACTTCCGCCCTCGGCGATCGAGTACGGGCTCGGCTCGGTAAGGGAACCGGCCCACTCGCTCTTTTCGGTGCCGAGCGGCCACCAGCCCTTCCCCACCGTGATCTTTACCGCGCCGTTTTCCTTCTCCGCGGCGCAGTTTCCGTCGGGATTGATATCGACCGCCGCGCCCCAGGCATGGCGCAGCTTATCCGTGCAGCGAAGCCCGCCGACGGAGGTGATCGGGAATTGCTCCTCGTCCTCGTAGATGAGCTGGAATATCTCGTACACGTCCGCGGCGAGATATTTATGTACCGTGAGCTTGAGCGTGCCCTGCGTTTTCGTGCCGTCCGGCTGAAGCTGCCAGACGTTCACGGTCACGTCGCGCATATAGGGCGCGGCTTCCTCGACGCTTTCAAAATACGTCTTGCTCTCATCGCCGAAAAGGAGCTTGTTCATATTGCCGCGCGGCTCGTTGCTGTTCACAAGATAGCCGTTTTCGCGCGCCCAGATCATAAACGGCTGCATGCCGTTCGGCGCGTCGGCGAGACGGTAGGGGTTGTTGTCGGAAAGATCGGCCGGGGCGCGTCGGCCGGGGTCGAGCAGACGCACCATGACGGCGCTCGCCTGCGCGCGGGTGAGCATACGGTCGCCGCAGAAGGAGCCGTCCTCCGCTCCGGCGGTATTTTTCATGCCGTTGATGATGCCCTTGGCGTACACCTGCGCTACCGCGCCGCGGTACGCCTCCGGGATATACGCCCAGTCCGGGATCTTCCGCGCCGCGCCGTTCGTCACGGCTTCGGTCTCCCCGCGCACCTTGGCGAGGAAATTACGGATCATCACGGCCATTTCATATCGCGTGGTTTTCGCCTGCAGCGCGTCGAACGTGCAGGGAATGTCCAGCCCTTCCAGCACGCCGTTTTCCGAAAGCATTGCCCAGTACTGCTCCGCCCAGTGCTTGCCGGGGAGCTCTTTTTTATACGAGAGATCGGCGCTTGCGGCGAGCATTTTGATAAACTCGCTCCGGCGCAGATAGCCCGTCGGACGGAATGTGCCGTCCTCAAAGCCGTTGACGATGCCCTTTTCGGCGCAAAGGTCAACGTACTCCGTATACCACTCGCCCTCCGCCACGTCTGGGAACGCGGCGAGCGCCGAAGCGGTAAGCGCCGGGATGAGCAGACACACGCACAAAAGCGCGGCGGCGATTCTCTTTCTCATAGGTTTTGTCCTCCGCGGATCGGGTCGGTTTCGCAAAGAATCAGAAATCGAAGAAGAACGGCATCATTTCCGAGAGCTTATGACTCACATAGCTCCCGTCGCCCTTGGCGCAGAGCACGGTCATACGTTTGGAGAACTCCTGCAGGAACTGGCGGCAAGAGCCGCAGGGATAGCAGTATTCCTGGCTATTCCCCCAGATGGCGATGCGGACAAAATCGCGGTGACCGCTGCTCACGGCTTTCACCGCCGCAGTACGTTCGGCGCAGATCGTATCGCCGTAAGCGGCGTTTTCCACGTTGCAGCCGGTGAAGATCGTGCCGTCGCTGCATTCGAGCGCCGCGCCCACCGGGAATTTTGAGTACGGCACATACGCATATTCGGCGGCCTTCTTCGCCATATCCATCAGTTCCTGATCGGTCATATCCGTTTGCTCCTTTTTTCCGCCGGCGGTCAGCCAATGTGGACCGTCCAGGCGGTGATATTATTGAATACGTCGTACTGGTTGGGCGACATACCGGAGATCGTGCCGAGATGGGAGATAACGTCGCGCGTCTCAAAGCACACCGGCAGGATAACGGTGCTCGTCGTGAGAAGCTGGAGCCAGTCGTGCACAGCCTGCGCGCGGTCGTCATCCTTTGCGCCGAGATAGGTTTCGGTGAGTTGTTCCAGCTCGGAGTTGTCCCAGCCGCCGTAGTTGAGGGTGTTATCATCCTCCCAGTCGCCGGAGATCAGCGTAAGGATGTTCCAGTCGCCGGTCAGAGCGACCTCGGCGAGATACATATCGACGACGATTTCCGGCTCATCCGCGCTCGAATCGACATAGCCGGTGCGCAGCGCGGCGAGATAGTCCTTCCATGTAAGTTCACGCAGATTGACGCTCAGCCCGATCGCCTCCATATCCTCGGCGATCTTTCGCGCCTCCTGCACCTTGACGGCGTTGTCGGCGCAGACGACGAAGTTGAGCTCGATATCCACCTTCATGCCGGAGAGCGCAAATTCGAGCAGCCCGTCGGCGTCCAGATCGCGGCAGCCGCCGCGTTCAAGCTCGATGAGGCAGCGCGAGGGATCATAGGAAAACTGCGAGGCGATCGTGGTATCGTACAGCGAACAGTTCGGGTGGATCGGGAGCACCGTTGCCACGGCGTTTCCGTCGAGCGTGTCCGATACGATCCTGTCGCGGTCCACGATCCAGTTCATCGCGTAGCGGTAGGCGTCGTACTGGAAAAACCGGCTCTTGCTGTTGAAACCGATGAAGTGGAGGTTTGAAGTCGTGATCACGCGCTTTTCGTTCTTGCCGCCGTAGCCCATGTTGTAAATGCCGGTCGGGTCGTTCACGACGAGATCGACAAGGCCGCTTTCAAACTCGGTGATCAGCTCTTCCATGCCGCGGTAGGCGCGCAGCTGCACCTCGTCCAGCGGGAGGCTCTCGCTGTTTTCGTAGCCATCGAACTTCACGAGCGCCGTGCGGTCCTCGTTATACATATACGGGCCCGATCCGACGGGGACTTCGTCGCCGACGGAGCCGGACTTGATGATCGGGATGCTCATGCGCTGCGGGAGCTGCGCGTTATCTGCGCCCTCGGTGGCGAGATAGACCTCACCGTTGAAAGCGCTCGAATAGACGCGCCCGATCTGCTGCTGCAAATGCTTGTGCTTCTCGCTCGTGAAAATGCAGGACACGGAATACGCCACGTCCTGCGCGGTGAGCGTGGAGCCGTCGTGCATCTGGATGCCGTCCTTTACCTTGAGCACCCACACGCCCGCGCTGCCTTCGTTCTTGGAGTAATACCAGTCTGAGAGTATGCGCGACGTTACATTGAAGTTTTCATCGACCTCGAAGAGCCGGTCGTACACAAGGCAATCCACAAGCTGATTAAGTGTGCTCTGCGTCTTGACGGGGTTGAGGTTCTCCTCGTAGTCGAGCGAGAGAGAAAATACGTCGTCGTCGGCGTCGCCGAAGGTGAGCGTCTGACCGGACACGGTCGCAGCGCCGTCATCCAGTGCGGGATCGGGCGTCGCTTCCGGCTCGGCAGCGGCCGTACCGCACGCGGCAAGCGAGAAGAGCGCCGCCGCGGCGAGCAACAGAGCAAAGATCTTTCTGTATTTCATAAAGCGATACCTCAAAGCATGATGACGGACGCCATCGTTCCTCGGCGGCCCTTTGTGGCGCGGTGCGACCAGTACACATCCTGCATGCACATTGTGCAGTCTTCGGACACATCGATGTGCTCCGGCGCGAGACCGAGCTGCAAAAGTCTCCGGCGGTTCGTTTCCTTGAGATCGACGAGGAATTTCCCCTCGACGCCCTCTTCCGGCGGGCAGAGGCCCTCGGCGTCGCTCCCGAGCAGGGCGCGCACCGCCTCCGGCACTTCCGGGCCGGTCTCGAAGCAGCAGCGCGATATGGCCGGGCCGATCGCAGCGCGGATGTTCTCCGCTCTCGCGCCCATGTCCTCCATGCGGCGGACGGCGGAGCCCATCATGTCGGCAACCGTTCCCTTCCAGCCGCTGTGCGCGGCGGCAACGATGCCCGCCCTCGGATCATGGAACAGCACCGGCACGCAGTCGGCCGTCCATATGCAGAGCGGCACGTCCTTCCGGTCGGTGATGAGACCGTCGCAGTCCTCGGGCGGGTGCGGCAGCGGCGGCATGGCGCGCTCCGCTTCCGTCACATAGTGCAGCACGATGCCGTGCACCTGCCGCGTGAAGCAAAAGCCCTCGGCAGGAAACTCCGCCGCCGTCCGGAAGCGCTGCCAGAGAGCGCGCACGCGCTCCTGCCGGCTCTCGCTCTCCCACTCGGGGTCGGGCTTTGAGCTGAACGGGAAATCCCCGACGTCTCCGAGCCGCCGCGAAAAGAGGTGCTTCGTGCCGAGCACGTCCGATGTGACCCACTGGATATTGTCTTTTTCGCAGAGTGTAAATGCCATAACTGTTTCCTTTACGCGGGTGCCGGGAGCGGCCCCGCATATTTGTATAATAATATCATCCTTACTGATTCTTGCCGCAGCAGTCCTTGTACTTCATCGGCAGACCGTTCGGACGGAGCTTCCCGCACGGGCAGGGGTCGTTCCGGCCGGGCTTTTTGACCTTTTTGACCGGCTGCTTGCGCACGGAGGCGTCGCCCCCGGCGTTCGCCACGGCGTTTTTCGTCACGCTCTTGCGCTCAACGCGCTCTTCCTTGCGGACGCGGACGGTATAGATGCGGCGCACGACCTCGGAGCGGATGCCGGAGATCATCGCCTCGAACATGTCGAAGCCTTCCTTTTTGTAGGCGTCGATGGGCTTGATGTTGCCGTAGCCGCGCAGACCGATGCCGCGGCGGAGGTTGTCCATCGCGTCGATGTGATCCATCCAGTATTCATCCACGACGCGCAGCATGACCACGCGCTCCAGCTCGCGCATGAGCGGTGTGCCGTCCGGCATGGGGCCGAAGGCCTCCTCGCGCTTGGCGTATACGTCCGCGGCGACGGCGGCGAGCGTTTCGTTGAGCTCTTCCACGGTCATGCCGTCGTGGTAGACGATCTCGCCCGGCCGTACAAAGAGACGGGTGAGCGGCGCGATGCGTTCGTTCAGATCGTCCTGGTTCTCCGGCGGGATATTGCCGATCGCCTCGGCGATCGTGTCGCGCACCATGCCCTGAATGTTTTCGCGGATGTCCTCGCCGTCGAGCACCTTGCGGCGCTGCTCATAGATGAGATTGCGCTGCACGTTCATAACGTCGTCAAATTCGAGCGTGTTCTTTCGCGCCTGGAAGTTGCGGCTCTCGACGGTCTTCTGCGCCTGTTCGAGCGCACCGGTCAGCATTTTGTGCTCGATGGGCGTGTCCTCATCAACGCCGAGGCTCTCAAACACGCTGATGAGCCGCTCGGAGCCGTAAAGACGCATGACGTCGTCCGTCAGCGCCAGGAAGAACCGGCTCTCGCCGGGGTCGCCCTGACGGCCGCTTCGGCCGCGGAGCTGGTTATCGATACGGCGCGACTCATGCCGCTCGGTGCCGAGGATGTACAGTCCGCCCGCGGCGCGCACCTTTTCGGCCTCCGCGCCCGTCACGGCCTTGTGCTCGGCCAGCTTTTCGCGGAAGAGGGATCGCGCCTCAAGGATCGTTTCGTCCTCGGTCTCGGCGTAGCCGGTCGCCTCGCTGATCGTGTCCTCGTCATACCCGGCACGGCGAAGATCGGATTTGGCCAGATATTCCGGGTTGCCGCCGAGCATGATGTCGGTGCCGCGGCCGGCCATGTTCGTGGCGATCGTCACCGCGCCGAGCTTGCCCGCCTGCGCGACGATCTCCGCTTCCTTTTCGTGGTGCTTGGCGTTGAGCACGCTGTGCGGCACGCCCTGTTTGCGGAGCAGGGACGAGATGTACTCGCTCTTTTCAATGGAGATCGTGCCGACGAGCACGGGCTGGCCCTTGGCGTAGCACTCTTTGATCTGCTCGATGATGGCGCGGTCCTTGCCCGCCTGATTTTTATAGACGACGTCGTTCCGGTCGATGCGGATGACCGGCTTATTCGTCGGGATCTCGACGATGTCGAGCGCGTAGATCGACTGGAACTCCTCCTGCTCGGTGAGCGCGGTGCCGGTCATGCCGGAGAGCTTGCCGTACAGACGGAAGTAGTTCTGGAACGTGATCGTGGCGAGGGTCTTGTTCTCCTTCTGCACGTCCACGTGCTCCTTGGCTTCGATGGCCTGGTGCAGGCCCTCGGAGTACCGGCGGCCGAGCATGAGACGGCCGGTGAACTCATCGACGATGATGATCTCGCCGTCCTTGACGACGTAGTCAATGTCGCGCCGCATGACGCCGTGCGCTTTGAGCGCCTGGTTGATGTGGTGCGAGAGCGTGGAGTTCTCCATGTCGGCGAGATTTTCAAGATTGAACGCCGCCTCCGCCTTGGCGATGCCGCGGGCGGTGAGCGTCGCGGTGCGCGCCTTTTCATCGACGATGTAGTCGGCGTCGATATCGTCGGACTCCTCTTCCTTCTCGTCCACGGACGCGACGACGAGCTTCTTCAAGCGGGAAACGAAGTCGTCCGCGCGGCGGTAGAGGTCGGTGGATTCGTCGCCCTGGCCGGAGATGATGAGCGGGGTGCGCGCCTCGTCGATGAGGATGGAGTCCACCTCGTCCACGATGGCGAAGGCGTGGCCGCGCTGCACCATGTCCTCTTTGTAGAGCGCCATGTTGTCGCGCAGATAGTCGAAGCCCATCTCGTTGTTCGTGCCGTAGGTGATGTCCGCGGCATAGGCGGCGCGGCGCTCCGCACCGGTGAGACCGTGGACGATGAGGCCGACCTTCAGCCCCATGAAGCGGTGGACCTTGCCCATCCACTCGCTGTCGCGCCGGGCAAGATAGTCGTTCACGGTGACGATGTGCACGCCCTCGCCGGTGATGGCGTTCAGATAGGCCGGGAGCACGGCGACGAGCGTTTTGCCCTCGCCGGTCTTCATTTCCGCAATGCGCCCCTGATGCAGCACGATGCCGCCGATGAGCTGCACGCGGAAGGGCTTCATGCCCAGAACGCGCCAGCTCGCCTCGCGCACGGCGGCGAATGCCTCCGGCAGCAGGTCGTCGAGCGTCTCGCCGTCTTTATAGCGCGCTTTGAATTCTTCGGTCTTGGCGCGCAGAGCCTCGTCGCTCAGCGCGGCATATTCATCGCTCAGCGCCTCGATCTTATCGACGAGGGGAAGGAGTCTTTTTACCTCCCGGTCGCTGCGGGTGCCGAACAGTTTTTCAATAATACCCATAGTTTCGCCTTTCCTGCTCTCCGTCATATGGCAGAGATAGTTATACTATTTTAAACTATATCACATTCCGCGCCGAAAAAAAAGAGGAATTTCGCGCTCTTCGGGTTTGAACTGCGGATGGAAATGATGTATACTGTAAGATAGAGTAATATGGACTGATGCAAAGGAGGCTTGCATATGGAGGAGCATGGCACCGTGAAGGGACGCCGCCGCCACGTATTTGTGTGGAAAGCGCTGCGCCCGCTCGCAAAGCTTATCTGCTGGATCAAATTCGGTTTTACCTGTGAAAAGGCGAACGTCAAAGGGCCGTATCTTCTCGTGAGCAACCATGTCACGAACTGGGATCCCATCCTCGTGGCGTGCAGCTTCCCGGAGCAGACCTATTTTGTCACGAGCGAGCACCTGCTCCGCGCGGGTCTTGGCGGGAAGCTCGTGGGATGGCTCCAATCCCCCATCCCCCGCCAGAAGAGCGGGAACGCCGCAGGCACTGTTCTCACGATGATGCGCTATCTCCGCCGCGGGATGAACGTATGCGTCTTTCCGGAGGGCAACCGCACCTGGGACGGCGTGACAGCAGAATTTCTCCCCTCGATCGGCAAGCTCGCGCGCGCGAGCGGCGCGTCGCTCGTCACCTATAAGCTCACGGGCGGATACTTTGCCAGCCCCCGCTGGGCGGGCAATTCCATCCGCCGCGGCAGGATGCACGGCGAGGCCGTGCGCGTCTACTCGCCCGAGGAGCTGCGCGCGATGAGCCCGCAGGAGATCAACGGGCACATCGTTTCCGATCTTTATGAGGACGCCTACGAGCGCCAGCGGAAAAACCCCGTGCGCTTTGAGGGAAAGGCCCTCGCCGAGCATATGGAGCGGCTGCTCTTCCTCTGCCCGAAGTGCGGCAGGATGCACACGCTCCAGAGCCGGGACGATACCGTCCGGTGCTGGAAGTGCGGCTTTTCGTTCCGCTATCTGCCGACGGGCTTTCTCACCGGGGAAGACATCCCCTTTGACAATCTCCGCGACTGGACGCGCTGGCAGAAGGGCGAGATCGTCCGGCTGTGCGACGAGGCGGAGGATAAGCCCATTTTCACCGATACCGACGTGCGCGTCGATACGGTCGTATCCGGCAGCGGTACGAAGCTCCTCGGCCGCGGCGACATGCGCCTTTTCCGCGACATGCTGGAGCTGCCGAAGGCGGAGATCCCCGTTGGCGAGATCACCGGCGTTTCGCTCATGGGCCCGCAGGATCTTTACATCAGCGCCGGGGACACGCACTATGTCATCCGCAGCAGCACCGTTCACTGCATGGTAAAATATCTCACGGCACTCTCGCATCTCAACGGCGACGTGCATTACGGCGAGTAAAATAGAGGGAGAAAGATATGAGAAAGATCGGCTTTGACAACGACCAGTACGTCCGGCTCCAGTCGGAGCGCATCCGCCAGCGCATCAGCAAATTCGGCGGCAAGCTCTATCTGGAGTTTGGCGGCAAGCTCTTTGACGATTTCCACGCCTCGCGCGTTCTGCCGGGCTTCCAGCCGGACAGCAAGATCCGCATGCTCATGGAGATGAAGGCGGAGAGCGAGATCATCGTGGCCATCTCCGCAGACGATATCGAGCGCAACAAGCGCCGCGGCGATCTCGGCATCACGTACGACATGGAGGCGCTGCGCCTCATCGACGCCTTCCGCGCCTGCGGGCTGTACGTCGGCGGCGTGTGCATCACGCACTGCCGCGAGCAGGGCGCGGTGTCCCAGTTCCAGAAGCGGCTCGAAGCGCTCAACGTGTCGGTCTACCGTCACTATCTCATCCCCGACTACCCCGCCAATCTCCCGCTGATCGTGTCGCCGGACGGCTTCGGCAAAAGCGATTTTATCGAAACGACCCGCCCGCTCGTCGTTGTGACCGCGCCCGGCCCCGGCAGCGGAAAAATGGCGACGTGCCTTTCCCAGCTCTACCACCACCACCAGCGCGGCGAGCGCGCCGGGTATGCGAAGTTTGAGACGTTCCCGATCTGGAATCTTCCGCTCAACCACCCGGTCAACCTTGCCTACGAAGCGGCGACCGCCGATCTGGACGATGTGAACATGATCGACCCGTTCCATCTTGAGGCCTACGGCGAAAAGGCGGTCAACTACAACCGCGACGTGGAGATCTTCCCCGTGCTCAGCGCGATCTTGACGCGCATTCTCGGCGAGAGCCCGTACAAAAGCCCCACGGACATGGGTGTGAATATGGCCGGGTACTGTCTCTGCGATGACGAAGCGTGCCGCGAGGCATCGAAGCAGGAGATCATCCGCCGCTGGTATCACGCCGCGTGCGAGGTACGCAAGGGCATGGCGAGCCAGAACGCCCTTATGAAGCTCGAGCTTTTGATGAACCGCCTCGGCGTCACGTGCAAGGATCGTCCCCCGGTCGTCCCGGCGCTTGAAAAGGCGGAGCTCAACGGCGATAAGCCCGCCATGGCGCTGGAGCTGCCCGACGGACGCATCGTCACCGGAAAGACAAGCTCGCTACTCGGCGCGTGCTCGGCGTGCATTTTGAACGCTCTCAAGACGCTCGCCGGCATCCCGGACGACGTGCCGCTCCTCTCCCCGGAAATCATCCGCCCGCTGCAGCATCTCAAGGTGGAGCATCTCGGCAATAAAAACCCGCGCCTGCATGTGAACGAAGCGCTCATCGCGCTCGCAGTGTGCGCCGTCAGCGACCCGGTCGCTTCGCAGGCGATGGAAGCGCTCAACGATCTCGCCGGGAGCGAGGCGCATGCGACCGTCATTCTCGCCCGCGCCGACGAGAACACGCTCTCCAAGCTCAAGATCAACCTCACCTGTGAGCCGAAATACGAGACGCACAAGCTCTATCACGGCTGATCGCCGAAGATTTTTACCGTCTGCGCCGGATTTTCAAAGTTTTTCTTGCAAGAGCTCTTGACATCCGGCGCGGATAATGGTATGCTCTCATAGCTTGCGGGTGTAATTCAATGGTAGAATACCAGCCTTCCAAGCTGGGTACGAGGGTCCGATTCCCTTCACCCGCTCCATTTTCCGAGGGTCTTGAATGTGCGCCAGTAGCTCAGCCGGATAGAGCAACTGCCTTCTAAGCAGTAGGCCGGGGGTTCGAGTCCCTCCTGGCGCGCCAGCGTCGAAAAAAGACTCTGAAATGTATATGGTGGGATTAGCTCAGTTGGCAGAGCACCGGATTGTGGTTCCGGGTGTCGAGGGTTCGAGCCCCTTATCCCACCCCATTGATCGGGGGATCGGGAATAACTCCCGGTCCTCCGCGTCTTTTCCACTTTGGGATGTCGCCAAGTGGTAAGGCACAGGACTTTGACTCCTGCATTCGCGCGTTCGAGCCGCGCCATCCCAGCCAAAGCGGGCTGGCATCGCCGGCCCGCCGATCTGACTCAGTAGCTCAGCAGGCAGAGCAACTGCCTTTTAAGCAGTGGGTCCGGGGTTCGAATCCCCGCTGGGTCACCAAATTAAGAAAGCCCGTAATCCGTTGGGATTGCGGGTTTTTCTTTGTATTTCAATGTGTTTCAGGCTTTTCTATATCACAAAATATTGAATCTCATTTCAAGAAAAAGCAAGCAAAAACATAATTTTGCAAGCAAGTTTGCTTGCTCTTTTGCTTGCGGTTTGCTTCCTCTTTGCTTGCGATCAAAAGCCGCTCGGATTCTGAACCGCGCCCCGTCAAGAGGACAGTGAAAAAATATAAAGATTTTTCGGTCAGCAGCCAGACGCTGCTGGCCGCTTTTTATGCGGCGAGACAACGCTCGTACTTCTCCATCGGTGTCAACACGCCCAGATTGCGCTGCACCCGTCTGGTGTTGTAATAATGGATAT